>FTFY01000798.1_pt1 | contig 11650 bp, 9 predicted proteins | sample 1640561 | NCBI WGS metagenome assembly FTFY01 (sample SAMEA3914789, study PRJEB12502) | metagenome | biome: forest; material: soil | place: Canada | collected 2011-07-03 | depth 0.3 m | reverse complement strand
GAAAATCGGCATGGGTAGTGCTGTGCTGCGCACGAATGGCGCTACGGGCGGGTAAATACGTCAGAGAGTCTTACAGTTGGAATACATATAGGCTAAGCTGCTGCCGAACCGCCCTCTGCAACAAACACGTCGATTTTCGCTTCTTCGAAAATGCCAGCCATTTCCTCCGGCACCGGCCGGTCGGTAAACAGCGCATTGACCTTCGAAATATCGCCAAGCCGCACCAGCGCAGGCCGCCAGAATTTCGAATGATCGGCGACCAGGAATACGGTGCGCGAATGCTCGATGATCGCTTCGGAAACCCGCACTTCGCGGTAATCGAAATCGCGCAGGGTGCCATCCGCTTCGATGCTGGAAATGCCGATGATGCCGAAATCGACTTTGAAGCGGCGGATGAAATCGATGGTTTCTTCGCCGGTAATTCCCAGGTCGCGGGCACGGACTACGCCGCCGGTGATGATCACTTCGCAGCCCGGATAACCGCTCATGATCGCAGCCACGTTCAGGTTATTGGTGATAACCCGCAGATTGCGCCGCCGGCTAAGGGCCTTGGCGACCTCTTCATTGGTGGTGCCAAGGTTGATGAAGAGCGTCGCCTGGTCCGGGATATGTTCCACCACCAGGGCGGCGATGCGGCGCTTTTCTTCCGAATACAAACCCTGCCGTGCACCGTAGGCGATATTCTCGGCGCTGGAAGGCAACCCGACGCCGCCGTGATAGCGCTGCAACAGGTTCATCTCCGCCAGCAAATTGATGTCGCGCCGGATCGTCTGCTGCGTGATCTGAAAGCGCGTGGCCAGATGTTCTACCGTGACAAACCCGTCACGTTGCACATAACTCAACAACTCCTGCTGACGTGCATTTAGCTTTAGCGTTGATATCTCTGGCATGAACCCTGTCCCGTGCGATTTTTTATAAAAGACTTTTATTATGAATCATCTTTGGGCCGACATCCCATTTCGTCACGTCACCAACACCTCGCACAAGTGGTTCAAGACAAGGCCTGGTCGAGCAGCTCGATCCAATGTTTAACCGGCGTCTGCGTACCCGATTGCAAATGCGTCAGGCAGCCGACATTGGCAGAGACGATCATGTCCGGCTGACTTGCCTGCAATTTTTCCAGTTTGTTATCACGCAAGCGATAAGACAGTTCCGGCTGCAACACCGAATAAGTCCCTGCCGAACCGCAGCACAAATGACTGTCCGCGCATAACTGCACGTCGACTCCGACGCCACGCAGCAGGCCTTCCACCTTGCCGCGGATTTGCTGGCCGTGCTGTAAGGTGCAGGGTGGATGATAAACCACGCGTTCAGGAAATTTTCCGCGCAGTTTTTGCTGCAGTTCAATTTCAAACTCTGGCAGGATTTCGCTCAAATCCTTGGTCAAAGCTGAAATGGCTTTTGCCTTCACTGCATAGAGCGGGTCCGCAGCCAGCAAATGACCGTATTCTTTTACGGTCACGCCGCAGCCGGAGGCGGTCATGACGATCGCTTCGACGCCCTCTCCATTGCTGCCGATTACATACGGCCACCAGGCATCGATATTGCGGCGCATGTCATCCAGGCCGCCAGCCTGGTCGTTCAGGTGATAACGAATCGCACCGCAGCAGCCGGCCTTGGGCGCCACCACCAATTGGACCTCGAGCGCATCGAAAACCCGCGCCGCAGCGCGATTGATATTGGGTGACATCGCCGGTTGTACACAGCCGTCCAGCAACAGCATCTTGCGTGCATGTTGACGTTGCGGGAGCACACCGGGATCCTGCTTTTCCGGAATCTTGTTTTGCAATTTGCGCGGCAGCAAAGGCCGCAGCAATTGTCCCGCCGCCATGGCTGGCTTGAACAGCCACGGACGCGGCAAGAATTCTTTCAGCAGCTTGCGCGTCAATTGCTGAGCGACCGGCCGCGGTACCTGATCTTCGACCACCTTACGGCCGATATCGAGCAGGCGGCCGTATTCGACACCGGATGGACAAGTCGATTCACAATTGCGGCAAGTCAGGCAGCGATCCAGATGAGACTGTGTCTTGGCGGTTGCCGGCGCACCTTCCAGCACCTGCTTGATCAGATAGATGCGTCCGCGCGGACCATCCAGCTCATCGCCCAGCAATTGATAAGTGGGGCAAGTGGCCGTACAAAATCCGCAATGCACGCAGGCGCGCAAAATCGCATCGGCCTCCTTGCCGGCGCGTGTATTCTTGATGAAATCGGCTAGGTTGGTCTGCATGGCTCGCTTCGTTAATGATTGGTTAGAAGTCCGGATACATGCGGCCGATATTGAAGATCGCCGAAGGATCGAAGCTGGCTTTCAAACGCCGATGGATTTGCGCTACCGCGGGCGCCAGCGGGTGAAACACGCCTGCGCTCTTGTCCGCGCTGCGATATAGCGTTGCGTGGCCGCCGGCGTCTGCCGCCGCTGCGCGAATCGGCTGCGGGTCACCGTTGGCATCCGCTATCAGCCAGCGTTGCGCCCCGCCCCATTCGATCAAGGTATCTCCGGACAATGCCAGCGACGTAGTCGTCGATGGCAATGATAGTCGCCACAAGGATTTCTCTGAAGTTGCTGCGGCAAAAAAACAATGCGTCTGCTCACGGATTGCTTGCCAAAAGTTATCGGCGTCGGCAACCGCTTCGCCACCAAGATTTTTTTCCGCGGCGCTCACCGCCGCCTGCGCACCGGACAGGCGCAGCGTCAACATGCCGTCCTGCCAGCAACTGGCCGAAATCGGCAAAGGCAAACCGCCCCATTGATTGAGGCTGCGAATTGCGTCTGCTTCGGTCATGGCAAAACGACGGCTGCTGTTGGCAACAGGAAGCGGCAAGACCTTCAACGAAACTTCGAGAATCAGGCCGAGCGTGCCTAGCGAACCAGCCAGCAACCGCGACACATCGTACCCCGCCACATTCTTCATGACCTGGCCGCCGAAATGCAAAATGTCACCCTTGCCATCCATCAGCACCGCGCCCAGCACAAAGTCGCGCAAGGCGCCAACCGCCTGCCGCGACGGACCGGACAAACCACTGGCGACCGTGCCGCCCAGCGTTGCAGCGCTGCCAAAATGCGGTGGCTCGAATGCCAGCATTTGATTGTGCTGCGCCAGCAATGCCTCGATCTCAGCCAGCGGCGTGCCGCAACGCGCTGTAATCACCAGTTCGGTCGGCTCGTAATCGATGACGCCGCTGTAGGCGCGCGTGTCGAGCAAGTCACCTTGTAATTGCTGGCCATACCAACTCTTGCTTCCACCACCGCGAATTTCCAGCGGACGATGCTCTGCACCGGCGGCGAGTATTTGCGCCTTGGCCTGCTGTTTGAATAACTCTGCGTCCATATTTTCTTATGTCTTTTAATTAGAAGCGCGGCAGATCTGCAAACTTCAACTGCCCGCGTTGAACGTGCATCTTGCCGTACTCGGCACAGCGTTGCAAAGTCGGAATAGCCTTGTCCGGATTCAACAGGAATGCGGTATCGAAAGCACGCTTGACGTTGAAGAACGCGTCGCGTTCAAGCGGTGAAAATTGCACGCACATCGAGTTGATTTTTTCGATACCGACACCGTGCTCGCCGGTGATGGTGCCGCCGACAGCAACGCACAGTTCGAGAATCTCGGCGCCGAATTCTTCTGCCCGATGAAATTCGCCCGTCACATTGGCATCGAACAAAATCAGAGGGTGCAGATTACCGTCGCCGGCATGGAATACGTTGGCGCAACGCAGGCCGTATTTTTTTTCCATCTGCTCGATCCCGAGCAATACCTGCGCCAGGTTCTTGCGTGGAATGGTGCCGTCCATGCAGTAGTAATCAGGAGAAATGCGGCCGGCGGCGGGGAAGGCATTCTTGCGGCCCGACCAGAAGCGCAGGCGCTCCGCTTCCGAAGTAGATACTTCGATACGGGTGGCGCCGCTGGCACTCAGTACGTCACTCATGCGGCCGATCTCTTCTTCCACTTCTTCGATGGTGCCATCCGATTCGCATAGCAGGATGGCAGCGGCGTCGATGTCGTAGCCAGCCTTGACGAAGGGTTCCACCATGCGCGAGCTGGTACGGTCCATCATCTCCAGGCCAGCCGGGATGATGCCGGCGGCAATCACATTGGCCACCGCGCTGCCACTCTTCACGACATCGTCGAACGACGCCATGATCACGCGCGCTGCCTGCGGTTTGGGAATCAGCTTGACCGTAACTTCAGTGACCACGCCCAGCATGCCTTCCGAACCCACAAAGACCGCCAGCAAATCGAGACCCGGCGCGTCCAGCGCACCGTTGCCGAGTTCGATCACTTCGCCGTCTATGGTGACCATCCGCACCCGCAACACGTTGTGCACTGTCAGGCCGTATTTCAGGCAATGCACGCCGCCGGAGTTCTCCGCCACATTGCCGCCGATGGTGCAGGCGATCTGCGATGACGGATCCGGTGCGTAGTACAGGTCATGCACAGCTGCCGCCTCCGAAATGGCCAGGTTGCGCACGCCCGGTTGCACCACGGCTGTCCGTGCATAGGGATCGAGCTTGACGATGCGGGTAAATTTAGCGGTGGACAAGACCACGCCGTCAGCGATCGGCATGGCGCCGCCGGACAAGCCGGTACCGGCGCCGCGTGGCACGATAGGCACCTTGAGGTCGCGGCAAGTCTTGAGGATGGCAACCACCTGCGCCTCGCTCTCCGGCAGCGCGACCACCATCGGCGTCTGCCGATAGGCTGCCAGGCCGTCGCATTCGTAGGGCCGGGTATCTTCAAGGTTGGATAACAGCGCATGTTCCGGCAGTAGTGCCCGTAATGCACTGACGACCTGCTGTTGACGGGCGGGGCTAAAGGCGGACTCAGCGGCGGCTGAAGCGAGCGAATTCATGCTGTTTTCCCATTAACTGACGGACATTCAAGGCGAGTGCTATTTGCCGACGAGTATAACGATATTGTGTTTTTCACAGGACGATTTCCTCGGATATGCACCTGAAAAGCTTGCACCGGGCAGGTGAAATGTTTTCAGGCTGCCAGGCGCCATCCTGCGATCTCGCTCAAATCTCGATCAAATACGGCTGAAAGTCTCTTTCATCCATTCGATAAAGGTTGTCACTTCCGGCCTCTCCTGCGGCTTTTGCTGGTAGACCAGATAATAAGCATGGGGCGGCGAGGTCAGGCTGATGTCGAACAACTGCACCACTTCTCCTTGCTCAATCATTTGCCGGGCAAAATGCTTGCGGGTCAGGCCGACGCCATGGCCATGGCGTACCAGTTCCAGCAACAAACCCAGGTCATCGGCGCGCAAACCGGTAGAAGGCTCTGGCCAGTCCAGGCCGGCTTCCTGGAACCACGGCTGCCAGGGCTCAAGCGCGGAGCGCAACAAGCTGGCCTTGCGCAAATCGGCGGGCTGGTTGAGCGGGCCGATCTTCTTCAGATACGCAGGGCTGGCGACGGCAAAGCTCGGTTCTTCGAAGAGTTTCTCGGTGGTGGTGTTGGGGTACTTGCCGGCGCCGAAACGTACTTCGAGATCGCTCTCGGTCAAGCTCAGGTCATACAGCGGCACCGACAGGAATATCTCGACCACGATCTCCGGGTGCCTGCTGGCAAACCCGTGCAAATGCGGAATCAGCAAATGGCGCGCAAACGTCGGCGGCGCGGTGATCTTGACTCTTGGCTGCGCCTGAGCGTTACGTTGCGGTAGCGGAAATTCAGTCAGGGTGCGCAAGGCGCTGCGCACCACATCCAGATAACGGTGGCCGAATTCCGACAAGGCGACAGTACGTCCTTCGCGCGAAAACAGACGCTCGCCGACGAAATCTTCCAGCAAGCGTATGCGGTGCGATAGAGCAGACGGCGTAATGCATAACTCATCCGCCGCCAGTGCGAATGAATGATGGCGTGCGGCGGCTTCAAATGCGGACAAGGCATGCACCGGCGGCAGCCGATTGACCAAGGGAGTTTTATTCGACATGGCTGGCGGGTAAATTCAAAAAATGCAGCGGGCTCACCAACGGATGATCTTTCCCGGATTCATGATGTTCTTGGGATCGAAAGCATGCTTCAACGCGCGCATGGTGGCTATCGCTTCGACGCCATGCTCTTCAATCAGGAAATCGATCTTGTGCAATCCGACGCCATGTTCGCCGGTGCACGTACCGTCCATGCCGATGGCGCGGCTGACCATGCGCGCGTTGACGCCCTCGGCGCGCGCAATGTCGGCGGCATCGTCAGGATCGACCAGCATCTGCACATGGAAATTGCCATCGCCGACGTGGCCGATAATCGAATACACCATGCCGTTCGCTTCGCAATCGGCCTTGGTTTCGAGGATGCACTCCGCCAGGCGCGAGATCGGCACGCAGCAATCGGTTGAAATCGCACGGCTGCCGGGACGCAATTGCAGCAAGGCGAAATAGGCGTTGTGGCGTGCGGTCCATAAGCGCAAACGGTCTTCCGGCCGCGTCGCCCATTCGAAACCGGTGGCGTGATGGTCGGCCACCACCGCCTGCACGATCTCTGCCTGTTCCTTGACGCCGTTCTCGCTGCCATGGAATTCAAACAGCAGCAACGGTTGTTCCGGCAATGCCAGTTTCGAATGTGCATTGATGGCTTTGACGCCGTTTTCGTCCAGCAGCTCTACCCTTGCCACCGGCACGCCGAGCTGAATCGTCTGGATCACGGCATTGACCGCATCGGCGATATTCTGGAACGAACATACCGCTGCCGAGATGGCTTCCGGTTGCGGATAGAGCTTGACGGTTACTTCGGTAATCACGCCTAGCGTGCCTTCGCTGCCGACAAAAATACGCGTCAGGTCGTAACCGGCCGCCGATTTCTTGGCGCGTGTGCCGGTCTTGATGATCCGGCCGTCGGCGGTCACCACCGTCAGCGCCAGCGTGTTTTCGCGCATGCTGCCGTAGCGCACGGCGTTAGTGCCGGAAGCGCGGGTTGCCGCCATGCCGCCGATCGACGCATCGGCGCCGGGATCGATGGGGAAGAACAAGCCGCTGTCTTTGATTTCGTGGTTCAGCTGTTTGCGGGTGACGCCGGTTTGCACCGTCGCCGTCAGATCTTCGGCGTGAATCGCCAACAATCGGTTCATGCGCGACAGATCAATCGAAATCCCGCCCTGCAATGCCAGCACATGTCCTTCCAGCGAGGTACCGCTACCGAACGGGATTACCGGGATCTCGTATTCGCTGCATAGCTTGACCAGCGCTGCAACTTCTTCAGTCGATTCGACAAATACGACGGCATCCGGCAGCATCGGATCATACGAAGACGCATCGCGGCCATGATGCTCGCGCATCGCCACGGTGGTCGAAAAACGTTCGCCAAACAAGGTATTGAGGGTGGCGAGCAAGGCTTCCGGCAGCGGCTTCTTCAACGCCGCAAGGTCGGTTATGTGGTTCATTGGAAGGTCTCCTTTTCCCATGAATTTTACTCTGCGGGACTGGTATCTGCTGGTGTAAAGTACAAGCACTTCCATTCCACGCTAAATAAACAGAAAAATTCAGAAAACCATGGGTAATCGACTCTCAAAGATCGCCACGCGCACCGGCGACAACGGCAGTACCGGCCTCGGCGACGGCAGCCGCGTTGACAAGGACAGCTTGAGGATCCAGGCAATCGGCGATATTGACGAGCTCAATTCGCAGCTTGGTCTTTTGTTGTGCGACAAACTGGATGCCGCACTACGCGAAACATTGCTGTCGATACAACACGACTTGTTCGACCTTGGCGGTGAACTGTGCATTCCCGGCTATACCTTGATCACCGACGCACAGGTGGCGCGACTCGATCGCCTGTTGGAAAAATACAATGCCGACTTGCCGCCGCTGAAGGATTTCATCCTGCCTGGCGGCAGCCACGGTGCGGCACTGGCGCATGTCTGCCGCACCGTGTGCCGGCGTGCAGAACGCAGCATAGTCGGTTTGGGCAAGAGCGAAACGGTAAGTGAAGCGTTGCGGCAGTATGTGAACCGCTTGTCGGATTTGCTGTTCGTGCTGTCACGCGTGCTGAACCGGGCCGATGGCGGCAGCGATGTACTGTGGCAGAAGGATCGAATGCGGGATGCTTAAAACAAAACAGGCCGGATGATGCAACGTCATCCGGCCTGTTTTTGGATTGATCGAACTTATTTACGCCGTTTATCGTGTTCGATCAATGCGTAGGCCGAGTGATTGTGGATCGACTCGAAGTTTTCCGCTTCCAGCACATAGGCCAGCACGCGCGGTTCATTGTTCAAAGCTACCGCTACATCACGTACCAGGTCTTCAACAAATTTCGGATTTTCGTAAGCACGTTCGGTCACGTATTTTTCATCCGGACGTTTCAGCAGACCGAACAATTCGCACGATGCTTGCGCCTCGATACGGGCAATCAGCTCATCCACCAGGATTTCGCCATCCAGCACCGCATTAACGGTAATGTGCGAACGCTGGTTGTGCGCGCCGTAGGCTGAAATCTGCTTCGAGCACGGGCACAGGCTGGTCACCGGCACCAGGACTTTCAAGGTTACTTCCAGCACACCATGATTGATCTCGCCAGTCAGGCCTACTTCGTAATCCATCAAGCTTTGCACGCCCGAAACCGGCGCCGTCTTGTTGATGAAGTACGGGAAAGTCAGTTCGATGCGGCCACGCTCGGCATCCAGCAGGCTGACCATCTTGCGCATCAGATCGCCGAATGAGGCGACGTCGAGCGGTCCCTCCAATCCTTCCAGCAGCGCGATGAAACGCGACATGTGGGTGCCCTTCTGCTGTTCCGGCAGATGGACATACATGTTCCAGCTGCCGACGGTCGGCTGCGCGCCGGCCTGAGTACGCACCGTCACCGGATAACGTACGCCCTTCACCCCCACGCGTTGAATCGCCAGATGGCGGGTATCGATAGTGCTTTGCACGTCTGGAATAGTCAGATTGGGGTCACGCGTGTTCATTGATATTTACCTTTGAATGAACGTAGGATGGGCACACTGTGCCCACGCGGATGCCGATTGCGCCGCTACCGCGTGGGCATACATGCCCACCCTACTGTATTAATTTTTACTCTGTTAATTTTGATTGACGACCAGACGTGGCTGATCCTTGCCGAAACGCTGGCGTATCGATGCTGCGATACCTTCCGCATTCAAGCCGCATTGCGCCAGCAACAGGGCGACGTCGCCATGATCGATAAATTGGTCCGGCAGCCCCAGATTCAAGAGCGGCTTGACGCATCCTGCCGCTGCCAGCGCTTCTGCCACTGCAGAGCCCGCGCCGCCCATGATGGAACCTTCTTCCACGGTCACCAGCGCGTCGTGCGTTTTCGCCAGTTCCAGCACCAGCTCCACGTCCAGCGGTTTGATGAAACGCATATTGGCGACTGTGGCGTCCAGCAGCTCGCCGGCGGCCACGCTTGGCGCCAGCATCGAGCCGAATGCAAGGATCGCCACGTTCTTGCCTTGACGCTTGATTTCACCTTTACCCAACGGCAAAGTAGTTAGCTCCGGCGCTATCGCAGCACCGATACCGGCACCGCGCGGATAGCGCACCGCTGCCGGGCCGTTATAGTGATACGCGGTGGACAGCATCTGGCGGCATTCGTTTTCGTCCGATGCGGCCATCACCACCATGTTGGGAATGCAACGCAGGTACGCCATATCGTAATTGCCGGCGTGGGTTGCGCCATCGGCGCCGACCAGGCCGGAACGATCGAGTGCGAAGGTCACGTCCAGGTTTTGCAAAGCCACGTCATGGATCAATTGATCGTAGGCGCGTTGCAGGAAAGTCGAATAGATCGCCACTACCGGCTTCAGGCCTTCGCAGGCGAGGCCCGCGGCAAAGGTGACCGCATGTTGCTCGGCGATGCCGACGTCGTAGAAACGTTGCGGAAAACGCTTGGCGAAGGTATCCAGGCCGGAACCGCCAGACATGGCCGGGGTGATGCCGATCAGCTTATCGTCTTGCGCCGCCATATCGCACAGCCAGTCGCCGAAAACCTGGGTATAGGTCATCTTGCTGACCGCAGCCGGCTTGATGCCTTCAGCCGGATTGAACTTGCCCGGGCCGTGATACAGCACCGGATCGGCCTCCGCCAGCTTGTAGCCCTGGCCCTTCTTGGTCACCACGTGCAGGAACTGCGGGCCCTTCAGGTGCTTCAGGTTTTGCAAGGTTGGAATCAGCGATTCCAGGTCGTGGCCGTCGATCGGGCCGATATAGTTGAAACCGAATTCTTCAAACATGGTGGCCGGCACCACCATGCCTTTGGCATGTTCTTCAATGCGCTTGGCCAGCTGCCGCATCGGCGCCGGCAATATCGACTTGCCGACATTCTTGGCTTGCGCATAGAACTGGCCCGACATCAGACGCGCCAGATAACGGTTCAAGGCTCCTACCGGCGGCGAGATCGACATGTCGTTATCGTTCAGGATCACCAGCATGTTGATGTCGTCGTAGACACCGGCGTTATTCATCGCTTCGAATACCATGCCGGCGGTCATGGCGCCATCGCCGATCACGGCAATCGCGTGGCGATCGGTCTCGCCTTTGGTCTTGGCGGCCAGAGCCATCCCCAGCGCAGCCGAAATCGAGGTCGACGAATGGGCTGTGCCGAAGGTGTCGTACTCGCTTTCGCAACGGCGCGGGAATCCCGAGATGCCGTTAAGCTGGCGCAGCGTGTGCATGCGCTCGCGGCGGCCGGTGAGAATCTTGTGCGGGTAAGTCTGATGACCGACGTCCCAGACGATCCGGTCCTCTGGCGTATTGAAGACGTAATGCAGGGCGATCGTCAATTCGACCGTGCCCAGGTTGGACGACAGATGGCCGCCGGTCTGCGCCACCGACTCGATGACGAATTCGCGCAGTTCATCGGCCAGCGGCTTGAGCTGCGCCCGCGTCAACTTGCGCAGATCTGCCGGACTGTCGATTGTGTTGAGTATTTCCATATGCGCTAAACCCTAAGCTTTCCGTTGCACAATCAAATCCGCCAGCTCGCGCAGGCGACGTGCCTTATCCCCGAAGATCGCAAGCGCCTGATGGGCGTCGTTGCGTAATTTTTCTGCCAGAGCCTGCGATTCGGACAAACCCAGAATCGAGACGTAAGTCGGCTTGTTGTCTGCGGCATCCTTGCCGGCGGTTTTACCCAGCGTGGCGGAATCGGCTGTCGCATCCAGAATATCGTCGACCACCTGGAACGCCAGGCCTATCGCTGTGCCGTAGGCTTCCAGCGCCTGGATTTCATTCTGCGCCAGAGCCTTGCCGCCCCATGCGCCCAGCAATACCGAAGCGCGCAGCAAGGCGCCGGTTTTCAGCTTGTGCATCTGCTCCAGCTCAGCCAGCGACAGACTCAGGCCGACGCTCGCCAGGTCGATTGCCTGACCGCCGCACATGCCTAGCGAACCGGAAGCCTGGGCCAGCAAGCGCAGCATGACGATCTGGCGCGCCGGGTCCAATCCGGCGGCATCAGTCTCAGCCAGCACTACGAAAGCCTGTGCCTGCAAGGCATCGCCCACCAGCAACGCGGTCGCCTCATCGTATTTCACATGCACGGTCGGTTTGCCGCGGCGCAGGGCATCGTCATCCATGCACGGCATGTCGTCATGCACCAGTGAATACGCATGAATCATTTCGACGGCAGCAGCGGCGCGTTGCGCCACGGCGGCCGGCGTTGAAAACAATTCCCCTGAGGCAAACACCAGCAAGGGCCGG
>FTFY01000943.1_pt1 | contig 11701 bp, 9 predicted proteins | sample 1640561 | NCBI WGS metagenome assembly FTFY01 (sample SAMEA3914789, study PRJEB12502) | metagenome | biome: forest; material: soil | place: Canada | collected 2011-07-03 | depth 0.3 m | reverse complement strand
GCAGTAAGAACGAAGATCAGGAAATCTCATGAAAACCGCTAATGCAGGTAGCCTGGAACAAATGGCAACGCTTGGAGACTTGTTTGACTGGCGGATCAGGCAGACGCCAGAGAATGAGGCATATCGCCATTTTAATTCTGAGACGGGACACTGGCGCTCCCATACCTGGGCGCAAATCGGCGAACGTGTCCGGACCTGGCGCAGCGCGCTTGCCGCATCGCGTCTGTTGTCCGGGGCACTGGTTGCCGTGTTGCTACCTAACGGTCTGGATGCCGTCTGCATCGACCAGGCGAGCCTGGCGCTGGGCCTGGTTCCTGTGCCGATGCACGCGCTCGACAATCCGGCCAGCATCGCCTACATCGTCAAGGATTGCGATGCCTCCATGCTGGTGCTGTCGACCCGTGCGCAATGGGAAGCGATTGCAGCGGTCGGCGAAACGATGCCTTTTTTGAAGCTGGTATTGGTGGTAGACGATGGAAATTTCGACAATCACTATGCGTCGGCTCCTGTTCATGGCGTGGTGGTTGCTTTAGCTACATGGCTGGCTAGCGGCGCACTACCCAACAATACACGCAGGCCGCCGGTGTCGGGCGATGCCCTGGCGGCGATTGTCTATACCTCGGGAACTACCGGTAAACCTAAGGGGGTCATGCTGACCCATAACAATGTATTGTCGAATATCCAGGCGGTGATGGCGCGGGTCGAGGTGCGCTCGTCCGATGTGTTCCTGTCGTTCTTACCGCTTTCGCACACTTTCGAGCGCACCGTGGGGTATTACCTGCCGGTTGCGGCCGGCAGCTGCGTCGCTTACGCGCGGTCGGTGGCGCAGATTCCCGAAGATCTGACGACGATCCGGCCGACGGTATTGGTTTCGGTGCCGAGAATCTACGAGCGGTCTCACGTGAAATTGCAGGGGAAGCTTGCCGAATCCGGTTATTTGACGCGACGTCTTTTCGCGTTGACGCAAGCGATCGGCTGGCGGCGTTTTTGCCGAAGCCAGCAGTTACCTTGCAACGGCGCCGCCCCGGGTTGGCTGGATCAGTTGTTGTACCCTGCCTTGCGTTTGCTGGTGGCGCGCAAGGTGCTGGCGCAGTTCGGCGGGCGCTTGCGTGTCGCAGTATGCGGCGGTGCACCTTTATCGCAGGCGGTAGCGGAATGCTTTCTGGCGCTGGGTTTGCCATTGGTGCAGGGATACGGCATGACAGAAACATCGCCGGTGGTGTCCTGCAATACGCCGTCCGACAATTGGCCGGCCACGGTGGGCAAGCCGCTAGAAGGCTTCAGGGTGCGTATCGGCGAGAACAGCGAGTTGCAGGTGCGCGGCGGCGGTGTCATGGCAGGATATTGGAAGCGCCTGGACGATACTGTCAACGCAATGACCGACGACGGCTGGCTGCGTACCGGCGATCAGGCGGTAATGGAAGGCGGGCGCATCCGCATCATCGGCAGGATCAAGGAAATTATCGTCACTTCAACCGGCGAGAAGATTGCGCCGGCAGATCTGGAATTGGCGATCACGGCCGATCCGCTATTCGAGCAGGCATTCGTGATTGGCGACAACCGCCCGTTCATCGCCGCTTTTGTGGTACTTAGCCGTAGCGGCCTGGACACGCTGCTGCAGCAACTTAAGCTTGGTGCCGGCGATATCGTCAATCTGGATTCTGCATTAATACAAACTGCCGTTTTGCAGAGAATTCAAGCAGCAAGCAAGCACTTTCCCAGCTATGCGGTGCCGCGCGTTGTCCGGGTCACGATGGAACCATGGTCGTTGCTGAACGGGCTGATGACGCCGACACTGAAACTCAAACGCAATGCCTTGCTTGCGCATTTTCATGCTGAAATTGACAATGTTTACGCGCAGCGTACGCCAGCCCAGATGATGGACGAAGCCGTAGCAGCCATCGTCAACTAAGAGTCGAGCATGACTAGAGCGTGCCGGGCTGCGATCCATTCTTCGTTGGTGGTCTCGACGGCGACGGCGACCCTGCTGCCATGTGCCGATATCAATGGTGCGTTGCGCTGATTGGTATCGTCTTCCAAGTGTACGCCAAGGAATTCCAGCTCGCGGCAAACGCGGCTGCGAATCTCTGCACTGTGTTCACCGACGCCGGCCGTAAACACCAGCAAATCGAGGCCGCCCAACACGGCGGCCAATGCACCGATTTCGCGAACGATACGGCGCACGTACAAGGCGAGTGCGGCGCGCACCTGGTCACCGACGGCATCGTCCCGTTGTTCTTGCGCGAATAGGATCGGCGGATCGGCGGAAACGCCGGAGACCCCAAGCAAGCCTGACTCGTGGTACAGCAGGTGCGCTACTTGTTCCAGGCTTAATTTTTCGATTTCCATCAGGTAAATTACCGCGCCCGGGTCGAGTGCGCCGCAGCGGGTGCCCATCATCAACCCATCCAGTGCGGAAAATCCCATCGTGGTGGCGACGCTGCGCAGATCTTGCATTGCGCACAGGCTGGCGCCGCTACCCAGATGGGCGGCAATGACACGGCCGTGCGCCGCGGCGCCGAAACGCTCATCCAGCGCCACCGACATGTATTCATAGGACAAGCCATGAAATCCATAACGGCGCAAGCCGCGCTCCCACAGCGCGTATGGCAGTGGCAGCATTTGTTCGACATGCGGTAGCGTGTGATGGAAAGCGGTATCGAAACAGGCGACCTGAAGCAGGCCGGGCTGGCTGGCCAGCAGCACTTCGATGGCTTCTAGCGCAAACGGCTGATGCAAAGGAGCCAGCGGAATGTAATTTTTCAAATCCGCCAGCACTGTCGCATCAATCCTGGTCGGTGCGGAATACTTGCTGCCGCCGTGAACCACGCGATGCGCAACCGCACACAAGCGGCGTGCACCAAGGTGCACGCCAACCCGATGGCGAATATGCATCAATGCGGAGTGATAAGGCTGTTGTGCGTCCAGCACCAGTGGTTCAGGTTCGCCGCCAGTTTCGATATAACCAGGCTTGGCGCCGCCGATGCCCTCGACTTTGCCTTTCCATTCGGCCTGCCTCGGGAGCGGGGCGCCGGTAGCATGGGTAACATCAAACAGCGCGAACTTGATGCTGGACGAACCGCAATTGAGCACCAGGATGAATCTTTCGTTGTTATCGACTGGCGTCGCGGATTGGGCTGGCATATTCATTGGGGATGGTCGCGATAATGGTGCGCCAGCATCAGTGCGATGGCGCAAGAGGCGATGCGGGTCTCGCGCGAATCGGCTCGGCTGGTGAGGATGACCGGCACTTTGGCGCCGAGTACGATGCCGGCGCTGGCGGCGCCGCTCAGGTACTCGAGTTGTTTGGCCAGCATGTTGCCGCTTTCCAGATCAGGCACTACCAGGATGTCGGCGCGGCCGGCGACTTCCGACACGATGCCTTTGATGCGCGCGGCGGCGACCGAAACCGCGTTGTCGAAAGCCAGAGGGCCATCGAGGATGGCGCCGGTAATCTGGCCGCGGTCAGCCATCTTGCACAGTACGGCGGCATCCAGCGTTGCCCGCATGCTTGGATTGACCGTTTCCACCGCCGCCAGGATCGCTACGCGTGGACAGGCGACGCCGATTACATGTGCCAGGTCGATGGCATTGCGCACGATGTCGACTTTGTCGTCCAGCGTGGGCTCAATATTGATGGCCGCATCGGTGATGATGAAAGGGCGCGGATAGGCAGCGGTTTGCATCAGATAGCAATGACTGATGCGGCGCTTGGTACGCAGTCCGGCGGATGCCGCCAACACAGCTGCCATCAATTCGTCGGTATGCAGGCTACCTTTCATCAAAGCTTCAACTTCGCCTTTGCCTGCCATTTCGGCAGCGCGTGCCGCCGCCGCGTGGCTATGCGGGACATCTTCAATAGCTATGCCGGCCAGGTCCAGGCCGGCAGCGGCGGCCACCGCTTCGAGTTTGGCGCGCGGCGCCACCAGCAACGGCTCGATCAAGTGCGCCCGGCGCGCATCCAGCGCGGCGGACAAACTCAGTTCGTCGCAGGGGTGCACCACCGCGACGCGAATCGCGCTGAGCGGGCGCACGTGTTCAAGCAGTCGTTGTACCTTGTCACCGGAACTGATACGGACTTCCGGCAAGGTCGTTCTGGGATATACGATCTTTTCGCTGGGCGCGATTACCTCGGCATCGCCTTCGATCACGATCTTGCCGTCCTGGTTGATACATGAGCAGCGCAGGCTGAGTTGCTTCTTGCCAGGCTCGCGCGCGGTCACCGTGACGCTGATGGTCAAGGTGTCGCCCACCCGCACCGGATGCAAGAATCGCAAGGTCTGGGCCAGATATACGGTACCTGGCCCGGGCAGGCGCGTGCCCAGTACGGCAGAAATCAGCGCCGCTCCCCACATGCCATGGGCAATCACGCCGTGGAACTGGGTAGATGCGGCGAATTCGGGATCGAGGTGCTGGGGGTTGACGTCGCCAGACATGACGGCAAACAGCTGGATATCCTCGGTGCTCAGCGTACGTTCCATGGCGGCGCTGTCGCCCACGGAGATTTCATCGAAAGTCAGGTTGCGGATCACCTGCAATCCATCGTGAAGCAAATTCTCGCGGGAGGTGGAGCGAACGGTATCGGTCATGTTAGTCAAGAGTAGATTGAACGGGAGCCGGGTTGTAGACCAGGCAGCGACGCTGCTGCATATTCTAAGAATAACAATGATGCACAAGAAAGATTTGATGCAAATCAACTATACAGGACAGCCACAATACCTGGGTCACAGTGAGCATGACGATAACCCCCGATGTTTCGGGGAAGTTTGATTCATATCAAGAACCCGGCTTGCCTGCACGGTTACGCTGATTGCACGCCGTCGGGGGAAGCGCGGATTTATTGACAAATGCTAAAAAAATACCTACTGTCAATTGATTCGAATGCGGTTCGGGCTTTGCAACAGTAGTTTTAAAAACTATGAAAGGGGCGGCTTGGGATGGATTCGTTCAAATACCTATATCGGGGAATGAGGTATTTCCGGCTCTTGGCCATTATTCTTGTACTACAAGGTTTGTTGAGCCCACTGGTGGCGAACGCGTTACCGGTTTTCGCAAGGCAGACCGGACAAAATTGCGTTGCCTGTCACGCCGGCGGTCAATTTCCTGAACTGACCGCTTACGGAAGATTATTCAAGCTTACCGGCTATACGATCGGTACGCGCACCATTCCGCTATCGGTGATGGGGGTAGCCAGTTTCACCAAGAGTAAGAATCCGGATAGCGACGTGGCGTTCGCCAAGGATGCGGTCGCCCTGTTTCAAACCGGCAGCGTCTTCCTGGCCGGCAAAGTGACTGACAATGTCGGTGTGTTCGGACAGTGGACCTACAACAACTACGACAATCAAAATCAGGACACAGGAAAATGGCAAGGGAAGTGGGCTTCCGATAATTTCGACCTGCGCTACGCTGATCGATTCATTGGCCCGACCCAGGACTTTATCTATGGATTCAGCCTGAACAATAATCCTTCCCTTACCGATCCCTGGAATACTGCCCCCGCGTGGATTCAATATGTTCCGACGAAATTCGGGGTCACCGCTCCTGACGCCAGCCCGATTATCAGCCAACTGGGCACTCAGGTCGCCGGGCTGACAGCCTATGCTTTCTGGAACCAGACACTGTACGCAGAGTTGGCTGCATATCAGACCAGCAACGGTGTGTGGTCATTTTTAAGCCAGGGAACGAAAGCGCAGGACCAGACGAATCTCAAGGGCACGAACCCCTACATACGACTAGCGTTCAGCCACGACTGGGGACCTCATAGCGCGATGGTCGGAGTACTTGCCATGAATGCGCAAATCTATCCCGACAGCACCAATCCTGTCGGCCCGACGACACGCTATCGTGACCGCGGGATTGACGCGCAGTATCAATATCTGCTGGATCCGCATACCGTGACGGCGCAGGTCAGCTTTATCAGGGAAACCATCACAAATGGCGACGTGACAGGCGTCGCCAGCAATGCCTCGAATACGCTGAATCAGTTGAGGCTGAAAGCCAGCTACGTGTATCGGGCGAAATACGGTACCAGCCTGAGCTATTTCAGCACCACGGGAAGCTCGGATCCGACCTTGTATCCGGATGTCGCAGCCAATCCGGGGACACGCGGCTGGGTTCCCGAAATATTCTGGATGCCGGTGCAATACGTTCGAATTGGCGTTCAATATTACGCCTACACCCAGTTCCACGGCGCCTCCAGCAACTACGACGGTTCAGGCCGCAACGCCAAAGACAACAACACGTTGTTTCTATATGTGTGGGGAGCGTACTAAATGAATAGTTACGGTGATGGTGCGTCCGCACAACGCATGGCTACGGAAACGCGATTCGAACATCTGAAACGGAAGGGACTTTATTTTTCTTTAAGTTTAATCGTCGCGGCAAGTCTTGCCGCTTGCAATCTGCCGGAAAGATCTCGTTCGCTGGGTGATCCCAATGTCGCGGCGAAGACGCTCGCATTGCAAGTTTGCTCGAATTGCCATGGCGTTCAGGGTGTTTCCGTGTCCCCGAATTTCCCGAATCTGGCGGCGCAGTCGCAACCGTATCTCGTGGAACAGCTCAAATCATTCAAAAGCCATGGCCGTTCCGATCCAGCCGGGTTCGAGTACATGTGGGGTATCAGTGCCAGGTTAACCGACGATCAGATCAACGGACTTGCCGCCTATTTCTCGTCGCAATCGCCACCCCAGGGTAAATCTGGAAATCAGGCATCGATCAAGGAAGCCTCGCTTAAGGAAGGTCAGAAAATTTTTGAACAAGGCATTGCCGCAAACAACACGCCTGCCTGCTCCGGCTGCCACGGCGCACACGGTGAGGGCATTCAACAGTTTCCACGTTTGGCGGGCCAGCATTCCGACTACATCGTCAAACAACTGATGGTTTTTCAACGGACAGATGAAAGGCCGGAGGGCGTCATGATGAAAGGGATTGCACACGAACTCACGCCAGAGAACATGAAAAATGTAGCTGCCTATCTGGAGGCCATGCCGTTCACTCAATAACGTGTTCCGGCGATTGGCCATTCTTGGCTTCGCCCCGATTCTAAAAACTTTGGAGAAATATCATGATCAGCCGTCGCGAATTTATTGTTCAACTTGGTTTGGGAAGCGCCGCACTGGCATCGGGCCATAGTCTTGCCCAGGGTGCTATGGTCGCCGAGAGTGATGCCCAGGCGGCAGCTCTAGGCTACAAAGCCGACGCTACTAAAGCGGACAAGGTGAAATTTCCAAAGTACGCTACTGGCCAGCTTTGCAGCAATTGCTCGTTGTACCAAGGTAAGCCGGGTGATGCAACTGGCGGATGTCCCCTGTTTGCAGGCAAACAAGTATCCGCCAACGGCTGGTGCAGCGCATGGACAAAAAAAGCCTGAGACCCGGCGCGACGGCAGTACAGCCAGGTATCCACGTACATGCCTTCTGCAAATCTGACGCGACCCGAGGCACCTCATGCTTCCGCTAAGGTTTCATGAGTTGCTGATGATGACCTTCAGTGCTTGTTCTTTCTCGGCATTGCCAAAGACATCGTAGGCATGCAGAAACTGATCGAACGTGAAGCGATGGGTGATCAGATTTTCCGGTTTCAGTTTTTTCGATTCAACGTTCTTGAGCAGCATCGAAGTGGTATTGGTATTGACCAGGCCGGTGGTCAGAGTGATGTTCTGCGCCCAAAGTCTCTGAATTTGGAAATCAACGCTTTTGCCATGCACCCCGACATTGGCAATATGTCCACCGGGACGAACGATCTGTTGGCAGATGTCGAATGTCTGGGGTATGCCGGCGGCCTCAATCGCTACGTCGACGCCATCCTTGGTGTTTGCCATGATCTGTTCTGCCGCATTGACTTTGGCGCTGTTGATGACTTCCGTTGCGCCGAACTTCCTGGCCAGCGCTAAACGCGACTCATCGATATCGATCATGATGATTTTGCCTGGTGAAAAAAACTGCGCAGTTAGCAAGGCAGCCATGCCAACCGGACCCGCACCGACTATGGCAACCGTATCCCCTGGTTTCACGGCGCCATACAGGACGCCGATTTCAAAGCCGGTTGGCAAGATATCGCTGAGCATGACCAAGGCTTCTTCATCCATCCCGGCCGGGATCGGATACAAGCTGTTGTCGGCTTGCGGAATCCGCACATATTCAGCCTGGGTGCCATCGATCAGATGTCCCAGTATCCAGCCGCCGTCTTCGCAATGCGAATACATTTGCCGCTTGCAGTATTCGCATTTCCCGCAAGAGGTGATGCAGGAGATGAGTACGTGGTCGCCTTTTTTGAAATTGCTGACGGTTTCACCAGTTTCTTCCACGATGCCAACACCCTCGTGCCCCAGTATCCTGCCGCTGGTCACTTCCGGCACGTCACCTTTAAGGATATGCAGGTCGGTGCCGCAAATCGTGGTTTTGAGCATCTTGACGATGACGTCGGTGGACTTGGAAATCTTTGGCGTGGGAACCGAGTCCCATGATTTTTTCCCAGGCCCGTGATAAACAAGGGCTTTCATGCTGGATGGGCGTGTCATTCAAATCTCCTTGATTGGTTGCTGGAATTTGCGTCTTAAGCCGCTTTGATTTTGCGGCTGGCGTTCGCCACGTGCACGGCTGCGACCCTGGCGATCTCAGCCTGGGTGCAAGAGACGATATCGGCCATATGATGGCTATAGTGGAGAGCGCTATCAACGGTCGGCCGCACCTGAGCCGATCTCACCAGCAGCCATTCTTGCGGAGTCGTTGCCGTCATCAGTTGTTGTGACGAATTCACCGATGCTTCGACGGATGCTTTGGCCGCGCTAAGGTTCAGGTTGATAGCCTTTCCCATACCTTCGATTGCCGTCCCAGTCAACTCCGCTATTGCTGTGAGTTGTGCTTCGTAGCCAGCCTTCATCACTGCCGAAATCGATTCCAAGAGCGGAAACATGGTTTTCTCCTTATGGGAAATGGAAATTGCGAGGCGCCAGGTTGATCGGCGCGTCTTATGTCAGTTATCAGTGTGAGGTTTGCCAGTCCGCCAGTATTGATGTACATCAAATTTGCTTGAGAAATTGGTGATTGGCTAAACTTTGGAAAGATCGTTTCGCCTGATGTTCCCGTGTCCATATTGCTCGGCTGCATGATAGGATGTACCTGTAACAGGCACCTTGATGTTGGCAAATGCGGGACACAACAATATCGACAGGCCATGACAGCACATATTCATCGTACACACCGATCCGGATGGCTGCGCGCGAGCGTACTCGGCGCAAATGATGGCGTGTTGTCGATTTCGAGTCTGTTGCTCGGGGTTGCGGCAGCGCACATGGATCAGGGTGCAATCCTTGTCACGGGATTTGCCGGCCTCGTCGCCGGGGCGCTGTCGATGGGGGCCGGTGAATTTGTCTCGGTGAGTTCGCAGGCAGATACGGAACAGGCTGATCTCGATATCGAACGACGCGCATTGTTGCAGGACTACGACGCAGAACATGCAGAGCTGCGCGATATCTATATCCAGCGCGGCCTGGATCCCGAACTCGCCTCGCAAGTCTCGCGGCAACTCATGGAACATGACGCCATTGGAGCGCATGCACGGGACGACATCGGTATTACTGAGGCGTTGACGGCGCGGCCGTTGCAGGCGGCAATATCGTCGTCTCTCAGCTTCGTGCTGGGCGGCGCCGTTCCGATGCTGGCGGCCGTTCTGGCGCCTGCAGCCAGCCTTATTCCGACGATTGCGGTCGTCTCCCTCATTTTTCTCGGTGCGCTAGGCGCGTTCGCCGCACATGCCGGTGGCGCGCCGATCTTGCGTGGAGCCGCCCGCGTTCTGATCTTGGGCTTACTTGCGATGGGAGTGACGGGTGTGGTCGGGACGTTCTTCGGTGGCGGCACATAGCCGGTCCTGTGCTGTCCTTGCGCACAGGTGCAAACAAACGAATAGTGGCGGCGCACGCGCATTGTTTGTCATCCTCGTGTCACATTGCCTCCTTACAATCAAACATGTCATATTGGTAAGCGTCAAGATGTCCAAATCGTAACGCTCTATTTCCCCTATCACTCTACCGACCGGATCATGACTTTTCCATTGCTCAATCGCGAACTCGGTGTGCTTGCCTTTAACGAGCGAGTCCTGGCCCAGGCCGAAGATCCTGCAGTGCCCTTGCTGGAGCGGCTGCGTTTTGTCTGTATCACCAGCAGTAACCTGGATGAGTTTTCCGAGATCCGGATGTCCGGCTTGCAAGAGCAGATCAGGGTGGCGGTGGATGGCGTGACGCCGGACGGCATGTCGTTGCAGCATGCTTACAGCACCATCAGCGAGCGCGCGCAGAAGCTGGTGGCGCGTCAGTATGCTTTGTTCAATGAGGTGTTGCTGCCGGCCTTGAACGCGGAGGGCATCGCCTTCTATCAGGAATCCGAGTGGAATGACGAGCAAACCGCCTGGGCGCATGAATTCTTCAAGACGGAGTTGCTGCCGGTGCTGACGCCTATCGGCCTCGATCCGGCACATCCTTTCCCGCGGGTGCTCAACAAGAGCTTGAATTTCGCGGTCAAGTTAAGCGGCAAGGATGCTTTCGGCCGCGAGACCGAACTGGCCATCGTGCAGGCGCCACGGGTCTTGCCGCGTCTGGTCCGAATGCCCGATCATTTATCGGCTCACGCGTATGGTTTCGTGTTGTTGAGCAGTTTCATGCAGCGCTTTGTCGGCGAACTGTTTCCGGGTTTGTCGATCGGCGGCTGTTATCAATTCCGGGTGACGCGCAACAGCGACCTGTTTGTCGATGAAGATGAAGTCACCGATTTGCGGCTGGCGCTGCAGGGCGAGTTGCCGACCCGCCAGCTGGGCAATGCGGTACGGCTAGAGGTGGCGGACGGTACGCCGGCATCGCTGGTGCAGCGTCTCCTGACCCAGAACGGCTTGATGCCTGCCGATTGTTATCGCGTCAACGGTGCGGTCAACCTGGTGCGCCTGATGCCCTTGCCGGATCTGGTCGACCGGCCCGACTTGAAATTCACGCCGCATACGCCGGTGCTGCCGAAGGCATTCGTTACCGGTGCTTCGGTATTCGATGTCATCGACCAGAACGACGTGTTGCTGCATCATCCCTATGAAAGTTTCCAGCCGGTGCTGGAGCTGCTGCAGCAGGCCGCGATCGATCCCGATGTGCTGGCCATCAAGCAAACCATCTACCGCACCGGCAACGATTCGCCGCTGATGAGCGCTCTGATGCAGGCGGCCAAGAATGGCAAGGAAGTCACGGTGGTGCTGGAACTGATGGCGCGCTTTGACGAAGAAACCAATATCGGCTGGGCGGCCAAACTGGAAGCGGTTGGCGCCCACGTGGTGTATGGCGTGTTCGGCTACAAGACGCACGCCAAGATGCTACTGATCGTGCGCCGCAAGCGCCACGCCAAACATACCAAATTGAAGCGTTATGTGCATCTGGGTACCGGTAACTATCATCCGAAAACCGCGCGCCTTTATACCGACTTCGGCTTGATGACCAGCGACGATAAAATTTGCGAAGACGTGCATAACGTGTTTCAGCAACTGACCGGTTTTGGCAAGCAGGTACCGCTCAAGCGTCTGTGGCAATCGCCATTCACCTTGCACGCGAATGTGCTGAACGCCATCCAGAAAGAAGTCGACGCTGCCAAGGCGGGCAAGCAGGGTTATATCATCGCCAAGATGAACGCCTTGTTGGAACCTACGGTGATTGAAGCCTTGTATCTGGCGT
>FTFY01000832.1_pt1 | contig 11753 bp, 13 predicted proteins | sample 1640561 | NCBI WGS metagenome assembly FTFY01 (sample SAMEA3914789, study PRJEB12502) | metagenome | biome: forest; material: soil | place: Canada | collected 2011-07-03 | depth 0.3 m | reverse complement strand
GTACAACACGCTCTGCAAGCGGCTTAGATTCTCGATCAACCTTGGTCCAGCCCGAGGGGTTCAGTCCAGATTCGTTGCTTCGTCACCTGGTGTCCTGAGTCATTCATACCTAACCATTAGCATTAAAACTAATCGCTTGAGTCTATTGTTGCTTTGCGGCACAATTTCGCAACATTTTTTTGGAATATCAAATGAGCGATCTTGAAACAGCAGGCGCCTTGGTAACAGCCGGCTTGACAGCACGTGCAATCGAGGGCGAGGGCTTAAAGCGCGCTACGCACGATAAGCATGAGATGCACAGGGACAATTGTGCGAATTGCAAAGCGCCGCTGTTCGGCGCCTTTTGCGTGGCGTGCGGCCAGGCGGCCCATGTCCATCGTTCATTGCTGCATCTGGCGGAGGAGCTATTGCACGGCATCTTTCACTTCGACGCCAAAGGCTGGAAGACAATCCCTCTGCTGATCGCCTTTCCGGGACGCCTCACGCGACGCTACATCGACGGTCAGCGCAAGAACTATGTGTCGCCGCTGGCGTTGTTCTTGTTCATGGTGTTCCTGAGTTTTTTTGTGGCCTCTTTCACCGTCGAAGCTCCCAGTGATGGAGTGGCGGTGACTTCCCCGGAAAACGCGCCACGGCACGTGTAGAACTGGTCAATGAAGTTGCGCATGCGGAAAAAAATCTGGCTAAAGCCGAGGCCAATCTGGCGGCGACAGTCCACGACAAGGTTGATTCCGCCGATGCGAACGAAGCGTTCAGCGAGGCGCGTTCGGACCACGTAACCGCGCTGCGGGAGTTGCAGAAATTCGACCAAAAAAGTGTTGCCGCGACGACTACTGAACAAGTTCTGATTCTGGATGGCGTACCGGAGACACCTCATGCAGGAGTGATCGCCAAGCTGAAGGGCAAGAATTTTGACAGCAAATATCCTGCCCTCTACGCCGCCATCAAGCATATTGTGGAGAATCCGGAACTGATGCTCTACAAGCTGAAGAATACGATTTACAAATTTTCCTTCATGCTCATCCCGATTTCCTTGCCCTTCCTGTGGCTGATGTTTTTTTTGCGACGCGATGTAACGATGTACGACCATGCCGTTTTCGTGCTGTATTCCCTTTCTTTCATGTCGCTGTTGTTCGTGGTCCTGGCGGTATTGATGCGTTTTGACCTGAAGGGTCCTGCCGTAGGCCTGGCTTTACTGGCTCCTCCGATACACATGTTCGTCCAGTTGCGCAGCGCCTACAGCCTTGGCACCTTGAGCGCATTGTGGCGCACCGCAATGTTGCTGTTTGTGTCGATGATAGTGTTGATCCTGTTCATTATTTTTGTGGCTGCGATGACGATGCACTAATGTAGATACTGGGCTCCTGGGCGCATAGCCGATGTCTTATTTAGTCAAAATTAATGAATCGCAACCAGTGACGCAGCATATTCCAAAGGTTTTTTGTATTCCGGCAGGCAGTAATGCGCGACATTGGCCATTTTTGTTAGCCGGCTTTTGAATTCCAAGAGATTCGCCGTCGCATCTGATCTCTGACGAAAGAGGAAGTAGCATGCTTCGCTGATGACAGATTTAATGGATGAGTCAACATTCTGGCCGTACAGAGCCAGGACTGCCAATGCTTGAATTTTATTGACGTACTCGTTAATCAATTCTTCTTCGATATGCGCGTCCATGGCGAACTCCCAAAACCGGAATCGTAGAAAAAATGACATGATTTAATCTTAGTAATCGGGATGAAATTTGTCCATGCTCCAGATCGGTTTTAGCAAAATTTATAAATACCATACGGCAATGCGCTTCAACTCTCTAGCGGCTTCACGTGACCCCGTACGCGTGCAAAATACGGCGCTGAAATCGGCAATTCAAAACTACCGGTATTGGGAACCGATCGAGGGCCGTTTTTGGTGCGCTGGCATTCCCGGACTCGACGTCAATTTCGCTGGCGCGTGCCCATGTTTCAGCTTCTGACTTTGTCCGGAAGGTTTTTGTTATACTCCTGCCTTTAGTGCGAACTTGAGCGCGCCAGCGTTTACCGATTGCCAGTATGGATGCCATGTAACTCCTCTGTTTTGTCTCCGGAGGATTGTAGGGAATCTGTAGCAGTCAGAACGTTAACTCGCATGATTTCGCGTTAACGGGAATGATAGAGGAGGGATTCCGAATCGCTCGTAAGTCATTGAATTTACTGGGTATGTTCCATAAAATCAAAGACTTATTCCTCCCATTGATTTACCCCGTCTCGCCATAGTTCAATGGATAGAACGAGTGCCTCCTAAGCGCTAGATACAGGTCCGATTCCTGTTGGCGGGACCAAGTCCCTTTTCTCTGATTCCCCGTAAATCGCCGTAAGTCATGTATTTAAAGGCTTTCCGGCCGATTTTGATCAGCGTCGGATTTCGTGAAATACCGTAAAAAGACACTAATTACCGATCCTGTCTCCCCAGATTTTCCCCGTCATCTCCCCATTCATCGTGTAATTGCTATTTTTCCGGCAAGAGCGGGACATATGGCATCGATCGTAAAAAGCCCAGGCGGCTGGCGAGTACAAATTTCAATCAAAGGGAAGCGCGAATCAGCAACGTTCGTGACTAAGGCCCAGGCGCAGGCTTGGGCAACTATTCGCGAGGCAGACTTGCGGTCTGAAAAAACAAGGGGCATCGTTGCCGGCAAGACATGCCGAGATGCGTTTGAGCGGTACGAAAAAGAAGTGTCAAGGACAAAGCGCGGGTCTAAGTGGGAAGCGCAGCGGCTACTCTTCATTCAACACAACGTCAATCACATTGAATAATAGTATTTTTGATGTCCAGACCAATTACAACTCGACTCACATCATTGCGACTCAACGCATTTGACAATTATTTGCTTCACCAACGTGAGCGGAGCGACGAGAACGAATCATAGAGGTGCTTATTAGCGCGTAGGATGTTTCAGGATCAGGGAAAGCAGAGTCGTCCAATAATTTCTCAAAAGCAAATAATTATGTAGCATTTGGACAAGAATATGAAAAATATTGCGCGCGGAAACATTTTTCCGTAAAACAAGAGGTGAAACAAAATTGCTTCGCATGGGTCGAACAGATACAGCCAAAAACAGAAAGTGGTCATGTTTAAGAAAAATCAAACAATTTGGCATTTCGCGCTGGCATGCACGTTTCTTTGCTGGCATCCCCTCACTCACGCAGATGACGCCACAGCTTTAGCGCCATTGGCACCAGCGCCTGACAACAGCTACGTCTCGGCCGCGCTCGGTAACGGCATACTTTACGGTACCAGCCTGGACACCCAGAAGCCGATGCGTTGGCGCGCTGCGGAAATCAGGTTCGGGCCGGCTATCGATCTGTTCGGACTGGCCGCTGGTGGACATCTGCCAGCTGGCGGCAGCACCCGGCTCGACTATGTGTATTACAACGAGGGCCATCCCGATAACAATCATCGCGATGGTTACGCAGCCCAGATGGTCTACCGCCAAAAACTGCAGCCGAGTTTCGATTTTGAACTGGGCGCCGGTCCGTATTTCAGCATGAACAGAACCACCGTCAACGGCACAGAAATAGACGATAGGCGTCTGGGCGGTTTGTTTTCCGTAGCGCTGCTGGCGCGTCTGGATCAAATATCGCCCGGTCTCAGCATCCGGCTGGCGTACAACCACGTGCTGACGCCAGGTGCGCCTTCGTCGGACGGGTTCCTGGTTGGTATCGGCAAGGAACTCGGCGCGACGCATGTGAGCGCGCCAGATATGGGCGGCGATCACGGATTATGGCTGGCGGCGCTAGGCGGTTTTGCCCAGACCAATCAATCGGGGCCAGGCAAACGGTTTAGCTACGCATTGGAAGCTAAAAAATACTACGGGCCATGGGCCGCTTCGGTTTCCGCGATAGAAGAAGGGGATGATGGCGTGCGCGTGAATCGGCACGGGATTGCCGCTGAAGGCTGGTACGTGCAGCCGATTGCTGAACACTGGAGTATCAGTGCCGGCGCCGGCCCCTATCTGGCGGTCAATAAGCGCGATTCGGACAACTGGAAAGTAAATGGCTTGTTCAGCTTGCAGGTTGGCCGTGATCTGGGCAACGGCATGAGAGGTTTCGCCGACTTCGGCCGGGTGGTCACCTTCAAGAACAAGAACGATGCCGATCTGATGACAATTGGCATCATGAAGCGTTTTGACATGTAGCGTGACGCCGCGAATGTCGAAGCGTCACGACTACGGCCTCGCTCAACGCAACGTTTCGGCCAGCTTGTTTTCATCCATGCTGCGCCCCAGCACCACCCAGAAAATGCACAGGGACAGCAAGCCGGCGACCGCATAGACCGAAACGTCGAGGTAGTTGCCGCCGATTTTCAGCGGGATCAGCGGGGCGTCGCTGGTGCAGATCATGTTGGCGGCAAACATGCCGACGTAGTGCATGCTGCACACTGCCAGCGCCATCACCAGCGCTGCTATCACCCTATGCAACAGCCGGGTCAGGTTGAAAGCCAGCCATAACGCAGCAGAGGCGGCGGCAATCGCAATGACTATCGAGATCACGACGATGCGCGGATTGAGCAGCATGGTGGCGCGCAGGTTCATCGCATACATGCCCATGTAATGCATCACGCATACCCCCACCCCGGCCAGCATGCTTCCCGCCAGCCAGCCGGATACCTTGAACTTGCCGTGGCCGCCGGCCAGGTAGAGCGCGATGCCGGAAATTACGATCGCAGCCAGCAACGATGCCGCGGTGAGCAGCACATCGTAGGCGATCGGCACGGTCAGGCGATACGCTTGCATGGCGAGAAAATGCATCGACCAGATGCCGATGCCGCCAAGCGAGGCGGCGGCGCAGATAGTCATGCCGAAATCCAGCGTGCCATCTTTGCGAAACATGGATTTGGCGCATTGCAGGGCTAGCAATGCGCCCCAAAATGAAATCATGTATGACAGTAAAACCAGCGGCGCGTCATATTTTGGTATCAGTAGCTGCCCTAGTAGTGGGTCCATGGTTTTCTCCCTGTTATATGCATGTGAGAGGCAAAAGGCTGCGTGCGCTTTGCCCTTGTCTTTACAGTGATATTATTTTTCTAAAATCAGGTCAGATTACCTACGCCATGGCACAGCGCCAGCTCGAAGATGGTTGTTTCCAGGTGGAAATAATATAGGTCTCAACTTTCTTCTTGGCAATGTATTTTCGTAAATATTTTGTAACGCCGCATTGCAGGACAAAAAGACCCGTGAGCAGGGGGGGCGGTAGCCCGGTGAGGGTGTCAGCTTTGACAAATATACGACCAGATCTCCGAGGTTAGGTACAATGTGCGGTTCATTCATCCAATTGACTGCGTGATGCCGCTTATGTAGCTATCGGGCGTAGCGCTCTGCAGATCTTTCTTTTTCTGGTTTCATCCAAATTATGGCTGTCATTTCTATCTCCAATGCGCAACTCGCCTTTGGTCACGTTGCATTGCTGGATCGCGCGGAATTTTCCCTGGAGTCGGGGGAGCGGGTCGGCCTGATCGGCCGTAACGGCACCGGCAAATCGTCGCTGCTGAAAACCATCGCGGGCGTGTCCAAGCTGGACGATGGCTTGATGGTGATGCAGCAAGGTATCAAGATCGCCTATGTCGATCAGGAACCGCATTTCGAATCCGAGATGTCGGTGTTCGACGCGGTCGCATCCGGCATGGGTGAGATGCAGGCATTGCTGAACGAATACGATTCGCTGACCGGCCAGTTTGGCGGCGATAACGACGATGCTCTACTGGAGCGCATGCACGAGATACAGAGCAAGCTCGATGCCGCCGACGCCTGGAGCCTGAGCAACAAGGTCGAGACCACGCTGGATCGTTTGAACCTGGATAAGAATCTGCTGATGGGGCAACTCTCGGGCGGTATGCAAAAGCGCGTCGCGCTGGCGTGCGCTCTGGTGAGCGCGCCTGATGTGTTGCTGCTCGATGAGCCGACCAACCATCTGGATTTCAGCTCGATCATGTGGCTTGAGGGTTTGCTGCGCGACTATAAAGGTAGCGTGCTGTTCATTACCCATGACCGTAGTTTCCTGGACAACGTCGCGACCCGCATCATCGAACTGGATCGCGGCCGCATCCTGTCTTTCCCCGGCAATTTCACGGCGTATCAGGTGCGTAAGGCAGAGCAGCTGGAAAATGAAGAAGTCGAGAACGCCAAGTTCGACAAATTCCTGGCGCAAGAAGAAATCTGGATCCGCAAGGGCGTGCAAGCGCGCCGTACGCGCGACGAGGGCCGCGTCAGGCGCCTGGAAGCTTTGCGCCTGGCGCGCAGCGCGCGCCGCGATCAGCAAGGCCAGGTCAAGCTGGATGTGTCGTCGGGCGAGCGCTCCGGCAAGATCGTCGCCGAGCTGACCGATGTCAACAAATCCTATGGTGAAAGAGCGATCGTACGCGACTTTACCGCCACCATTTTGCGTGGCGACAAGGTTGGCTTGATTGGCCAGAACGGCGCCGGCAAGACCACTTTGCTGAAGTTGATTCTTGGCGAAGATCAGCCGGATAGCGGCACGATCAAGCAGGGCACCAAATTGCAGATCGCGTATTTCGACCAGATGCGCGCGCAGCTGAACGAAGACGCCAGCCTGGCCGACACCATCGCGCCGGGTAGCGACTGGGTCGAGATCAACGGCCAGCGCAAGCATGTGATGACTTATCTGAACGATTTCCTGTTCGCGCCGGAACGCGCGCGCTCGCCGGTGAAATCGCTGTCCGGTGGTGAACGCAATCGTCTGCTGCTGGCGCGTTTGTTTGCCAAGCCGGCCAACGTGCTGGTGCTGGACGAGCCGACCAACGATCTGGATATCGATACGCTGGAATTGCTGGAAGAATTATTGGAAGACTACAACGGCACCGTGTTCCTGGTCAGCCATGACCGTACCTTCCTTGACAACGTGGTGACCCAGGTGATCGCCGCTGAAGGCGATGGCATGTGGCGTGAATATGTCGGTGGCTATACCGATTGGGAACGTGTGCGTCCGACGCAATCGGCAGTGATTGCCAAAGCCAAGGCAGAAGCGAAAGCGGAGCCGGCTCAACCTGCCGCCAAGCAGAAAAAACTCAGCTATAAAGAGCAACGTGAGCTGGAAGAATTGCCGTTGCTGATCGCCAAGCTGGAAGCCGAACAAAAAGCCATTTCAAGCCAACTCGCCGATCCTGATTTGTACAAGCAAAAACCGGATGAAGTGAAGCGCCTCAACGACAGGTTCGCTGAAATCGACGGCTTGCTGCTGGAGAGCCTGGAGAAGTGGGAAGTGATCGAGGCGCGCACCAAGGGCTAAGCCGGCAAGCAGCGGCGACAGGCGGGAAGGCAGTGCCGCATTCAATCAGGATTTCTAGGTAACCTTTTATTCAAGGGCGTAGTTTTAATGAGAGAAACGACAGCTTTCCCCTCTATCCAGACTGAACGCCTGCTGTTGCGCGAGATAGTCGAACGCGATGCAGAGCAGATATTCGCCATGCACGGCGACCCTGATCTGATGCGTTGGTTCGGCACCGATCCATTAAATGACCTGGCGGCGGCGCAGGGTTTGATCAAGCGATTTGCCAGCTGGCGCCTCGACGAAAATCCTGGCGCGCGGTGGGGAATTCAAACCAGGGAACAGAATCATCTGCTGGGTACATGCGGCTTGTTCAAGTGGGACAGGAACTGGCGCAAATGCATGATCGGCTATGAACTCTCGGCCCATGCCCAGAAACAGGGATTCATGCGGGAGACATTGGCAGCAGTCATGACCTGGGGTTTTGCACAGATGGCGCTGAATCGCATCGAAGCCATGGTGCATCCGGATAACCTGGATTCTCTCAAGCTGCTACGCCAACTTGGCTTCGTGGATGAAGGGCGTCTACGTCAGGTTGGCTATTGGGGTGGTCAGTACCACGACATGCTGCAACTATCTCTGTTGCGCGGCGAGTGGCCGGCCGCCGATGCCCAGGTAACTAATAATTCAAACAACTAATTCAATCGCCGGCACGCCTCGCGCAATTCGATGGCTTGCTGGTACAAGGCAGCCGCATCAGATGCATGCGGCCGTTGCGCCAGATAATGTTCCAGGTCTTCCAACGCCGCCTGCGGGCAATCCAGCTGCGCGAACGCCAGTCCGCGGTCGCGCCGTTCCACTGCATCGCCGGGCAACAGGATCAAGATCCGTTGCTGTACTTCCAACAGTCGTTGCCAGTGATTGCTTTGCTGATAGATGGCTTTCAGATTACGCAACATGCGGACCAGGATGTCGTGCGGGTGGGCGATCTGCAAATAGCTGATCAGCGAGAGCCGGCTGGCGGCTCTTTCTTCCTCGTTTTCCGTGGGCAGATACGGCTCCAGCCGTTCTTCCAGTTCTTCGCGCGACAGGCTGGCGCCATTGCTCGGATCGATCATGATGTCGCCGGAAGGCACCGTGAGTTTCATCAGGAAATGGCCGGGGAAGGATACGCCTTTTACCGGCAAGCCTATCTGCTGCGCCAGTTCCATGTAAATTACCGCTAGTGAAATCGGAATACCGCGTCGCTTGGCGATGACCCGGTGCAGATAGCTATTGTCAGTGTCGTAATAATGATTGACGTTGATCGCGAATCCCAACTCCTGGTAGAAGAACTGATTCAGCTGACGCAGTTTCTGGATCGCCGAAGCGTCCGACGGCAAACGCTGGCGCAAGGTGTTGGCCAGCCGGTCGATCTCATCCTGGGGCGCGTTGAAATCCAGCTTGGGATACACATCCTGCGCGATCGCCAGTGCTGCTTCGAACAAAGGAACATCGTTGGCTTGTTGCACCAGCGCAGTGAAGTAATCTAAGGATGTGGTCGTCGTCATGACTCTATCCTAGCAAACTATTTTCCCTAGTGCGATAGAAGAACCGCTGTGAGTCGTTCTGGGTCGCTATGTTGTCGCACAACAATACTCGGACATGTTTCCTAAAAAACCTCAGGCATCGAGATTGTTTTTCAAGCGATTCAAGAGCGCCAGCAGTTCGCGCTGCTCTTCCGGCTGCATCCCTTGCACCGCTTTCGCATTGAGCCGCCTGGCTTGCTGTTGCAGAACGCGTTGTACCGACTGCCCGGCATCGGAAAGCGTCAGCCTGGTATTGCGCCGGTCGGTTTCATCGGCCTCGCCGGCGAGCAGTCCGCGGTCGCGCAAGCCCTTTATCAGCCGCGCTAGCTGGGCCTTGTCGCGTCCGGTTTTGCGCGCCAGGTCACTTTGCGTCGCCCCGGGGTGATGGCCGAAATAACTCAACACCTTGCTTTCCATGTGGGTGACGTCGTGCGGGCCGTCGCGCAGCACTTGGTACTGCTGCGAACGATATTGATGCATGACGGTATGAATCAGATCCAGCACGCCTTCTTCCGGATTTTTTTCTAAATGGTTGACTTTGTCATTTGATTTGCGCATTATAGGAGACATTATCAATCAATTTTAAGGATGGTCACATGATTATAGACCCGCCCGTCAGCCGCGTACAACGACTACGCCATGAGATCAAGCGACGTGACCTGCAGGTAGTGCGGGTTGCATCTGTGAGCCCGCATTTTCGCAGCGTGACGCTCGCCGGCGAGTCCTTGAGCGACTTCATCAGCGCGTCGTTCGACGATCACATTAAACTGATTCTGAACCCGGGCAGCGATAGCAAGGATTGGCGCGACTATACCCCGCGGCGCTACGATGCCGCCGCCGGCGAACTGACGCTGGAATTCGCGCTGCACGGCGACGGCCCTGCCGCCAGCTGGGCGGCGCAGGCGAGTGTGGGCCAGCGCGCGACCATCGCCGGGCCGCGCGGCTCGTTCGTGATCCCGCTAGACTACGACTGGCATCTTCTATGCGGTGACGAGACGGCTTTGCCGGCGATCGCGCGCCGACTGGAAGAGCTCCCCTCCAGCGCACACGCCATCGCGGTGATGCTGGTGCCGGATGTCAGCGATCGCCGCGTCTTGCAAAGTGCAGCGACCGTCGATATACATTGGGCCGGTGACACGGCACAATGGATGGACGTAGTCCGCGCGTTGAATCTGCCGGACGGCGAGGGCTATACGTGGTGCGCGGGAGAAGCGGGCGCCATTGCGACACTGCGCCGCGTGCTGGTGGAAGAAAAAGGCGTTGGCCGCCACGCAATTCGCGCCGCAGCCTACTGGAAGCGCGGAGCCGTCGCCCATCATGAGAACCTGGGTGATTAAGAACAGGGCTTCACGCTTATTATTCTTATTCAGGAGAACTAAGATATGTCTGACCGCACACTTAATCTGGACGATAAGCTCTACCAATACGTATTAGATCATTCGATCCGCGAACATCCGGCGCAAAAGGCTTTGCGTGACGCTACGCGCAGCCATCCGTATGCGGGCATGCAGATTTCGCCCGAGCAGGGGCAATTCATGGGGCTCCTGATCAAGCTGATGGGGGCGCGGCGCACCATTGAAGTGGGTGTCTTCACCGGCTACAGCGCGCTGGCAGTGGCGTTGGCCTTGCCAGATGACGGCAAGTTGCTGGCTTGCGATATCAGTAACGAATATACGCAGATCGGCCAGCCGTTTTGGGAGCAGGCGCAAGTCAGGCACAAGATCGATTTGCAGCTGCGGCCAGCGTTGGAGACGCTCGATGCGCGCCTGGCCGCGGGCGAAGCCGGTCAATACGACTTTGCTTTCATCGATGCCGACAAGACCAGCTATGACGGCTATTACGAACGTTGCCTGCAGTTGCTGCGGCGCGGAGGGTTGATCGCCATCGATAACACTTTATGGAGCGGCAAGGTGGCGACACGCGATACCAGCGCCGACACAGTTGCTTTGCAAGCGCTGAACATCAAACTGCATCAGGATGACCGCGTCGACCTGTCGCTGTTGCCGATCGGCGACGGACTGACGCTGGCACGCAAGCGCTGACTTAACATGCCATATTAACGCGCAATACGTTTGAAATCGCCGAAACGGAATCCCATCGCCAGCAGCGCGCCAAAATAAGTAACGCCGCAAGCCGCCAGTACAGCACACAAGGCGGCGATGCGCGCAAGCGAACTGGTATGCGGTCCGGTCCAGTCGAATTGCTGGCTGCACCAAAGAGCCACGGCCGCCATCAGGAACAGGGCGCCGAGCAAGCGCATGAAATAGCGGATCCAGCCCGCCTCAGGTTTGTATATGCCGCGCCGCATCAGGCTCCACAGCAAGAAGCCGGCGTTCAGGCAGGCGCCGACGCTGATCGACAGCGCCAGGCCGGCCACTGCAAAAATCGGCACAAAGACGTAGTTCATCAACTGCGTAGCGATCAATACGCCGATCGCAATCTTGACCGGGGTCCGGATATCCTGCTTGGCATAGAAGCCTGGCGCCAGGATTTTCACCACAATCAGGCCGATCAAGCCGACGCCATAGGCAATCAGGACCTGGCTGGTGACCGCGACCGAGGCCGCATCGAATTTACCGTGCTGGAACAGCGTTGCCGTCAGCGGTACTGCCAAGGTAGCCAGGCCGACTGCAGACGGCAGCGCCAGCAAAAAGGTAAGGCGCAGGCCCCAGTCCAGCAACGACGAATACTCGCCGTGGTCTTTATCCGCATTGGCTTTCGACAAGCTAGGCAACAAGATGGTGCCGAGGGCAACGCCCAGCAACGCCGTCGGGAATTCCATCAAGCGGTCGCCGTAGGTCAGTAGCGAAACACTCCCGTGTCCCAGGCGCGAAGCGATATTGGTATTGATCAGCAAGCTCAACTGAGCGGCAGATACGGCAAATACCGCAGGCCCCATTTTTTTCAACACCCGCTGTACCCCGAGATC
>FTFY01000854.1_pt1 | contig 11945 bp, 10 predicted proteins | sample 1640561 | NCBI WGS metagenome assembly FTFY01 (sample SAMEA3914789, study PRJEB12502) | metagenome | biome: forest; material: soil | place: Canada | collected 2011-07-03 | depth 0.3 m | reverse complement strand
GCATTCCGGACACGCGCCCATCGGATTATTAAAAGAGAACAGCCGCGGCTCCAGCTCCTGCAGCGAATAACCGCAGGTCGGGCAGGCGAACTTGTTGGAGTACACGTGCTCGGCGCCGCTGTCCATTTCCAGCGCAACCGCGCGGCCTTCAGCCAGGCGCAGTGCGGTTTCAAAACTTTCTGCCAGGCGTTGCTTGGTGTCTGCCTTTACTTTCAAGCGATCGATCACCACATCGATGGTGTGCTTCTCGGTTTTCTTCAGCTTAGGCAGATCGTCGACTTCATAAATCTTGGCCGTGCCGGTGCCGCTCTGGATACGGAAGCGCACAAAACCCTGCGCCTGCATCTGTTCAAACAGGTCTACATGCTCGCCCTTGCGATTAGCCACCACCGGCGCCAGGATCATCAGCTTGGTATCGTCCGGCATCGCCAGCACCGCATCCACCATCTGCGACACCGATTGCGCCGCCAGCGGTTTCTCCGGATGATCCGGGCAATACGGCGTGCCGACGCGTGCGTACAGCAAACGCAGATAGTCGTGGATCTCGGTGACCGTGCCAACGGTGGAGCGCGGATTGTGCGAAGTCGCTTTCTGTTCGATCGAAATCGCCGGCGACAAACCTTCGATCAGGTCGACATCCGGTTTCTCCATCAGCTGCAGGAATTGCCTGGCGTAGGAAGACAACGATTCAACATAGCGCCGCTGACCTTCCGCATACAGCGTATCAAATGCCAGCGACGATTTGCCGGAGCCGGACAAGCCGGTGATCACGATCAGTTTGTTGCGCGGTAAATCCAGATTGATGTTCTTGAGGTTATGCGTGCGCGCACCCCGGATGCGGATTTCTTCCATTTACAGCTTTCAGCGTAAGTTTAAGGCCGTGTAGGCTTGTTGGCTTGTCGGAAATGCAATTTTCACGTGTGAAAGGCTTGCGGCTGCCATAGGCGGAAATATCCAGCCGGTGCTGCAAGTGCCATATCAAACGGATCAACCTAGCACTATATCAGGGTCGGGATTTTAGAGTTTGGTCCGGCTATCTCACGTGAAGACGGTCGCGTGAGGACGGCGCGCTGGCGGAGTGAAGGGATGGCAGGAGTACGTATGAACCTGGAGCGCATGAATCCCGCCTGATCCAATGGGTGCATCGGATCAGGCTGGAGCAGCTACACTTTAGCAATTGCCCTTTTTGGCTTGCCCCGGCGGACAGTGATAGCGGCCTTTGTCGTCGTCACGCCTGTCGTCATCGCGACGCTCGTCACGATAATATTCGTGGCGTCGGTCGTCGCCCTGACGCCAGCCGCCACGACGCAACTCCCATCCGTTACTCCCTTGACGCCATTCCGGCCGGTCGTACAGATACCCGCTACGCGCTCTTTCCCAATGCCCGCCAGCCCAGACATGGCGGCGGCCATCCCAATTCCAGTATCCCGGCGCCCAGATGTAGCCAACCCGCGGAGGCGGCAATACCTCGTATCGTGGAGGCGGCGGCGGTGTGCCAATCGTGATGTTTACACCTATTTGAGCCATAGCCTGGGTCGGCATAAAGGCGGTAGCGCTGACTGCTATAAGTGCGGCGGCGCAGAGTATGCGTTTCATATTTATCTCCCACAGTTATTTGATGCCGCAAACTATATCTTTTTTTATTTAGAAAACGATTAATGATGCAATAAATTACATCTAAATTTGCGCAGGGCTAATACCCGTGCGGGTCACGGCGATTTCATTCCCTGATACTATAGCGGGTTCCGATCTACGCGATCGTACAGCCTCAACATCGCCATCCGGTATTGTCCAATATGAATAATTCGTCCCCCTCTCTCGAAAACGACGCAGGCAACGGCATGAGTCGCGCCGAAGTCAAAGCCAGCGGCGCCCTGGCCTCGATATTTGCATTGCGCATGCTTGGCCTGTTTCTGATTTTGCCGGTATTTGCGGTACACGCCAAAACCCTGCCAGGCGGCGACAGCGCCGCCCTGGTCGGCCTCGCCATGGGGATTTACGGCCTGGCGCAATCGTTCGGGCAAATTCCGTTCGGCGTAGCTTCCGATAAATACGGTCGCAAGAAGATCATCGTCATCGGTCTGATCCTGTTCGCACTGGGATCTTTCATTGCCGCCGCAGCCGACAATATCTACTGGGTCATCATCGGCCGCGCGATACAAGGTTCCGGCGCGATTTCGGCGGCGGTGACCGCGTTCATCGCCGATTCCACAAGGGAAGAACACCGTACCAAGGCCATGGCCATGGTTGGCGGCTCCATCGGTTTGACGTTTGCCTTGTCGCTGATCATTTCGCCGCTGCTATATGAATGGGTCGGCATGGGCGGCATCTTTGCCATGACAGGCATCTTGTCGCTGGCCGCGATTGCAGTGGTGGTGTGGCTGGTGCCTTCGGCGCCGCTGGTCAAGGCCAAGCGTGTCGCATGGTCGGAAATCCTGCGCAACGGACAACTGATGCGGTTGAACTATGGTGTGTTCGCCTTGCACATGACGCAAATGGCGATGTTCGTGGTGATGCCGGCGGCGCTGGTCAAATACGCCGACCTGCCGCTCGAGTCGCACTGGAAAATCTATCTGCCGGTGGTGCTGGCTTCTTTTGTATTGATGCTGCCACCGGTATTTGTCGGCGAGAAGCAGGGCAAGATGAAACAAGTAATGCTGGCCGCCGTGGCTTTGTTATTTATAGTGCAACTAGGATTGCTGCTGACATTCTCTATGGCAACTATTCATTGGCAATGGCTGGTTGTGTTATTGCTAGGATTTTTCATTGCTTTCAACGTGCTGGAAGCCAGCCAGCCGTCGCTAGTGTCGCGCATCGCTCCGCCGGCGGCCAAAGGCGCCGCGCTGGGCGTGTATAACACCATGCAGGCCCTGGGTTTGTTCTGCGGCGGCGCCCTAGGCGGATTGCTTAAACAGCATGCGGGTGCATCCTCGGTTTTCATTTTAGGCGGGGCAGCAACCCTGTGCTGGCTTATAATCGCATCCAGCATGAAAAATTTGCCGCGCCGTGGCGCTTCATCAACTACGGCCGCGGCAGCGTAGTGCTTGGCGCGCAGCAAGTCTACTTAAGTAACTATTAGGTAACTATTAAGCAACATCAGACAGCCAGCGCCTTGGGTCTCGGGCACAACGCATCAGGCGTAATTTTCAACGCATTTTCAAGATATGAGCATTTAGGAGAGCATTACATGGCATCGGTCAATAAAGTCATCATCGTCGGCAATCTCGGCCGCGACCCGGAAACACGCTACATGCCGAACGGCGAAGCGGTCACCAACATCGCCGTTGCCACCACGGAAAGCTGGAAAGACAAGAATAGCGGCGAGAAAAAAGAATTAACCGAGTGGCACCGCATCACCTTCTATCGCAAGCTGGCAGAGATTGCCGGCCAGTACCTGAAAAAAGGTTCGCAGATCTACATCGAAGGCCGTCTGCAAACGCGCAAATGGCAAGATAAGGATGGCGCAGAACGCTTCACCACCGAAATCATCGCAGACACCATGCAGATGCTCGGCAGCCGTCAAGGTGCAGGCGGCAGCGCGCCGATGGACGATGGCGGTGGCTACAACAGCGCGCCACCGGCACGCCAGCAAAACACCAGCGCACCGGCCGCCCCGGCACGTCAGGCGCCGGCTTCGCGTCCAGCACCGAATTTCTCGGATATGGATGACGATATTCCGTTTTAAATGACATAAGAATAAATTTGTTAAGTTAAATTTCGGCTTTTCTTTTCCAAGCTTATGTTTTAATTGGATAAATAAATAAAATACACCCCTTAATTCTGTAAAGAATTAAGGGTTTTTTTTTCGTCCACGATGAACGTAATGATAGAGTTTTTCATAAGGGACGCGAAGCAAGATACAAGTTCACACATGCGTTGAAAATGCGAATGTCTACAAGGCCTCGATAGTCCGTGGCGGCTGGTATGAAACGCTGCGCACAATGTTCCAACGTTACGATTTCCTGGTGTTGCCAACAGCCCAGGTATTCCCGTTCGATGCAAAACTCGATTGGCCGAAAAGCGTTGCCGGAAAACCCATGGACACCTATCACCGCTGGATGGAAGTGGTGGCTCGGGTTGATAGCAACAGCTGGGCATAACGTTAGTACTGTGCCGATTTCGTCATGTAATGCGGCGCGTAGTAGCAAGACGACGTTAGCCGACAAGGTTACGCTGTCAGCATGAAAAAAATCTCGATTCTTGATTCTCACACCGGCGGTGAACCTACCCGGCTGGTGCTCGACGGCGGCCCCGATCTGGGGGGCGGCCCTTTGTCCGAACGACTGCGGATATTGCGCTCGCAGCATGATAGTTTGCGTACTGCGGTGGTGTGCGAACCGCGCGGATCCGATGTGCTGGTCGGTGCGCTGCTGTGCACGCCGCAGGATCCTGCTTGTGCTGCCGGTGTCATCTTCTTCAATAATGTCGGCTACCTGGGCATGTGCGGGCACGGCACCATCGGCTTGATTGCATCGCTGGCGTATCTGGGGCGCATGGGGGCAGGCCGTTACAAGATAGAAACCCCCGTCGGGGTGGTCGAAACCGAACTGCACGACGATGGTAGCGTGACTGTGCATAATATTCCCGCGTATCGCCTGCGCAAGGATGTGGTGCTGCAGGTGCACGGTTACGGCCAGGTGGTGGGTGACATTGCCTGGGGCGGCAACTGGTTTTTCTTGATCGGTGACCATGGTCAAGATCTGCAGCAAGACAACATCGCTGCTTTGACCGATTTTTCCTGGGCGGTACGCGAGAATCTGGAGCTGGCCGGTATTACCGGCGCCAACCAGGCGCCCGTCGACCACATCGAATTGTTTGCGCCTGCTCTGCAAGATGGTAACCACAGCCGCAATTTCGTATTGTGTCCCGGTAAAGCGTATGACCGCTCGCCATGCGGTACCGGCACCAGTGCAAAGATTGCCTGCCTGGCGGCGGACGGTAAACTGGCGGAAGGCGCAGTCTGGCGCCAGGAAAGCATTATCGGCAGCGTATTCGAAGCCTCGTATCGGCGCCAAGGTGAGCAAATATTGCCGATCATTCGCGGCCGCGCGCACGTCAACGCCGAAAGCAGCTTTATTTTCAATCAGAACGATCCGTTCGCCTGGGGGATCGTTTGACCATCGATGTCCTGGTAGTCGGCGCCGGCATTATCGGCGCCGCCTGCGCCGATGCGCTGGCGGCCGAGGGCCTGGCGGTAACGGTCATCGAACGCGAAGCAATCGGGAGTGGCGCCACCGCAGCTGGCATGGGGCATCTGGTGGTGATGGATGATAATCCTGCCGAGCTGGCGTTGACTGCTTACTCGGTTGCGCTATGGCGGCAACTGGTCGCAGTTGATCCCGAGCCCCATGAATACAGCCGTTGCGGCACGTTATGGATCGCCGCCGATGAGGAGGAACTGGCCGTCGCGCGCGAAAAGCAGCGCACTTTGAGTGAGCACGGCATAGCTTGCGAGCTGCTGGATGCCGCGTCATTATATGCACATGAGCCGCAGCTGCGGCCCGGTTTGCGCGGCGGATTGCGGGTTAGCGCCGACGCCGTAGTGTATCCGCCCAAGAGCGCCGCGCTGTTGCTGGCTCGTGCGCAGAGCCGTGGCGCCAAGTTGCGCAGCGGACAGGTGAGTGCTGTAATCGAAGGCGGCGTGTTGCTGGCCGATGGCAGTGCAATACATGCCGGCAAAGTGCTGGTGGCGAATGGCAGCGCGTCGGTGCAGTTGCTGCCGGAATTGCCCATTCGCCCCAAAAAAGGTCATATCGCGATCACCGATCGCTATCCTGGAATGATCAATCATCAACTGATCGAACTCGGCTATATCAAAAGTGCGCACGCGGCCGATGGCGATTCGGTTGCCTTCAACCTGCAGCCGCGCCCGACGGGACAGTTGTTGATTGGCTCTTCGCGTCAGTTCGATGTTACCGATAAAACTGTCGAGCCGGCGATACTGGCGCGCATGCTGGCGCACGCTGCCAGCTTCGTACCGGGGCTGACGGACTTGCATGTCTTGCGCTGCTGGACAGGTCTGCGCGCCGCTAGCAGTGACGGTCTACCACTGATTGGGCCACATCCATCGAGACCGAATGTCTGGCTGGCTACCGGTCATGAAGGACTCGGTATAACCACCTCGCTGGCCACCGCGCAGCTGCTAACCGCGCAGATCGTTGGCAGGCAGACACAGATACCGATAGCGCCGTATTTGCCGGCGCGATTCGAACAATTGGGAACATAATATGGATGATGACCTCACTATCACAATCCACATCAATGGCAGTCGCGTCACGGTAGTTGATGGGTGCAGCGTAGCGGCTGCGCTATCGCTGTCCGCCGCAGGCGGACCCGGTATCACCCGGCGCTCGGTCAGCGGCATGTTGCGGGCGCCATTGTGCGGCATGGGCATTTGCCAGGAATGTCGAGTCAACATCGATGGCAATCCCCATTGCCTGGCTTGCCAGACCATATGTGCAGAGGGTATGCAGATAGAAACTGCACAGGCTGCAACATGATGCGCGATTTCGACATTGTAATAGTCGGCGCCGGACCAGCTGGCCTGGCCGCTGCTCGCTGTGCCGCTCAAAGCGGTGCTGCCATAGCGCTCATTGACGACAATCCCCTGGCCGGCGGTCAGATCTGGAGAGGCGGTCCGGATCGCAGCACACATCCGCAGGCGAAAAAAATATGGACTGAATTGCAAGCGATGTCCAATGTCCAGTGGTTCATGCAAAGCCGCATCGTGGGGCTGGTCGGTCCTGCGCAACTGTTGCTGGAAACATCGCAACAGGTGTTTCAGTTGGGCTATCGCAAGTTGATATTGGCGACCGGCGCGCGCGAGCGATTGTTACCGTTTCCCGGATGGACGCTAGCCGGGGTGACTGGCGCTGGCGGCTTGCAGGCGCTGGTTAAAGGCGGCTATCCAGTACATGGCAAGCGCATCATCGTGGCAGGTTCCGGTCCCTTGTTGCTGGCGGTGGCGGCGACCTTGCAACAGCGCGGTGCGCAGGTGCTGCAAATACTGGAGCAAAGTAATTGGCGTCAGATGGCTGGCTTTGCCCTGCAACTCACTCGAACGCCAGCGAAACTGAGGCAGGCTTGGCAATTGCGTAGGCAACTGGCCGGTATCCCATATCACGCCGACAGCTATGTGGTGCAAGCGGAAGGTGAGCAGCAGTTACACACAGTGCAGGCGGTGAGTGCCGGGCAGCACAAAACGATCGCCTGCGATTATCTTGCTTGTGGTTACGGTTTGTTGCCAAATACGGAATTGGCAGAGGCGATCGGTTGCCGCATCGTTGGCGGTGCAGTGCAGGTGGATATGTGGCAGCAGACCAGCATTGAAAATGTGTATTGTGCAGGTGAGGGTAGCGGCGTTGGTGGTGTCGATCTGGCGCTGGCAGAAGGGCACATCGCTGGTGCTCATGCCAGTGGGCTCGGTACTCCCGGCCCCTACTGGCTAGCGCAACGACATAGTCAGCAGGCCTTCGCCAGCCGTTTGAGCAGGGCTTTCAGATTGCGTCCTGAACTGCGCAATTTGTGCCATTCCGATACCCTGGTCTGTCGTTGCGAAGATGTCGCGTATAGCGCGTTGCAATCGCATGCCAGCTGGCGTAGTGCGAAACTGCACACACGCTGTGGCATGGGGCCGTGCCAGGGCCGGGTCTGCGGTGGCGCCACCGATTTTCTGTTTGGCTGGAAACCGGATTCGGTGCGGTTTCCGATTTCGCCAACGCGAATTGGCAGCCTGACGTCCTCGCATGGCACGAGTGCCACACAAGATAGCGATCTGGCAGGCTGATTTATTTTGCTCGCAGCAACAGCCGGTATGTCCGCGGTGTTATTCCGACCGTGGCTTTGAACTGACGCGTGAAAGCGCTGTGGTCGTGATAGCCGCAAGCGATGGCAATTTCGGTGATGTTGCCATGACCGGCAAGCATCGCCGAAGCTGCATCTAAGCGAGTCTTGATGATCATCTGACGTGGATTCAGGGAAAAAATCTTCTGGAAGTAACGCTCTACCTGTGACACCGATAAATCGGCGATTTGTGCGAGATCACTGATCTGCAACTGCTGATCGTAGTGATCATGGATAAAACGCGCGGCTGCGGCGACGCGTTTATAGACAGGATGGTCTTTATCCGGCATCGCCAGATCCCGTGAAATACCAGCCATGCCGGCGATGTCGCCCTGGCGGTCTCGCAACACTATTTTATGCGTTACACACCAGCCCGGCGCGCGGTTAGGGTACAGGTGCAGTTCCAGTTGATCGTGGATGTCGATGCCGGTGCTCAACACGCGCAGGTCCTGTTCCAGATAGTTGGCACCGAACCTCGAGGGGAAAATATCGCTGACGGTACGCCCCAGTAACGCTGCCTTGTCAGGGAGCCCGCAACGCGCTACCAGGGTACGATTGGCAAGCAAATACTGAGCTTGCTTGCCCTTGACGAAAAACACCACATCCGGCAATGCGTCAAACAGCGCTTCGGCAAAAAAGACGTTAGCCAGCGATGCTGCCAGCAGGGTTCGGTCGGTCTGGACAGTTGTGTCCGTAGGCGCGGCTAACGGTTTCATTCTGACAAGGGGGCGGCTAAGGTTGTATGTATCATACACACAGAAAAATTACAGTGCGGCTGCTGCCAGCGATCAGCTGGCAGCAACGTACTCCAAGCAGCCTAATTGAGCGGGGCAGGAACCGGTTCGCCGCCCTTGAATCGATAGATCGTGACCGGAGCATTCTTGAGGTTGTGTCCGACGTCAAATTCATAGTCACCGACCACGCCTGAATATTTCAGAGTCGCAAGCACAGGGCCAAATTTGGCTGGATCGGTAGAGTTGGCTTTCTTCATCGCTTCTGCAATCATCAGCATGCCGTCGTAGAAATACGGTGCGTATGTGAGCGGAGCTTTGCCATAGATTTTCTGGAAATCACTCAGGAAAGTTTTTTCCGTGGTCTTGTTGCCCAACACGGTACCCCCTTGCACGCAGTAAAGCTTGTCGTTGACGACTTCGCCGCCGAGCTTTCCGGTTTCCGCATTGCAAATGGCATCTCCGCCCATCAGATAAACCTCAAGCCCCAATTCTTTCATCTGACGTTTCATCGCAGCGGCCTGCGTGAAGTAGCCACCGTAGAAAATGCCATCAACCTTTTTGCCTTTGATTGAGGTCAAAATGGCGCTGAATTCGCTTGCTTTATCATTAGTGAATTCACGACTGATAATCTCGATTTTATTGGCCTTAGCTGCTTTCAGGAAAGCGTCGGCGACGCCTTGGCCGTAGGCGGTGCGGTCATCGATGACCGCGATTCTTTTCAATTTCAATTGCTTGGCCGCATATACGGCCATGTCTCCGCCCAATTGGTTATCGTTCGGATCCAATCGAAACACATGTTCGTAACCCTGTTCTGTAATACGTGGATTGGTGCCGACGGTAGCCATGATGATACCGGAATCGTTGTAGACCTTTGACGCTGGAATCGCTACGCCAGAATTATACGGGCCCAGGACCGCTTTGACTTTGCTATCCACCAATTTTTGGGCGACCGCGACACCCGCTTTCGGATCGCCTTGATCGTCTTCTGACTCCAATTGAAACGTTACCGCTTTGCCGGCCACTGTGAACTTGCTCCTGTTGAGCTGTTCGATCGCCATTTTGGCACCGCTTTCATTGTCTTTTCCAGCCTGCGCCTGCGAGCCGGTCAGCGGGCTGGTGAGGCCGATCTTGACGATCTCCTGTGCTGCCGATACGCCGCTGATTACCAAACTGCAGGTCAGACAAATTGCTTTGTTTGTAAAGTTCATCTTCGTTTCTCCTGGGTCATTAATTAGAGATCAATTTGCAAGATTCGTGTGCATCATAAGTTTCACGCCAATGGATTTTTCGAATCTATTCTGGTGATTTTATTGATCTATACCGCTTCAAACATGATTCATGCGGAGTTCCGCATAGTGCTGAGGGCATTGATAACTGTCATGGTCGTTGGCTTTGCCGAGCTGTTTATTTCCTCCTTGTTTTTTTTTGCGACCGTCCAATTTAAATATATTACTAATATATTTGCAAGCCATTATTTCACTGCGAAGAATTATTTTTCATTGGAATTTTAGAATCTATCCTGGCCATTTTATTGATCTATACCGATTCAAACAAAAATCATGCGGAGTTCTGCACACTGTTGAATATATTGACAAATTTCATGGCCGTTCAATTTTTATGGGGGCCTATTTTCTCGTTTAAATATATTGCAAATATATTTGTAAGATATTATTCTGCACAGCGCAGTAGCATTTTTCAACGCCGGTGGTGACACTGGACAGATTTATTTTTTCTCAAAGGAGCCGCACATGTCGTTACCAAAATGGGAAGGCGTATTCCCCGCTGTTACCACAAAATTCAAAGAAAATGAGGATCTTGATCACGCTGAAATGGAGCGGCATTACGCCTTCCAGATCGATAGCGGCGTGCATGGTTTAGTCACCTGCGGATCGTTGGGCGAAGCCAGCACCCTGTCGTTGGATGAGAAACTGGAAGTTACCAAGATCGCGTTGTCTGTCGCTAACGGCCGTGTTCCGGTGCTGGCTAACGTGTCCGAATTGCGTACAAAAGACGCCGTGCATTTCGTCGAGCAGGCCGCCAAGCTGGGCGTCCAGGGTTTGATGGTCATGCCATCAGTGCTGTATGTGGCCGATGCCCGCGAGGCCAAGGATAATCTACGCACCATCGCCAACGCGGCGCAACTGCCAGTGATGGTCTACAACAATCCGGTGGCCTATCGGGTCGATCTGACGCCGCAGGATTTCGTCGAGCTGGCGGACTGCAAATGGCTGGTGGCGATCAAAGAGTCGACCGACAACATCCGCCGCATCACCGACCTGCGCAATGCTCTGGGAAATCGATATCAGCTGTTCATGGGGGTTGACGATCTGGCTTTTGAGTCACTGGCGATCGGTGCCGACGGCCTATTGGCCGGTGTCGTTGTCGCCTTCCCGAAAGAAACGGTGGCGCTGTACACGTTGATGAAAGCCAAGCGCTACGAGGAAGCCCTCAAGCTGTATCAATGGATGACACCGCTGCTGCATCTGGATGTCTCGACCAAGCTGGTGCAAAACCTGAAACTGATTGAAGCGATGGCGGGAGTTGGCAATGAATTCGTGCGTCTTCCACGCCAGCCGCTGGCTGGAGCAGAGCGTGAGCGTGTTACCGCGATCATTCAGAAGGCGATCGATACGCGTCCTGATCTGAGCAAATTCCAGATCGGTCTATAAGGCAGTTGAACGCAACGCCGGTTTCGACCGGATCTGGGTAGATCTGCTAGTGGCTTGGCGCATTCAAGTTAGCGACTCAGGAAACTACGCCCGGTAGGGCAAGGATGTTGCTCTGACGGGCGTGGTATTTACCTAATGACGCGAGTTATGTAACGGCATTTTGGCGTCTGTCATAAATTAGCCGGCGTGGTTTGCGAGGAGCTGTAAGCCGTATGACGGCTGCGTTATTACGGGTACTAGCAATATAAAAAAAATGGATTTTTCTTATCTTTGGGAGCAAGACATGAAGAAATCGATTCTGGTTGCAGGATTGTTGGGTGTTGTTGGCGTGGCGCAGGCACAAACTAACGTCACAATTTATGGCATTGTCGACTTAGGCATCAACTATACCAATAATGACGGTGGTAAAAAAGCGGTTCAAATGGAAAGTGGCTATGCACAAGGTAGCCGCCTTGGCTTTAAAGGCAATGAAGATCTGGGTGACGGCCTGAGTGCTGTGTTCCAGCTTGAAAACGGTTTTTCTGCAGATACCGGAAAATTGGGTCAGGGTGGTTTGTTGTTCGGACGTCAGGCGCTGGTTGGCTTATCGAGCAAAACGGCAGGTACCGTCACACTGGGCCGTCAATACGATTCCTTGGTCGATTACCTCGCGCCGATGACGGCGAATGGCAACTGGGCTGGTTATCTGCTCTCGCATCCG
>FTFY01000915.1_pt1 | contig 11959 bp, 10 predicted proteins | sample 1640561 | NCBI WGS metagenome assembly FTFY01 (sample SAMEA3914789, study PRJEB12502) | metagenome | biome: forest; material: soil | place: Canada | collected 2011-07-03 | depth 0.3 m | reverse complement strand
TCCATCATCGGCGCCACGGACAAGCGCCTTTTACTGTAATTCGCTGATTTCATTAGGTTTTATGCTGATTTCACGCACATATCGCGGTGCGATTTATGCGCTATTTTGCTTGATTTCTATATATTTTGCCGTTGATGCAGGCTAACCGATTAGCCGCTGGCGGAACCACTCTGCCAACTCTGGCTCCGTGAGCGAGCCACCAGCCACTGCTTCCATGGCACGAATCGCATCAATGGCTGAAAACTGTAACTTGAAGCCGTTGTCGGCAAGAAAAACACGCGCAATAACCCAAGCCGTGCGTTTGTTACCGTCACTAAAACCGTGATTCAGTGCCAAGCCATAAGCATAGGCGGCGGCAAGATCTGCTGCATCCGGCTTTGGGTTGCCGTAACCATCCAACTGCTCCGGCCTAGCCAGTGCCGATTCTATGGCATTTAAATCGCGTATCCCATCCAATCCACCATGCGTCGCTAATTGACTCTCATGGACCGCATAAGCCAGATCACGTCCAATCCAACGCCATAAAGTCATTTAGCCAACGCGCGTAAAACTTCGCGATCGTCGTGCATAATCTGCTCAGCCAATGCCATTTGCCGCTGAAAGTCCGGATTGTAGGGCGTGATCCTGTATGCACCGTCAGGAGCCTCAGTCAGATAGAGCGTATCGCCCTTCTGAACATTCAGCCGGGCTTTCGCTTCCTTATTCAGGATTAAACCTTCTGATGAACCGACAGTTGTCACTTTAAACGTCAGCATGCTAACCTCCAGATATATAACAAATATTATATATCAATCTATCCGCCGAGACCAATTGTCAAAGCTAGGGAGTTAGTTCTGTGGATCAGAAGTATCGCTACACTGATTGCTGATCACATATCTACAATACGCCTTGAACATTTGGCAACGTCAATTTCGCCTCCAAACCTCCCTCCGGACGTTGCAACAATTCAAAAGCGCCACCGAAACGTTCGGTAATGGCGGCAACGATCGACAAACCCAGTCCGCTCCCCTGCCCCGAGCCGCGTCGCCAGAAACGCTGCGTCACCATCTCCAGCTCCTTGATATTCAGGCCCGGTCCATCGTCGCGTACGCGGAACACGCTGGTTGTTCCGGTGGACTGCAGTTCCAGGGTGACACCTTGTTCCGCCGGCGTATGGCGTAGCGCATTGTCGAGCAGATTGCGCAGCGCAGTGACTGCCAGCGCCTGCGGCAACGCCAGCTTACAGGCGTTGCCATCGCTGTGGAAAACGATGCGCCCGGGCGCGTCTGCCGCGGCGTCGCGTATCGCCAGCTGCGCCACTTGCCCGGCGTCGGTGAGATTGCCGTCATCCCAGGAAAACGGCCCTTCGATTTGCGACAATGTCAGCAGCTGGGTCAGCGTGTGCTGCAGCCGCGCGACACCTTCCTCTGCATAATCCATGGCCAGTGCGGCGTCCTTGCCTTGGGTGATGCGCGCCACTTGCAAGTGCGTCTTGATGGCGGTCAGCGGCGTTCGCAGTTCATGCGCGGCATCGCTGGTGAAGCGGCGCTCACGGCTGATGGTCACGTTCATTCGCTGCAGCAGCTGGTTCAAGGTATTCACCAGCGGCAGCAGATCGCGCGACATGGCTGCCACAGGAATCGGCGTCAGCACTTCCGGCTCCCGGCTGGCCAACATCTGCCGCAGTCGCTCCAACGGTAACAAGCCATTCCGCACACCGAACCAAAGTACGATCAGGCTGCCTATCATGGCGACTAAAAAGGGTATTACTGCAGCCATCGTCACGTTGTGCAACAGCGAATTACGTTCCGCCAGGCGATCAGCGGTGGTCACCCGCAAACCGTCGGCTTCAAAGGTATAACTGCGCCAGCGTTCACCCTTGATGCTGCGCTCGGAATAACCGGGAACCACCGCTGCCACGGCTTCCAGCGTGGCGCCAGGGGTACGCGCAATCACTTCACCGCGCAAGGAGGTAATCTGGCAATCGAAACTCTTGGCCATGGGTGGCATCTTCATCGTCGACACGCCCTGCTTGCCGTTGCGCCCATCCCATGCGGCGGGATTCTGCGACATCAGCCCGGCCACCATTTGCGCCGACATCGCCAGTCGCTGATCCAGGGTGCGATGCACTTCTTCATCCAGGCTGCGCAACATCCAGATCGCTACCGCTCCCCACAGCAAGCTCAGCGAGACGCCTATCATCAGCAGCAACCGCAGGCGCAGGCTCATGGAGTCACCGTGGCAATCCGGTAGCCGAGGCCGCGTACTGTTTCGATCAGGTCGGCGCCAAGCTTGCGCCGCAAATGATGGATATGCACATTGAGGGCATTGCTTTCGATCTCTTCATTGAAATGATAGAGGCTATCTTTCAACTGATCGGCATTCAGGATGCGTCCGCACGCCTGCAGTAATGCCGCCAGCAGGGCTAGTTCGCGGCGCGACAAGACAACCGGTTGTCCATCCAGCCAGACTTCTCCGCTGGCAGGATCGAGGCGCAAGGGGCCGCGTTCGATGACGTCGACGCTGCGCCCTGCAGCGCGGCGCAGCAAGGCATGCAGGCGAGCCACCAGCTCGTTGAGATCGAATGGCTTAAGCAAGTAGTCATCGGCGCCGGCACGCAAGCCGGCCACCCTGTCTTCGACCGCGTCGCGCGCAGTCAAGATCAGCACCGGCAACGCCATGCCCGCCGCCCGCAAGCGATGCAGCAGGCTCATACCGTCTTCATCCGGCAATCCAAGATCGAGAATGATCACATCACAGTGCGAGGTCGCCAGCGCAGCTTCCGCCTGGGCTGCGCTGCTCACCTGATCTGCGGTCAGGCCGTGCGCACGCAAACCGGCCACAATGCCGTGCGCAATCGATTCATCATCTTCTACCAGCAATACACGCATAGTTCTCTCTCCATGCCGGGAAGTATTTCATCTTTAGATTATCGCATCGTTAACACTGTGTTAATCCGCCGACGCGAAAATGTGTGCTTATCTTAATTGAAGGCTACTTATGTTACATCTGCTGTTACGTGTGCTACGGTTCTTGCCGGCACTATTACTGCTGCCCCTGTTGTCATTGCTGCCGGCGCATGCCAGCGACGATTTTTTGCCGCCGGACCAGGCGTTCAAACTGAGCGTGACACAGGGGAAACAAGGGCAAGTCCGTCTGAACTGGCACATCAGCCAGGGTTACTACCTGTATCGCAAACAGATGAAGATAGAAGCCGAGCCGCCCGGCAGCGTGCAACACGTTGAGTTTCCTGCAGGGACGATCAAGAACGACGAGTTCTTCGGCGAGAGCGAGGTTTATCACAATAGCGTGGAAGTATTGGTGAGCGCACCTGATGCCCATACACTGACTATCGGCTGGCAGGGTTGCGCGGACGCGGGCCCGTGCTATCCGCCGCAAACCCGCCGCATAGACCTGACTGAAGCGGCGCTGCCGCTTGCCGCAAGCGACAACGCTTCGACTCAGCCGATAGCCACGCTTGGCGACGACCAAAGCCTGGCTGATCGCTTGTCGCAGGCGAATCTGGCGTGGATGCTGCTGGTATTTTTCGGCCTCGGCTTGCTGATGACTTTCACGCCTTGCGTGCTGCCGATGGTCCCGATCCTGTCCAGCCTGATCGCCGGCAGTGGAGCAAGCCCCAAGCGTGGCTTTGTCTTGTCGCTGGCTTTCGTTCTGCCAATGGCGTTGACCTACGCCATATTGGGCGCCGCCGCCGCGCTGGCTGGCGCCAATCTGCAAGCGATGCTGCAGAACCCCTGGGTGCTCGGCGCATTCGGTCTGGTTTTTGTGGCGCTGGCGTTGGCGATGTTCGGCTTTTACGAATTGCAGTTGCCGGCTTTCCTGCGCAACCGCCTCGATCACGCGAGCCAGGGCCAGCGCGGTGGCACCGTGCTTGGCGCTGCCGCGATGGGGGTGGTGTCGGCGTTGCTGGTGGGCCCGTGCATGACCGCGCCGCTGGCCGGCGCGCTTTTGTATATCGGCGATACCGGTGACGTTGTCAGCGGTGGCCTGGCGCTATTGTTCATGGGACTAGGCATGGGCGTGCCGCTGCTGCTGGTGGGAACAATGGGCGCAAAACTCTTGCCGCGTCCTGGCACCTGGATGGACCGGGTTAAAGTCTTGTTCGGTTTTATCTTGCTCGGCACCGCCATCTGGTTTGCAGCGCGTGTGTTGCCGGCGACCTTGGTGTTAGGCCTGTGGGGTGCCTTGCTATTGGTAATCGCACTCAGTTTGCTGACGCTGGCGCATAAACTGACGACCGACCGCAGCCGTTTGTTGGCACGTTTCCCTGCGCTGTTGCTCGGACTGTGGGGTGCAATCATGGTCATCGGTTCGGCGGCAGGTGCACATACCCCCCTGCAACCCCTGGCTTTTGCAGCCCGCCCTGCGGTTACTACCCAGGCCGCCGGCACACACGATTTCATGGCGCGATTTAGCACCGTGAAGACAGCGCAACAACTTGCAGACGGTATCGCTGCCGCCGGCCAGCGTGGTCAATGGACCTTGGTGGATTTTTATGCGGACTGGTGTGTATCGTGCAAGGTCATCGAGCGCGACGTCTTCAGCGATCCGCGTGTGCAGCAAGTGTTAGGCGACATGCAGTTGCTGCGTCCCGATATCACGGCAAACAATGCGGATGACCTGGCGATGCTGCGCGCCTATCAGGCATTCGGCGCACCGACCATGCTGCTGATCGGCCCGGACGGCAAGGAGCATCGCGCCGAACGCATCATCGGCGAACTGAGTGCCGATGAATTCCTTGCCCGTGTCGCGCGGGCGCAGAAAAATACTTGACCATGCTGACCATCAAACTGGGGGCCTTGGCCCTGCCCGTGCACCAGTTCATGCTGATCGTCTCGATACTGGTGGCATACGGCGTAAGTTACCTGGTCGGACGGCGGCCGAAGGCCGCAAGTCTGGGCAACCTGCTATCGGACATGCTGATCGCAGCACTACTGGCGGCGCGCCTGGTTTTCGTTGTCACCTGGTTCGAGCTTTACCGCGCCGCACCTTGGTCGATTATCGATATCCGTGATGGTGGTTTCACGCCGTGGGCCGGAATCCTGGCCGCGTTGCTGATCGCAATCTGGCGCGGCTGGCGCAATGCGGCAATACGCAAGCCGTTGATTATTGTGTTGGCGGCGGGAGCGCTGGCATGGGGCGCAATGTTCGGGATCCGGCATTTTTTGCAAGGCGAGCCGGCAATACTACCGATAGTGCCGCTGACGACGCTTGCAGGTGAGCAGGCCTGGCTTGCCGGACTGGCTGGCGGCAAACCAATGGTAGTCAATTTGTGGGCCAGCTGGTGCCCGCCCTGCCATCGCGAGATGCCGCTGCTCGCCGCCGAGCAGAAACGCCAATCCGACGTCGCCTACGTGTTTGTCAACCAAGGCGAAGACCAAGCCGTGGTCCAGCGCTACCTGAGCGACAGCCGATTTGACTTGTCGAATGTTTTGCTCGACCGCGAGGCAGGCCTCGGCAAAGCAGTCGGCTCGATGGCGCTGCCGACCACCCTGTTCTATGACCGCGAAGGACGCCTGGTCGATACGCACCTGGGTGAACTGTCGGCGGCTTCGCTGGCCAATAAATTAAAGCAATTACATTGAAGTAAATACGTTGAAGTAAATACATTAACTCATCAACTTATCAAAACAGGAACAACCATGATCAGGCATTCATTTATTTTAGCTGCGGCTTTATCCGCATCCGTTGGAGCGGCCCTGGCCGCACCAGCTACTAACTGGCCGGCGCCGATCAAGGCTCTGGAAGCACAAGGAGTGGAAGTAATGGGACGCTTTGACGCACCGGGCGGACTACAAGGTTATGCCGCCGTGATGCAGCAAAAGCCGCTGGCGATCTACCTGACCGCAGACGGCAAACAGGCAATCGTCGGCACCATGCTGGACGCCAAAGGCGCTAACCTGAGCGATGCGCCGCTGGAGAAACTGGTCAGCAAACCGATGACGGAAAAAACCTGGGTCCAGCTGGAAAAGAGCAGCTGGATTGGCGATGGCAGCAAGAACGCAAAACGCGTCGTCTATACCTTTACCGATCCGAACTGTCCTTACTGCAATAAGTTCTGGAACGACGCCCGGCCTTGGATCCAGGCCGGCAACGTACAAATACGCCATATCATGGTCGGTATTATCAAGGATACCAGCGCCGGCAAGGCAGCCGCCCTGCTCAGCGCCAAGGACCAGCAAACCGCTCTGACCCTGCACGAACAGCAACATGCCAACGGCGGCATCAAACCCATGGAGCAGATTCCTAAAAATATCCGCACACAGCTCGACAGCAATCAAAAGTTGATGCAGCAACTCGGTTTTTTTGCCACGCCGACTGTTTTCTACAAAGACGCCGGTGGAGTTCTGCAGACAGCACAAGGCGCGCCAAGGGCTGACATGCTCAACACGATTCTTGGCCAGCGCTGAGTCCGACAAGTCGCTGCCCGCAAGTAAAAAACCCGTCGATCCGTGAGTTTTTTAAACTCACAAATCGACGGGTTTTTTGCGTCCGGAACAAATAGTCCGGACCGCAGAATATTACTCTACCTTCAGACTTACGCGTCGCGCGAAGCCTTTTTACGCTCGTGTTCCTTCAGGTAACGCTTACGCAGGCGAATGCTCTTCGGTGTGACTTCAACCAGTTCGTCGTCGTCAATGAATTCAACCGCATATTCCAGCGACATTTCGATTGGCGGCACCAGGCGCACCGCTTCGTCGGTACCCGACGAACGGACGTTGGTCAATTGCTTGCCCTTGATCGGGTTGACCACCAGATCGTTGTCACGCGAGTGAATACCGATGATCATGCCTTCGTAGACCGGGTCATTGTGGCTGACGAACATGCGACCGCGATCTTGCAGTTTCCAGATAGCGTAGGCAACAGCTGCGCCATCGTCCTGCGAAATCAGCACGCCGTTGCGTCGGCCGCCGAGTTCCCCCTTGGAGACGTCGACCGGTGCGTATTCGTCGAACACGTGGCTCATCAAGCCGGTACCGCGGGTCAAGGTCATGAATTCGCCCTGGAAGCCGATCAGGCCACGAGCAGGAATGCGGTACTCGAGACGCACACGTCCCTTGCCGTCCGGTTCCATGTTTTGCAAGTCGCCGCGACGACGGCCGAGTTCTTCCATGACGCCGCCCTGGTTTGTTTCTTCGACGTCGACAGTCAGGTTTTCGTACGGCTCTTGACGCACGCCATCAACCATCTTGAACACGACGCGTGGACGCGAAACGGCCAGCTCGTAGCCTTCGCGACGCATGTTTTCGATCAGGATGGTCAGGTGCAATTCACCACGGCCCGACACTTCGTATGTCGAGTCATCGCCTTCAGCCTGTACCACGCGCAATGCCATGTTGGCTTTCAGTTCGCGGTCCAGACGGTCCTTGATCTGACGTGTAGTTACGAACTTGCCTTCGCGGCCCGCCAGCGGCGAGTTGTTGACCATGAAGTTCATGGTCAGTGTCGGTTCATCGACCTTCAACATCGGCAAGCCGTCCGGATGGTCCGGTGCGCAGATGGTGGAGCCGATGCTGATTTCTTCAATACCGTTGATCAGCACGATGTCGCCAGCCAGCGCTTCGTCTGCCAACACGCGGTCCAAGCCGCGGAAAGTCAGTACCTGGTTGATGCGGGCCTTGGTTGGCTTGTCGTCCGGGCCGTTCATCCAGACCACGTCTTGCAACGCTTTGACCTTACCGCGCAGGATACGGCCAACGCCGATCTTGCCGACGTAGGAAGAGTATTCCAGCGAAGTGATTTGCAGTTGCAGCGGGCCGTTAGGGTCATCTTCACGCGCTGGAACGTGCTTCAGGATAGCGTCGAACAATGGTTCCATGTTGCCGTCGCGGACGGTGTCTTCCAGACCGGCATAGCCTTTGAAACCCGATGCGTAAATGATCGGGAAATCCAGCTGCTCGTCGGTAGCGCCGAGTTTGTCGAACAATTCAAAAGTCGCGTTCACAGCCTTTTGCGGGTCTGCGTTTTCGCGGTCGATCTTGTTGACGACAACGATAGGCTTCAAGCCCAGAGCCAGTGCCTTACGCGTCACGAAACGCGTTTGCGGCATCGGGCCTTCTTGTGCATCGACCAGCAGCAAAACACTGTCAACCATCGACAGTACGCGCTCTACCTCGCCACCGAAGTCGGCATGGCCCGGGGTATCGACGATGTTGATGTGCGTGCCTTTGTATTCGACTGCGCAGTTCTTCGACAGAATCGTGATGCCACGTTCTTTTTCGATATCGTTCGAATCCATCACGCGTGCATCGACGTGCTGGTTGTCACGGAAAGTACCGGATTGACGCAACAATTGGTCAACCAGTGTGGTCTTGCCGTGGTCAACGTGGGCAATGATGGCAATGTTGCGGATAGCGCGAGGTGTGTTTGACATGGTCAGTTTGGAGATTGGAGAACTTAGTAAGTGCGCAGATAAAGATACGAATTGCGCAGAATATATATAGCTACAAGTGCGGCCAAAATGCTCGCTAAGGCACTGCATTAAGCACAGCAGTTGTAGCGGAATTTGGGAGGCCGCGTATTATAGCATGACGCGCTGCACTACTTTATGAAAAGCCGTGTAATTTCAAAGAGTTGCTGTCTCAATAGCAGCACAAATGTTACTTAAAAGATATTTTATGCAGCCTGCGCGGTGGCAATCAGACGTTCAGGAGCCAGAACGCCGTATTCATGCAGTTGCGCAGTGCCTAGTAGTTGCCGAGGGGATATAGCATCGGCAGGTTGCAGGTAAACCCGCACGCGCCCCGCCTCTGCCGGCAACGCGACGCCTTCCTTCGTCAGGGTCAGACGCTGGCCTTGCAAAAAGCGCTTGGCCAATGGCTCGGATAACAACACTTCCGGAAATGTGAGCAGCAAACTGTCGACCGGCGCCAGCAAGACGCTGCGCTCGGCTGGTTCAGTGGCAGTCAGTTGTTCCAGCGTAACGCAGCCATCCAGCGTCAGGTGGCCCACCTGGGTCCGTCGCAGTTCTTGCAAATGCGCGCCGCAACCGAGCGCTGCACCGATGTCTTCACCCAATACGCGGATGTAGGTACCTTTGCTGCAGGCTACCCGCAAGCGCAGGAACGGCGCCTCGTAGGCCAGGAACTCCAGTGTGTGAATGGTCACATCGCGCGCTTCGCGTTCCAGGGTGATGCCGGCACGGGCGTATTCATACAGCGGCTTGCCGTCGCGCTTGAGCGCCGAGTACATCGGCGGCACTTGCTTGATCGGACCACGGAACTGCGCCAATACGGCATCGATCTGTTCGCGGCTGACATTGACGTCCTTGCGCTCCAGGATCTCGCCTTCGGTATCGCCGGTGGTAGTACTCACTCCCAGATGGATCAAAGTTTCGTACGTCTTGTCGGCATCCAGCAAATCCTGGGCAAACTTGGTGGCTTCACCAAAGCACAGCGGCAGCACGCCGGTGGCAAACGGATCGAGCGTGCCGGTGTGGCCGGCCTTTTGCGCGTTCAGCAAGCCTTTTGCCTTGATCAGTGCGTCATTGCTGGAAAAGCCGACAGGTTTATCCAACAGCAAAACGCCATTGAGCGGGACACGGATTCTTTTGGGTGCGCGTGATGCCATGGTAGCAAATACAAAAAGAGGAATAAAGGTGAAAAGAAGCGGAAACGGCTTGCCGTTACCAGCAAGCCGCATCAAATTTGTTACTGATAATTATGACTGGTCGATAAGCTTATCGCTTAATCCTGGCCATCGTCTTTAGAACGTGTCGCATTGGCCAGATCGATCAAACGCGACATCTCGACGCCGCGGGCAGTCGAATTGTCATGAATGAAATGCAAGGCAGGCAGCGTGTGGATAGACAAACGGCGGCCAAGCTGATTGCGCAGGAAACCGGCAGCCTGGGTCAGGCCCTTGACGGTATTCGTAATGGCTTCGGGGTCGTCGTTCAGCATCGTGAAAAACACCTTGGCATGGGCGTAGTCCGGCGTCACTTGCACTTCGGTAATCGTAATCATGCCGACCCGCGGGTCTTTCAGCTCGAATACGATAATCTCGGACAAGTCCTTCTGGATCTGATCTGCAACGCGCAGACCGCGGCCAGGGATGGATTTACTATGTTTAGCCATACTTTTATTCAGCGCTTTTCACGCTATATCTTTCACAAATGAACTACTAACATCCAACCAGCACTGCACTGCGCTGCACCGGATACTACCAAACGAAAATCGGGCTGTTAGGCCCGATTTTCCTGCCCTACGCACCTAACCAGCTGCGTGTGCGCGTGTGCTTCAGCTATTACAGAGTACGTGCAATTTCTTCGACTTCAAAGATTTCGAGGTGATCGCCTTCTTTGATATCGTTGAAGTTCTTCAGGGTCAGACCGCATTCAAAGCCGGAACGGACTTCCTTGACGTCATCCTTGAAGCGTTTCAGCGAATCCAGCTCGCCAGTCCACAACACGACGTTGTCGCGCAGCAGGCGGACCGAAGCGCCACGTTTGACCAAGCCTTCGAGCACGTAGCAACCGGCAATCGCGCCGACTTTGCTGACCAGCAGGACCTGGCGAATCTCGACCAGACCCAGGTTCTGTTCACGCTTCTCTGGCGACAACATGCCAGACATCGCTGCCTTGATCTCATCCACAGCATCGTAAATGATGTTGTAGTAACGGATGTCGACGCCGTTGGCTTCCGCCAGCTTGCGTGCCTGTGCATCGGCGCGAGCGTTGAAGCCGATAATGACGGCTTTCGAAGCGACTGCCAGGTTGACGTCCGACTCGCTGATGCCGCCGACGCCGGCGTGCACCACTTGTACCCGGACTTCGCTGGTAGACAGCTTTTGCAACGATTGCACCAAAGCTTCTTGCGAACCTTGCACGTCGGTCTTGATGATCATCGGCAGGTTCTTGACTTCGCCTTCGGCCATCTGGTCGAACATGTTTTCCAGCTTCGCGGCTTGCTGCTTGGCCAGCTTGACGTCACGGTACTTACCTTGACGGAACTGACCGATTTCGCGCGCCTTGCGCTCGTCAGCCATGACCATGACTTCTTCGCCGGCAACAGGCACTTCTGTCAGGCCTTGGATTTCGACCGGAATCGATGGACCGGCTTCGGTGATCGCCTTACCGTTTTCATCCAGCATCGCGCGGACCCGGCCGTAAGCCGAACCAGCCAACACTACATCGCCACGTTTCAGCGTACCGGATTGCACCAGGATCGTTGCCACCGGACCACGGCCCTTGTCGAGTCGGGCTTCCACTACCAGGCCACGGGCCGGTGCGGCTACCGCTGCTTTCAATTCCAGCACTTCAGCTTGCAGCAGGACTTGTTCCAGCAAGTTATCGATGCCTTCGCCAGTCTTGGCCGATACCGGTACGAATGGCGATTCGCCACCGTATTCTTCCGGCACCACTTGTTCAGCGATCAATTCCTGCTTGACGCGATCCAGGTTGCCGCCCGGCTTATCGATCTTGTTGATTGCCACCACCAGCGGTACGCCGGCGGCTTTCGCGTGGGCAATCGCTTCCTTGGTTTGCGGCATCACGCCATCGTCAGCCGCCACTACCAGAATCACAATATCGGTCGCCTTGGCGCCGCGAGCACGCATAGCGGTAAACGCTTCGTGGCCCGGGGTGTCGAGGAAGGTGATCATGCCGCGCGGTGTTTCCACGTGATATGCACCGATGTGCTGGGTAATCCCGCCAGCTTCGCCGGAGGCTACCTTGGCGCGACGGATGTAATCCAGCAGCGAGGTTTTACCATGGTCGACGTGACCCATGACAGTCACCACCGGAGCACGCGGCAGCAATTCGGCGTCGGTATGCTCTTCACCGTCGACCAGCAATGCTTCCGGATCATCCAGTTTCGCAGCGTGTGCGGTGTGGCCCATTTCTTCGACCAGAATCATCGAAGTTTCCTGATCCAGCACCTGGTTGATGGTGACCATCTGGCCCAGTTTCATCAAATGCTTGATGACTTCCGAAGCCTTGACCGACATCTTGTGCGCCAGT
>FTFY01000712.1_pt1 | contig 12123 bp, 9 predicted proteins | sample 1640561 | NCBI WGS metagenome assembly FTFY01 (sample SAMEA3914789, study PRJEB12502) | metagenome | biome: forest; material: soil | place: Canada | collected 2011-07-03 | depth 0.3 m | reverse complement strand
TTGTTTCCTGAGCAGAGTGGTTTGAAGGCTGCGCAATAGCCTGTTCAAGACCACTGTCAGGTAAAAATGCAAGGCTGTGGTTTTTGACGTTGCGGTCGCCTTTTCTTTGCTTACTTTCTTTTGGCCGGGCCGCGCAGGCAAGCAAAAGAAAGTGAGTAGCTGCCGGGCTACCCCCGGCGCACGTCCCCACGGAGTAGCAACCGTTTCAGGTAACGTGGATTTCCGTAAAATATCAACGGACGTACTCCGTGGGCCGTTAAAAGGGGTCAGAGTAATTTACGACGGTGAGACTGTCGTAAAAAAACTCTGGCCCAATTTAACTAGACTGGCTCTATTTCGAAGTGTCCGAGATAATCTATCTTGCCGATCGGGACGCCTTTGTGCCGCAAGATGTCATGCGCCGTGGTTATATGAAAGAAAAAATTCGGCAAGGTAAATGTCAGCAAGTAAGCATCCCCCTGCAAAGTGGTTTTGAACTTGCCAAAACTCAACGTCACCGAACGCGTCTCGCTCCCCTCCAAATCCTCCAGCCGCACCCCATCCAGAAACCCAATCGTCTTAGCAATCCGCGCCTGCAACTCTGCAAACGTCACCTCATTATCCTCAAAGCGCGGCACCTCAATCGCCGACAACCGCCCAATCGCATTCTTCGAAGTATCGCTAGCCCGCTGCACCTGCCCCGCCAGCGACAACATATCCGGCGCCAGCTTCGCGTTAACCATCTCCGCAGGATCGATACTGTTAGCCTTGGCATACGCCTCTGCCTTCTCCAGATAACCCGCCAGCACACCCAGCCCACGCACGAACACCGGAACGGAAATTTGATACATCGATAACGATTGCATGTTGAACTCCAAAAAAGAAAGAACATACCCGGACCATCATCCTATCCGTTTTGGAGTCAGGCCGCATACCACACCAAGTCGACGTCGAGATCTATCTCGGCAACGCCCGCGACTGCAGATCGAACGGCACATTGACCGGTATGTTGGCAGGATCATCCTTATGCTGGAACAAGAGCCCATATTTCGACTCGATAAAATAAACCCGGTCGCCCACGATCACGCCAGAAGACGGATCGTTGAGTCCGGCCACAACGGTTTCCAGCGTCGCGCGCTTGCCGCTTATCCTGGCGATACTGATCTGGCCACCATAAGGTCCCGTCTTACCGAAAGCATTGCTCTCGAAAATCGCCATCCGGTCCGGCGCATAGATACGTATAGCATCCGCATTTTTCAGCACCCGCGGCATATCGATACGGCTGACCGCGCCGGCATCGCCATTCTGCGCAACCTCTACCTTCAGCACATACGGCACAGCCGTCACCAGGCTCACGTAAAGTTGCTGGTCACCATCCAAGGCAATACCGTTCAGGAAGATGCCATCGCTGCCAGCGCCCATGGTCGGGTCTTCTTTCCATACGCTCAATGCCGATGCACCGGGCAACAGGCGCAATACACGCGGATGGAAGGAATCGGTGACGTAGATCGTGCCATGGCTATCCTGCACCAGATCGTTGCAATAACCTTTGTCCGGCATGAGGTAACTGGCCCGTGGCGCGCCGCTGGAGAGGTCGTAGCTTTTCAGTGCGCTGGGTGTCGACGGCACGCTGGTGTAGCCCCAGTTACCCGAACAAATCCAAAGCAGCTGATGAGCAGCGTCGACCAGTACCCCTTGGCCGTTAGCGAGACCGTTGGAGCTGGGCGTGACCAGGATTTCCGGCGGCGCACCGTTCGGCCGTACACGCACCACGGCACCCTGGCGCCAGCTGCCCACGTAAAACGAACCATCCGGCCCGGTGGCCAGGCTTTCCGGATACCAGTCCGCCGGCAGCGCCAATGTGGGCAACACAGCATCTTCGGCGAGGGCCGGCCTTTGGCAGCAAAACAAGGCGGCAAGCAAGGCAACGGCATGTAAAAGGGCATTCGGCTTCATTTTTTCTCCGGTTTGTGGCAAAGACAAGCCATTCTCACTCCCACATAAAATTTGATAAACTGGCCTTTTCTTTTTTCACTCAACACTCAGGCTTTGGAATGGATAGATTAACCAGCATGGCTGTATTCGTACGGGTGGTGGAAAAAGGCAGTTTCGCCGCGGTTGCGGACGAGTTTTTGCTCTCCACCACCATGGTGTCGAATCATGTGCGGGCATTGGAGGCTCACCTGGGCGCGCGCTTGCTTGATCGCACCACGCGCCGCCACAGCCTGACCGAGATCGGCAGTGTTTACGTCGAGCGTTGCCGCGACGTGCTCAACAGCGTGCAGGTTGCCGACCATGTCGCCGAAGCGTTACGCGCCGCACCGCGCGGCAAATTGCGCATGACCGCGCCGGTCACCTATGGCGCACATCGGCTGGTGCCGCTGATCGGCGAATACATGAGCCTGTTTCCGGAAGTGCAGGTAGAGCTGGTCTTGAACGACCGCGTGGTGGATATGGTCGAGGAGGGTTTCGAGGTAGCGCTGCGCTCTGGTAGCTTGAGCGGCGCCAATTTGGTCGCCCGTCCGTTGCGGCCATCGCGTATGTTCACGGTGGCTAGCCCGGCCTATCTGGCGCGTCACGGTACCCCGCGGCATCCGGCCGACCTGGCCACGCACAATTGCCTGGGCTTCATGTCCTGGGGCAAAGATCACGAATGGCGTTTTACCCAAGGCGGGCAGGCGGTCTCGGTTCCGGTGCACGGATCATTTGTCAGCAATAGCGGCCAGGCCTTGCTTAATGCTGCCTTGAGCGGCATAGGGGTGGTGGTGCAAGCTGATGTGCTGCTGGAGAGTGCGATCAGCGGCGGGCAGCTGGTGCGATTGCTGCCGGACTGGGATTTACCCGCGCGGGCTATCAACCTGGTCAGGACCAGAGATGCAAGGCCGACGGCTAAACTGCGCACCTTCGTCGATTTCCTGGTGCAACGGCTGGGTTGATATAAAAAAAAGACAGGCCAGCGCCTGTCTTTTAAATCATGAAACCGTGGAATGCCTCAGGCTGGAAAAATCACTTCTCCTTAGCGTTCACAGGCTGCTGCACCGCGAATTTGACGTTCGATTTGAGCAGATCCGATTCATCGCCAAGGATCTGCGCCGCTTCGTTCAGCAATACGTCTTTCGCATTCTTCAGCGCCTTCTCCGCCGCAATATCCGCACTCAAGCTACGTTCGTTGGCTTGCAAACCGTCGTCCGGCCGGTTCAGATCTGCGTCGGCATCGCCATCCTTATCGTTCGCGCCGCCACCGTCAGCTTTGCCACGCGCCTTGAGACGGGCTTCCAGTTGGGCCATCTCGGCGCGCCTGTCAGCTTCGTTGAGAGAGATGATGCGCTTCTTGCGTTGCACATTCAACTCATTCACATCTTCCACGAAACGCTGGAAGTCCTTGTTTTTCTCGACGCGCGCATCATGCCGGCTCTGGATCTGCGGCACCAGGCTTTTCAAATCACCGTAAGGCACATAATCCGCTGCCTTCACTTGTGACCACGGCAGCGCGTTATCGTAACTCGATTCGCCAAAAGCCTCGGTATCCGAGAAGCCGGGCAAGCTGATGTCCGGCGTTACGCCGCGCAACTGCGTGGTGCCGCCGTTGATCCGGAAAAATTGCGCGATGGTCATCTTCAATTCACCGTACTTCGGTTTGTCGTTATGCGTCAGCTCGTCAAGATTGACCATGGTCTGCACGGTGCCTTTGCCAAAACTGCCTTCACCGACGATGATGCCACGGCCATAGTCCTGGATTGCCGCAGCAAAAATTTCCGAAGCCGAGGCCGAACCGCGATTGATCAGTACTGCCAGCGGACCGGTCCAGACAGGAGTCGGACGGTCGTCGGCTTCGATGTTGACGTCACCGCGCGCATTGCGCTGCTGTACGATCGGGCCCTTGCCGACAAACAGCCCGGTCAGGTCGACCGCTTCAGTCAGCGAACCACCACCGTTGTTACGCAAATCGATCAGGACGCTGTCGACCTTTTCCTTTTTCAGGTCGGCCAGGAGTGCCGCCACATCGCGGCTGGCGCTCCTGAAATTCTTGTCGCCCTTGCGCCGTGCGTCAAAATCTTCATAGAAGGCGGGCAGGGTAATCACACCCACTTTGCGGGTGACGTCTCCGCTCTTGGTGGTGATGACGGTTTTCTTTGCCGCCTGTTGTTCCAGGCTGATCTTGTTACGCACCAGGCTGATCAGCTTGTGCTTGCCATCCGGACCGGCATCGGCCGGCAAAATGTCCAGGCGCACTACCGTGTCCTTGGCGCCGCGAATCTGTTTGACGACGTCGTCAATCCGCGTGCCGACCACATCTGTCATGGTGCCCTTTTCGCCTTGCGCCACGCCGACAATCCGGTCGCCGACCGCAAGCTTGCCGGACAATTGCGCCGGACCGCCCGCCACCAGTTCGCGTATGGTCGTGTATTCATCGCGTTCCTGGAGTACGGCGCCAATGCCGACCAGGGACAGCTTCATGGAAATATCGAAATCCGCCGCGGCGGTGGTGCCGAGATAATCGGTATGCGGTTCGATCGATGTCGCATACGCGTTCATGAAAATCTGGAACACGTCGTCGCTCTTATACCGGTAGGCGCGCGTCAGGGAATTTTCGTAACGCTTGCTGAGCGTATCGCGAATCGCCGAGTCTTTTTTGCCGGCAAGCTTCAGGCGCAGCCAGTCGTTCTTGACACGCTTGCGCCACAGATCGCGGCTGTCTGCGGTGGTTGCCGGCCATGGTTCCTTATCGCGCACGAAGGAATAATCTTCCTTCTGGGTAAAGTCGAAGCCTTGCTTGAGCAATTCGCGCGCGTAGGTCAGGCGTTCGACGATGCGTTGCTGATACACGTTGAAAATGGAGAAAGGAATTTGCAGGTCTTCGCGATAGATTGCGTCGTCGAGTTTACTTTGCTGGGCTGTAAACTGATCGATATCCGTTTGCGTGAAAAAGAATTTTTCCGGGTCGAGCAACTTGATATAGCGAGTGATGATCTTCGCCGCCAAGGCGTCGTCCAGCGGCACCGGTTTGTAGTGGAAACGGCTCAGGAATTGCGCGCTCAGGTGGGCCGCTTGCGCTTGCTGCTGCTGTGGCGCCAGGACCGGGGGTGGCCCGGCTTCCAATGCGTGGGCTGCAGTGGAAATTGCCAACAGTACACATAACAGAGTATTTCTTAGGCGCATATAACCTTCAATTCGATGTTCGGTGATGATTTGAGCAGCAAGTGCATTGATTTTTCCGCTTATCAAGAAGATCCGCAGCATGGTGGAATTCGACCCGCGCGCAGGGCAAGCGTTCAATTTGACTAATTCTACTTGGCTTTACTTAAGGTTTGCTTAAACCGGTTTTCCTGGGCGGACTTGCCCCCGAATCCGGCAGTAGCCCTCAGTATAGTATTTATTTGGCAAGCTGGAGATGCTGCGGAGAACGAACCGCAGCAGCGTGCCCTCTGGAAGGAGGGCTGCCGCGGGGGCAAGCGGGGGAAGTGGTTGGTGCCGTGCTGAACTGAAGCAGTCGGGATCAGGCCTTGACGCCGACGATCACATGCGAAGCTTTGAAAATCGCCACTACCGGCTTACCGGCGGCCAGGCCCAGCGCCTTTGCGCTTTCCTCGGTAATGATGGCAGTCAGCGTTGCGCCGCCAGTCAGGCTGACCGCTACTTCGGTATTTACCGCACCGGTCTTGACGGCCTTGACGGTGCCTTCCAGGCGGTTGCGCGTAGAAAATTTGATGCCGGCATCCGGGTTGGACAAAATCACCCACGGTGCTTTCACCAGTGCCAGCGCTTCCGTACCTGGCTTCAGTCCAAGGTATTTGGTACTTTCCCGGGTGATGACCGCAACGATGCGGTCGCCGCCGGCAAGAGTGATCTCCACTTCGTCGTTGACCGCGCCTTCGTTAATGGCGGTAACCTTGCCTGCGAATTCATTGCGTGCACTAGTCAGCATGTTGTACTCCTTGAATTGTGTCGGAATTATGTTGAGCGCCAAGCCCGGGATCTGACAGGGCATGGGGAGGGACTTTTATCATACCCTGATGTGAAATCACTGCGATCACATCCTGGTGTTAATACCTATAGCCTTGCAGCAATACGAGGTCTTCCACATGTTTCGGGCAGGGAATCTGGAAATAACGTTATATTCATATATACATAACGAATCCTGGATACCAACCAATGTTCATTCGCCAACTGACTTATCTGGTTACCCTCGAACGAGAAAAGCATTTCGGCCGCGCGGCGCAAGCATGCAATGTTTCGCAACCGGCATTGTCGGGCGCGATTCGCAGCATCGAGCGCGAACGGGGCATGTCCATCGTGCAGCGTAGCCGCCGCTTCGAAGGCTTTACGCCGGATGGCGAGCGCGTGCTGGCCTGGGCGCGTCGAGTATTGGCCGACTGCGAAGGTTTGCGCCAGGAAGCCAGCGCCAACGAGCGCGATCCGGTGGGCACCCTGCGTTTCGGGGCGATCCCGACCACATTGCCGCTGGTGCCGCTACTGACCGAAAGCTGCCTGCAGCAATTCAGCCAGATGCGGCACACGGTATACACCATGGCGGCCACCGATATCTTGCGCCAGATCAACAACTTCGAACTGGACCTCGGCCTCAGCTACCTGCAAGACGAGCGCCTGAAAGACTTTGCCACCATCCCGATGTTCGTCGAGCGCTACGTCCTGATCGCGCGTGACCACAGCATGTTTGAAGGCCGTAGCGCGATCTCATGGGAAGAAGTCGCGCATCTGCCACTGTGTCTGTTGACCGGCAACATGCAATGCCGGCATGGCATCGATGCCGCTTTTACCGCCGCCGGCATGACGGTCAGCCCGCGGGTCGAGACGGATTCTATGATGGCCCTGTATTCGTATGTGCGTTGCGCCGGGTTGTACAGCATCGTGCCGCATAGCGTCCTGACCTTGCTGGAGATGCGGCAAGAGCTGAGCGCGCTGCCGCTGGTCCCCGAACTGCAGCGAGAGATCGGCCTGGTAATGCTCGACCGGCTGCCGCTGGCGCCTTTGCTGACCGCGGCCCTCGGCAATTTCAGGAAACTCGACTTGCAGACCCGGGTGGATGCCTTGCTCGGCTGTTGATAAGTAAAACTGATCATTCCATCAGATCAAACGATTAGCCGCTGTCGTCTGCTTTTTCCATAATGCGATCCAAGGCAGCCACCGGTTGCCGAGATCGACGCGCCGCCTGGCGCCACTTCACAGAGAATGGAAAATCATGGCCAAGATCGTTTGTGTACTGTATGACGACCCGGTAACGGGTTACCCAAGCAAATATGCCCGGGACGACCTCCCACAGCTGGATTCGTATCCGGATGGGCAATCGCTGCCGACACCGAAGGCAATCGACTTCCAGCCAGGGACGTTGCTCGGCAGCGTTTCCGGTGAACTGGGTTTGCGTAAATACCTGGAAGCGCAGGGACATCAGTTAGTGGTTACTTCCAGCAAGGACGGCGCCAACAGCGTACTTGACCGCGAATTGCACGACGCCGAAATCATCATCTCGCAACCGTTCTGGCCCGCCTACATGACTGCCGAGCGGATCGCCAAGGCGCCCAAGCTGAAGATGATCGTAACGGCCGGCATCGGCTCCGATCATACCGATCTGCAGGCGGCGATGGAGCGCGGCGTCACGGTCGCCGAAGTCACCTACTGCAACAGCAATAGCGTCGCCGAGCACGTGGTCATGATGACCTTGTCGCTGGTGCGCAATTACATCGAATCGTACAACTGGGTAGTCAAAGGCGGCTGGAATATCGCCGATTGCGTGGTGCGCTCGTACGATCTGGAAGGCATGAATGTCGGCACGGTAGCCGCCGGCAGGATCGGCTTGCGTGTATTGCGCTTGCTCAAGCCGTTCGGGGTGAAGCTGCACTACCTGGACCGGCATCGCCTGCCGGAAGAGGTTGAGAAGGAACTCGGCGTGACGCACCATAGCAGCCTGGAGAGCCTGACCAAAGTCTGCGATGTGGTGACGCTGAATTGCCCATTGCATCCGGAAACCGAGAACATGATCAACGCCAAGACCTTGGCCAATTTCAAGCGTGGCGCTTATCTGATTAACACCGCGCGCGGCAAATTGTGCGATCGCGATGCCATCGCGGCTGCCTTGGAAAGTGGCCAACTGGCCGGTTACGCCGGCGACGTCTGGTTCCCGCAACCGGCGCCAGCCGATCATCCGTGGCGCAAGATGCCGCATCACGGCATGACGCCGCACATCTCGGGCACCAGCCTGTCGGCACAGACACGCTATGCCGCGGGCACCCGTGAAATCCTGGAGTGCTATTTCGAGGGCCGGCCGATCCGTGATGAATACCTGATCGTACAGGGCGGCAAACTGGCGGGTGTCGGCGCACACTCGTATAGCGCCGGTAACGCCACCAAAGGTTCAGAGGAGGCGGCGCGATTCAAGAAATAATGATGGACAGATTTTGCCAGGAATGGGAGAAGGCCGATCGGTCTGTCTCCCGGCCACGCTGCGATATTCGCTGTAGAATATTTCTAAGCGGAAATGAACTGTCTCTCCCAACCCCGGTCATACAGAAACCAGATGTAGACCAGACACGGAGTATTGAGGCCATGGCAAAAATCCCGAAGTCCCCCAAGATACCTCTCCCCGGCAGCGAACGCAGCGTCGTTTCCGGAGCTCGGTGCATCGGCGCAGCAGCGCCCTCCGAGCAGATTGAAGTGACGATTGTCATGCGCTGCAATGCGGATCAAGAGTTGTGCGATATCGTCGATAAACAGAGTGCAAGCGCGCCTGCAGGAGCACATGCAGCACATCTTTCACGTGAAGAATTTGCCCGTAGATTTTCCGCCACGGCACAGGACGTTGCCAGGGTCGCCACGTTTGCACGCGATCACGGGCTGGAAGTGGTGCGCGAGAATCCGGCCTGCAGCAGCGTCACCCTGTCCGGCTCGGTAGCACAGTTCAATCAAGCGTTCGATGTCGATCTGCAGTGTTATGAATCGCAACTTGGCAACTATCGCGGCCGGACGGGTGTAGTCCACATTCCCGCTGAGTTGCAAGATATCGTGACGGCCGTGATCGGCCTCGATGACCGGCCACAGGCTCACGCGCATTTTCGCCTGCAGCCGCCGTTCCGCTATGCCGCTCACAAGGTTTCCACCTCCTTCCTGCCGACGCAACTGGCGTCCTTGTATGACTTCCCCGATAACCTTGGCAAGGGCCAGTGCATCGGCATTATCGAACTGGGTGGTGGCTACCAGGCGGCCGATCTGCAGACGTATTTTTCAAAGCTCGGCATCGCACTCCCCAACGTTACAGCGGTCGCGGTAAACGGGCCGGGCAACCAGCCAAGCGGCGATCCTAACGGTGCAGATGGCGAAGTGGTGCTGGATATCGAGATCATCGGGGCATTGGCGCCGGAAGCGCATATCGCGGTGTATTTTTCGACGAATACAGATGCCGGTTTTCTCAATGCGCTCAACAGCGCGGTACACGATAACGTCAACAAACCATCTGTCATTTCTATCAGTTGGGGCAGTGCCGAACCACGCTGGACGCAGCAGGCAATGCAAGCCTTCAACACAGCGTTGCAAGCGGCAGCGGCGATGGGGGTTACTGTGTGCGTAGCCTCTGGCGACAGCGGCTCGGGGGATGGCGTGGCAAGCGGCAACCATGTCGATTTTCCCGCATCCAGTCCGTACGCGCTGGCCTGTGGCGGCACGCGACTGCTCGCTGCCGGCAATACGATAGAGAGCGAAGTGGTATGGAATGACGGCACGCAGGGTGGCGCCGGCGGCGGTGGCGTCAGCGCGGTTTTCGCGTTGCCGGCGTGGCAGCAGAATCTACTCCTGGCTGATAGCAACGGCAAGAGCCAGCCGCTACTAAAACGCGGCGTGCCTGACGTCGCCGGCAATGCCGATCCGGTCACCGGTTACCAGGTCTATATCGACGGCAGCGATGCGGTGGTAGGCGGAACCAGTGCGGTGGCGCCGCTGTGGGCAGCACTGTTTGCACGCATCAATGCCGCGAAGGGCAGCGCGGTCGGTTTCGTCAATCCGAAACTGTATCAGCAACAGGCCGCCTTCCATGATGTCACACAGGGTAACAACGGCTACTATGCCGCCGCGCCGGGGTGGGACGCCTGTACCGGAATGGGCAGCCCCGACGGCAAGAAACTGGCAAACGTACTTTGATGTGCAGTGGCGGCCGGCCGGCTGCCAGCGTCTCGTAAGCATTTTGCAACCGTCTCGGAAAGGAAGTGATCATGAGCTTCAATTTCGCATCGATCCGCGCCAAAGGCTCACCGCTAGACCAGCCTTATTTCGATCCTGCCGCCTACGGTAACGGGCCGGGCGATTCAGTGACAGATTCGAGCGAGAATGCGGCCATCACCCATCACAGTGTAAAGATCGGAAAGCGAACCTATTCGTACACGGCGACTGCGGGCCATCTGGTGGCGGTCGACGCCGATAATTCACAGCCTGCTGCAAAAATATTCTATGTGGGGTTTACTGTCGACGGCAGTGATCGCAACACCCGCCCGGTCACTTTTTTCTATAACGGCGGACCGGGTTCATCTTCGGTGTTCGTCATGCTGGGCTCGTTCGCACCCAAGCGTATCAAGACCTCCATGCCGGGTTTTACGCCACCGGCGCCCTATACCCTGGAAGACAACCCGGATAGCCTGCTCGACAAGACCGACCTGGTATTCATCAATCCGGTCGGCACCGGATATTCCGCCGCCATTGCGCCCCACACGAACAAGGATTTCTGGGGCGTGGATCAGGATGCCAGATCGATCCGGCAATTCATCAAGCGCTACCTCACCGCGAATGACCGCTGGAATTCGCCGAAATTCCTGTTTGGCGAATCGTACGGCACGCCGCGCAGCGCCGTACTGGCATATCTGCTGCATGAGGATGGCGTCGACCTGAACGGCATCACCCTGCAATCGTCGATTCTCGATTACGCGCAAGCGGGCAATCCGGTGGGCGCGTTGCCGACTGCGGTGGCAGACGCCTGGTACCACAAGAAAACCCATCTGAAACCGCCGCCGGCCAGCCTGCCGCCGTTGATGGCGAGCGCGGCGCTGTTTGCGCGCAGCGACTATGCTACGGCTTTGGAGAAATTTCCAAAATCCGATCCGGCGACGCTGCAAAAATTGAGTGATTTCACCGGCATAGACCCCACCACGCTAACCGCCTGGGGACTCGACATAGCGGCCGGCGACAGCAACGGCAGGACGTTGTTCCTGACCACTCTGCTGCAAAGCCAGGGTTTGGCGCTGGGTTCTTATGACGGCCGCGTCACCGGCATCGATACCGGGATTGCCGCCGATATTTCGCCGAACTCGGGAGGCAACGATCCAACCATGACGGCGGTGTCCGGCGTTTATACGGCGATGTGGAACTACTACCTGAACGACGGTTTGAAGTTCACCTCGAATTCGGCCTTCACCGACCTGAACGACCAGGCATTCCAGAACTGGGATTTCAGTCACATCGATCCGACCGGCGCGCAAAAGGGCGTCGATGCCAAGGGCAACATCATCTTGTACACCGCCGGCGACCTGGCCGCGGCGATGAGCTTGAACGTCGATTTGAAAGTGCTGTCGGCTAACGGTTATTACGATTTCGTCACGCCGTTCTACCAGACCGTCATGGATCTGCAGCAAATGCCGTTAGTCGATCCCGCGGTGCGAAAGAACCTGAGTGCGAAGTTCTATCCGTCGGGCCACATGGTTTACCTGGACGGCGGATCGCGCACCGCCTTGAAGGCCGATGTGGCGGCGATGATAGATGCGGCGACTTCCGACCATCAGGCGATGGCCAGGATCCGGACATTGCAAACGCTTAAAACCACCTGATCATTAACTGTCATCGACGCGTCACCCAAGCGTCACCGTTGCGTAATATTTCATCTATAGAGTCGGAATTTTCTTACTCTATGGAAACAATATGACGCACGCAAGCCGTAGAAAATTTCTCAAAGGTTCGGTCGCAGCAATGGGCGCATCCATGCTGCCTCCCGCCGTGCAACATGCATTGGCCGCACCCGCGGTCAGCGGCACCCTGGGTTCGATTGCCCATGTCGTGATCCTGTGCCAGGAAAACCGCTCGTTCGATCATTATTTCGGCACCATCAAAGGCGCGCGCGGCTTCAACGACGATCACGCTGCTACCGTCCAGGCC
>FTFY01000618.1_pt1 | contig 12187 bp, 15 predicted proteins | sample 1640561 | NCBI WGS metagenome assembly FTFY01 (sample SAMEA3914789, study PRJEB12502) | metagenome | biome: forest; material: soil | place: Canada | collected 2011-07-03 | depth 0.3 m | reverse complement strand
TCGGTGGGCGCGGCGCTGGCCTTCTGGATCGCCAATCCGGTGCTTAACCCGGCCACCCTGGTGTTCATGGGCTTCGTGTTGGGCTGGGGCTTTACCGCCTTGCGCCTGGTGGCGGGCCTGGTGCTGGTATTAGGTGTCTCACTGATCGCGCAGCGCGTTTCCGGCCCCGAGGAAACGCCTGAACCGGCACAGGAAGCAGTTGCCGAGGCCGCCGCCCCTGATTCGAAAAACTTCCTGGGACGTTGGTCGCGCAGTTTATGGCAGCTGTTCTGGAGCACTATCCCTGTGTATATCCTGGCGGTACTGGCGCTGGGAGCTGCCCGGGTCTGGCTGTTCCCCCATGTCGATGGCGCCATGGGCAACAGCCTGCTCTGGCTGGTGCCGCTTGCCATCGCCGGGACACTGTTCGTGATTCCCACGGCAGCCGAAATTCCTATAGTCCAAACCATGATGTCGCTGGGCCTGGGCACGGCGCCGGCAGTGGCATTGCTGATGACCTTGCCAAGCATCAGCCTGCCGTCGCTGCTGATGCTGCGCAAGAGCTTCGATGCCAGGGTATTGATTACCGTCGCGTTGCTGACGATACTGGTCGGCGTAGTTACCGGCCTGGCGGGAGCGCTGCTGCTTTAGGCCTCGGGTTCGTGGCACACCACTTCGATGTTGTGCCCGTCCGGCCCAATGACAAAAGCTGCATAGTAGTTCGCGTGGTAGCGTGGGCGCAGACCAGGTGCGCCATTGTCTTTGCCGCCCGCCTCCAAGGCCGCCCGATAGAAGGCTTCGACTTGCTGGCGATTCTCGGCAGTGAACGCCAGGTGAAGATGCGCCGGCCTCTCCTCGGTTTAGTGCAGGCACAATGAAGCCTTACCCTTCGGGCTAAGCTCGACGCCATACGTCGGCGCCCCCTCCGAGGCAACAACTACGCCGAGCGGCTCGAGTGCCTTGAGGAAGAATGTTTTGCTCGCTGCATAGTCGCTGACTCCGAATTTGACGTGGTCAAACATGAATTCTCCTGAATGATAAGACGGACACGCGTTCGCTTTGCCTATATTAATCGTCTGCGCAAAACTTCTCCAGCATGTCGTGCATCGCAAGCACTTGTCCCGGGCAATACGAAACCTGGAGTTATCATGCCGACTCAGCCAAGCCTGCTTACTTGCCGGACATGGGTTTCCTTATGCATAATGACTGCATGAATATTCGGTTCGCCTAATAGCGGTCAGGCGTCATGCAGGATCCATCAAGAGGCCCTTTTCCCATGAGTGACATTCAAGAACGAATCGCAGCCAGCTTCAATTCGCAAGGCCTTATGGCTACCCTCGGCGCCCGGCTTGTCTCAGTCGCAGAAGGCGAGGTGCAAATAGAACTGCCATTTTCCACCCAGCTATCCCAACAGCACGGCTATGTTCACGCCGGCGCAATTACAAGTGTTGTTGACAGTGCGTGCGGATATGCGGCGTTGACGAAGGCACCTCTCGATAGCGATGTCGTCACCGCCGAGTTCAAGATCAACTTCGTGCGGCCCGCGATTGGTGAACGATTCCTGGCAATCGGAACGGTACAAACTTCGGGTAAGCTGCTCGCCGTCTGCACGGGAGAAGTCCGAGCCTTCTCCGGAAACGCCTGGAAAGTGGTTGCCATCATGCAGGCAACGATCATCAATGTCCGGGCCTGATACCTGGCCGCATCTCAACTTCCCGCACTCAGAATAATGAGCAATCTGAAAGCCGTATCGATTTCCAGTGATGTGGACGCCGCCGACACCTCCGTCCGTCGCCGTTCTCTGATGGCCGCCTGCAGTGCCCACGCAATACATGATGGCCTGACCGATCTTATCTACGTGCTGCTGCCGATCTGGCAGACGCAATTTTCCATCAGCTACGCGCTGGTGGGACTATTACGCGGATCCTATTCCGGCATGATGGCCGGCTTCCAGCTGCTGGCCAGCCGGCTGGCAAGGCGCTGGGGGCGAGAGCGCATGCTGGTGGGAGGAACGGCGCTGGCCGGTATCGCCTACCTGATTGCCGGTCAGGCCGGAAGTTTGACCGTACTGCTGATCGCACTGTTGCTAGGCGGTTTGGGCGCCAGTACCCAGCACCCGCTGGCGTCCTCATTGATCACCGATACGCATGAGGCCGGCGGCGGCGTCAAAGAGGCGCTGGCACAGTACAACTTTGCCGGCGATATCGGCAAGACATTGATACCCGGGCTGGTAGGCCTGTTGCTGGTGGTCGTGAGCTGGCAGGCCAGCGTTACGCTGATGGGCCTGCTCGGCCTGGCTGCGGCGGGTCTGCTGTGGTGGCTTATTCCGGCAAAGAGCGAACAGGCATCCAGCAAGGCGAAAGCCGCCAAGGTAATAACCGGAACCGGTTCGGCTAGCGGGCTACGCGCGCTTCTGCTGACCGGCACCCTGGACAGCGCGGTGCGGATGGGGTTTCTCACCTTCCTGCCATTCCTATTGAAAAGCAAAGGCGCCGGCACGGCAGGTATCGGTTTAGCGCTGTCGCTATTGTTTGTTGGCGGCGCGTTCGGCAAGTTGTTTTGCGGCTACCTGGGCGCGCGCATCGGCATGATGAAAACGGTGTGGATAACCGAGTCCGCCACATCGCTGTTGATCTTGCTAGCGGTGTGGTTACCGCTGTTCGGAATGATGGCGATGCTGCCGCTGCTGGGGCTCGCATTGAACGGGACCTCGTCGGTACTGTACGGCGTGGTACCGGAATTGGCCGGCGCAGGCAAGCGCGAGCACGCTTTCGCGCTGTTCTATACCTGCACCATAGGTGGTGGAGCGCTGTCGCCCGTATTGTTTGGCCGACTGGGCGACGTCGCAGGAGTCCCCGCTGCGCTGATAACCCTGGCGGCGATCCTGCTGTTCACGTTGCCATTGTCGTGGCTGGTGCAAAAAGAAGTGGGCAGATGATTGCTGCTTATTTGCGGCAAAGTTGGCAGTCGCAGGATATCGACTCGATAGATTGCGACTTCGATCGGTTGCAATCGGCGCGAATTCCAGCGTGGTAATATTTCGCCGTGGTCCGCCGATCCACCCTATTCGAGCCACCATGAGAACATCAACAAAAAAATAGGGGCACCTCAATCCGGAGCGTCCAAATGTGGAGCGTCTTGACCGACGTACTTATCGGCATCTTCGAATTCGTTATTGATGTCTTGTTGTTCAGAGGCTTGCGCAGCAAGCACGGCCGCAGCAAACGCAGCGTTGCCGAGGACGCGTTCGAGATCGCGCACTTCGATTTCGTCACGATAACTTTAACAACCCTGGCATGCTTCGGACTGATACTGCTCTTGGTATTCGGGCTGGGGTTGCCAACAGGCTGGAGCGTGGGGATCGGCATCACCGTCACCGCCGCCTGGTTAGTCTGGCGCTATTTCCAATTGGTACGTGAGCGTTGAGCGCGTCCAAGGAAAACGCTAAACTACGAAACACCGGCCGAACGATTTCATCAATCTGTTGCATCCGCCGGTTGAATCCCCAGCCATGAGCGGACATTCCGTGGTTGAACAGGATTTGCCTTGACCGCCCGACCGTAAGCTCAAAAACAGACATTGGGTACTTTCATATAGACGCTTATGAGGATCCACATGATTCAAATGAAACAACCCGAAGACGCACCTCACGCGTTTCAAACCGCCTGGAACAATCACGACATGCGATCTTTCGGAGCACTGTTCCATGAGGATGCGACGTTCGTGAATCGGTTCGGGCACTATGTGCGCGGTGTCGATGAGATCGTCAAGCTACATGCGCCCATTCACGCAACCATCTACAGCGATTCCATGCTTGAGAACGAGCTAATCGATGTAATCGCGATCAGCGACGACGCGGCAGTCATGCACTTCTGGAGCCGCCTCGCGGTCGGAGCGGCTCATCCAGCGGGGCCACACGCTGTCGACACAGTGATCCTTGCCGTGCTGACGCGGGAGGCAGCCGAGTGGCGAATCAAGGCGCTCGAGAACGTTACTCTGACGAATCCACGTACGGGAGAATCCGTGTTGAGAGACGGACGGGATTCATGATCGAGCGGAAAAAATTTTCCACACAGCACAGGGTCATAGTGGATACCCGCTTCGAATCGGAAGTAGTCGTCTTCTATCGGCCAAGAGCGGAACTAGAAGCGCACAAGTAATTTGATATTATTTAAAAACGAATTTTTACTTCAAACTTCATAGGAAGGACAGACGTGATCGAATGGCCCGAAAGAAATCGACCAGGTTTCGTCATGTTTTTTCATGACTATCGTCAAGATGGTTATGGGCTGGGAAAGCCGGAAGATGAGTCGTACCATGATATGCAGTCGTTTCAGGAGTATATGCGTGGCGTATTAGTGCATCCACAGAATTTTCTTGGCTTGATAGATCAGTTTGGTGAAACGTTGCAATTCTTTGTCGAAAATGAGCGCACTGTATTGATTGAATTCATCGTAAAAGGAAAGAACGGATCCATGACAAAGCGTGGCACCATAGATGAATTCGTTGCTTTGGTCACGAACTCCGGACCATCTTTTGTTGTCACCAACATTCCTGGAGCCGTCTTCAAGCAATGGTAGGGCAACTGACGCATTTCGGCCACTAGCTGCCGGTCGATGTTGCTATTCAATTTGGTTCAAGGCACGATCCGAACATGAAAATACCTTTTCTACAGCGCGGTTAGCGCGCTGGACTTTCGCGGCATGGTGTTCTACAAAGACTAATATCGAACAGAGTTTGTAGCTCGAACGAAAACTATTGGAGATCAGATGAGGGCCTTACAAACTCTATTGGGCATCGAGCTACCAGTAATCCAGGCACCGATGGCGGGGGTGCAAGACAACAGGCTGACGGTAGCCGTGTCCAACGCGGGTGGGCTGGGCTCGCTCCCATGTGCCATGTTAAGCCTTGACGCGATGCGCAATGAACTGGTGGAGATCCGGGCGCATACCACGAAGCCATTCAATGTAAACTTCTTTTGCCATCCGTCCGCAACCCCCAGTGTCGAGCGCGAAGCGGTTTGGAGAGCGGCGCTTTCTCAGTATTACCAAGAGTTTGGGCTTGACGAAGACGCCGTTCCTGCAGGGCCTGGACGTGCACCCTTCAGTTCCGAAGTCGCCGACGTGCTGAGCGAATTCAAGCCCGCTGTAGTGAGCTTTCATTTTGGTTTGCCGTCGCCCGATTTGCTGGCACGAGTGCGCACCTGGGGCTCCAAGATACTTTCTTCGGCGACCACTGTCGAAGAGGCGCTTTGGCTCGAGGCGCATGGAGTCGATGCCATCATCGCGCAAGGTCTTGAAGCCGGTGGTCATCGCGGTATTTTCTTGTCGGACGACCTAAATACGCAGGTGGGCACGTTCGCACTGGTGCCGCAAATTGTGCAGGCGGTAAAGCTTCCAGTCATTGCGGCCGGTGGCATCGTGGATGCCAAAGGCGTTTCCGCTGCTATGGCGCTTGGCGCTGCCGGCGTACAGATTGGAACAGCCTATATGCTTTGCCCCGAAGCCACCACAAGCGCGTTACATCGGGCTGCGCTGAAAAGTGTGGCTGCCCGCCACACCGCGCTCACCAACCTTTTCACTGGCCGGCCTGCGCGCGGAATCATTAACCGCATCATGAAGGAGCTTGGCCCGATAAGCAGCGCTACGCCCGCGTTTCCATTTGCCACGTCCGCTATCGCTCCATTGCGCGCCAAGGCTGAAAGCCAAGGCAGCGGTGATTTCTCGCCATTGTGGTCAGGTCAGAATGCCAGCGGATGCAAGGAGATATCGGCCGCCGATCTCACACGGGAGTTCGCCGCCAGTCTCTAGCAATAGGTCTCAGTGCTCAAATGCGCGATGCATCGCTCAGGCCGGTTATTTAGAACGTTTAACGGCCGCTTCGGAGAAAACCGACTGACCGGTTTGGGTTGTGGATTCAACCGGTTGAACCCACAGTCGAATTGAGCCATTCGCGAAGAACTGACTTCGGCCAATAGTAGACCGTCGAAGTGCCTTGGGATATCTCTTGACGCCATATATTATGCAGACCGGGAGGATAGATTTGGTTGAATCAAAAGGTCTGGATACTGAGGGATTCATCCGGACCATATCGGATAGACCAATCCAGCCGGCCTTTCAAGCTGTGGTCGATAATTTGTGCGGCATGCTGAGTGAATGCTTGGGTTCGTTGATTGACAGCGTTTACTTGTACGGCAGCGTCGCGAGAGGTGATGCCACGTTGGGCAGATCAGACTTGGATGTCACCGTGATTCTGACTCGCCAGGCTACATTACAAGACAATCAAGCCATTGAATCTGTGCGCCGCTCACTTGAAAGTCGACACCCCGAAGTTACAAAGGTCGACTTCGATGTTGGGTGCCTGGCAGACGTCCACGCTCCTGAGAATCTCTGCAAATGGGGGTTCTGGCTAAAGCATCATTGCCGATGCGTCTATGGCAATGATCTTTCGAACCAATTCGCTCTGTTTAAACCGTCCCGATTGATTGCGAGAGCGGTGAATGGAGATTTTCCTGATGTGCTGGCTGCCTACGCGCAAAGCATCGAGACTGAGAAGAATGCGCTTTTGATCGAACGTCTCAAGAGAGCGGCGTCAAGAAAACTCATTCGCTCTACCAACGTACTGCGCCCGGTCGAGGCGTTATCCTGGCCTGAATCGCTTGAAGATCATGTCGACCATTTCCTGGCTATATATCCAGAAATGCAGCCACAGATTGTCCTTTTCCTTTGCCAGCAACAGGTGTCGGATAGCGATCAGGGCGATTTCGTCGAGCGGTTGCGACATTTTTCAGCATGGATGCAACTGCAGATGTAACAAGTGCCGCGTATGGCTGGATATTCGAAAGCACGTCGAGGCCCCGATAAAAGACTACTGATTTAGTGCATACCAATCAGCAAGGCCACCATCAGGATATCCTCATATTTCTCATCAAGAAATCTAGCGCGCCTCTTAATGCCCTCGTCAACGAAACCATTTTTTCGATAGAGCTCAATCGCCGCTGTATTGCTGGCATACACCTCAAGTTCAATGCGGGTAATGCCATTCTTGACCGCTTTTCCAACTGCCTCGGCCAACAACGCTTTACCTACGCCCTTACCGCGCCACGATTTAACGACTCCGATGCCAAGTCCGCCTGTGTGCCTGAAACCCAGGCGCGCGAAAGGGATAATGTCACACCATCCGATAACTTCGTTTCCGTTCAACGCAACGAACTGTGCATGATTGTTATTGATGTTGGTCGCGACAAAATCCTGTGCCCACTCAAGCGAGCGAGCTTCCGTCTGCCCCAAATGGATGCGTTCGCGAGCAACTGCATCGAGCGCTTCGCGAAATCCCGGGGCGTGTTCGAGATGGATTGGCTTGACTATGAACATTGACTTTTCCATGGGGCATTAAGATTTTGAGGGCGATTTATCTGGTTCCAGATTATTATGGATGAATTAATTTAGTTGCCAAAGAGAAAAATTTAATTGGGTGTCGAATGATCAAAATCATTGGACAATTTTTGACTGGCGAAAGCTTCGGATCGATTTGACGAACAAAAAGGAAAAGCACCATGGAAATGGAAAACCAGTGGCTTACCTATGCAAAGCGTCTACAAGCATTGGCATCGACATCATTATATTTTTGCAAAGATGAATTCGATAGAGAACGTTTCACGGAAATAGCAGATATCGCAAATTCAATGCTTGCTCAACTTGGAAACGTTCCTGTCGAACGCATTACCAACCTTGTCTCAGACTTTGCCAAGGGGTATTCAACACCAAAAGTTGATGTTCGTGGCGCTGTCATTGAAGGCGATAAAATTCTTCTTGTCCGAGAGAAATCAGATGGTAAGTGGACGTTGCCTGGAGGTTTTGCCGATGTAGGTTTGTCGCCAGCGGAAAATGTGGTCAAAGAAATACATGAAGAAGCTGGATTGGTCGTTGCAGCGACCAAACTCTTCAACGTACGCCACAAAGCCAAGGGGCCATACGATCCGGACGCTCGCGATTTCTATAAGCTTTATTTTCTATGTGAATGCGCCGACACGACAAGCCCATTTACCGGCCCAGAAACCTCAGGTGTCGATTTCTTTTCTCTGGACAATCTTCCAGAGCTCTCTCTCGGCCGGGTAGTAAAAGCTGACCTGGAGACCGCATTTGCATTTCATCGCGGCATGGCAACGTCCACTTTATTTGACTGATACAGTCAATGTTTGAGCGCGACATCAGCTAGGAGCTACAACACTACCCGGCAACCGCGCTCCAGAAAGTGGCCATTTCCACTGAAATCCGTAAAATACAAACATACAGGAGGCAATCATGGAAATGAAACGCATCAATGCCGGAAAGCTACGCGCTATCGGATATGAGCCGCGAGAGCGCACGTTGCGGGTCGAATTCGACGACGGGAGCGCAATAGATTATTCGGGTGTCGGGAACGAGGTCTGGCGTCGGCTGTCGACCTCGGGTTCGGCGTGGAGCTATTACCGAGACAATATAGAAGAGGAGTTCACAGGCCGTCGAGGTGTCGCGCGCACCGAAAAGAAACCTAACCTCCTTGAAGATCTTTTCAAACCTGCCAGCGATGATGCAGAACCTTAAACATCAAGTCGATATCATCTGCCCGTCAACGCACTGGCAGCCCAAAACAGTCATTGACCGATGAGAACATTTTCTTGAAACCACAAAGCGAGACTGGCGATGGCTAAGCGGCTGACGATAGAAGGACGTGTGCAGGGTGTCGGTTATCGCGCTTCCTTTGCCGACAAAGCAGTTGCCCTGGGCCTTTCCGGCTGGGTGCGCAATCGCCAGGATGGCTCTGTGGAGGCCTGCGTTCATGGCGAAGCGGCGGCGGTCGAGGCTATCATCCTTTGGGCAAGGCGTGGCCCACCCGCCGCCCTGGTCCGTAATGTGACCATCGAGGACGCTGCAGAATCCGCACCTGCGGATGGGACATTCAAGATTTGCTGAAACAGTGAATGACTCAAGATCCGTCATTTTTTCATGAAATCGTAGCGTTGATGCTGGCACTCCAGGCGCCTTTACAAGCTTAGCCAAGCCCTTCATTTCACCTGACGCAAATAAAGCTTGACCTAAAGTTTACTTGAACTTGTATTCTGGCTCTGGACGCAACTTGGCACATCGCTCAAGTCATTAAATTAGCTGCATGTTATTTACACATCAAGAATTCAAGGAGCCGGTATGGAAGCAAGTTTTTGGCATGAAAAATGGGAACGAGGTGAAATCAACTTTCATCAAAGTGAAGCAAACCCGCTACTGACAGAACATTTTGAAAAACTGAATCTGGTAAAGGACAGTCGTGTATTCCTGCCGTTGTGTGGCAAGACGCGTGATATTGCATGGCTGCTTGCCGGCGGTTATCGCGTTGCCGGCGCAGAATTGAGTGAACATGCCATTAACGATTTATTTAAAGAACTTGGCTTGGATCCGCAAATATCCAAGGTCGGGAAACTGACCCGCTACAGCGCTAAAGATATCGACATATTTGTGGGTGATATTTTTGATGTATCTGCAGAATATCTTGGCCCCATAAGCGCGATATACGATCGCGCTGCTTTAGTTGCTCTGCCCTCTGGCACACGAGAACAATATACGTCGCACCTGATAAAAATAACCGGCGCAGCGCCGCAGTTGCTGATCTCTTATGAATACAACCAACTCCTGATAGATGGCCCACCGTTTTCAGTTACAGAGAACGAAGTAAAGCAACACTATGGCGCTGCATACCAGGTGAAATCCGTTGAAAGCAGGAATGTCGAGGGCGGATTAAAAGGAAAAGTTGCGTCAACGGAGACCGTTTGGCTGCTCCAAAAAAACATTGAGTAACGCGATAAAGCGCAATAGTCAGACAGGCATCCACCGTAAAACAAGCGGTGGCACACCCTCGAATTGTTCCAGTGTTATATTTCAGGATTGCGTTATTCAGGCTTAATTCAAAAGGAACACGATCATGGCAAACATTGCTTTTCTCGGTACCGGATTGCTCGGAAGTGCATTCGCGGAAGCCGCCTCAAAACGAGGTGATTCGGTTACCGCATGGAATCGCTCTCAGGACAAAGTTGCAGCTCTTGAGCAGTTCGACGTAAAGGCAGCGTCAACGCCTGCCGAAGCGGTGCGATCTGCCACAAGGGTGCATATCGTGCTAAAAGATGACGCCGTGGTCGAGGAAGTTATTGCGGCGGCGCGTGGCGGGCTTTCGCCTGACGCGGTCCTGATTGATCACACCACGACATTGCCGACGCTCACTGCCGAACGTGCAGAACGGTTGCGTGCGGCCGGCGTGAAATATCTGCACTGCCCCGTCTTTATGGGGCCAGCGGCCGCTCGCAGCGCTCAGGGCTCGATGATGGTCGCCGGGCCAAAGGCGCTGTTTGAATCGGTCCAGGCGGATCTCGCCAAAATGACCGGGCGTCTCGAATACATGGGCGAGCGCGCCGACCTTGCCGCGGCCAACAAATTGTTTGGGAATGCCATGATCATCGGCCTCTCTGCGACGATAGCTGACATCCTTACCCTGGCGCAGGCTAGCGACGTCAGCGGTGAGGACGCTATCAAGCTGCTTGGGCTGTTTGATTTGAATACGATGGTGGCGGGTCGCGGGTTGAACATGGCAAAGGGTAACTTCACCCCGAGTTTCGAGTTGGCGATGGCGCGCAAGGATGTCCGGCTGATGTTGGAAACCACAGGTAATCGACCGATGGCGGCATTGCCATCGATCGCCGCCAGGATGGACCAGCTCATTTCAGCAGGGCATGGCGCCGAGGATGCCAGCGTCATTGGTATCGACGCGGTGCGGCGGCCTTGATCGCTTAGGCCGTTCACGAAAACATGCGCGGCGGATTACTGTCCGCTGCGCGCCTCCGAAAGTGCAATCGTCAGGTGCTGCACCTTCTTTTTCAATTGATCGCGCTCTTCGGTGAGTTCGGCGACCAATGACGTCAAACGGTGGATTTCGATTTGATCGGGTGTGGCGTCGCTCGGCGGCGCTTCCCGCTCGGGCTTGGGCGGCAGCCGGGCCTCACGTACCTGCCTCGCGGCCTGGCGTAACTCTTTCTTGCCGCCGGCAACAGCCGCTATCTGTTCCTCGCTAGGTAAGGACGCTACGGCAGCGGCCGCATTGATAGAAATAATACCCGACTTGACAGCGCCAACCAGCTCAGGCGCGGCCGTCTTCTGGATTTTTTCGATTTGCCCCAGGGTCGCGCTGCTCATCCGCGCGGCACGCGCAACGACCTCCCGGGTCCACGGCGGTTCACTCTCGGACTGGGTGGGGATCTCAGCCCCGTCCGCTTCTGCTGGCGAGCGCTGGGATTGCGTCTGCGCCTGGCGCGCCGATACGATTTCTTTTTTGCGCAGCGCAAGCACACCGCGCTGAAAATCCGATACGCTGCGCCGCCCAAGGTGATTATCGATCATCCACAGATGCACATCTTCCATTGATTGAAACGTCTGGTTCTGCATGGTCTTGAACGGAATCTCATGCTTCTGGCAGATACCGTAGCGGTTGTGGCCGTCCACCAGGAGATCTCCCCACAACACCAGCGCATCGCGGCAGCCTTCAGACAACAGACTGCGTTCCAGCGCGGTATATTCATCTTCGGTGAGTGGATCGATATAGGCGCGGAGGGCTTCGTTGATGGTGATGGCGTTCGTGTTGGTCATTGATCAAAAGAAATAAAATGGGCGCGCAAGTAGTGTACGTACCACTGCAATTTTACGCTAGACGGTAACGCCGCATTTTAAGACTTAGTGCGGAAATTGCGTATTGGCATTGAAGTTGCCCTTCGGTCGAGCACTAAACCTTCCCGGCGGCATATCGCCACCTTGCTATTTCGATATTCACGGGCTAGTCTCGTATTGCAACAAGTAAAAGCATATCGGCGTGCTTTGCGGCATGTTGTTGATGCTGTTCATGGGGCGCCCGCAAAAACTTGATCGGACAGGGAGATCGGAATGACATCCAATGCTGTGGAATCAACTCAGGAATTGATCCAGATCGGTGGAATCAGCATCCGGTATCTCATTGACGGCACCGCCACTGGCGGCATGGGCGTCTTTGAATTGAGCGTGTCACCGAATTCCAATGTTCCGCCGCCCCATAGCCACACGGACAACGAAGAGTGCGTGTATGTGTTGGAGGGCAAGCTTCGGTACTCGGTAGATGGCGCAGAGCGCGACCTGGGCGCAGGAGAGTGGATGTCCAC
>FTFY01000810.1_pt1 | contig 12213 bp, 11 predicted proteins | sample 1640561 | NCBI WGS metagenome assembly FTFY01 (sample SAMEA3914789, study PRJEB12502) | metagenome | biome: forest; material: soil | place: Canada | collected 2011-07-03 | depth 0.3 m | reverse complement strand
CTGGGCGAAGTTACCCAGGATTCGATCGCGGATTATCTGAGTTCCGGCCGCACGCGGAGCAGGGTGGGCATGTAGTTGTTCATGTGTGTCCGCCTGTGACCTGCAGGCGGAGACCTGGCATACCATTTACAATGTACGGTTTTGCCACTTGGCATCATCATTCTGGCGCCGTCATTCAAAATCTATGATCAGGTATTCAACGTGTTTCCCCGGAGCTAGCGCATGACGGCTGGCGTGATTGCTTTGGTATTGTGCGCAGCCTTGCTGCATGCTTCCTGGAACGCCATGCTGAAAAGCAGCGGCGATCGTTTATGGGCCATTACCTTGATGACCATCGGTTCAGCCGTAGCCGCTGCCCCCATAGTCATCTGGGCGCCAATGCCGGCGCCGGCCAGCTGGCCGTACATTCTCATGTCGGTGGCACTGCATGCCGGCTACAACCTCTTTTTAGTGCGCGCTTACCGGGCTGGCGATTTCGGCCAGTCTTATCCGATTGCGCGTGGCTCGTCGCCATTGCTGGTGTCGCTCGGTGCGGCTTTTTTTGCCGGCGAACAGCTGGGAACCCTGACGCTGATTGGCGTCGCCTTGATTTCGGTCGGTATTGTCAGTCTGGCGCAAATCAAGTTCAAGCGGAGCCCCGGCGCGGCTGGCATCCGGCAGTGGGATGCGCCGTTGTCTGCGTTTACGACAGGCCTTTTCATTGCAGGCTATACCGTCGTCGACGGACTCGGTTCGCGCCTGGCCGGTAGTGCTGCATCCTATGCCGGCTGGATGTTCTTGCTGGATGGCATACCGTTGCTGGTGATTTACCTGTCGATGCACGGTCGTCTGCAGATCGGATTACGTGACCGCGCGACCTGGAATGCCCTGGGCGGCGGGGCGATGTCGCTGCTGGCTTACGGCATTGTGATTTGGGCGATTACACTGGCGCCGATGGGGCCGGTTTCGGCTTTGCGTGAGACTTCGGTATTGTTTGCAGCATTGATTGCCCGTATGTTCCTGGGGGAGGCGCTGACTGTGCGCAGATTACTGTCGTGCGCGGTGATCGCCTTGGGTGCGGTGATGCTGGGGTGGTCGACATGACGTATTAATTGCGGCGTATTGCCGACGATGTATTACGTATGATGAGTCTGTCCGATAAAAAAGGCCGCTGGAAATTTCCAGCGGCCTTTTTATTTATTGCGAGAATTGCGAGGCGACCATCAAGATCGCCCAGTTACTTAGCGGTCGCCAAACGAGCGACGTGCACCGCTGTCGTTCGAACGATTACCCTTGTAACCGCCGCCAGCGCCGCCTTCTTTACGTGGTGCGCCTGGCTTGCTGAATGTACGGCCGCCTGGTTTAGCAGGGCCGCCGCGGTTGTCGCCTGGTTTCCAGCCGCCTGGTTTGTGGTTCGAGCGTGGAGCAGAAGCAGTACGCTTTGGTTCGAAACCTTCAACCACATCGACCGGGATCAATTGCTTGGTGAAGCGTTCGATACGCTTGACGTTGACGCCTTCAGCGTGGTTCACCAGCGATACTGCAACACCGTTACGGCCAGCGCGGCCGGTACGACCGATACGATGGACGTAATCTTCCGGGAATTTCGGCAGATCGTAGTTGAATACGTGGGTGATGGCTGGCACGTCGATACCGCGAGCAGCAACGTCGGTAGCAACCAGGACACGTACTTGACCGCGACGCAGGCTATCCAGGGTACGGTTACGCGCGCCTTGATGCATGTCGCCATGCAAAGCGGCAGCAGCGAAACCGGCGATGTTCAGACGGTCGGCGATAGTGTCGGCGTCACGCTTGGTGGCGGTAAATACAACCGCTTGATCCATGGTGACGTCGCGCAGCAGGTGATCCAGCAGGCGATTCTTGTGCGACAGATCGTCGACGAAGTGAACCTTCTGTTGAATGTTTTCGTGCTTGGTGGCCGAACCGGCGATCTGGATGATCATCGGGTTCTTGGTGATACGTTTTGCCATGTTACCGACAACGCCATCCAGCGTAGCCGAGAACAACATGGTTTGACGCGACTCAGGAGTAGCGTCGACGATTTTTTCGATGTCGTCGATGAAACCCATGTCGAGCATGCGGTCAGCTTCGTCCAGCACCAGGATTTGCAGTTGCGAGAAATCGATCTTGCCCGATTCCATATGGTCGATCAAACGGCCAGGAGTCGCGACCAGAATCTCAGGATTCTTGGCCAGCAATTGCATTTGCTTTGGATAAGGCATGCCGCCCAGGATCGAGATCGCCTTGATGCGCTTCATGTGCGAACCGTACTTGTCGGTAGCGGTAGTCACTTGCAAAGCCAGTTCGCGGGTCGGTGTCAATACCAGCATCTTTGGTTGTGCCGGCTTGAAACGTGGACGCTCGCCGCGTGCACGGGAGGCTTGCATTTCTTGATTAGGGGTCTTGCCAGCTGCATCCGGAGCAGCTTGTTGCTCCGAAGCGAATTTGTGGAGTGCCGGCAGCATGAATGCTGCAGTCTTGCCGGAGCCGGTTTGCGAGGAAACCAGCAGGTCACGGCCTGCGATCGCGGCAGGGACAGCTTGTTCTTGAACGCTTGTTGGTTTTGTGTAGCCAGCTTCGGTCAGTGCTTTGATAACGGACGTGTGGAGGCCTAGTGATTCAAAAGTCATTTTTTTCTTTCGTAAAGTGCAGCGTCATGAGCTACAAAAAATCGTACAAACAATCGATAACGACGAATGCGACGAATGCAGCGAACGCGAAAAAGCAACGCCAACCAACGAAATGACTAAGAAACAAATACAAAGAAATTTCGGCACAAAAGCTTTGCGCCGGGACGGTGTCAGGATCGACACACAAGGCGGGAGGGCTTTTACAATGCAATGTCCCGTAGAGATCGGGGCATGCTTAGGCTTGCGCAGCTACTTATTGTTTTTACAGCGTAGGCGAAAATCGATATGATCAAAAATCAATCGGTATCCCGAAATCCACTGTCTGCGCTCGTTATTGCAACGCAGCACAGGATAATACAATACTTTTACATTCGATGCACCTTATTCATGCGATTGCTGTGAATTAGGCTCCGATTTGAGGCTGTACCGTTGCTTATGGTGCATTTTGGGGTTTTGCATATTCAGATACAATCGATTAATTGCAATTCAACAACAACGGGAGCGGTCATATGGATAATAACGATAGCGAACAAAAAGCAGCATTGGGAATTGTATGGGCCATCGTTGGTGCGGTGGTGGTGGCAGTATTGCTGGTGGCAAGCTATATCGGGATCACTGCGGGCAAGGGCGGCAATACGGCAGCTGGAACCGTGTCGGCGCCAGCTGCCGGAGCGGCGCAGGTTGCCGCTGCCGCTGCGCCTGCCGCCGCTTCTGCTGATGTCTCAACTGCAGCCGTACCGGCGGTTGTGAAGATTTTCTTTGAAACAGGCAAATCGGAAGCACCGGCCAGTGCCGCCACCGATGTCGCGGCGATTGTGGCTTACCTGAAAGCCAACCAGGCTGCCACGGTTGCCGTCTCCGGCTATCACGATGCCAGCGGCAACGCGGATGTGAACGCCGAAGTGTCGAAAGACCGGGCTAAAGCGGTGCGCGCGGTGCTGGTTGCTGCCGGGGTGGAAGAGGCGCGTGTGACTTTGGATAAACCGCAAGTCTCTCTGGGCGGCAACGATGCCGATGCGCGCCGGGTTGAGGTGACAGTTCATCAATAAGCACCATTCGTTCGATTTCCCCAATAAAAAACGCCCGGTTATACCGGGCGTTTTTTATTGAACCGATCACCGGATTATTCGGCGATACCACCCACGACGTGCGAGAAGCCGCCGTCAACATAGGTGATCTCACCAGTGATGCCGCTGGCCAGGTCCGACAGGAAAAAGGCTGCAGCATTACCGACATCCTCTACCGTGACGTTACGGCGCAATGGCGCGTGCTCGGCGACAAAGCCCAGGATCTTGCCGAAACCCTTGATGCCGCTGGCGGCCAGGGTCTTGATCGGACCGGCTGAAATGCCGTTCACGCGCACGCCCTTAGGGCCTAGCGAACCCGCCAGGTAGCGGACGCTGGCTTCGAGCGATGCCTTGGCCAGACCCATCGTGTTGTAGTTGGGAACGACACGTTCCGAGCCCAGGTAAGTCAATGTCAGCAGTGCCGAGTTAGGGCGCAGCATTGGCAGCGCGGCCTTGGCCATTGCCGGGAAGCTGTAGGCGGAAATGTCGTGGGCGATCTTGAAACCTTCGCGCGACAGGCCGTCCAGGAAATCACCGGCAATCGCTTCGCTTGGCGCAAAGCCGATGGCATGCACCAGGCCGTCCAGCTGGTCCCAGGATTTGCCGAGGTCGGCGAACAATGCGTTGATTTGCTCATCGCTGCCAACGTCGCAATCGAAAATCAATTCGCTGTCGAACTCTTTGGCGAAATTGGTGATGCGCTCCTTGAAGCGCTCGCCGACGTAGGTGAACGCCAGCTCGGCGCCTTCGCGCTTGCAAGCTTGAGCGATGCCATAAGCGATCGAACGGTTGGACAGCAAGCCCGTGATCAGAATTTTTTTGCCTTGCAGGAATGCCATATTGACTCCAGATGTGCGCCGTTTGTATTGCTGGCGGTGGTGTGATGCTTGTGCACCGGATGTTCTGCTTGAAGTTCTTATCGAACAGGGCAAGATTGTAGGGGTTCGTCGCGCTGACGGCAACTATAGCGGTTTTCCCGGGGGAATGTATTTTTGATATCGGCGGGGATTTTGCAACAACCCGTGGCGCTGGCCCTGCTGCGCCACGGGTTATTTTCTACAGCCTTGGATCAGCCGCGTGAGTTCCTGGATGAAGCCAGCACTACAGGTTTGCTGTTTTTCTTCGCTGCAACCTTGTTTTTGCTGTTGCGGTTGTTGCTGGCAGTTGCTGTATGGTAACGAACGTTGTGGCCGGCTTTCTTGCTGCCGGCAGAGGCTACCATGCGGTTTGGTACTTGCAGTTGCAGACTTTGGCCATGACTGACTGTGTCGCGGCGCAAGCCGTTCCACGCCTTCACCTGGCTTACGCTGACGTGATAGCGCGATGCAATCGATGCCAGAGTGTCGCGTTTGCCTACCTTGATGGAAATGCGGCGGGTTTCCGGCGCATCCGGCGTCACTGCCATGGTGGCGTTATCGGCTACTTCGGGGGTGATGTCGCTGTTGGCGGTTTCGGTTTTCGGCACCAGGATGGTGGAGCCGGCCTTCAACAGCATTCTTGGCGGAATATGGTTGACTTCGCGGATGATGGCCGGTGTCGTGTCGAATCTGGTGGCGATGGTTTCAATCCGCTCACGGGCGCTGCTGACGGTGTGCGAAGTCCATGAAGACAGTGTATGCGTCCACTGAGTCAGATTGTGCTTGAATTTTTCCGCGTTGCTTTCAGGCAGCAAAATCTTGGTGTCGGCGCTGCCGATGATGACCGGCCGATTGAACTGCGGGTTCAGGGCCTTGAATTCGTCCAGCGACAATTCAGCCAGTTGCGCTGCGACCTTGACATCGATATCGCGGGTTTTGCCGATCGTGACGAAGTACGGCTGGTTGTCCACCTTAGGCAGCGAGACGTTGTACATCTCGGGCGCGGCAATAATATTCTTGACGGCTTGCAACTTGGGAACGTAGTTACGCGTTTCCGCCGGCATTAGCGGCGCCAGGCTGTTGAAGTCGATCGGCAGGCCAGCAGCCTGGTTCTTGTTGATGGCGCGCTGTACCGAGCCTTCGCCCCAGTTATAGGCGGCTAGCGCCAGTTGCCAGTCGCCAAACATGCCATACAGCTTTTGCAGATAAGTCAGCGCGGCATCGGTGGAGGCCAGGACGTCGCGGCGCTCATCCTTGAACATGTTTTGCTTGAGATTGAAATCGCGTCCGGTAGCCGGCACGAATTGCCACATGCCCGCTGCCTTGGCGCTGGAATAGGCTTGCGGATTGAACGCGGATTCGATGAACGGCAGCAACGCCAGTTCGGTCGGCATGCCGCGTTTTTCCAATTCTTGTACTACGTGATACAGATAGCGCGAAGCGCGCACCGAGGTGCGTTCGAAATATTCCGGGCGGGCGCTGTAAAAATCGGTTTGACTCGCCACCTGCGCGTTATCCAGGTCGGGGATGCCGAAACCCTTGCGTATGCGCGCCCAGATATCGACTTGCTCCATGCCGAGCATGCCGGCGCCGGGGTCGTTCGGGTCGGTTAAGCTGAAAGTGGGAGTGTAGATCGAAATGTCGTTGGCCTGGGCCAAGAGCGGAGTGCCGAAAAAAGCGAGTGCGGCAAAAGCGATGTTCTTGAGTTTTAGCTGATACATGGGTTCAATTTATGTGACCGGGATGTCATCAACCGGTAATAATGGATTAGACGCAGTGTACGTAAGGCAGTTTTCTCCCGTCAAGCAAAAATTGCACTGTTACATGCGATAAGTGATTGATTTATCAGGTATTAGTTTTAATAAATCGATATGCGGAGACTATGTAACCGGCAATAACAATAAATCACGATGATCGGCGGGTGTTACCTGCTGAATGCTTGCCGCGTTTTTTGTGATTTTTTCGTGATTTATTAGTAATTTATTTGAAGTTGTTTTTCCATTCGCGCAGTGCCGCAAACGCAACAACGGGATCGATTTTCTGTTGTTTGCCGGCAAGGCGGCCACTGGCTTGCAGATTGGCAAGAATGGTTGGTTGCTGGTAACGCAGGAAGGGGTTGGTGGCGTTCTCGATCGCTATGGTCGACGGCACGGTAGCTTGTTGCCGCGCGCGCTTGGCTTGTTCGGTTGCCATGCGGGCTACCAAAGCGGCATTGTCCGGCTCTACCGCCAACGCAAACCGCAGGTTCGAGACAGTGTATTCATGTGCGCAATACACCTGGGTGTCGCCCGGCAAGTTGCTTAGCTTCGCCAGTGAATTGATCATTTGTCCCGGAGTACCTTCAAACAGCCGTCCGCAACCGCCGGCGAACAGCGTGTCGCCGCAAAACAGCCAAGGCTGGCCTTGCGCCACGTAGGCGATATGGCCGCTGGTATGGCCGGGCACATCCAGTACCGACAGCGTCAATCCTAATTCCGGAATGGTCGCAGTATCGCCTTCGTTGAGCGGCTGGCTGACGCCGGCGATGGCTTCGCCGGCAGGGCCGAATACCGGGATGTTAAAGTGCTGCAGCAAAGTTTGTACCCCGCCGACATGGTCAGCGTGGTGATGTGTCAGTAAAATAGCGACAAGTACCAGGCCATGAGCATCGAGTGCAGCCAGAATCGGCCGGGCATCGCCGGGATCGACGACTGCGGCATGACGGCCATCGTGGATCAGCCAGAGATAGTTATCGTTAAATGCCGGCACCGCCAATACACTCAATGATTTACTTTGTGATTTATCAAATAAGGCAGGCATGGGATATCCGTCATCAGAAAAGTCCATTATAGCGCTCGGCCCCTGGCTGCAGACGCCCACAGGCAGTTACATGCTGGAGTGGGAGCAGGCGCGGCTGGATGCGATGACGGCGGATATCTTCGGCTTCAACGCAATGCAGATCGGCGTGCCGCAAATAAAAGCCTTGCAAGCGAACCGGATGCGCCACAAGTGGCTGACAGACAGCCGTCTGCCCGAAGCTGGCGAGGTGCAATCCGGCGTGGTGATAACCCACGATTTTGCGGAATTGCCGTTTGCCACGCAAAGCCTGGATCTGGTGGTGCTGCCGCACGTATTGGAGTTCGCGGCCGAGCCGCATCAGATCCTGCGTGAGGTTGAGCGGGTGCTGATTCCTGAGGGGCAAGTTATCATTTGCGGTTTCAATCCGGCCAGCCTGTGGGGTATCCGGCAAACCGCGGGCCGCATGTCGGGCGTGCATTTCCTGCCGCAAAACGCCGAGTTCATCAGTTTGCTACGTTTGAAAGACTGGCTGAAACTGTTGAACATGGAAGTTAATCGTGGTCACTTCGGCTGTTACGCGCCGCCGTATACCAGTAGCAAATGGCTGCATCGCTTCAACTTCATGGAGAAGGCTGGCAATCGCTGGTGGCCGTATTTTGGCGCGGTATATATTGTGCAGGCGATCAAGCGCGTCAAGGGCATGCACCTGATCGGCCCGGCTTTCAGCAAGCAGGTGATCAAGGCCGCGCGAGGGGTTCCCGCCACCAACAAGATTCACAAGACGGATCAGAACGGGGCCGAGTAGAAGTAGAGTCGCGGCGGCGTAGTAAACTCATGCCTTCAACCAGCGGTGTGCCGCGTAGTTCGGCGCACCGCCCATAACAAAGCAGTGAAAGTGAATCAACCAAGTATGGATAAAGTGGAAATATTTGCCGATGGCGCCTGTAAAGGAAATCCCGGTACCGGCGGCTGGGGTGCGTTATTGGTGGCGGATGGCAAGGAAAAGGAATTGTTTGGTGGTGAACGCAATACCACCAACAACCGGATGGAGCTGAAAGCGGTGATCGAAGCGCTGACCGCCTTGACCCGGCCCTGCGAAGTGATCGTGTTTACAGATAGCCAGTATGTGCAAAAAGGGATCAGTGAATGGATCCATGGCTGGAAGGCGCGCGGCTGGAAAACCGCGGCGCGCGAGCCGGTAAAGAATGTCGACCTGTGGCAAGCGCTGGATGCTGCACAGGCCCGGCATAAAATCGAATGGCGCTGGGTAAAGGGCCACGCTGGCCACGTCGGGAACGAACGCGCCGACCAACTCGCCAATCGCGGTGTAACCACCGTTGTATAAAGCCGCAAAGGTACGTCGTTTTTTTTGCGGCGGTTTTTACGGAGTATGTTTTACGTTTGTATTAAAGATTAAGTGACCATGCGACAAATTGTTCTGGATACCGAGACCACCGGCCTCAACCCGCGCACCGGCGACCGCATCATCGAAATCGGCTGTGTCGAATTGATGAACCGGCGCCTGACCGGTAATAATTTTCACCGCTATATCAATCCCGAGCGCGATTCGGAAGAAGGTGCGCTGGCAGTGCACGGCTTGACCACTGCTTTCCTCAGCGACAAACCGAAGTTTGCGGAGATATTCGACGAGTTGCGCGAATACACCCGCGGCGCCCAGGTCATCATCCACAACGCACCCTTCGATTTGGGATTCCTGGACGCCGAATACAAATTCCTGGGCAAAGGCCCATTTTCGGGCGACATCGCCGGCGTCATCGATACCTTGGTGCAAGCCAAGGAAATGTATCCTGGTAAACGCAACTCGCTGGATGCACTGTGCGATCGCTACGGCATCTCCAACGCCCACCGCACCTTGCACGGCGCGTTGCTCGACTCGGAATTGCTGGCCGAGGTGTACCTGGCGATGACGCGCGGGCAGAACAGTTTCAGCATCGATTCCGGAGCCGGACATGGCGATGCGGATGATGACGGCGCGGTGATGGAGCTGTTGCCGTTGGCCGATATTGTCGTGCGTACGGCGAATCCGGAAGAGCTGGCTGAGCATGAGTTGCTGCTAAATGGCTTGGATAAGGACGCGAAAGGCGCGTGCATATGGCGTCAGGAGGCCGTTGAGCCGGCAGAAAACCTGCCGCAAAAGTAATCTTGTAAAAAATCTACACAAGACACTAGCCACGGGCGAGATTTGCTATTATAATTTCGCTTCTTTAGGCGCGTAGCTCAGCTGGTTAGAGCACTACCTTGACATGGTAGGGGTCGTTGGTTCGAGTCCAATCGTGCCTACCAGTATTCTCGGGTTTGTGAGGATGCTGGGATAAATTGGGATTGAATCCGAATTTATTTTATGAAAATTGTTGGTAGCAAATTATGAATGGAAGCGCAGTCTGGCTTCCATTTTTGCTTCTTCCCTTCCGCGATCTGCAGCATCAATCCACTTCGCATACACCCTAAATAGTTTTTTTGCATTTGCATGGCCGAGTTGCCGCGCAATATATGCCGGATTTACGCCCGCCATCAATGCTGTGGTCGCATAAGTGTGCCGGGTTTGATAAGTACGCCTTGCCCGGATACCCAAATTTTCCAAGCTTGGTTTCCAATAATGGTCCCGTTGCGAGCGCTCGTCGTGCCGAGGTCTGCCGGTGACTGGGTTTTCAAATACTTCAGCTGATTTCAAATAGGTAAATGCCTTTTGGGCCTGGAGCGCGTTTATCGCTCGGTCAACAAGATCGACATCGCGGACCTCGCTTGTTTTTTTTAGATCTTTGAACTGCCCCTTAAATGTCTTTGCCCGTTCGACGCGTGTAGTCCGGTTGTTCCAGTCTATGTCATCCCAACGTAACGCGATAATTTCCCACTCAGGAAAATTGTTAAATTTTGCCAATAAGTCCATCTTTGTGCACGATGCAAAAGTGTTTGCGATTTTCTGCTTATTCTCACTTTTTAAGGCCGAGGATATAGTTTATTCATCCGCTGCGAGCATGACAGCGACCGATGAGCACACTATTGGAGAGCAGCATGAACATTACGCCGATGACTACAGGTTTTGGAGCGCTGGTTGAGGATGTAGATTTGAAAGAGATCACTGAGCATGAAGCTAACCGGCTTCGTGCAGCGTTGGTAGAGCATGGTTTGCTGCTTGCGCACAAGCAAAATTTGAGTCCACAGGAAGAAATTTCTGTATCGGAGACATTTGGGGCTCTTGAAACATTTCCCCCAAGCGTTGCGAGGATTCCCGGTTACCCGCAAATTTTCAGGGTCGCAAGCCGTGCTTCGGATGGCGCCACCGATGTTGGCCGCTACTGGCATTCCGACGGCTCATTCAAGGAGATAGCTACTGCGATTTCAATTTGGCATATGGTTGAACAGCCAGAGTCCGGCGGCGACACCTTATTTACCGATTCGCAGAGCGCTTATGACGAACTGCCTTTACCTATGAAGGCAGAAATCGGCCTATTGACTACGGTTCATCGCAACGGCATACGGCACCCGCTCGTTTTGGCTCACCCCAAAACCCAAAAACTGGGAATCTATTTAAATGTCGGACTTACCGCAGGTGTCGTTGGATTGGGTTCCGAAGATTCGGCGCTGTTGATAGAAAAACTAAACGCACATCTTTCACGTCCTGGCGCTGTGTACACCCATGAATGGCAAGCGGGCGATTTTGTGGTTGCTGACAATTTTCATGTTGCACACAAAGCGACACCAATCAGCGCGGAATATCGGCGAGTCCTAAATCGGACAACGGTTCGAGGCGATAGGGTACGTTGGTCTGACTAGTTGTGGTTTAACTCGTCTGATACTGCACCGCGCCATCTGATTATCATAGGTGGCAGTTATCGAAGCGGTACAGGTTTTGCATAGAGCGGCGTCGTGAGGTATGCAGCACATTGATCCAGACGAAATAATCCGCGCTAACGTCGTTCGGCCAGATATTTGTGTACGAACGTTACAGCCATTGCGCCTTCCCCGACTGCAGAAGCTACGCGTTTAACAGAACTGTGGCGCACGTCGCCGGCGGCGAAGGAGCCGGGTACACTGGTTTCCAGAAAAAATGGTGGGCGCTCAAGCCTCCACACGTCGGGAATCCGTCCATTTGCAAGAAGGTCCGGACCCGTGATCAGGTAGCCTCCGTTATCGCGTACGATGGCAGTGTCTTTGGCCCATTCGGTGTTTGGCATTCCGCCGATACATACGAAGAGATGGTGGCCCGATAGTGTCTCGGTTGTCCCGCTGTGCCGGTCTCTGACAGTAATTTGTTCAAGTGCATCCAGACCTGCCAGACCAACCACCTCACAATGGGTCATCACCTCGATATTTGGCGCGGCTTGAATCTTCTTCACAAGATAATCTGAAAGCGTCTCCGCCAGAGCATCGCCGCGGATCAGCATGGTAATTTCGTCCGCGTATTCCGAAAGGTACATCGCCGCCTGTCCGGCCGAATTACCGCCACCGACAACGTAGACCTTTTCACCGTGGCACAGTGGCGCCTCGCTGGCTCCGGCACCGTAGTAGACACCTGCGCCGAGAAGACGTTTTTCATTTGGCAAGTTAAGCCGGCGCCATTCGATGCCGGTGGCGCAAACGTTGGCATGTGCCGTTAGTTGTGTTCCGTCAGCCAAATCGACGAATATGCGGCCGTCACGAAACACGGCATTGATCCCTTCACGCATCTGCAGGATTTCTGCGCCAAATTTGACTGCCTGCTGACGCGCACGTTCCGCCAGTTGCGCGCCGCTGATTCCGTCGGGGAATCCCATGTAATTTTCGATAAGTGAACTGGATCCTGCCTGACCACCAACTGCGTGACGTTCGATCAGCACGGTTTTCAGCCCCTCCGACGCGGCATACACCGCAGCACTGAGG
>FTFY01000839.1_pt1 | contig 12260 bp, 10 predicted proteins | sample 1640561 | NCBI WGS metagenome assembly FTFY01 (sample SAMEA3914789, study PRJEB12502) | metagenome | biome: forest; material: soil | place: Canada | collected 2011-07-03 | depth 0.3 m | reverse complement strand
GCGGCCATGGACGATGCGGCCGAGACGGAGAGTGCCAGGGCAAGAAGGGTTGGGATTAAAAATTTCGAACTCATGATGTGCTCCTGTAAAAAGAAGGAATGGTGTCGCCCGCAGTTTTGTGAAGAGCGGCAGTGACACTTTGCATGAGCGTGGGTTAACCCCGGGTTGGCGGTTCATTAACGTTTGTTAATGTTTGCAATGCGGTTTACGGCGTGTGGATGTGCTAAGCAGAATTGGAGCCGTCTTGGCAAAGCGACTCACTATTCATTCATCGCCGCAGTTCAATTCGAAGAAACCCCGCGCCAAGGACTGGCCATTTACCAGGATTTCGATCTCATGCCGGCCCGGATAGTGCACGCGGGTGGTGAAATCCCGAATGCTTTGGCTGCGTTCGATGGACACCCGTTGCGCGCCTTCCAGGGTCAATTCCTTGAGTTTGAATACCTTTGCCGCAGTGACGCCTGATTTTTTCACGTAGTGCATCTTGTAGTCGATCACCAACCGCTGACTCGCGGTAGATTTCGACGCCAGATCGAACGACAGCGTTACGCGCTCACCCAAGGTAACCTGGCGCGGCGTTACCGCAAACTTGCTGATCCTCACCTCGGGCGCGCCGCCGGCACCAATCACTGCCAGTGCCCGTTGATTACCGGCCTTGATTAAGGAACGCAGCGCATGCCTGGCGATCCAGGTAGTCTGCGGATTGTCGAGCGGCCAGGTCGCAAGCCGCTCCAGTACCCAGTCCGGATCGGATTTGGTCACGTCGTTAAGATGATTTGCAACGGATTTGCGCACGTACAGGCTGGAGTCGGTGCGCAGGTTTTCAAGGATCGGCGCCGCCAGCATAGGATTGTCCAGGATTGCGTCGAGCCGGAACGACCATGGCAGGCGCGGGCGGCAACCTTCGCTGGCGAGTCGGCGCACGGCGTCGCTGTCGTCGCGCGACCAGACTTCCATGATAGCGAGCGCGCGTTGCGGATCCTGGCGCAAGAATTTGCGCACCGCGAACTCTGACGAGCCGAAGCTGGTGAAATACTTGAGTGCGTCCATAGACCAGTCGAAGTCGTCCAGGCCATATTGGCCGACATAATCGGGCAGGACCAGCGTCGCGAAGCCGTGATCCATACGCGGCGCAAGTGCACGCAGGATCTTGACCGCCTTGCGGTAATCCGCCGGGAGGGTTGCATGCAAAGCTTCAGTCATGCGGCGCAGACGTTGCATCAGGGTTAGCTGGTCGAGTCCGTCCAGCGCAATCTTGAGAAAGCGCTTGGCATCGAATGCCGGGTGGATTGCAGCCAGTTCGAGCGCGACGCTACGGAACCGGCGCTTGTCAAAGATTTCTTTCAGTGCGGTGTTCTCGGTGGTTGTCATTGTTGTATTTTTTTGCAAATTCCGAATATTTAAAAGATAAAGCTTAACTGCTTCTGCTGTCGGTTTCTGTCAGGAGCGAAAACGCATAACAGGCGTGGCAAGCTCATAAAACAACTGGTTGTCATCACACAGTCATCGAATGTACCGACAATCGACGGAGTTAAAACTCAAATCCAAATCGCCATGCGCCACTTAGACACTCGTGCCACCTCCCGTTCAGTCTTGATCCTGACCCAGCTCGCTGCGGCTGCGGCATTGAGCGCCTGTGGCGGCGGGGGCAGTAGCGACAGCAACCTGGCGACAGCCAAATTCCAGACATTGGATGGTACGATGCCGTTGGTGATCGGGCATCGCGGGCTACCAGGATTGTATCCGGAAGAGACACAGCCATCCTATGAAGGTGCGGCCGACGCCGGCGCCGATTCGCTGGAAGAAGATCTTCATTTGACCAAGGACTGCGTGCTGGTGGCCCGCCACAATCCGTGGCTTAGCGACAATACCAACATTACCACTGTGGCCCTGACCAATGCCGCGGTCGCAGCGCGTAAACGCACTGTGCCGGGGGCTTTGGTGAACGTCAGCTACTCGCTCGCCACCTTTGGCGGCCCGGCACAATATCTGACCGACATGACGGATCCTAACGATCCGAAATCGGTATTGAAATCGCTCGTGGTGGATGGCGAGGATCACACTGGGGACTGGTCGATTACCGACTTCACCGTCGCCGAGCTGAAACAATGGATCGGCGGCACCACCTACGATGCACGTGATCAGCGGCCGACGGCGCTAAACGGAAAATATCCAATCTTGACGATGCAAGAGATCATCGATATCGCCAAGGCCAAGAGCGCTGCCAGCGGCAGGACCATTTCAATCTACCCCGAATCGAAGAATCCGTACTGGAACAATGCCCAGGCAATCGCCAACGGTTGCGGTACCGGCAAACACCCGTTTGAAGACGCGATCATCAAGCTCATCAAAGACAACAACTTGAACAGCAAGAGCGCGCCGATCTATGTGCAGAGCTTCGACCCGGCCAGCTTGAAGTACATGCGGTCAGCCGGCCTTAATACGAAGATGGTGCAACTGGTAGATGGCAACGATGTCAACTACAAGACCGGCGAGATGATTTACCAGACTAACGATGCCTATAACTTTGTCGATGGCCGCCCATACAGTTGGACTGTGGCTGGCGACGGTCGTTATTTCGGCGCCATGCTGACGCCGGCCGGACTGGCCGAAGTCAAGACCTATGCCGATGGCATCGGCCCTTGGAAACCGCAGGTCATGGCGCTTACCATTTCACCGTTCAAAGCAACCAACGCCGATGGCACGCCGTACACCGGCTCGCTGGCCGACGTCAACACGGTGACGCCAACCAGCCTCATTGCCGATGCGCACAAGGCCGGCTTGTTCGTGCATTCCTATACTTTCCGCAATGAGCAGAAATATCTGGCCGGTATCTACAAGGGCGATCCGACTGCAGAATTCCTGACGTTCTTCCGGGCCGGCATTGACGGTGTGTTCACCGATTTCGCTAACACCGGGGTGGCGGCACGCGCTGCTTATATCAAGGAAGCTCGCCAATGAAGTACTGGTTATTTTCAGTATTAAGCCCAGGCCGTTGAAAGCAGCATCACCGCAGCCACTTCCAGCAGATCGCCGACGCCGTGGGCGATCATTGGCGCCAGCAGGCTGCGCGAGCGTTCCATCAGCCAGACATAGGTCAATCCAAAGGCGAAAGCGTAGAGTTGCTGGGCGATTGCCTGAAACAGCGGGTCGCTAAAGAAGCTGCCGTAGTGCGCCGCGCCAAACAGCAGGCTGACGATAACGCCGGCGACCGGAATTTCGAACTGGCCCAGCCGCACGCGCCCGGGCACCAGTATCGTCAGCATGCCCACCAGCACGCCGCGGAAGATGATCTCCTCATTGGGGCCTGCGGCGAACATCACGGCCAGCCACCCCGGTATGCCGACCGCCGTCATTTCATAATCATGTTTGGGCGCCGTGTGACTGATAAGTTGCGGCCAATAATCGGCCACCAGCATGATCGCGGCCATGCCGGCGCCGATCAGCAGAGCCAGGCCGACATAGCTGCGGGCCGGCGGCCAGCGCAGGTTGGAATCCGCTTGCGGCAACCAGCGTCGCATCAGCAGGATGGCCGCAAGGCCCACAGTGATCTGGAACAACTCAGCTAGCCCGACAAATGCCCAGATCTGATGATGAAAAAAATCGGCCTCGCGCTTGAACAGCCAGCGCGCGCCTTCGCGGGCAGGCCACAGCATGGCTTGCATCAGGATCGCGGCCAGGATAATCGGCCAGAGGCGGAACCGGAATCCGATAATTTGAAATAGCGGGCGGTTAGACGCCAGGGCAGTGGTATCGGTCATTGGGGGCGGTTGTACCATCAATATTTGCCGTATATTACGACATAACATTGCCTAAAGGTAATTTCGCGTACTGCTGTGATCTTGCGCCGGATTTCCGCGCGTTCTGGCGACGGCTCGCAATTATTTATTGCAAAGCCAAAATTTAACCATTATTATTGGTCCAACCAATGGACCTATGGACCGATATCCGACAGAAGTCATCCGGGTTCCACACAAAATAATTTGGAGGCAGTTTTAATGAGACTACAAGGAAAGCGCATTTTGGTAACGGCGGCCGGGCAAGGTATAGGGCGCGCCAGCGCCTTGATGTTTGCCAAAGAGGGCGCGCAGGTATTGGCCACCGATATCAACCAGAGCACATTGAGCGAAACTGCCGCGCTTGCCCGCGCTGCCGGCGTTGCACTGGTCACACAGCACCTGGACGTCACCGACACCGAGGCGGTGGCAGCGCTGGCGCAATCAGGCACGCATTTCGACGTGCTGTTCAATTGCGCAGGTTATGTCCATCACGGCAGCATCCTGGATTGCTCGGAGCAGGACTGGCAGTTTTCCTTGGATATCAACGTCTCCTCCATGTACCGCATGATTCGCGCGCTGTTGCCGGGAATGCTGGCGCAGGGCGGCGGTTCCATCATCAATATGGCGTCGGCTGCTTCAAGCGTCAAAGGCGTACCTAACCGTTTCGCCTACGGTGCAACCAAGGCTGCGGTGATCGGTCTGACCAAGGCAGTAGCTGCAGATTTCGTCACCCGGGGCATCAGATGCAATGCGATATGTCCCGGTACCGTGGAATCGCCTTCATTGGAAGCGCGGATCAAGGAGCAGGCACGCCAGCAAGGCGTGGATATTGCCGAAGTCCGGGCCGCGTTCGTCGCCCGCCAGCCGATGGGAAGAGTAGGCAAGGCAGAAGAAATCGCCGCCCTGGCGCTCTACCTGGCTTCCGATGAGTCGGCCTTTACCACCGGCGCCATCCATCTAGTCGATGGCGGCTGGTCGAACTGATACCGATCTAATCTGAACACGACTTCGTTAACTGTGAAAGCTAATCCATGAAATTATTAAGATACGGCCATAAAGGCCAGGAAAAACCAGGCGTACTGGATGCACAAGGACGTGTGCGCGATTTGTCGGGTGTGATAGCGGATATTGCCGGCCGCCATCTGCTACCGCAAGAACTGGACAAGTTGCGCGGCTTGAATCTGGACAGCCTGCCGCTGGTCGCGGGAACACCGCAGAAAGACCTGCGTCTGGGACCATGCGTAGGCGCCGTCGGCAAATTTATCTGCATCGGTTTGAATTATTCCGATCACGCCGCCGAATCCGGCATGGACGTGCCGGCCGAGCCGGTGGTGTTCAATAAATGGACCAGCGCCATCTGCGGCCCGGACGACGATGTCGAAATTCCACGCGGTTCCTTGAAGACCGATTGGGAAGTGGAATTAGGCGTGGTGATCGGCACCGGCGGGCGCTATATCGATGAAGCCGATGCGCTCAAGCATGTCGCCGGCTATTGCGTCATCAACGACGTATCCGAGCGCAAATACCAGCTCGAACTGGGCGGCACATGGGACAAGGGCAAGGGCTGCGACACTTTCGGTCCGCTCGGACCGTGGCTGGTAACCGCCGACGAAGTGGCGGATCCGCACGCACTCAACCTGTGGCTGGAAGTGGATGGCCATCGCTATCAGAACGGCAATACCTCGACCATGGTGTTCCAGGTTCCGGCGCTGGTCAGCTATCTGAGCCGCTTCATGAGTTTGCAGCCGGGCGATGTGATTTCTACCGGGACGCCGCCAGGTGTCGGCCTCGGGCAAAAACCGCCGGTCTATCTGCGCGCAGGCCAGGTGATGCGACTCGGGATTGACGGCCTGGGCGAGCAACGCCAACCCACCGTCTCACTTTGAACCGGAAAAAAGAGAAACACGATGACCACAATTCGATCGATACGCGTACTGGATGTGCGGTTCCCGACTTCACAAATGCTGGACGGATCAGATGCGATGAATCCGGATCCAGATTATTCCGCCGCCTACGTCATTCTGGAAACCGACAAGCCAGGCCTGGAAGGCCATGGACTGACTTTCACCATCGGTCGCGGCAATGAAATCTGCTGTGCCGCGATCAAGGCGATGGAACATCTGGTGATCGGTTTGAAGCTGGAATGGATCAGCGAAGACATGGGCCGCTTTTGGCGCCATATCACCTCCGACAGCCAATTGCGCTGGATCGGTCCCGATAAAGGGGCGATCCACCTGGCCACCGGCGCGGTGGTGAATGCGGTCTGGGATTTGTGGGCCAAGGCGGAAGGCAAGCCATTGTGGCAACTGGTGACCGACATGTCTCCCGAGGAATTGGTGCGCGCGATCGATTTCCGCTACCTGACCGACTGCATCACGCCAGAAGAAGCGCTGGCCTTGTTGCGCGAGCAGGCGCCGGGCAAGGCTGAACGGATTCGTTCACTGGAGGAAAACGGTTATCCGTGCTACACCACCTCCGCCGGCTGGCTGGGTTACGAGGACGAGAAATTACGCAGGCTGTGCAAGGAAGCGGTCGACAGCGGCTTCAACCACATCAAGCTGAAGGTCGGGCGCGACCTGGCGGACGACATTCGCCGCGTCACCATCGCCCGCGAGGTGATCGGCCAGGAACGGCAACTGATGATCGACGCCAACCAGGTCTGGGAAGTGGACCAGGCGATCGACTGGGTCAAGCAGCTGGCCTTTGCCAAGCCCTGGTTTATCGAAGAACCTACCAGCCCGGACGACGTTGAAGGACACCGAAAAATCCGCGAAGGCATCGGCGCGGTCAAGGTTGCCACCGGCGAGATGTGCCAGAACCGGATCATCTTCAAGCAATTCATCATGCGTGGCGCGATCGACGTGGTGCAGATCGATTCCTGCCGGCTGGGCGGCGTCAATGAAATCCTGGCGGTGCTGCTGATGGCGGCAAAATACAAATTACCGGTATGTCCGCATGCCGGTGGCGTCGGCTTGTGCGAATATGTGCAACATCTGTCGATGATCGATTACGTCTGCATTTCGGGCAGCATGGAAGGGCGCGTGACCGAATACGTCGATCATCTGCATGAACATTTTGTCGATCCCTGCGTCATACGGAACGCCAGCTACATGCCGCCGACCGCGCCGGGATTTTCGATTACGATGAAACCGGAATCGCTGCAGCAATACCAGTTTCGTGGCTAGCTGACGCAATTGCCGGCGATCCGGGCCGGTATCTGGAAATTGCCGGCAGTTGGTCTATAAAGAGTAAGTGCAAATAATAAGTAAAAACAAGTGAAATGGAGACGGCAAGATGGATCTGCATTTAGCAGGAAAAGTGGTGATCGTTACCGGTGGCGGTGCTGGAATCGGTGGCGCGATCTCGCTGCTACTGGCGGCTGAGGGTGCGATCCCCATCATTTTTGGCAAGAGCCAGCCTGCGCCTGAATTCAAGACGGCGTTGCTGGCGCTGCAGGAAAAATCGCGCATTATCCAGCTCGACCTGATGGATGACGACAAGTGCCGGCAAGCCGTTGCGCAAACCGTCGAAGAATTCGGACACCTGGACGGACTGGTGAATAATGCCGGCATCAACGACAACGTCGGGCTCGACGCTGGCCGGGCGGCCTTTGTGCAATCGCTTGAAAAAAACCTGATTCATTACTACACGATGGCGCATTACTGCGTACAGCACCTGAAAGCCAGCCGCGGCGCCATCGTCAATATATCTTCCAAAACCGCCGTGACCGGCCAAGGCAATACCAGTGGTTACTGCGCCTCCAAGGGCGGACAGCTGGCGCTGACGCGTGAATGGGCCGCCGCGCTGGCTAATGACGGCGTGCGGGTCAATGCCGTGATCCCGGCGGAAGTGATGACGCCGCTATATCGGACCTGGATCGCCAGCTTCGATCATCCTGAAGAAAAACTCGCTTCCATCACCAGCAAGATACCGCTCGGGAAACGCCTCACCACGGCAGAGGAAATTGCCGACACTGCCGTATTTCTTTTGTCACAGCGCGCCGCACATACGACGGGGCAGTGGGTGTACGTAGACGGCGGTTATAGTCATCTTGATCGTGCGTTGACCTGAATGCAATGAGAGTAGACATGCAGCAATCAGAAAATTCCAGAGGCGACAGGCAGGCTCACGCAGCTGACTCGGCGTCGACCCCGGCATCGGAAACCATTATTTCCCTGGAAAATGTCACCAAGCGTTTCCCCGGCGTGCTGGCGCTCGACAACTGCCGGTTCGATCTGCGGCGTGGAGAAGTCCACGCGCTCATGGGTGAAAACGGCGCCGGAAAATCGACGCTGATGAAGGTATTGGCGGGCGTGTATCCGAAGGACAGCGGTGAAATCCGCATCGAAGGGCGGCCGGTTGAGATTCCTACGCCGCGTGCCGCACAAATGCTGGGCATCGGCATCATTCACCAGGAACTCAACCTGATGAATCACCTGACTGCAGCCCAGAATATATTCATCGGCCGCGAACCGCGTGGCCGCTTCGGACTGTTTCTTGACGAAGAGGCATTGAACCAGCAAACCAAGGCGATCTTCGAGCGCATGCGGCTGGATCTGGATCCGGGCACGCTGGTGAGCGAGCTTACGGTGGCCAAGCAGCAAATGGTGGAGATTGCCAAAGCCCTGTCATTCGATTCGCGCGTACTCATCATGGATGAGCCCACGGCGGCGTTGAATAACGCTGAAATCGAGGATCTGTTCCGCATCATCCGCCAATTGCAGTCGCATGGCGTCGGCATTATTTACATCTCGCACAAGATGGATGAGCTGCGGCAGATCTCGAATCGCGTCACGGTCATGCGCGACGGCCAGTACATCGCGACCGTTCCTACTGCCACCACCTCCATGGAGACGATCATCGGCATGATGGTGGGTCGCCAGCTCGACAACAGTGGATCGGAAATTCCCGATACCTCGGGCAACGACATTGTATTGCAGGTCAAAGGGCTGGAACGGGGCGCAACTATCAAGGATGTGAGTTTTACCCTGCGCAAAGGTGAAATCCTGGGCTTTGCCGGTTTGATGGGCGCCGGGCGTACCGAAGTGGCGCGCGCGATTTTCGGCGCCGACCGTCTTGATGCCGGAGAGATCCTGGTGCACGGCGCCAAGGTATCGATCAAATCGCCCAGGGATGCGGTGGCGCATGGTATCGGCTATCTGTCGGAGGACCGCAAGCACTTCGGCCTGGCCACCGGGCTTGATGTCAAGACCAACGTCGCCTTATCCAGCATGAACAGCTTCCTTAAACAAGGCTTGTTCCTGGATCAGGCCGCGATTCACGATACGGCGCAGGGATATGTCCGGAAACTCGGCATCAAGACACCGTCAGTCGATCAGCCGGTTCGCCTGCTGTCCGGCGGCAACCAGCAGAAGATCGTGATTGCCAAATGGCTGCTGCGGGATTGCGACATCCTGTTCTTCGACGAGCCCACGCGCGGCATCGACGTTGGCGCCAAGAGCGAAATCTACAAGCTGCTCAACACCCTGGCAGAGCAAGGAAAAGCGATTGTCATGATCTCTTCCGAACTACCTGAAGTGCTGCGCATGAGTCATCGCATCCTGGTTATGTGCGAGGGCCGCATCACCGGCGAACTCGCCGCGGCCGAAGCTTCGCAGGAAAAGATCATGCAACTGGCTACTCAGCGCGAAGCTGCAGCAGCCTGAATTGATACCCGAATAACTCACATTCATTGAAGACGAACATGGCACATATCCAGAATCCCCTGTCGCAAGTAAAGCCGCCCATCGGTGGACAGGGCGCACTCGCCACTCTCAAGGCAAAGATATTCCATCCGGCCACGCGCCAGAAGCTGCTGGCGTTTGCCAGTTTGCTGGTATTGCTGGTGTTTTTCAGTTTTGCCTCGCCCAATTTCCTGCAGGTCGACAACCTGGTGAGTATCCTGCAATCGACCGCCGTCAACGGCGTGCTGGCGATAGCCTGCACTTTCGTCATCATCACCGCCGGCATTGATTTGTCGGTAGGCACGTTGATGACCTTCTGCGCAGTGATGGCCGGGGTGTTTCTGACTTACTGGGGAATGCCGATCTACGTCGGGATTGTCGCCGCGATTGTCTTCGGCGCCTTGTGCGGCTGGATTTCCGGTGTACTGGTGGCCAAGTTCAAGATTCCTCCCTTCATCGCGACGCTGGGCATGATGATGCTGCTCAAGGGCCTGTCGCTGGTGATTTCCGGCACCAAGCCGATTTATTTCAATGACACGCCGGGATTTTCGAGCATCTCGCAGGATTCGCTGATCGGTAACCTGATTCCTGCCTTGCCGATTCCCAATGCCGTGCTGATCCTGTTCCTGGTGGCGATTGCGGCGGGCATCGTGCTCAACAAAACCATATTCGGCCGCTATACCTTTGCCTTGGGCAGCAACGAAGAAGCGCTACGCCTGTCTGGCGTGAATGTCGATTTCTGGAAGGTTGCCGTGTACACCTTCAGCGGCGCCATCTGCGGTATTGCCGGCCTGCTGATTGCCTCGCGCCTGAATTCAGCGCAGCCGGCTTTGGGGCAAGGTTACGAGCTCGATGCGATCGCTGCGGTAGTCATTGGCGGCACTTCGCTGTCGGGCGGCACCGGCACCGTGCTTGGCACGATCATCGGCGCCTTCATCATGAGCGTGCTGATCAACGGCTTGCGCATGATGTCCGTCGCCCAGGAATGGCAAACCGTGGTGACCGGCATCATCATCATCCTGGCGGTCTACATGGATATCCTGCGCCGGCGTCGTCAGTGAAACAGGTTTGAGTAAGGTTTAAAGGTTCTGTACGTGAACATGAGGTAACACATGAGGTTCCGGGCATATGCGTCAGCGCCCACCGTTTTATAACCAAAAAGGAGACTTGAAATGATAAAGAGAAGAGCAGTCAATATTGCCATCGGCCTCGCGTTTGCGCTTGGATTCAGTGCTACGGCAAGCGCCGAAGAAACCTATATTCCACTGATCTCCAAGGGCTTCCAGCATCAGTTCTGGCAAGCAGTGAAGGCCGGCGCCGAGCAGGCTGCCAAGGATTTTAATGTGAAGGTGTCGTTCGAAGGCCCGGAAACCGAAGCCATGGTCGACAAACAGATCGACATGCTGTCGGCAGCGCTGGCCAAGAAACCCAAAGCCATCGGCTTCGCGGCATTGGACAGCAAGGCAGCCTTGCCATTGCTGAAGAAGGCACAGGCCGCGCATATCCCGATTGTCGCCTTTGACTCGGGTGTGGACAGCGATATCCCGGTGACCACGGCCACTACCGACAACAAGGCCGCGGCAGGATTGGCAGCCGACAAGATGGCGGAACTGATCGGTAAAGAGGGCGAAGTCGCGGTAGTGGCGCATGATCAGACCAGCCGTACCGGTATCGATCGGCGTGACGGCTTTGTTGAACGCATGAAAGCCTATCCGAAGATCAAGATCGTCAGCATCCAGTACGGCGCCGGCGATCAGCTGAAATCGACGGAAATCATGAAATCCATCCTGCAAGCCTATCCTCATCTCAAGGGCGCCTTCGGCACCAATGAAGGATCGGCGATTGGTGTCCTGAATGGCGTCAAGGAAATGAAACGCAAGCTGATAGTCATCGGCTACGACTCCGGCAAGCAGCAGAAAGATGCAATTCGCGACGGCAGCATGGCCGGCGCTATCACTCAGAATCCTGTCGGCATCGGCTACAAGACGGTAGAAGCTGCCGTCAAGGCGCTCAAAGGTGAGAAATTGCCTAAGGTGATCGATACCGGGTTCTACTGGTACGACAAGAGCAACATCAACGATCCTAAAATCGCAGCCGTGCTTTACGACTAATCTTCCAGGCTCCGACATGAACCGGTGCTGCCAGGCTAGCAGCAACACCATGCTGCACCGGTTCGGCAATCAAGCGCGATAACAGTTACCCGTAACAGGGGGCTGCCGATAGCTGACGCCGTCAGCGCCACTATCGGTCGCTTTCTGCTGCGCGCTTGCAATATCGACGACTTCTAGCGAAAGTTCGAATCTATCTCCGAATTTATCTCTGATCTTGAGAGGAGGGCGATCGAACAAAATTTAACTATAACAGGGGACTTACCATGAAAAAAATACCATTCCAATGGTTGCAGGTAGCTGCCACCACCATGTTGATCGGTGCTGCCTGCACGCAGGCACAAGCGCAAACCAGCGTCACTATCTATGGCCGGGTTGACGCCGGCGTCGATTATCAAACCAATGTTGCGCTGAAGGATGCCAACGGCAATCTGACCGGCCAAACTGGCAGCAAGCTGGGGGCATCCGGCAACCAGTGGGGTACCAGCATGATCGGCTTCAAGGGCACTGAAGACCTGGGCGGCGGATTAGGCGCCTTCTTCTTGCTGGAATCCGGTTTTGACGCCACCAACGGCAGCACCAACGGCAGCGCCTTGTTCAATCGGCGTTCTTATGTCGGCCTGAACGGTAGCGCCGGTTCGATCAAATTCGGTAAAAACCTGTTCATCGTCAATGACGTCTGGAATCTC
>FTFY01001171.1_pt1 | contig 12292 bp, 8 predicted proteins | sample 1640561 | NCBI WGS metagenome assembly FTFY01 (sample SAMEA3914789, study PRJEB12502) | metagenome | biome: forest; material: soil | place: Canada | collected 2011-07-03 | depth 0.3 m | reverse complement strand
CATAATTTCAGCGGCTACCGGGCGATTATCATGAGCGCCGGCATGGGCGCCGCGCGCTACCCGGCCTTGCCATACCGCTTGCCGCAGATCGCGCCGATCGGAGAATGTCAGAAAAGGTTCTGCCAGCGATGGCGACAGGGTAATCACATGACTGTTTTCCGGCAAACCGCGTTGCTGCGCTGCCGCTTTGGCAGAGGCACGCAGGAAATCGGGCAAGCCGACCAGCGCTGCTTCGTCTTCCAGCACCAGGGTAAAGCTGGATTCGTCGGCCAATACGTTTTGCGTGAACTCGGTGCTCAAGGCTGCCAGTCGTTCGGTCAAGGCGCTGTAGCGTGCCCGCGATTGCGGTGGCAGGTTGGCGCCGGCACGGACGAAATCGAGATGGACGCGTTCCAGCAAGCGCAGTTGTTCCGGATCCAGGTCCAGCTCGGCACGCTTTGCATGCAGTGCTGCGATCCGTGTAAACAAGCCCGCATGCAGGTAAATCGCATTCTTGTGTGCCGCCAGCCGCGGCGCCAGTTCGACTTCGACAGCTTGCAGAGCCGGTGAGGTTTCGCTTGCGGTCAAATTCTCAAACAGCAGGCTAATGCGGCTGTTCAAGCGACCCGAGTCGTCGAAGGCGGCCAGCGTGTTGGCGAAATTTGGCGCTGCAGATTGTGCCGCAATGGCATCGATCTCAGCCAGGTGCACAGGCAGGGCAACTGCAAATGCGGGTACGAAATGTTCAGCCCTTACCTGATCGAACGGCGGCAATCCGTAAGGGGTATTCCAGTCTTGCAACAACGGGTTGATGGCTTGAGCATCTGTCATGGCTAGCATCCGGACTAAAGAAGAGAACGCTATTGTATCGCCGTATGTGAATCTTTAATGCGCCCCCGCCAGAGGTAGTTTGTAAGCGCTAATAATCGGGCTTACAAACCCAGATCACTCAACCCCGGATGGTCATCCGGACGCCGCCCCAGAGACCAGTGGTATTTGCGCTCGGATTCTTTAATCGGCAAGTCGTTGATACTGGCATAACGCCGGTGCATCAAACCGTTTTCAGCGAATTCCCAATTCTCGTTGCCGTAGGAGCGAAACCAGCTGCCGGCAGCGTCGTGGCACTCGTAGGCAAAACGCACTGCGATCCGGTTGCCGTCGAAGGCCCATAATTCCTTGATCAGCCGGTACTCCAGTTCGCGTTCCCATTTGCGCGTCAGGAACTGCACGATCTGTTCGCGTCCTTGCGGAAACTCTGAGCGATTGCGCCAGATAGTGTCGACCGTGTAGGCCAGCGACACGCGCTGCGGATCGCGGGTGTTCCAGCCGTCCTCCGCCATCCTGACTTTCTGAATCGCAGTCTCCCGGGTGAAGGGCGGGAACGGCGGACGGGCTTCGTTGGTTTGACTCATGGTAAAACTCCTTGGTCGGGTGATGAATAGTAATCACAAAATGCAAATCCTGCTGGCGACCATGCAGGCGATCAATTCACCATTTTCGGGCAGCCAAAGCGCCGCGTTGAGATAAGGGATAAAGTGTCGGCTTGAATTTTTAAAGGCACTTCAACATGGCAGAACCACAATCCACCAAACTCAGCGCCGGCCTGGTGATCATGATGTCCGTCGCAACCGGCGTCGCGGTGGCCAGCAACTATTACGCGCAACCCCTGCTGCACACTATCGCCTCCCGTTTCGGCATCTCCAACGGCAGCGCCGGCCTTATCGTTACCGTTGCCCAGCTGGGTTATGCCCTGGGTCTGCTGCTGCTGGTGCCGCTGGCGGACATGGTCGAACGCAAGAAACTGATCGTCGTGATGACTTTGCTGTCCGCCTGCGGACTGCTGATCACCGCTACTGCGCAAAGCATGGTGTTCGTTTTGATAGGCACTGCGCTGACCGGTTTGTTTTCAGTAGTATCGCAAGTGCTGGTGCCATTTGCCGCGACACTGGCGGCGCCGCAAGAGCGCGGCAAAGTGGTCGGGCACGTCATGACTGGCCTGCTGCTGGGTATTCTGCTGGCGCGTACCGTCGCCGGTTATTTGTCGGCGCTGGGCGGCTGGCAGACTGTTTACTGGTTCGGCGCCGCATTGATGATCGTCACTGCGATAGTGCTGGGGCGCGCATTGCCGCGTCATCATCAGGAACAGCATCTCAACTATCCGCGCTTGCTGGCATCGATCCTGACCTTGTTCGTGGAAGAACCGGTATTGCGCACCCGCGCCTTGATCGGCGGGATCATCTTCGCCGTGTTCAGCGTGCTCTGGACTTCGATCTCTTTCTTGCTGGCGGCTGCGCCTTTCAATTATTCAGACGGTACCATCGGCTTGTTCGGACTGGTCGGCGCCGCCGGCGCCCTGGCTGCTTCGCATGCCGGACGGCTGGCAGATCGCGGCCATGCAGTGCGTTCCACTACCATCGGCCTGGGCTTGCTGCTGTTGTCGTGGCTGCCGCTGGTGTTTGCAAAAAGCTCGTTGCTGGGCCTGATCGTCGGCATCTTGCTGCTGGATCTGATGGTGCAGGCGATACACGTTACCAACCTGAGTGTCATCAATCATCTGCACCCGGAATCCCGGAACCGGCTGACTGCCGGCTACATGACTTGTTACTTTATCGGCGGTGCTTGCGGGTCGGTGCTGTCGACTTCGATGTACGGCTATGCCGGCTGGTTTGGCGTGTCGATGACAGGCGCGGGTTTGAGCGCAGCTGGCCTGATTCTCTGGTGGCTCCTGGGGCGCAACGAGAAAGCTACCCACGTCACGCCGGGTTCGATTGGCCAAGCCAGCCATCACTGATCAAGTGATCATCGACGACCCACGTTCATGCGTCTTCTTCGACTAATATTTCCGACAACAGTTTTTTAATCTCGGGAACGCATGAACCGCAATTGCCGCCCGCCTTCAGGCAAGTCGTTACCTGCGCCACGGTAGTCAAACCCTGCTTGCGCACCGCGTCGCAAATGGTATTGCGTCCGACCGAAAAACAGGAGCACACCGTGGCTCCGGTATCGGCGCCCTTCTCAATCGGCTGGCCGATCAGCAGGCCGACCCGATCGGCATCTTCCAGCTGTTCCTTGACGAACAAGCTCGCCAGCCACGCACGCGAAGGTAAATCCGGGCGCGGCGACAGGAACACGCAAGCATCGATACGGTCGTCGACCACATGCACGGCGCGGTAGATGCCGGCGCTGGCATCTTCATATTCCAGCCAGTCGGCATCGGCAGCATCTACTCCGAGCAGGTTGGCCGCCCAGGCGCCATGATCGGCGATCGGGCTGCGGCCTGCCAGTTCGTAGCGATTAAAGCGGCGGCCCTGGATCCGCGTCCAATGCGTAACATCATCCAATGCCGGTTGGCTGCGGCTCAACACGAAACCGTACCAGGCCACCCTGAATTCTTCGACTCGCACCGGCGTGTGTTTGAACTCCGGCTCACCTGAGACCGGATCGACCACCGGATTGACCAAAGCTCCAACCCGCGCATCTGATGCCGACTGTCCATTCCAATGAATCGGCACGAAAATGCTGCCGCGGGTGATGCCACCGCCGTGCTGCACCCTGGCCACCATCGCTCCCCAGCGCGTCGAAATACGGGCCAGCATGCCTTCGCGCACGCCGTACAACAGAGCATCTTGCGGATGCATGTCGACGAAGGATTCCGGCACGTGATCGGCCAGCTTGGGCGACTTGCCGGTGCGCGTCATGGTGTGCCACTGGTCACGTACGCGGCCGGTATTGAGACTCAGCGGATATTCGCTGTCGGGTGCGTGCTGCGGCGCCCGCGGCGTAGTGGCGATGAAGCGCGCCTTGCCGTCGGCATGGGCAAAACGGCCATCGGCAAACAAGCGCGCCGTGCCCTGCTTTTCACCTGACGATGTGGTGACGATAGGCCATTGCACCGGTTGCAAGGCATCGAATCCGGCTTGACCAAGACCGCTCAGGCCGGTCAGGTTGAACAGCCGGCGCTGGCCGTAGGCATCGCCGTTGCGGAAGGCGCTCAAGCGGGTATGCTCATCGAACACCTGGTGTGCCGCGCTGAAATCGAACCCCGCATAACCCATGCGCTGCGCCACCTGGCACATGATCTGCCAATCGGCGCGGGCCTCGCCCGGCGCGCTCAGAAAAGCACGCTGGCGCGAAATCCGACGCTCCGAACTGGTGACCGTGCCGTCTTTTTCGCCCCATCCCATGGCTGGCAACAAGACGTGGGCAAAGGCGTTGGTGTCGGTTTTTTCAATGATGTCGGAGATCACCACCAGTTCGCATTTGGCTAGCGCACGCTGGACCTGGTCGGCATCCGGCAGGCTGACCACCGGATTGGTGGCGATGATCCATACCGCCTTGACGCGGCCGGCTTCGATCGCCTGGAACAGGTCGACCGCTTTCAAGCCGGGCCGGTCCGCCATGCGCGGTGATTGCCAGAAATCCTGCACCGTTTCACGATGACGGGGATTGTCCAGATCCATATGCGCCGCCAGCATATTCGCCAGGCCTCCCACTTCACGGCCGCCCATGGCGTTCGGCTGGCCAGTGATCGAGAACGGCCCCATGCCTGGCTTGCCGATGCGCCCTGTCAGCAGATGGCAATTAATGATGCTGTTGACCTTGTCGGTGCCGGATGACGATTGATTGACGCCTTGCGAGAAAGCAGTGACGGTTTTTTCATTGGCCGCAAACCATTCGTAGAAGGTCTGCAAATCTTGCAGGTCCAACTTGCAAGCTTTAGCCACTGCGGCCAGGTCGGCGCAATCGACTTCAGCAACTTCAAGCGCTGCAACCAGGCCATTGGTGTGCGCCCCGACAAAACTGGCGTCGGTGCCGTCGTGACGCGCCAGGAAACTGAGCAAGCCGTTGAACAGCCAGACATCGCTGCCGGCCTTCAGCGGCAGGTGCAGATCGGCCAACTCGCAAGTTGCAGTGCGGCGCGGATCGATTACCACCAGCTTCATCTGCGGCCGCGTCTCTTTGATCTTGGCGATGCGCTGAAACAGGATCGGGTGACACCAGGCAGTATTGGAGCCGACCAGCACTACCAGATCCGCCAACTCCAGATCTTCGTAGCAAACCGGCACCAGATCGGCACCGAATGCGCGCTTATGACCAGCGACGGCGGACGACATGCAGAGGCGTGAATTGGTGTCTATGTTGGCGCTGCCGATGTAACCCTTCATCAGCTTGTTGGCAATGTAATAGTCTTCCGTCAACAGCTGGCCCGAGACATACAGCGCGACGGCGTCCGGCCCGTGCTGATCTATGATTGTACGGAAACCTTGTGCGACTTTATCCAGCGCCGCATCCCAGGACACGCGTTGCAACGACGCTTGATCACCATCCTGTATCCGCATCTGCGGATACAGCAAACGTCCGTCCAGATCGACAGTCTCTCCCAGCGCGGAACCTTTGACGCACAACCGGCCGGCGTTCGATGCATGAGTTTCATCGCCAGCGATATCAACCTGGCCGTCGCTGCGCAACGTGGCGCGCACACCGCAACCGACACCGCAGTATGGGCAGGTGGTCTTTGTGCCACCCTGCTCGCCGGCAAGCTGGCTGGCTGCTACCAAGGGGAAAGTCGAGAACGAATTCATGTGCGCTTCCGATCAGGCGGCCTGGGCGCACAGCGCCTGGCCGAACAGCAACTGGCTACGCAACGCAGAAATATCGGTACGGCTCTGGATCATCTCGAAATACCATGGACCATCCTTGACGTCGCCATACAACACCGCGCCGACAATATGCGGCCCGTTGATCACCAGCCGTTTATAGATGCCACGGCGCGGGTCGCGCAATACCAGGTCTTCGCTGCCCTCGCCGCCGATGAAATCACCGGCAGAATACAAGTCGACCCCGGTTACCTTCAGTTTGGTGGCAGTGGCTTGCTGCACATAACGCCGATGGCCTGCGCCGGCCAGATGGGCGCCGCAGACACGCGCCTGGTCCCAGATCGGCGCCACCAGCCCGAAGGTCGCCATGCGGTGCTGCACACATTCGCCCACTGCGTAGATGCGCGGATCGTAGGTTTGCAAGGTATCGTCGACCACAATCGCGCGTTCGCAATGCAGACCGGCTTGCTGCGCCAGTTCAATATTCGGGCGCACGCCGGCGGTCATGACCACCAGGTCGGCAGGGATTTCCGTGCCATCCTTGAAGCGCACTGCGGTGACTTGTCCGGTGCCGACGATTTCAGCGGTTTGAGCGTTCAGTAAAAAACGCAGGCCTTTTTGTTCCAAAGCCTTCTTCAACAAGATCGCCGCAGACTTGTCGAGTTGCCTTTCCATTAAACTGTCCATCACATGCACCACGGTGACATCCATGCCTTGGCGCATCAAGCCGTTGGCGGCTTCCAGGCCGAGCAGGCCGCCGCCAATGACTACCGCATGGCGATGATTGCGTGCCGCCGTCAGCATGGTTTCCACATCCTGAACATCGCGGAAAGCGATCACGCCGGGCAGTTGATGGCCCGGCACCGGGATGATGAACGGCTTGGAACCGGTCGCCAGCAACAGGCGGTCGTAACGCAATTCGACACCGGCGCGCGAACGCACGATGCGGCGATGCCGATCGATGCTCACCACCGGATCGCCAGCGTGCAGCTTGATGCCGTGCTGCCGATACCACTCAGGCGTATTGAGCATGATGTCGTCCATGCTCTTGTCGCCCGCCAGCAGCGGCGACAGCAGGATGCGGTTGTAATTGCCGTGCGGCTCGGCGCCGAACACGGTGATGTCGTACAGGTCCGGCGCCAGCTTGAGCAACTCTTCCACCGTGCGCATGCCAGCCATGCCATTGCCGATCACCGCCAGCGTAGGCTTTTTGGCGATCGACGGCTCAGCGGTGGTGGTTTTCATGTTCATACGCCGACCCAGACCTTGCCCTCGCTGATGCGGGCAGGATAGGCGCTCACCGAATTCTCCGGCGCTTCCAGGCACGCGCCGGTTTGCAAATCGAAATGATGTTTGTAGATAGGCGAAGCGACCACGATGCGCTCCCCAAGGCTGCCGACCAGGCCACGCGACAGCACCGCCGCCTCGGCGTTCGGATCGTAATTACCGATGGCGAACACACGATGCTCGCCATCGATCACATGGAATACTGCAACCTGCTCGCCGTTGATCAATGCACAGACGCCAGTATTCGGTACGATGTCGTCCAGCGGACAAACTGCAATCCAGTTGCTGCTTTGGTGGTCATGATGCATGGCAGTTCCCTTGGTTCCATTAAGCGGTTTCGACAACAATCGGAATATTGATGCGCTTGCGTTCAACTATCGTGGCCGGACGAATCTGGCCGCGCTCTTCCATGAACACCACATTACCGTCGGCCTGGTCGCTGTTGACGAAATGCTGGAAGCGCTTGCGCGTCTCGGCATCGGTCACTGCGTGCTTCCACTCGCATTCGTAGGTGTCGACCACGTGCTGCATGTCGGCTTCCAGTTCTGCCGCAATGTTCAGCTTGTCGTCCACCACTACCTGTTTCAGGTAATCAAGGCCGCCTTCCAGGTTGTCGCGCCAGACGCTGGTCCGTTGCAGGCGATCAGCGGTGCGGATGTAAAACATCAGGAAACGGTCGATGTTCTTGATCAAGGTCGCTTTATCGAGATCGGACACCAGCAGTTCGGCGTGGCGCGGCTTCATGCCGCCGTTGCCGCAAACGTACAGGTTCCAGCCTTTTTCGGTGGCGATGATGCCAACGTCTTTACCTTGTGCTTCAGCGCATTCGCGAGTGCAGCCGGAGACGCCGAACTTGATCTTGTGCGGCGCGCGCAAACCCTTGTAGCGGTTTTCCAGTTCAATTGCCAGGCCGACGCTGTCGTCGACGCCATAACGGCACCAGGTCGAGCCGACGCAGGATTTGACGGTGCGCAGGGACTTACCGTAAGCGTGGCCGGACTCGAATCCGGCTGCGATCAGCTCTTCCCAGATCAACGGCAACTGCTCGACGCGAGCACCAAACAAGTCGACCCGCTGGCCGCCTGTGATCTTGGTGTACAGGCCGTATTTCTTGGCAACCTGGCCGACCGCAATCAAACCGTCCGGCGTGACTTCGCCGCCGGCCATGCGCGGTACTACTGAATAGGTGCCGTCCTTTTGGATATTGCCGAGGAAATAATCGTTGGAATCCTGCAGGCTGGCGTGTTCTTTCTTCAGCACGAAATCGTTCCAGCAGGAAGCCAGGATGCTGGCCGCTACCGGTTTGCAAATATCGCAACCGAGGCCTTTGCCATGCTGTTCCAGCAAAGCGCCGAAAGTCTTGATCTTGCCGACCTTCACTAGATGGAACAACTCCTGGCGCGAGTATGGAAAATGTTCGCAGACATGGTTGTTGACAGCCATGCCTTGCTTCTTCATCTCAGCCTTCATGATCTGCGTTACCAGAGCCACGCAGCCGCCGCACGAGGTGCCCGCCTTGGTGCAACTTTTCAGGGCGCCGATGCTGGTAGCGCCGCCGCTGACTGCAGCGCAGAGATCGCCTTTCGATACGTTATTGCAAGAACAGATCTGGGCAGTCTCCGGCAATGCATCGACCCCGAGCCCGACCTTGGCCTGGCCATCGGCTTGCGGCAGGATCAGGAATTCCGGCGATGCCGGCAATTCGATACGGTTGAGCATCATCTGCAACAGCGTTCCGTATTCGCTGGCGTCGCCCACCATCACGCCGCCCAGCAGGTATTTGCCGCATTCGGATACAACGATTTTCTTGTAGATCTGCTTGCGCTCGTCGGTGAATTGATAGGATCGGCTGCCGGCTTCCTTACCGTGCGGGTCACCGATGCTGGCGACGTCGACGCCCATCAGCTTGAGCTTGGTGCTCATGTCGGCGCCGGTGAATTCCGGCGTAGCGACACTAACGCCGGCGTCGGTAACCGGCTCTGCCAGCATATGCCTGGCGGCGATACGCGCCATGTCGTAGCCGGGCGCTACCAAGCCGAATATCTTGCCGTTCCACAGCGCGCATTCACCGATCGCATAAATGTCCGGATCTGAGCTGCGGCAGCTGTTATCGATTACGATGCCGCCGCGGTCGCCTACCTTGAGTCCGCTGTCACGCGCCAGTTCGTCACGGGGACGGATGCCGGCCGAGAACACGATCATGTCGGTATCGAGATGGCTGCCATCGTCGAAATTCATGCGATGCGTGCCGGTTTTGCCGTCGACAATTTCCAGTGTATTTTTTTGCGTATGCGCTGTGACGCCCAGCTCTTCGATTTTCTGACGCAGGATGCGGCCGCCGCTCTCATCCACTTGCACCGCCATCAGACGTGGTGCGAATTCGACTACGTGAGTTTCCAGCTTCATGTCACGCAGCGCCTTGGCACACTCCAGTCCAAGCAAACCGCCGCCTATCACCACGCCGCTGCGCGACCGTTTGCCGCACTCCAGCATCGCTTCCAGATCTTCGATGGTGCGATAAACGAAACAATCCTTGCGCTGGTTGCCGGCCAGGGTTGGCACAAACGGATAGGAGCCGGTAGCGATCACCAGTTTGTCGTAATCCAGCGTTTCAATCTCGCCGTTGATATTGAACGTAACAGTCTTGGCCGCGCTGTCGATCAACTGTGCCTTGGCGTTCAGCTTCAGTTCGATATGATGGTTGCCTTCGAAAAAACCGGGCGCCACCAGCGACAAGTCTTGCGCCGATTTACCGGCAAAGAATTCCGACAGATGGACACGATCATAAGCCGGACGCGGTTCTTCGCACAGCACTGTGACTTCGATGCCTGGCGTGCCGGCATCCGCCAGGCATTCCAGGAATTTATGACCGACCATGCCGTGACCGATAACAATGATTTTCATGGTATCTTCCTTTAAGCGCTAAGGCTTCTGGTGGCCAATGCACTGTTGTGCAATTCTTGTTCCTGCGCCTTGTGCTCCGGGCTGAAACGTACGGCGATGGCGCACAATGCCGAGATCGATACCAGCACGCCGAGCATGGTCAGCGTCTGCTGGGTATCGCCCAGCCCTTTCATCAGGAAACCCGCCGCCACCGCACCGACATTGCCGCCGGCGCCGATGATGCCGGCCACGCCGCCGAGCGACTTGCGATCGATGAAGGGCACCAGCGCATAAGTCGCGCCACAAGCCATGTGGGTGAACAAGCCGAACGTCAGCATCGCCACCACTGCCAGAGCAACGCTGCCGGCATGGGCAAACCACAACAACCCCAATCCTTCACCCAGCATCAGCACAAACAGCAGGGCTGCGCGGCTATCCAGATTGCCGCGCAATGCAGCCTTGTCTGACAGCCAACCGCCCAGTGCACGCGCAAACAAGGCGAGCAGACCGAAACTGGCGGCCGCCATGCCGGCACCCTTCAGCGACAAACCGAAGTGGTCGACGTAATAGATAGCGGCGATGTTGTGAATGAAAATCTCGACGCCGAAACAGGCGCCGTAAGTAACGAACAGCAGCCACACCCTGTAATTGGCGCTGGCGGCGCGAAAGCTGGCCCAGCCACCCTTTTTTCCACCCTCGATAGCCACCCCGCGAGCGCGCAAATCGGCGTAATTGCCTTGCGGGCAATCTTGCGTATAGCGCCAGTACAGCGCCGCCATGATCAGCATGAACACGCCCGGCATCAGCAACGCCAGGCGCCAGCCCAGTGTCTCGCTGACACCCAGCATCAGCAATGCCGCCACCAGCAACGGCATCAAGGCTTGCGCCGCGCCGCCGCCGGTATTACCCCAACCGGCCGAGGCGGCGTTGGCGGTGCCGACAACGTTAGAGGCGAACATGACCGAGGTGTGATATTGCGTGATGACAAAGCTGGCGCCGACCGCACCGATGCACAGGCGGAAGAACAGGAAGCTCTCATAACTCTGCACCATGGCCACACCGAACACCGGCAACGCACCTATCAGCAGCAACCCGGTATAGGTCTTGCGCGGGCCGTAACGGTCGCACAGCGGACCGACCAGCAAGCGCACCAGTATCGTCACCGCCACCGCGGCGATATTGATATTGGCGATTTGCGCCATGCTTAATCCGAGTTGCCCCTTGATCATCGGCATCAGCGGCGCGCAGGCAAACCACGCGAAGAAACAGACAAAGAACGCCATCCAGGTCAGGTGAAAGGCGCGCATCTGCGGTGTACGCAGGCTGAAGAGTTGGATGCTGGTCGCTTTGTTTTCCATTTTTCGTCTCTAAAAACAAAAAGGCGTCCTCTCGACCCAACCACAAAGTGGTCGAGCCAAGAGGACGCCGTTGTCCAACAGATCCATCGTTGGACCTGCATCAGAAAGGGTAGGATCTTCGTTGATCCTGTGACCTGATCTAACGCAAACACCGTGCCATCAATCTAAGTAATTGATTTAAAACGATTTATTTGTTTTCATAACAAATAAAATGGCTTCCCGCCGCGCCTTTGCAGCGCGCTGCACGGGATTCCTGCTTGAAAATGGTGCGCCGCAATCTATTTCGGTGCATCAGTCAGCTGGCGTTACCTAGATCGCCTGCCAACCCTCGATCCCGGTGAATATGCCGGCAGCAATCAATAACCCGCCGACCACGCGGGCCGTAATGAGGCTACCGCGCGGGTTGGTTTCGAACCAGCGGCGCGTGCGGCTGGACAGGATGGCAATTACTCCATACACGCCTGCTTGGGTAAGCGCGGTAATGATCCACAACACCAATGCCTGGCTCCAGATCGGGCCGGCATCGATTTTCAGGAATTGCGGGAAGATCGCCAGCATGAAGACGTAGGCTTTCGGGTTGAGCAGACTGGTCAGCATGCCTTGGTAAAAGGTGGTCGCAGGCGCCTTGGCTACCGCCTGCTCCGAGGTCGACGCAAAGTGAAAGCCGCTCTCGCTGCGCAACAGCGACCAGCCGATCCAGGCGATGTAAGCAGCGCCGGCCAGCAACACCAGATTGAACAAACTAGGCCAAAGCTTAAGCACGACCGCCAGGCCAAGCGCGCCCATGGTCATGTGACAGACACCTCCGACGACGATTCCAGCCACCGCCGCCAGGCCGGAACGCCGGCCACCGACCAGAGAGCTCGCCAGGACGAAGGCCATGTCCAGCCCTGGCAACACAATGACGCCGAAGACAATCATGAAGTAAAGCCAGAGATTGGCGGATTGATGCATTTTGATTTCTCCTGATACTGGAACTGGAACCGGGAATCGGAATCGATAAGATGCTCGAACAAAAATTTGAACGGCTGCATTGGAATAGCCTCGACTATCCCGCCATCCAGCGCAGGCGCGAACGCTTGGCGGGATCGAGGATCACCAGCTCCGGCGCCGATCTGAGCAAGCCGCCGGCCGCCAGTTCCCTGGCAGCGTGATCGGCCAGCGGATAAAATTTGCTTTCCAGCTGCT
>FTFY01000964.1_pt1 | contig 12300 bp, 11 predicted proteins | sample 1640561 | NCBI WGS metagenome assembly FTFY01 (sample SAMEA3914789, study PRJEB12502) | metagenome | biome: forest; material: soil | place: Canada | collected 2011-07-03 | depth 0.3 m | reverse complement strand
TCTACCGGGCTGACGAACCACTCGTCCCAGCGTTGATTGAGGGTCTTGGCTTGCTTGCTTAGTTTTTCCTGGATTGGCTGGGCGACGTCGATTGCGTTCAGGGCTCTTTCGGCGGCACGCTCGGTCATCGCCGCTACGTAGTTCAAACGGTCGCGGGCGTCTGGGATTGCTTGCGCTGCTTTGGCGATTTCCTGGTCCAGGCCTAGCTCTCGCATGCTCTCGCGCAGCAGGCGCGTCAGGTGCCCGATGCGGTTGACCAGCTGCTCGGCGGAATCTCCGGCGGGCGGCATCTGTAAGGCGTGCAGACTCATATCACGCGCTCTCTTTCGCAATTTTTTCGAATATCTTGGTGATCTTCTCCTCCAAAGTTGCCGCAGTGAAGGGCTTGACTACATAGCCGTTGGCGCCGGCCTGGGCGGCGGCGATGATGTTTTCCTTTTTGGCTTCGGCGGTCACCATCAGCACCGGCAACTTGGCCAGGGCGGGATCGGCACGTATCGATTGCAACATGGTCAGGCCGTCCATGTTCGGCATGTTCCAGTCCGATACGACAAAGCCGAAATTGCCATCCTTGAGCTTGGCCAGTCCTGCTGCACCGTCTTCGGCTTCGTCGACGTTGACGAAATCCAGTTCCTTTAACAGATTTCGCACAATCCGCCGCATGGTCGGAAAATCGTCCACGACCAGAATTTTGATACTTTTATCAACCATGATTGCTCCGCACTAAATACTCCACACTAAAAATAGGACCTGCCAGCAATTGAAACTTGCACAAATTCCTGACGCTCTTTCTATATAACGTCACAAATGCAGGAAAAGAACAGGTCGGACCTGCCGTCACCACTCATACCCGGTTGGAACGCTCGCCGTATGACATCAGACGCGCCATCAAACGCTGGCTCATCTCACTGATTCCGGCCACCTCGTTAGCCGCGCCCATCGCAATCGCTTCGCGCGGCATGCCGAATACGACACAGCTGGCTTCGTCTTGCGCCAGGGTGTAGGCGCCGGCCTGGCGCATGCGTAGCAAACCTGCCGCACCATCGCGCCCCATGCCGGTCAGGATCATGCCGATGGCGTTCTTGCCGGCGTGTTTGGCTACCGAATCGAACAACACATCAATCGATGGCCGATGGCGATTGACCGCCGCTTCCTGGTCCAGATGGGCAACGTAGTTGGCGCCGCTGCGCGCCAGCGACAGATGAAAGCCGCCTGGGGCGATGTAGGCATGGCCGGGCAATACCCGCTCGCCGTGTTCGGCTTCTTTGACCGTAATGCGGCACAATCCGTCCAGGCGCTGCGCAAAAGAACGGGTGAAACCGGGCGGCATATGCTGCGCGATCATGATCCCGGGACTGTCCGGCGGCAGCGGTTGCAATACTTCCCGGATCGCTTCGGTACCACCGGTGGAGGCGCCGATGATGATCAGTTTTTCGGTACTCAATAATGGACTGCGCAATGAACCGTGAAGCAACGGCGCCAATGCTGTCCCCGCGCTTGCATCGGCGCCAGGCCGGCGTGCCGACTGCAAGCGGGCACGGGCGGCGGCGCGGATCTTGTCGGCAATCAGATCGGTATATTCCAGCAAGCCTTCACGGATGCCGAGGCGCGGCTTGGTGACGAAATCGACCGCTCCCAACTCCAGCGCCCGCAGCGTTATTTCCGAACCACGTTCAGTCAGCGAGGACACCATCAACACCGGCATCGGCCGCAGCCGCATCAGTTTTTCAAGGAAATCGAGACCATCCATGCGCGGCATTTCGACGTCCAGGGTCAGTACATCCGGATTCAGCTGTTTGATCAGATCGCGCGCCACCAGGGGATCAGGCGCGGTCGCTACCACCGTCATGTCCGGCTGGCTATTGATGATCTCGGTCATCAAGCTACGTATCAGCGCTGAATCGTCCACGCACAGTACTTTTATCTTTTTATCGTTCACGCACTGCCCCCACCTTGTAGTACGACCTTCTTGCGAGTAGCCGTACGATTCGCTGTAAAAATCGTCGTATCAAATAATTCAACCCTGCTGCGCACCGGCTGCTGTGCCAGTGTCTGCACCAATTTCTGCTCATCGCGCTGGATCTGCTCGGCATCGTTGATGCGGTGCAGCTTGCGCACCAGGACCTTGCCGCTTTTTGGAAAATAGCTGATACGCCGCGGTAAATTTCCACGCAAGTCTTGCGCTGCCACCCGCACCTGTTCCATCTGCAGATAGCGCAACACAAAATCGGCATTCCGATCACCGATATTCAGCATCGTCATATTGGCCAGCACCGCGCCGCCGCCGAATACCTTGGCTTCCAGACGTTCACGGCGCGCTCCCGCCTTGAGCAACTCGTTGAGTAACATCTCCATGGCATAAGCGCCGTAGCGCATGGAGGCCGCGGTGCTGCTACCGTTCCTGCTGCCACCGGAGCTATCGTCGTCCGGCAGCATGAAATGATTCATGCCGCCGACACCGGCGGTGCTATCGCGCACGCAGGCAGCCACGCACGAACCGAGTACCGTGCTCAGCATCATGTCGTCCGGCGTGACGTAATATTCATTCGGCAATAGCTTGACCGCCGCGCTGTCGAACTCGCGATCGAAATAATGATGGGTCGCCACCGACTCTTCCGCAGCTGAAATCATGTGCCGCCCTTGGTTTGCCGGGAATCCAATTCATAAACAGTTTGTCCGCGTAGCCGGAACGGCTGGCTGGCATAAGAAAAATTCTCGGAATGCCCGGCAAACAACAAACCATGGGATTTCATCAGCGGCGCAAACCGCTGCAGTATCTTGTTCTGCGTCGGCTTGTCGAAATAGATCATCACGTTACGGCAGAAAATGGCGTCGAACTGTTCTTTCAGTCCCCATTGCGTATCCAGCAGGTTGAGCTGGCTGAATTGCACCATGGCGGCCACTTCCGGTCGTATCCGCACCTGCCCTTCGCGGGCGCCGCTGCCCTTCAGGAAGAAACGCCTGAGGCGTTCCAACGGCAATTTGCTGACCTGCTCCATGGTGTAGACGCCAGTCGCTGCTTTTTCCAGGACCTGAGTGTCGATGTCGGTTGCGATGACGGTGGCTGTATTGGCGCGACTGCCCAACGCTTCAATCAAGGTCATCGCGATCGAGTACGGTTCTTCTCCGGTGGAAGCGGCAGAACACCAGACCGTCACCGGCGTCGTGCAATTTTTCATATGCTCGGCCAGCAACGGAAAATGATGTGCCTCGCGAAAAAAAGCCGTCAGGTTGGTAGTCAAGGCATTGGTGAAGGATTGCCATTCAGCGCTGTCTTTCTCGGATTCCAGCAACGCCAGATACGAGGTAAAGTCGCTCATGCCAAGTTCACGCAAACGGCGTGACAGACGGCTGTATACCATCTCACGCTTCTGCTCCCCCAACGCAATACCCGCACGCTGGTGAATCAGCGCACGGACGCGGGAGAAATCGCTATCGGTCAGCAAAAAATCCCGTGCTGAGGTCGCAACCGGACGGGCTGTCTGCTTGATGCTCATTTAGTAAGCCTTGCTCGGTAAGCCTTGACGTGTAACATGTATGTAGCGCGCATGAGACGGGTGGTTAAAATGGTTGCCAGTCGTTGTCGCCTGAAAACGGTACGCGGCGCCAACCGCCTGTCCAACTACTTGTAGTGCAATATAAGCATCGCAACGGCAAGGCGATGCTGCGAACAACGGCCTGAAACACCGCTTTCTCCAGCCATCGGCGCATGCCGCCGCTCTAATACGTCATCGGCACCTTAGGCAGCTGCACGGTGCAGCATTTGCGCATGTGGCGTGATATCGATCACTCTCTTTGTCTGTGCCGCGATCTGCGCCCGCTCCAGCTTGAAGCCGCTGACCACCTCAGCCAGCGCACCGGCCTGGTCTTGCAGGCTGGCGGCAGCGGCAGCCGCTTCTTCCACCAAGGCGGCGTTTTGCTGTGTCACCTGGTCCATCTGGCTGATGGCCTGGTTGATCTGGTCGATACCTGCGGTCTGTTCCTGGCTGGCGGCGGTGATTTCGCCCATGATGTCGGTCACGCGACGGACGCTGGCAACGATTTCACCCATGGTGCTGCCGGCTTGATCCACCAGACGCGAGCCGATGCCGACTTTTTCCACCGAATCGTCAATCAGGGATTTGATTTCCTTGGCGGCGGCGGCGGAACGTTGCGCCAGATTGCGCACCTCCGCGGCTACCACCGCAAAACCGCGGCCTTGTTCCCCCGCTCGAGCGGCCTCGACCGCAGCGTTCAGCGCCAGGATGTTGGTTTGAAATGCGATGCCGTCGATAACCCCGATAATGTCGACGATCTTCTTCGACGAAGTATTGATGGCGCCCATGGTGCTGACCACTTGCGTCACCACCGTGCCGCCGTGGATCGCCACTTCCGAAGCGGATACCGCCAGCTGGTTGGCCTGGCTGGCATTGTCGGCATTTTGCTTGACGGTCGAGGTCAATTGTTCCATCGAAGCAGCGGTTTCCTCAAGCGAACTGGCTTGCTCTTCAGTGCGTTGCGACAGGTTTTGATTGCCCGCTGCGATCTGGCTGGAAGCCGTTGCAATCGTGTCGGTGCCGTTACGTACTTCACCGACGATCTTTTGCAAACTTGCATTCATGTCTTTCAATGCTTGCATCAACTGCCCGGTCTCATCCTTCGACCTGACTTCGATGTTGGCCGTCAGGTCGCCATCGGCGACACGGCGCGCCACTTCGACAGCGAAGCCCAGCGGCTGCGCAACCACCCGCGCAATCCACAAAGCCATTCCGAAGCCGAGCACTACCATGGCTGCCATCAGGCCGATCATCCAGATCCTGGCTTTGTTAAAGATGGCTTCGCCATTTTTAGCCGCGGTATCGCTGCCGTCCGTATTGACTTTCACCAGGCCCTCGACAAGCTTATCCAGCTCCACGATGGCGGCCAGGGAAGCGCCGCGTATCTCTGCTATCGCTTCATCTTTTCTGAATGCACGCGAAACTTCGACGATCTTCTTGTCGATCTCCAGATACGCCGGGATTTTTTCTTTTAACTGATCGTACGCGGCACGCTCCTGCTCCGTAACCATAGGCGCGTATTCGCTCATGTTTTTTTGCAGGTCGCCTTTGATATCGCTGATGAACTGGGCGCTTTTGTCCATATCCCTCACATCGTTCGACATGACGTGCTGCATTTCGATATTGCGCAGCAGCGCCAGGTTACTCTTTAGCGTGAGCAGCACCCGCACGCTCGGCAGCCAGTTGGTATTGATTTCGGTGGTGGTGGCGTTGACCTGCCCAAGCTGAGCGATGGAGGTCACGCCCAACACCAAAGTCAGCAGCAGTATCAAAGCGAACGACAGCAGAAGTTTGGTCGCAATTTTCAAGTTATAGAACCAGGTCATGATTTTCTTTTCAGATGGGGGTTTCGTTTACGCGCAAGAGCATTTGGTACACGGTCGGCAAATCAGGAATTTGAATTTCGCCGGAGACTCGGGATTCCAGCGGCATATTCGCTTGCCTGATCGTGTTAACGGCAGCGCGTGCCGTTTCTTAAGGATTGCAGCTCAGGTTGCGCGTGGGAGCGGGTGCCCACCCTGCACGGCGACTTCTTAATACGCTGGACGAAAAAAAGCCTGGCAAGCCAGGCTGGGGATGAGACGTATCTTCCGCCTCTGTCGCTGCATCAGAATCGATGCTTGAAAATTGTGATGTCGGAATTACACCAGAGTCAGGGTAACGTCGACATTGCCGCGCGTAGCGTTGGAATATGGGCAAACCTTGTGCGCCTTGTTGACCAGCGATTCAGCTGCGCCGGCATCCATGCCCGGCAACGAGATTTGCAATTCAACCGCGATGCCAAAGCCGCCAGGAATCACGCCGATGCCGACCAGGCCGGTAATCGCAACGTCAGCTGGCAATGTGATTTTTTCTTGCGCGGCGACGAATTTCATTGCGCCGATGAAGCATGCAGAATAGCCCGCCGCAAACAGTTGCTCAGGATTGGTGCCGACACCACCTGCGCCGCCCAATTCTTTTGGCGTCGTCAATTTAACGTCCAGCACTTTGTCGGAGGAGACAGCGCGGCCATCACGGCCACCGGTTGCTGTGGCTTGCGCTGTATACAAGATATTTTCAACTGACATGATTATTTCCTTTTATGGCCGTTGGGGAAATCCTTTGGATCAGACCAGTCGGCCGTACTGACGATCCGGACTAAAAGATACAACATTAAAATGACGCAAGAATGAAACGTCAGGTAAGACAAAACTTATACACAATTATATTGCTCGCAACTTATATCAGCCGCGAAACCGTGCCTCTATCTTCAAGCAATATTACCTGCCATCGCAGCACGTAATCGCTGCAACTCCTTCGTCAGGGCATTCAATTCATCCAGCGAGCATTCAGCACTGCAACTCACCTGCTGCGGTATCGCCTGAGCTTGCTGACGCAGATCTTTACCCGCGGCGGTCAAGCTGACGATTACCTGGCGTTCGTCGTGGGACGCGCGTTGGCGGCGTAAAAACCCACTGCTTTCGAGCCGTTTGAGTAGCGGCGTCAGGGTGCCGGAATCCAGGTACAGCCGCTCGCCCAACGCCGACACGGTCAGCTCGTCGCGCTCCCACAAGGTCAGCAGCACCAGGTACTGCGGATACGTCAGCCCCAAATTCTGCAACAGCGGCTTGTAAATCTTGGTCATGGTCAGCGATGCCGAATACAACGCAAAGCACAACTGATTATCCAGCAGCAGGCTTTCCGGCCCGAATGACTCGGACTGGATGCTTGCGGTTGTTTGTTTGCTGGTTTCCATAGCTTGAATATTACATAGCTCAAAATTAAATTGCAAGCAATCTAGTTTGCATTTATAACTATCGCCGGGATTGCTGTTAGCTATGCCCGGCGACTTGTCCCTACTTATTGTCCTTACTTACACACTCATATTGCCCAAGGTGCTGGCCCGATAAGCCGCGACGAAGGTATCGAAGTCCCCGGTCTGGCTACGTTCCAGGCTCTCCTGCTCGGACAGCGAGGTGGTGGCCAGAGTTTCGAAGTAATTACGTTCTTCCGGGCTCGGAGGATGCGCCAGGAAATAAGCCGCATGTGCCTTGCTTTGGCGCAGTGCGAAGCTGGCAAACGATTCCTTGTTCTGCTGCAGGATAGACAACACTTGCGCCGATGGTGTCAGTTCTACCTGATCCAGTTTGAGGCTTTGTTTTGCCAGCGATGCTGCATGGGCGCCATCGCTGCATTGCGCGTCGAGCAAGGCCGCAGCCGCGCCGATCCGCTCCAGCAATTCCTTGCCCCAGGTCTGCAAGCCGACCGGATTGCCGTCGCGCTGCAATTGCAAGCCAGGACGCCGCCCTTCTTTCACCGCACGCGAGAAATTCTCGGTGTTTTCCAGACTTTCCTCATCGCTGGTCAGCGGGCTGTCATCCAGTGCGCAGAACAACAGGAAAGCGTCGAGGAAGCGCGAAGTTTCCAGGTTGATGCCCATCGGCTCGAATGGATCGATGTCCATGCAGCGCACTTCGATGTATTGCACGCCGCGTGCAGAGAGCGCCTGGATCGGCCGTTCGCCGGAATTGATCACGCGTTTCGGCCGGATCGTCGAGTAGTACTCGTTTTCGATCTGCAGGATATTGGTATTGATTTGCACCCATTCGCCGTCGCGATGGGTGCCGATTGCTTCATACGGCGGGTAAGGCTGGCTAACCGCCCGTGCCAGGCTCTTGATGTAGCTGTCGAGGCTGTTGAACTGCGGCGTCAGGCGAGCCTGGGCTTCGCTGGTGTAACCGAGATCGCTCATGCGCAGACTGGTGGCGTACGGCAGGTACAAGGTGTCCTTGTCCAGTTGCTCCAGGCGATGCTGGCGGCCGTCGAGAAAACAGGTCGACAAGGCTGGCGATGCACCGAACAGATACATCAGCAGCCAGCTGTAGCGGCGGAAATTGCGCACCGTCGCGATATAACTTTCCGATTGAAAATGCATTGGCGTGCCGCTGGCGCCTTCAGCTTCCTGCAAGACCTGCCACAGCCCCTCGGCCAGCGAATAGTTGTAATGGATGCCGGCGATGCATTGCATGCGCTTGCCATAGCGCAGCGCCAGGCCACGCCGGTAGACGTGCTTCAGCATGCCCATGTGCGATGTGCCGTACCAGGCGATCGGAATCTGCTCTTCCGCCGGCAGATGGGCCGGCATCGACTGGCTCCAGAGTAATTCGTCGCCCAGCTTCGAATAGACGAAACGATGGATCACATCCAGCTCGGCCAGCGCCGTTGCGATGTCGTGCTCGGCGGGGGTAATGAATTCAAGCAGCGATTCCGAATAATCGGTCGTGATCTGCGGCTGCGTCAGCGCCGAGCCCAGCGCGCGCGGATGCGGCGTCAGGGCCAGCCGGCCGTTGCCGTCAACCCGTAATGTTTCTCTCTCGATGCCGCGCAAGCCCTGGCCTAGCAAGCCGCGATGCTGTTCTTGCCCTAGCAGCGCCAGCCGGCGAGTGTAATGATCAGTCAATTCAGCATCCTTTGTTTTCAAATTCATCATCTTGAGCCCTTGGGCCTTTGGTGATTTTATGATTGCGTAATTTCGCGACGTTATTGCTGCCCGTAACCCGGGTCGTAGAAGGCGAGAATAGCCGAAAATGAAAGAACGCGTTGGATGTCGGCCTGAGTGCAATCGACAAGCGAAAATTGCGCTGGCCAGCGTCTCATATTATCAAATAAGTAATCCCGCAACAAATTTACAAGAATCCGCAAGGAACTCGCTGTCGGTGCAAACTTATGGGGGCGCACCCCTTATAATCCTGCTTTGCTTTCAATTTTCACGCCACTACTATGCCAGCTCAACTGATCGACGGAAATCTCCTTTCAAAACAACTGCGCGCCGATGTCGCCAAGCGTGCCGCCGCACTGACCGCGCAGGGCAAGCAGCCTGGCCTGGCGGTGATCCTGGTCGGCGACAGCCCGGCTTCGCAGGTGTATGTGCGCAACAAGGTCAAGGCCTGTGAAGACAACGGTTTGTATTCGGTGCTGGAGAAATACGATGCGGACCTGACCGAAGCTGCCCTGCTGGCGCGTATCGATGCCTTGAATCACGATCCGAAGATCAACGGCATCCTGGTGCAATTGCCGTTGCCGGCCCACATCGACGCCCACAAGGTGATCGAAGCGATCGCCGCTGAAAAAGACGTTGACGGCTTCCATATCAGCAATGCCGGCCTGCTGATGACTGGCCAGCCGCTGTTCCGCCCGTGTACGCCTTACGGCGTGATGAAAATGCTGGAATCGGTCAATTTCCCGGTGCGCGGCGCCCATGCCGTGGTCGTCGGCGCCTCGAATATCGTCGGCAAGCCGCAAGCCATGTTGCTCTTGCAAGCCGGCGCCACTGTCACCATCTGTAATTCCAAGACACGCGATCTCGGGCTGCATACCCGCATGGCCGATATCCTGGTAGTCGCTACCGGCAAACGCAATATCGTTACCGCCGACATGATCAAACCCGGCGCGGCCGTGATCGACGTCGGCATGAACCGCGACGACGACGGCAAGCTGTGCGGCGATGTCGACTTTGCCAACGCCAAGGAAGTCGCCGGCTACATCACCCCGGTGCCAGGCGGCGTCGGCCCGATGACCATCACCATGTTGTTGGTCAACACCATCGAAGCCGCAGAAAGAATGTAATTGCAATGACATCTACCGCTATCAACGCTAGCAATCCCCTGCTCGACTTTACCGGCCTCGCCAGGTTCGACAAAATCACGCCGACCGACATCACGCCGGCGATTGCCGCGCTGCTCAAGCAGGCGCATACCGTTGTCGCCCTGCTGGAAGCGTCGACCGATGGCGTTACCTGGGACAACTTTGTCGTCCCGCTGGAGCACGTGACCGAAAAATTGAGCCGGGCATGGGGCATTGTCAGCCATTTGAATGCGGTAGCGGATACACCGGAATTGCGTGCCGCTTACAACGAAAACCAGCCGAAACTGATCGAGTTCTGGACTGCACTGGCGCAAAACCTGGCCTTGTTCGATAAATACAAGGCCATCAAGAACAACCTCGATTTCGCCGACCTGTCGGCGGCGCGGCGCAAGATAGTCAACAACGCGCTGCGCGATTTCAGGCTGGGTGGTGCAGAACTGCCACCGGCCAAGAAGACCCGTTTCGCCGAAATCCAGGAAAAACACGCAGCCCTCACCACCAGGTTTTCGGAAAACATTCTCGACGCCACTAACGCTTACGGCTTGTTTGTCGACGACGAGGTTGAATTGGCAGGCCTGCCGGACGACGTGCGCCAGGCCGCACGCGCCGCAGCCGAGCAGGATGGCAAGCCCGGGTATAAATTTACGCTGCACTTCCCGTCTTATTTTCCGATCCTGCAATATGCGGACAACCGCGCCTTGCGTGAAAAAATCTATCGCGCCAATGCGACCAAGGCATCCGAACTGGGCGAAAAGCCGGAGTGGGACAACAGCGCCAACATTGTCGAGATCCTGCGCTTACGTAACGAGGAAGCAAAACTGCTCGGTTTCAAGAATTATGCCGAGCTGTCGCTGGTGCCGAAGATGGCAAAAACGCCCGCCGAAGTGATGCACTTCCTGGAAGACCTTGGCCAGCGCGCGCGCCCGTTTGCCGAACAAGATTTGGCCGAGCTGCGCGCCTTCGCCGCGGAACAGCTGGGCCTGGCTTCGCTGGAAGCCTGGGATCTGGCCTATGCCGCCGAAAAACTGCGCGAGCAGCGCTACGCTTTTTCCGAGCAAGAAGTGAAACAGTATTTCCCGGAACCGGTGGTGGTCTCAGGCTTGTTCCAACTGGTGCAGAAATTATTTTCCGTCGACATCAGCGCCGACCAGGCCACGACGTGGCATCCGGACGTCAAGTTTTTCCGGATTCAAAAAGACGGCAAGCTGATCGGCCAGTTCTATCTGGACCTGTATGCCCGCAACGGCAAGCGTGGCGGCGCATGGATGGACGATGCACGCGCCCGGCGCCGCTTCGGCAGCGAAATACAAACCCCGATTGCTTACCTGACCTGTAATTTCACCGCCCCGGCGGTAATCGACGGCGTCGTCAAACCGGCTTTGTTTACGCATGACGAAGTGATCACCCTGTTCCACGAGTTCGGCCACGGCTTGCATCACATGCTGACCCGGGTTGACGAGATTGGCGTATCCGGCATTTCCGGCGTCGAATGGGATGCAGTCGAATTGCCTTCGCAGTTCATGGAAAATTTTTGCTGGGAATGGGAAGTCTTGCAGCACATGACATCCGAAGCGGAAAGCGGTGAGCCCTTGCCGCGTGCGCTCTACGACAAGATGATCGCCGCCAAGAATTTCCAGTCCGGCCTGCAAACCCTGCGCCAGGTTGAGTTTTCCTTGTTCGACATGCGCTTGCATGACGATTACGATCCTTATGGCAGCCAAACCGTGCAAGACGTGATCAACCAGGTGCGCTCTAAGATCGCGGTCATCAACCCACCGCCGTTCAATCGTTTCCAGCATTCTTTCGGCCACATTTTCGCCGGCGGCTACGCTGCCGGCTATTACAGTTACAAGTGGGCTGAAGTATTGTCGGCCGATGCGTATAGCGCGTTTGAAGAAGCGGCGTCGCACGGCGGGAATGTGGTGTCGGCCGAGACCGGCAGAAAATTCCACGACGAAATCCTGGCCGTCGGCGGCTCACGTCCGGCGCTGGAGTCTTTCAAGGCATTCCGCGGACGCGAACCAAGCATAGACGCCCTGCTGCGGCATAGCGGTATGGCGGCATAGTAGTTAGTACCAACACGGAAAAACCTTCGCCGCAGGTCGGCGATTCTTACAATAAGGGGAAGAGGATGAAGGTTGGGATGAAATTCGCTGCAACGTTTTTTCTATTGATGTCGGCCGCTAGCGTACAGGCGCAACTGTATAAATCCACCGGCCCGGATGGCAAGGTCACTTATAGCGATACGCCGCCGGTTGCTGGCAAGGTGATTCCACAGAAAACCGTCGCCGGCGCTGGCGAGGGTAGCAGCGGCGACGGCCTGCCATATGAACTGGCGCTGGCAGTCAAGAACCATCCGGTCACCCTGTATAGCTCGGAAAAATGCATCCCCTGCGACGATGGCCGCAAACTGCTGAACGAACGCGGCATTCCGTTCAGTGAAAAAACCGTGAAGAGCAATGAAGACATTGCTGCATTACGCAAGATCACGAAGGACGACCAGCTCCCCGTGCTGACCATTGGCAGCAACAAGGAAAGCGCCTTCTCGCCCACAGCCTGGGGTACCGCGCTGACGGCGGCCGGCTACCCGGAAAGCAACCGTTTGCCAAAAACTTATCGCAATGCAGCGCCGGTAGCCGCC
>FTFY01001193.1_pt1 | contig 12363 bp, 9 predicted proteins | sample 1640561 | NCBI WGS metagenome assembly FTFY01 (sample SAMEA3914789, study PRJEB12502) | metagenome | biome: forest; material: soil | place: Canada | collected 2011-07-03 | depth 0.3 m | reverse complement strand
GCGACTAAAACATCTGATCGCGGCAATACCGTGCGGATCAAAGGCAGTGCTGTGGTTTCGACACAGCCTGCCCTTCCGCGCTCATTCGGCCCCGGCGGCTTTCCTTATCAAGACATGACAAAGTAAATGGGGTTGGAATCATGCATATACCCACAACAGATCGATATTATGTCGGCCTCGCGTCCGCGCTGGCCATCCTGGCGCTCGCGGGATGCAGTCCGAAGAAACCGGCGGCAGCGCAGTCGGCGCCACCGGAAGTCAGTGTCGTCACGGCGCACCGGACCAGCGTTCCGGTCACCATGGAACTTCCCGGACGCACTTCCGCCTATCTGGTTGCACAAGTGCGCGCCCGAGTAGACGGCATCGTACAAAAACGCAGCTTCCAGGAAGGCGCTGACGTCAAGGCCAACCAGGCGTTGTACCAGATAGATCCTGCCCCGTATCGGGCTGCCTTGAACAGCGCGCAGGCTACCCGGCAAAAGGCTGAGGCAAACCTGGCCGCGACCAGTTCGCAGGCCGAGCGTTACAAAATTCTTATCGGCGGCAATGCCATCAGCAAACAAGCCTACGACAACGCTGTCGCCGCCCAAGGCCAGGCCGCTGCCGACGTCGCCGCTGCCAAGGCTGCGGTCGCGACCGCCAGCATCAACCTGGGATACACCCGGGTAGTCGCGCCGATTAGCGGGCGCAGCAGCATTTCGCAAGTCACGCAGGGCGCGTATGTACAAGGCAGCGCTGCCACGTTGCTTACTACCGTCCAGCAAATCGATCCCATCTACGTCGACCTCAACCAGTCCAGCGTCGCCGGCCTGCAACTGCGGCGTGATATCGCCAGCGGCCAGCTGACGCCGAGTGGCGCCGGCCAGGTCAAGGTGGCGCTGACGCTGGAGGACGGCAGCCAATATCCGCTGACCGGTACGTTGCAGTTCAACGGGGTCACGGTCGATCCGAGCACCGGTTCGGTCACCGTGCGCGCACTTTTCGCGAATCCGAAATATGTCCTGTTGCCGGGCATGTTCGTGCGCGCCAGCATTGAACAAGGCGTAAACGACAAGGCATTTCTCCTGCCCATCCCGGGCGTTACCCATAACGCCAAAGGACAGGCGACCACACTGGTGGTCGGCGCCGACAACAAGGTTGCGCAACGGACGATTCAAGCGCAGAACACCTTCGACAATCAGTGGGTAGTCACCGGCGGCTTGAACGACGGCGACAGAATCATCGTCAGCGGTCTCCAGAAAGTGCAGCCCGGCATGCTGGTGCGTGCATCCGAGGCGCCGGATCAGAGCCGGCTGACACCGGAAAAACTGGCTGCAGCCGCAACCCAGCCACGGCCGCAATCCGCCCTGCCCGGGGCAACCATCGTTGCAGCTAAATAAAGGCAGACCGAGCAATGGCAAAATTCTTCATCGACCGGCCGATCTTTGCGATCGTCCTCGCCATCCTGATCATGCTGGCGGGAGGAATATCTATTTTCTCACTGCCGATCGAGCAGTTTCCCCCCGTCGCCCCGCCTACGGTCCAGATCAGCACCAGCTACCCTGGCGCTTCCGCGACGACCATGCAAAACACCGTGGTGCAGGTAATCGAACAGCAGATGAACGGCATCGACAACCTGCTTTACATGTCGTCGAGCAGCGACGACACCGGTCAGTCGACCACCACCATGACATTCGCCGCCGGAACCAATCCCGACATCGCCCAGGTGCAGGTGCAAAACAAGCTGCAGTTGGCAGTGCCGCTGTTGCCGGCGCAGGTGCAGCAGTCCGGCGTGCGGGTCACGAAGTCCAGCAATGCGTTCCTGATGGTGATCGGCTTTGTCTCGGCCGACAACAGCATGAACAAGTTCGACATCGCCAATTATGTGGTGTCGAATATCCAGGATCCACTCAGCCGTATCAACGGCGTCGGCAACATGAACGTTTTCGGCACCCAGTATGCGATGCGGATCTGGCTGGACCCGAGCAAGCTCAACAGTTATGCGCTCACTCCGCTCGACGTCAGCGCCGCCTTGCAAGCCCAGAACGTGCAGATTTCTGGCGGCCAGCTAGGCGGCACGCCGGCAGTGCAGAACCAGCAGCTGAGCGCCACCATCACTGAATCCACCCTGCTGCGCACCCCCAAGGATTTTGGCGATGTCCTGCTCAAAGTGCTGCCGGACGGTTCGCAGGTGCGCCTGAGCGACGTTGCCCGCATCAACCTCGGCGCGGAGAGTTTTAATATCGACAACAAATATAACGGCGAGGCTGCCTCCGGCATCGGCATCCAGCTGGCGCCGGGAGGCAACGCGCTGGTCACAGCCGATGCGATCAAGGCGCGCATCAAGGAACTGGAGCCGTATTTTCCACCCGGGCTGAAAGTGGTCTATCCGAACGATGTCACGCCTTTCGTCAAGATTTCGATAGAGGAAGTCATCAAAACCCTGCTGGAAGGGATCGTGCTGGTATTCCTGGTGATGTACCTGTTCTTGCAAAACGTGCGCGCCACGCTGATTCCTTCGATCACTGTACCGGTGGTGCTGCTAGGAACCTTCGGCGTAATGTCGGCGCTGGGTTTCTCGATCAATACCTTGTCGATGTTCGGCCTGGTGCTGGCAATCGGCTTGCTGGTGGATGATGCCATCGTGGTGGTGGAAAACGTCGAGCGGGTGATGCACGAGGATGGCTTGCCGCCGCTTGAGGCAACCCGCAAGGCGATGAGCCAGATCAGCAGCGCGCTGATCGGCGTGGCGATGGTGCTGTGCGCGGTGTTCGTGCCGGTGGCATTCTCCAGCGGCACGGTGGGCGGCATCTACCGCCAGTTTTCCCTCACCATCGTCGCCTCGATGCTGCTGTCGGTATTTGTCGCGCTGTCGCTCACCCCGGCCTTGTGCGCCACTATCCTCAAGCGGCCCAGCCAGGACCATAGCGAGAAAAAAGGCGGCTTTGGCTGGTTCAACCGCAATTTCGACAAAGGCCGCTACCAGTATGTCAAAGGGGTGCGCCACGTCGCCGCCCGTTCCGGACGCTGGCTGCTGATCTACGTTGCGGCGCTGATCGTCGTCGGCGTGATGTTCGTGCGCCTGCCGGCCTCCTTCTTGCCAAACGAAGACCAGGGCTTCATCTTCGTCCAGGTACAGACGCCACCTGGCGCCACCCAGGCGCGCACCGGCCTGGTGCTGGATGAAATCAGCAACTATCTGCTGAAAGATGAAGCCGCCATGGTCGACGCCACTTTCATCGTGAACGGCAACAACAACGCCGGGCGCGGCCAAAACCAGGGGCAGTTGTTCGTTCGTCTCAAGGATTGGTCGCTGCGCAACAAGCCTGACCTGACCGCCAAGGCGCTCTCCGATCGTATCGACAAGCATTTCGCCGCAAACAAGGAAGCGGATATTTTCGCCAGCAGCCCGCCGCCTATCCGCGGCCTGGGTAGCGCGGCCGGTTTCGATTTCGAGTTAGAGGATCGCGGTGGGCTCGGCCATGACGCACTGGCCAAAGCCCGCGACCAACTGCTGGCCATGGCGAAAAAGGATCCGGCGTTGTCGCAGGTCCGTTTTACCGGCGAGGCCGACAATCCAACCCTCAAAGTCAATATCGACCGCGAAAAAGCTGCGGCTCTTGGCGTCAGCGCCGCCGACATCGACCAGACCTTCTCGATTGCCTGGGGCTCGCGCTACGTCAACAATTTTCTCGATACCGACAACAGAATCAAGAAAGTGTACGTGCAAGCCGACGCCCCTTACCGCATGAACCCGGAGGATATGCAACAGCTGTATGTGCGCAGCAGCAGCGGAGCCATGGTGCCGTTTTCCGCCTTCGGCACGGTGGAATGGACTTACGGTCCGCCGCAGCTGCAACGTTATAACGGCGTCGAAGCGATGGAGATCCAGGGCCAGTCGGCGCCGGGCCAAAGTTCCGGGCAGGCCATGGCCGCGATGGAAAAACTGGTCAAGCAACTACCGGCAGGCATCGGCTACGAGTGGACCGGAACCTCAAAACAGCAAGCGCAGTCGAGCTCGCAAGCGCCTTTGCTGTACGGCTTGTCGATCCTGGTGGTGTTCCTTAGCCTGGCCGCCTTATACGAGAGCTGGTCGATTCCAGTTTCGGTGATCATGGTAGTGCCGCTGGGTATCCTCGGTGCGCTCTGCGCAACGTCATTCATGGGTTTATCCAACGACGTCTACTTCCAGGTCGGCCTGCTGACCACGATCGGCCTTTCGGCCAAGAACGCGATCCTGATTGTCGAATTTGCCAGGGAACTCCAGGCCGGAGGCCGCACTGCGCTGCAGGCTGCGATTGAAGCGGCGCACATGCGAATGCGGCCGATCGTCATGACCTCCATGGCTTTCGTACTGGGCGTGTTGCCGCTGGCGCTGGCAAACGGCGCCGGTTCAGCCAGCCAGAACGCCATCGGCACCGGGGTTATCGGCGGCACCTTGGCCGCAACCTTCGTCGCGACTTTCATGATTCCGATGTTTTATGTCGTGGTCGCCAACAAGCTGGGCAGGACGAAGGCAGCGCCGGTATCCGCACCAGTCGCGCCGCTGCAGATTGCGGCAGATCCAAGTACGGAAGGACATCAAAATGGCTATTGATCAATATACAACCAGATATGCGGCCGGTGCAGTTTTACTGACTTTCATCGCCGGCTGCTCGCTGCAACCGGTATACCAGCGCCCGGCGTTGCCGGTGGCCGGCGCCTTTCCCGTCGGCCAGGCCTACCAGGCTATCGCTACCAAGGCCGGCAGCACAACCTTGCCGGCAGCGGATATCGGCTGGCGTAACTTCCTTCCTGATCCGCGCCTGCAACGGCTGGTCGAGCTGGCGCTGCAGAACAACCGGGACTTGCGCGTCGCGGTGCTGAACGTCGAAAAAGTCCGGGCCCAATACCAAATCCAGCGCGCATCACTGTTCCCGCAGGTTAGCGGCAATGCCGGTGGTTCGGATTCTGGCACGCCGGCGAGCGTCTCATCCAGCCACAATGCCACTGTGTCCCATGATTATTCCGTAGGTCTGTCAGCCTCGTGGGAAATCGATTTCTTCGGCCGCCTGCGCAGCTTGTCGGACGCTGCTCTGGAACAGTACCTGGCTAGCGCCGACGCACGCCAGGCTGCGGAAATACTATTGGTGTCCCAAGTCGCCGATCAGTACCTCGGCACCCTGGCTTACGACGAACAGTTGGCGTTAACCCAGGGCACCTTGCAGACCGCTCAGGCGTCGTACAAGATCGTGAAATTGCAGTTCGACACAGGTACGGCGTCGGAACTGGATTTGCGACTATCGCAAACCACTGTCGAACAGGCCCAGGTCAATTACTCGGCCCAGCTCCGCTTGCGGGCGCAGGCCGAAAACGCCTTGGTGCTGCTGGTCGGCCAGCCTTTACCGCGCGACCTGCCACAAGCAGTCAGGCTAGACGCCCAGCCGATCCTGGCGGACATTCCCGCCGGGTTGCCCTCAGATTTGCTGCAACGGCGTCCGGACATCTTGCAGGCAGAGGCCACACTGCGTTCGGAAAATGCAAACATCGGCGCCGCCCGCGCCGCTTTTTTCCCGCGCATCGCCTTGACTGGCAGCCTGGGCACGGCCAGCGCAACCCTGGGCGGACTGTTTGCGGCCGGCTCCAGCGCCTGGTCTTTCATCCCGTCGCTGACCTTGCCGATCTTCAATGCCGGCGCTAACCAGGCCAACCTGGACGTGGCACGGATCCAAAAGGATATCGGCATCGCGCAATACGAAAAAACCGTCCAGACCGCTTTCCGCGAAGTAGCCGACGGCCTGGCGGCACGCGGCACCTATGACGACCAGCTGGCGGCGCAGCAGCGGTATACAGCGGCCCAGCAACGCCGGTTCGAGCTGGCAAACATGCTCTACACTAATGGCAGCGACAGCTACCTGAATGTGCTGACCGCGCAAACCGACCTCTACGCTGCGCAGCAAGCCCTGATCACAGCGCGCCTGAACCGATTGACCAGCCTGGTTGACCTGTACCGAGCGCTGGGCGGCGGCTGGCTGCAGCACACGGGTGATGCAGCCAGGAGCGTCGACAGTCCGACGCTAAAAGCAGGATAATAGATGCCATGAAACTCTTGATCGTCGAAGACAACGAGCGCGTCGCTCTGTTCCTGAAGAAGGGGCTTAGCGAATCCGGGCATACGGCCGATCACGCCGATAACGGCCGCGACGGCATGTTCCTTGCCGCCAGCGAGCCCTACGACGCCATCATCATGGACCGCATGCTGCCAGGCGGCATCGATGGCCTGGCCATCATCGAAGCATTGCGCGCTACCGGCAACAAGACCCCGATCCTGATCCTGAGCGCTCTGTCCGAGGTTGACGACCGGATCCGCGGCCTCAAGAGCGGTGGCGACGACTACCTGGTCAAGCCGTTTGCCTTCGGCGAACTGCTGGCGCGGCTCGATGCATTGCTACGCCGTTCGCAAGACACACGCTCCGAAACAACGCTGACCGTCGATGACCTGTCCATGGATCTGCTTTCGCACAAGGTGACACGTGCCGGCAAGACAGTCTCACTGCAGCCGCGCGAATTCAAGCTGCTCGAATACCTGATGCGCCATGCGAACCAGGTAGTGACGCGCACCATGCTGCTGGAAAACGTGTGGGATTATCGTTTCGATCCGCAAACCAATGTGGTCGATGTCCACGTCAGCAAGCTGCGCCAGAAAATCGACGCCGGTACCGACCGGCTGCTGCTGCGCACGATCCGCAACGCCGGCTACATGCTTACCGCCGATGATTAATTCCTTGCGCTTTTCGGCACGCTCCGTGGCACTCAGCTTTGTCGCAGTGAGCCTGGCGGCGCTGGCATTCTTCGCATCGCCGCTCTGGTATACCTGGCATGAAACGGTGGAAGAAGACCGTGCCCGCCTGCTGCAATCCGATACGCACAGGCTGGTCAACGTTTTCAACATGCAAGGCGTGGCTGCACTGACATCCGCCATCAATGTGCAAGTCGGAACGCAGCCGGCCGGCGCGCAAGATCTGGTGCTGCTGGCGGACGCCTCCCTCACGCGCCTGGCCGGGAACCTGCCGGCGTGGCCGCGCGAAGTCACCGATTTGCCAGGGCCGCAGACGGTTGTGATCGACGTCGCTGGCCGCTCGATCCGTGTCAGCCTGTTGCACACCGAGCTGCCCGGTGGCTATCATCTGCTAGTCGCTAACGACGTCGCCAAATACCGCCGGCTGGAGAATCTTTTCCTGTATGGACTGCTTTCCGCCATCGGCATCATTCTGTTGCTAGGTGTGGTGGGCGGCCGGCTGATTCGCCGCACCCTGCTGGCCAAGGTCAGCGACATCAACCAGACGGCGTCAGCCATCATGCAGGGAAATTTTTCGCACCGGCTACCGGCCTACGGCGGCGAGAATGAGCTCAATACCCTGGTCGAGACAGAAAACCGCATGCTGGACCAGATCGAGCAATTGATTGGCGGCGTCCGCAATGTCTCCAACGCGATTGCACATGACTTGCGTACGCCGTTGGCGGAACTGCGCGCGCGCCTGGAGGAATTGGCATTGACCCGGCCTGACCCGGAGCAAACCTTCAATGAGATCGACAGCGCCATAGGTGATGTCGACCGCGTCATTGATATCTTCAACGCCCTGCTGCGGCTGGCGGAAATCGATAGCGGCGCCCGCCGTTCAGGTTTCGTTGAAGTCGATGTAGCCAATGTAGCAAGCGAAGTGGCGGAATTCTATCAGCCGTTGGCAGAGTTGCAAGGACGTACGCTGTCCTTTGTATCGTCAGGGCCACTGGTAATATCCGGCGATCCGCTACTGATTGCACAGGCGATTGCAAATCTTGTCGACAATGCGCTCAAGTATGCACAAGCCAACGGCAAGATCAGCGTCGAAGTCTCGCGCTGCCCGGATGGCACAATCCGGATCGCAGTTTCAGACGACGGTCCCGGCATCGCCGACGCCGAAAAGCCGAAAGTGCTTGAACGCTTCTATCGAGGTGACACCAGCCGCGGTACGCCGGGAGTGGGATTGGGGCTGAGTCTGGTAGCTGCCGTCGCCAAGCTGCAAGGCGGCATCCTCACATTGACCGACAATCACCCCGGCCTGACGGTGGCACTCAGTCTCCGGTCCTCGACCGGCTCGATCAGCGGCGCCGCGAGGGCCGCGCAGGCCGATCCTGCACGACATACGTAACTGGCAATTTTCCAATATTTTTCATATTCTTTAATTAGGATAAAGCCCATGTATTGGACGAAAAATGGATAGGCCGAATATTTTTGCCAATCGAATAGAAGCAGCGGAAATCCTTGCGTTTCATTTGCTTGAATACAAGGGGCGCCAGCCGTTGATACTTGCCATTCCCCGGGGCGCGGTCCCCATGGGCAAAGTGGTAGCCGATTTGCTACTGGGAGAACTTGATATTGTATTGGTCCATAAACTCGGCGCGCCCTTGAATCCGGAGCTCGCGATCGGCGCAATCGACGAATCAGGCTGGACTTATACGCTGCCTTTTGCCGAAGAGTTTGGCGAAACGAAAAACTATCTGGAGGAAGAACAATTGCGGCAACTCCAGGCGCTGAGACAACGTCGCATGCGATTCACGCCGTTCAGGCGGGCGATTTCCCCTTCTGATCGTACTGCTATTATCGTTGACGACGGAGTGGCGACTGGCGCGACCATGATTGCTGCACTGCATGCAGTCCGGGAAAAACATCCAGCCGAGCTGATCTGCGCGGTGCCGGTGGCGGCGTCGGAGAGCCTCGAACAGATCAGGCTGTTGGCCGACAAAGTGTGCTGCCTCCATTCCTCTACGAATTTCTTTGCAGTCCAGCAATTCTATCGAGATTATCCGCAGGTCGAAGATGACGAAGTCATCAAGATACTCTCCCGCAGCGGTACCCGGAACGCCTCCGGCAACGGCGAGGACTTGGCAACATAGAAACATCACTGCTATGGCTGAGCTAAGTCTCGGCATCCAGACTGTCGGCAGCGTTTCATTTAATCCATCCGCTTCCGAGGTTGCCGTGAACACATTGCCCGACATATCCGCAAGACAATGGCTGAACAAGGTACCGCAAATTACCGTGCTGTTCTGGATCATCAAGATGATGTCCACCACCGTCGGTGAGACCGCTGCCGATTTCCTCAATGCCGACCTGCATTTCGGCTTGACCGTTACCACCGCGCTGATGGGCGTGTTGTTCGCCATAGCGCTATTCTTCCAGATGCGCGCCCGGCGCTATGTGCCTTCGCTCTACTGGATTACGATTGTTTTCGTCAGCGTATTCGGCACCCTGATTACCGACAACCTGAGTGACCACCTGGGCGTGCCGCTGGCAGCATCGACTGCCCTGTTCAGCGTTGCTTTGACGGCGACGTTTACCATTTGGTATGCACAGGAAAAAACCCTTTCCATTCAATCAATAGACAGTTTCAAGCGTGAACTGTTTTACTGGGTCGCGATCCTGTTCACATTCGCCCTGGGTACCGCTGCCGGTGACTGGGTGGCGGAGGGGTTGAACCTCGGCTACGCCAATTCTGCCCTGTTGTTTGGTGGCCTGATCGCCGCCGTTGCGGTTTTTCGCTATGCTTTCAAGGCCGATACCGTAGCCTGTTTCTGGATTGCCTATGTACTGACGCGCCCTTTCGGTGCCTCATGCGGCGACCTTTTGTCGCAGCCGGCAAGCAATGGCGGCCTTGGACTGGGGTCCATCGAAACCAGCATGGTTTTTCTGGCGATGATTATCGGCATGGTAATTTATCTCTCGGTCGCCCCCAAACGCCTGGAGCAACAAGCTTGAAGCAGCAGCAGATTTAACACTGGCAAAGGAACTCACATGAATTCAACAACCGCACATCGATTAAGCAAGGTTCCAGAAGTGACCTTGATCTTCTGGATAATAAAGATAGCCGCCACGACACTGGGCGAAACCGGCGGTGATGCCGTGTCCATGTCGATGAACCTGGGTTACCTCGTGGCGACCGTCATTTTCGCCGCGATCTTTCTGGTCGCCGTGTTTGCCCAGATCAAAGCGAAGAAATTTCATCCGGCCCTCTATTGGGCAACCATCATCGCCACCACGACAGTCGGGACTACCCTGGCCGATTTCGCAGACCGTTCGCTTGGCATCGGCTATGCGGGAGGAAGCACGCTGTTGTTCATCTTGTTGATAGGCTCGCTGGCAATCTGGTATCGCTCGCTCGGCTCGATCTCGGTCGACACAGTCAACTCGCCCAAGGCCGAGATGTTCTATTGGCTGACCATCATGTTTTCCCAAACCTTGGGTACGGCACTGGGCGACTGGACGGCTGATACCGCCGGCCTTGGCTATACCGGCGCCGCGCTGGTTTTCGGCTCGCTGCTGGCGATACTGGTTGTTGCCTATTACCGGACCGCCATATCACGCACCGCGTTATTCTGGGCCGCATTCATCCTGACCCGCCCGCTTGGTGCCGTTGTCGGCGATTTCCTGGATAAACCGCTGAGCGCCGGCGGCCTGGCGCTAAGCCGCTATTCTGCATCTGCGGCGCTGTTCGCATTCATCCTGACCTGCATATTGTTTTTCCGACAAAAACCCGCAACACAAGGCCATTGACAGCGGGAAGAACTGATTTTCTCGTCTGAACGACTGGGCCTTGGCTGATCGCTGGCTGGCGGTTGGCCTTGGCTGCTTAAGCGATCTCCGTCAGGATCGCCTTGACCCGATCCAGTGCTGGTTCGATATCCAAGGTTTCGATCGCGCCATAGCCGAAGAACAGTGCCGGCACCGGGGGCATTTCATGATAAAACACATCGATCCCGTATAAACCGACATCGACCCTACGTGCCAGTTGCAACAACTGGTGCATGTCTACTTCCTCGCTCACCAGCGCCGTCAGATGGAAGCCAGCGGTTGCTGCTATCGGCTGAAGCCATGGCGCCAGATCGCTATTCAAGCGCGACAACAATTTTTCGCGGCGGCTGGCGTACATCGCGTGGCAACGCCGGATATGCTTTTGCAAGTAACCGTCGTCGATGAACTTGGCCAGCGCCCATTGCATCATGGTTGGCGCGTGCCAGTCGCACAAGTGCTTGGCGACGGTCACGGCCTCTCGTATCGCAGGCGGCGCGATCAGGTAACCGATACGCAGTTCCGGCTGCATCACTTTCGAAAAGCTGCCGATAAAGGCCACCAAGCCCTCGCTATCCATGCTTTGCAAGGAATCGGTGGGCCGCCCTTCATAGCGGAATTCGCTATCGTAGTCGTCTTCGATGATAATCGCGCCAAGTTCGCCAGCGCGTTTCAGCAATGCTTTACGGCGTGCCATGCTCATCGGCATGCCGAGCGGAAACTGATGGGCCGGCGTGACATAGATCAGGCGAGTATCGTCGGGTATGTGCTCAACCATCATCCCTTCAGCATCGACCGGAATGCAAGCAATACGCGCACCCTGGCTGGCAAACGTCAGCCGTGCCGGCGGATAACCGGGATCTTCGACTGCGACCGTGCAACCGGGTTCGATCAGCACCCGCGCCACCAGATCAATTGCCTGCTGGGCGCCATTGGTGACCAGCACATCCATCGGCACGCACTGCACCCCTCTGGCAAAAGCACTATGGCGGGCGATTGCTTCGCGCAATACCGACAACCCTTGCGGTTCCGAATAATAGCCGCGCGCTGCCTGGCTCTTGCGCAAGCCATGCAGTATGCACTGGCGCCATTCGACCAACGGGAAATGGTTTTTTGCAGCGCCGCCGCCAAAAAAATCATAAGCGGAGCGTCGTTCCGGCGGCTGCAACGGCATTGAACGGCCTAACCAGTTCTTGAGCGTGGCGCCAGCCGCCAGATCCTTGGCTGCGAAGCGGCGCGGGCTAGGCTGCGGCTGGGTCGCTGCAATAACGAAGGTCCCTGCGCCTACCTGGCCGGCCAGCAATTTGTCCATGGTCAGGCGCGCGTAGGCTTCCGACACCGTCTTGCGCGACACCTGCAACTGACGCGCCAGCAAGCGCGACGGCGGCACTTGCTCGCCGACTGCCAGCCGTCCCGACTGGATGGCCTCCTTGATTTGTCGATAAACCTGTCCCGCCAGGTCCTTATCGCCGTCGATGACGACATGCAATTCCATAACTGCTCCAAAAACGATAAGCGATGCAGGTAGATGCCCTGCTTTCCCGAATAAAACCATGCAGTTTTAGCATGTCCGCCGGCTCAGCGCCAATCGCCACCTGAGTGGCCTCCTGTTTTTTGGCTGAATTGGCTATCCAATACCATATCGCCAGATCTTATGATGCGAGTTCTCAGTTCACACATGTTCCACATTCCACATACAGGGAGAATATCTTGGAAAACCGTATCGATTTCTACACCGCTTCCCCCGACGCCATGAAAGCCATGATTGCGCTCGAAGGCGCGGTCGGCAAGCTGGG
>FTFY01000718.1_pt1 | contig 12401 bp, 12 predicted proteins | sample 1640561 | NCBI WGS metagenome assembly FTFY01 (sample SAMEA3914789, study PRJEB12502) | metagenome | biome: forest; material: soil | place: Canada | collected 2011-07-03 | depth 0.3 m | reverse complement strand
TATAGTATCAGGAAAATCGAAGAAAATAGCCTCATCGACTTCATCAACCAATTTTGAAGTAATGGGAGGCAATATGAATACGCACAAAACCTGGACCGAACGCGCTACTCACGCACTGATTTTTGAGGTGTTGGCAGTCTCGATGACCGCACCGGTATTAGCCTGGGTATTGAAGGTGCCGATGGCGCACGCGGGCTTGCTGACGCTGATGATTTCGCTGGTGGCGATGATCTGGAACATGATTTTCAACATCCTGTTCGACCGCATCGAACGCCATTGGCGACTGGTCCGCACCATGGCCATGCGAGTCGTGCACGCTACCGCATTTGAAGCCGGGCTGGTCGCAATCGTCGTGCCTTTGGTGGCATGGTGGCTGAACATGAGCTTGTTCGATGCATTGATTCTCGACATCGGCTTGCTGCTCTTTTTCCTGCCTTACACCTTCGTCTTCAACCTGGCATACGACAAGCTGCGCGCAGCGTTGTTGAAGAAACGTGCGTTTGCCGACACGTGATAATCCATCGCATGCGCAGGCCGCATGCGATGAGTCAGTGAAATCAGGTCAGTCCAGGAATTATTGGAAATAACCGCTGCCGATAACCAGCGGTTTGCCGATAATGCCGGCGCCGATCAAGCGCCGTGCAACGCCTTCGATTTTTGTCTGAAATGCCCGATAAGTGACGAGCAAGTCGAGTTTAGGGTCTTTCGAATGCGACAGATCTGAGAGTGTGGTTGCTGGCACCAGGCACTGATACTGTTGAAATTCGACCGTCACCGAAAACAGAATGCCGGCGTTGGTCAGGCGAGGTGCAGCAAGTACGTTGTCCATCATGGTCTCCACGATAATACGGTTGCGCAGAGTCAGACGGGATCGATAAGGCAGGCTATCTGGCTGCTTATCCATGTTGCACGGAAACTGTCCGGCTGGCAAGGACATTACAGCTTTTAGGGAGTTTGGTGAGATTCGTTATATGCCTGCCGAATATCAGGTATGCGAACTCTAAAGCATACAAAAAGGCGTCGCATCGTTATAGTTACACCTGTCTCCTCCAACACCTCCTAGGTTTGGATTCAGCCCGCAACCGCAAGGTATGCGGGCTTTTTTTTTGCCTGTCCGGTTTCAGGCGCAAAAAAACCGCCGGACTTGTGTGGTGCGGCGGCTTGCGGGCGGTGCTGAAATGGGAGCGTAAGGCTAGTGCGCCATGCAGTAACCATCCAGCTCCAGCAACAGTTGCTGTTTTGCCGCGGCCGGTAAAAATGTCGCTTCAAAAGCATTCCGCGCCAGCATCACCAATTCGGTGCGGCTCAAGCGCAGCGCTGCCGCCACTGCCAGGAAATTGGCGTTCATGTAGCCGCCGAAGTAGGCCGGATCGTCAGAATTCACGGTAACCGCCAGGCCGGCATGCAGCATGCGCGCCAGGTTGTGGTTGCGCATATCATCGACCACGCATAACTTGAGGTTGGACAGCGGACATACCGTCAGCGGAATGCGCTGCTGCGCCAGGCGTTTCATCAAGGCCGGATCCTCTTCGCTGCGCACGCCATGATCGATACGTTCCACATGCAGCACATCGAGTGCGGCCTCAACGTATTGCGGCGGGCCTTCTTCACCGGCGTGGGCAACTAGGTGAAAACCGAGTTCGCGGCAACGCGCGAAGACCCGTGCAAATTTTTCCGGGGGATTGCCGCGTTCGGCGGAATCCAGGCCTATGCCGATCCACAGGTCACGATATTGCGCACGCAAGGGCAGCGCTTCTTCCAAGGTCGCGAAGGCATCTTCTTCCGACAAATGACGCAGGAACGACATGATCATGGCGCTGCTGAAGCCGTAGTTGTCGCGCGCTTCACGCAAGGCGCGGGCGATCCCTGCAAATACTACATCGATGCCGATACCGCGTTCGGTATGGGTTTGCGGATCGAAGAAAATTTCCGAATGGCGCACGTTGTCGGCGCGTGAACGGACGATGTATGCCATCGTCATATCGTAGAAATCCTGTTCGGTCTGCAATACTGCAGCGCCGGCATAGTACAGGTCGAGGAATGATTGCAGATCGGTGAAGGCGTAGGCGGCGCGCAGTTCTTCGACCGAGGCGTACGGCAGTTTGACATTGTTGCGTTGGGCCAGCGAGAACAGCAGCTCAGGTTCCAGCGTACCTTCGATATGCAGGTGCAATTCCGCTTTCGGCAAGCCTTCGATGAAGGAGATCAGATCGGCAGCGAGTGGCGGGGTAGTGCTGATTGAATTCATGTGTACTTCCACAGTTAACAGTAGCAAATCAGGAGCTGATCCGCAATTTTACAGAATTGCGGATCAGCTCACCCGGTTTGCCAGTTTCAGCGTTGATTGAAGCTCAGTGCGAGGCACCCAGAAACTGCTGCAGTTCGACTGTTTTCGGATTCGCAAAAATATCTTCCGGCGCGCCGATTTCATGCACCTTTCCCTGATGCATGAACACTACGCGATCGCAGACCTCACGCGCAAAGCGCATTTCGTGCGTCACCATCAGGAGTGTCATGCCTTCCTCCGCCAGCCCGCGCACCACCGCCAATACTTCATTTACCAGTTCAGGATCAAGTGCGGAGGTAATCTCGTCGCACAGCAAGGCTTGCGGCTGCATCGTCAGCGCGCGTGCAATCGCCACCCGCTGCTGCTGGCCACCGGACAACTGATCCGGATAAGCATCGAATTTCTCGGCAAGGCCGACCCGCGCCAGGTTTTCCTGTGCGGATTTGCGCGCCTCGCTCTCTGACGTTCCCTTGACGATCATCGGCGACAGCATCACGTTGCGGCCCACGGTCAGGTGTGGAAACAGATTGAATTGCTGGAAGATCATGCCGACCTTCAGGCGCAGCGCCCGCAATTCCAGCTCGGTCTTGCCCAGATGCGATCCGGCGACGCTGATATTGCCCTCGTCGATACTTTCCAGGCCGTTGATACAGCGCAGCAAGGTACTCTTGCCGGAACCGCTTTTGCCGATGATGGCAATCACTTCACCGGCTTCGACATCGAGCCGGATGCCTTTCAGCACCTGGTTATCGCCGAAACTTTTCTTTACGTTATCAATGGCGATTAGCGGCATTGAATTTCCTTTCCAGAGACTGACTGTATTTGGACAGCGGCCAGCACAACGCAAAATACATCAACGCCACCAAGGCATACACGGTGAACGGCTGAAACGTAGCGTTGGTGATCATGGTGCCGGCTTTCGACAGTTCAACGAAGCCGATGATGGAGGTGACCGCTGTACCTTTGACGATTTGCACGCTAAAACCAACCGTAGGCGGAATCGCAATACGCAAGGCTTGCGGCAGGATTACGTGGCGCATTTGCTGCATGTAGCTCATGGCCAGGCAAGACGATGCTTCCCATTGGCCACGCGGAATGGCGTCAACGCAGCCGCGCCAGATTTCGGCCAGATAGGCGCTGCTCCAGCAAGTCAGCGCCAGGCCGGCGGCAAGCCAGGCTGGCACTTCCAGGCCAAACAAAGCCAGGCCGAAAAAGGCCAGGAACAATTGCATCAGCAAGGGCGTGCCTTGGAACAGTTCGATATACATTTTGGTGAGGCGGCGCAGCCAGGCTTGCTTGGAGCTTCGCAAGAACAGGATGACCAATCCCAGCAGGCCGCCCAGGGCAAACGACGCCAGCGACAGCAATACGGTCCAGCGCATTGCCAGCAACAGGTTGCGGACGATGTCCCAGGTCGAAAAGGAAATCATGCGGCCTCCCTGGCTACAGGCCGGCCAAACAGCCGGTCACCAATCAAACGCAGCAATTGCCGCAAGCCGATCGCCAGCACCAGATAGATGGCAGTCGACAGCAAATACGATTCAAACGAACGGAAGTTGCGGCCCTGGATGAAGTTGGCCGCATACGCCAGTTCTTCCACCGCAATTTGCGAACACACGGCAGAACCCAGCATCACTATCACCACCTGGCTGGACAAGGCCGGCCAGATTTTTTGCAAGGCCGGCGGCAGGATGATATGACGGAATATCTGCATCCTGGTCATTGCCAGGCTTAATCCGGCTTCGATCTGGCCACGGGCGACGGCGGCGATGCAGGCGCGGATGATTTCACAGCTGTAGGCGCCCAGATTGATCACCATGGCCAATATTGCCGCCTCCATCTCGCTGATTTGCAATCCTATCCCCGGCAAACCGAAGAAGATGAAAAACAGTTGGATCAGGAACGGCGTGTTGCGGATCAATTCCACGTAGGCACTGACCAGCGGCCGCAACCAGCGCGGCCCCTGGGTACGGGCCCACGCGCCGAAGATGCCGACCGCTATTCCAAGTACGCCGCCGATCGCGATCAGCTCGATCGTCACCAGCACGCCCTTGATGAGGACGGCTGGATAGTCGAACGGCGCCAGAAAATCGAAGTGATAACTCATGTCTTGCCTAAGGCTAGTGATGGTGGCAAGTCGGGTTTACAGATTGGCCGGCAAAGGCAGGCCAAGCCACTTCACGCTCACCGCATTCAATTCGCCATCCTTCTTGGTTTGCGCCAGGATCTCATTGACCTTGGCCAGCAATTTCGGTTCGTCCTTGTTGAGGCCGATCGAGCAAGGCGAGTTTTTGATCAGGAATTTTGTTTCCGGTTTCTTCGGCGGATTCTTGGCGATGATCGCGGCTGCCACTACGTTGCCGGTTGCAACCAGTTGCACCTGGCCCGACAAGAATGCGCTGATGGTGCCGTTATTGTCTTCGTAGCGCTTGATGGTAGTGCTGGCAGGAGCGATCTTGGACAGTTCCAGGTCTTCCACGGCACCACGGGTCACGCCCACGGTTTTACCGGCCAGATCGGCTGCACTGCTGACCTTTTGATCGGCGCCGCCGAATACGCCGTTATAGAAAGGCGCGTAAGCGTCGCTGAAGGCGATCACTTTTTCGCGTTCCGGATTCTTGCCGAGGCTGGAAATGATCAAGTCGACTTTCTTGGTTTGCAGGTACGGCACGCGATTGGCGCTGGTGACCGGAACCAGTTCGATCTTGACGCCTAGTTTTTTAGCAATCAAGGTAGCGACGTCGATATCCAGGCCTTGCGGCTTGAGATCGCTGGTGACCGAGCCGAACGGCGGGAAGTCTTGCGGCACGGCGACTTTCAGGACACCGCTCTTGACAATATCGTCGAGCGCGTCGGCCCGTGCGGCGCTGCTGAAGAGGGCAGTGGCGGCAACCATGGCAAGTAAAATCTTTGGAAATTTCATCTTAAAACTCCTTTAGCTGAGGTGATATTGCAAATGACGGCTTGTCGAGATTATCTCTAAGTGGCGCTAGTGCTTGCCGTAGCGGTGACAGCGGATCGCTGCGCAGCGATTGATCCAGGCCCGCTTCGACGTTGCATAAATGGGTGTGCATCAGTTGTTCTGCCTGCTCCAGATCGCCGCTTTCCAGCGCCGCGACGATGCCGACGTGTTCGGCACAGGATTGCCGGGCATGGTGTGACGACTGGTACTGCATGGCGGTCAGGGTGGTGCGGGTAGTCAGATCGCGCAAGGTGTCGGCCAGCAAGGTGTTGCCAAACGATTCACACAGGCAGACATGGAAATCGCCTAGCAGGAAGCTGCGGTTGGCGACATCTTCGCCTTCCAGCGAGGCTTGTTCACGCTCGACGTGCTGGCGCAGCTTGCGGATGGCATCGGCGCCAATCGGCCGCGCATGCCGTAGCAGTCCCAGTTCCAGCACCCGGCGCGCCTCGAAGGCGTCGCGCGCATCCTCCGGCGTGGGTTCAATCACATACCAGCCGCGGCGGGCGCTGACGGTGACGATGCCGCGTGTCACCAGGCGGGTTAGCGCCTCGCGAATCTGGGTTCGGCTGACGCCAAACAATTCTGCCAGTTGCTGCTCGCCCAAGCGGGTGCCGGGCGCGAGTTTACGCGCCAGCATTGCCTCGGTAATCCGTTCGGCGATCTGGGTTGACGATTTGGCGGTAGCAGTCATGCGGCGGTATCTGCAAGTCGCATGCCAGGCGATTTCAGCTGATATTTTGGTCTGATGCACCAATCTGATATACAAGATTGGTGTATCAGTTCACCAAATTGGCGAGTGCTGCCGAAAATTGTCACTAAAGTCACTAAAAAGGGGAGCGGCTGCGTTTTTTTTGCACTCGCCTAGACACTAGTCTGACACCCGCTTGGCATTGCCCGGCGCTGATATAGAATCAGAAACATTAATCAATAATGAACCAGGATCAAGAACATGACTCAGATAGTGAACGCCGATTTTGCCGATGCACGCCATGCCGGTGCAATTGTGGAGCTGCTGAACGGCTATGCCATGGACGCCATGGGCGGCGGGCAGCAGCTCGCCGATTTCGTCAAAAGCAACCTGATCGCTGCCCTCGGCAAAAGAAACGATGTTCACGTGGTGCTGGCTTTTGTCGACGATGAGCCAGCCGGCGTGGCGATTTGCATCGAGGGATTCTCGACTTTTGCCTGTCAGCCGCTGCTGAATATCCATGATCTGGCGGTCGCCGCAAAATTTCGGGGCCGCGGGATTTCGAAGAAGCTGATCGCGCAGGTCGAGAAGGTGGCCCGCAGCCTAGGCTGCTGCAAGATCACACTGGAAGTGTTGGAAGGCAACCAGCTCGCCCAGACGTTGTACAAGTCGACCGGGTTTGCCGGTTATGAACTGGATCCTGCCATGGGTAAGGCCATGCTGCTGCAGAAAAAACTCTAACGTCGGCCGAGGTCTGTCAAGGTCGGCCCAGGTCGAGGGGGAATAGCTCCGGGGCCGATCAAACGATGGAAGGCGATGGATGAATCCGAGTATTTTCCCTGAGTTGCAATACCTGGAGGCTAGCCTCTATGTGCTTGGCGCGGCCATGTTGGCGGCATTGGTTGCAGGCGTGTTGCATCATGTCGGCATCATGCTGCTGCGGCGGCTAATCCGCAATCGGCCATACCTCGCCAACCTTAGTTTTATCGCTTACCACGCCAGCCAGGTGTGCCTGATCCTGTTCGCTGTGCGGCTGGTGCTGACCGGGGCGCCGGATGATACCCCATGGCTGGTGCCGTTGTCCTACCTGGCCTCGGTGGCGTTGATCATCGCCTTGACGTGGCTGGCAATGCGCTGCATCAGGGCGTTAAGCGCGACCGTTATCCAGCTCAATCCCGTCACCGCCGCCGATAACCTGAAAGCGCGCCGCATCCTGACCCAGACCAGGGTACTGACGCGCAGCGCCTATTTCATTGCCGCACTTCTCGGTTTGAGTTTCGTCTTGCTGACCTTGCCCGGCGCTCGCCAGTTCGGCGCAAGCTTGCTAGCGTCGGCCGGGGTCGCGGGGCTGGTCGCCGGCATTGCCGCACGGCCGGTGCTGGGTAATTTCATTGCCGGCATGCAGATAGCATTTTCGCAGCCGATCCGCATCGACGATGTCTTGATCGTTCAAGGTGAATGGGGCCGAGTCGAAGAAATCACGGGCACCTTCGTGGTGGTGCGGATATGGGATGAGCGGCGCCTGATCGTGCCATTGCAATGGTTTATCGAAAATCCCTTTGAAAACTGGACGCACACCTCCTCAACCATCCTGGGTACGGTTTTCCTATGGCTGGATTTCGCCGTACCGGTGCCGGCCGTGCGTGCTGAATTCGAGCGTGTATGCAAGCAATCCACTTTGTGGGATGGCCGGGTTTGCGTGCTGCACGTGACCGACGCCAATGAGCGCGCCATGCAATTGCGCCTGCTGGTCAGCGCCAAGGACTCGGGCACCGCGTTCGATCTGCGTTGCGCCATCCGTGAAGCGATGATCGGTTTCATCGCTCTGCATTATCCCGAAAGCCTGCCGCGTGTGCGCGCGGCGCTTGATAGGGAAGCGGCCAGCGAAAGGGGGCCTGGCGATGAGCAGCTCAAGGCCAGAACCTAGCGTGTTGCACCGAACCTGGAACCTGTCTCCTTTGAAGTTCCCGGCATTACTATCCATTAAGGCGACCTCTAAAAACTAACTCCGTCATCCCCGCGAACGCGGGGGATCCAAATTAGTGAGTCAAAATGGATTCCCGCGTTCGCGGGAATGTCGGGGACGCCGAGTCCGGGACGCCTAGCCGGTATTGCGCAAGCCTGCAGCAATACCATTGATGCTCAAGTGAATACCGCGCTTCACCCGTTCCTCGGTAGTCCGTCCAGCCGCGGTCACGCTGCGGTGGCGCTTGATCAGTTCCACCTGCAAGTGATTCAGCGGATCCAGGTAGGCGAAGCGGTTCTTGATCGAACGCGCCAGCAGTGGATTGCCAGACAAACGGTCCTTGGCGCCGGTAATCGCCGACAAAATGCTGCTGGTGCGCTCATGCTCATCGACGATGCGCTTGAAGATGCTGTTGCGCAGCTTGCGGTCGGTGACCAGCCCGGCGTAGCGCGAAGCCACCGCCAAATCGGTTTTCGACAGCACCATGTCCATGTTCGACAGCAAGGTAGCGAAGAACGGCCATTCCTTGTACATGGCGCGCAGCGTCGCCAGTTTCTGGGTTTTAAGCTTGCTGTCCTTGCCTTCCTCCAGCCAGCTTTCGATCGCGCTGCCAAAGCCATACCAGCCCGGCAACAGCAGGCGGCACTGGCCCCAGGAAAAGCCCCAAGGAATCGCGCGCAAGTCTTCGATACGGCGGGTCGCCTTGCGTGAGGCAGGGCGTGAGCCGATATTCAGTTCGGCGATCTCGGCAATCGGCGTCGCTGCAAAGAAGTAATCGGTGAAGCCAGGGGTTTCATAGACCAGGTTGCGATACGACTGGTAAGCGCGCTCGGACAAGCCATCCATCAATTGCTCGAATTCACCCAGCTTTTTAGCCTGCTTGCTGTCGGCATTATTCGGCATCAGGCTGGCTTCCAGCGTCGCTGCTACCAGCAGCTCCAGGTTGCGGCGGCCGATTTCCGGATTAGAAAACTTGGAGGCGATGATCTCGCCTTGCTCGGTCAGACGGATCTGGCCGTTGACGGTGCCTGGCGGTTGCGCCAGGATCGCCTGGTAGCTCGGGCCGCCGCCACGGCCGACGGTGCCGCCGCGGCCATGGAACAGGCGTAGCTTGACGCTGGCGCGATCGAACACGCGTACCAGCTGGATCTCGGCCTTGTACAGTTCCCAGTTGGAAGTCAGGAAACCTCCATCTTTGTTGGAGTCGGAATAACCCAGCATGACTTCCTGCAGCTGGCCTTGTTTGGCGATCAGGCGCGCCACCGGCGGCAACGCCATGAACTGCTCCATGATCGCGGCAGCGCGGCGCAGGTCGGGAATGGTTTCGAACAGCGGGATCACCATCACTTCCGGCGCCTCGGATACAGTGGCTTTACCTTTTCCGCTATCAGGGCGCAACAGGCCGGTTTCCTGTTGCAGCAACAAGACTTCCAGCAGGTCGGACACGGTCTCCGTGTGCGAAATGATGTAATTGCGGATCGACCGGGTGCCGTAGCGTTGCCGCATTTCGCCGGCGGCGCGCAGGATCGACAGTTCCGAAACGGTCTCGTCGGAGTACGCGATATACGGCGAATACAGCAGGCGCGGCTTGGCCAGTTCAGCCAGCAGCAGTTCGATCTTCTGTTCTTCGCTGAGCTTGTCGTAAGCGCCTTCCACCTGGGCTTGGGCAAACAGCTCAGTCAGCACCCGCTCATGGACATCGGAACTCTGGCGCATGTCGAGCGACGCCAGGTGGAAGCCGAAAATCTCGGAAGCGCGCTTGAGCGTCGCCAGGCGCGGTTTGATCAACGCGCTGCCGTGGTGGGCGCGTAGTGAATCTTCAACGATCTGCAATTCGCGGGTGAATTCCTGCGGTGTTGCATAGTGGGCCGCGGCGCCGACTTCCTGGCGCAGGATGTTGGTGGCGCCCAGTTCGCGCGCGGTCGATGCCAGCCGTGCGTAAATCCCGATCAAGGCGCGGCGGTAGGGTTCGTCGGAGCGATGGTCCGAAGTGTCAGGCGAGCTTTCCGCCAGCGCCAGCAATTCCTGGTTGACGCTGACCATCAAGGTCGATACCGACAACTCCGCGCCCAGGGCGTGGACTTCTTCCAGGTAGAAATCGAAAATCGTGGTCGATTGCCGTGTCAGCGCGCGCTGCATGGTGCTGGCGTTGACGTTGGGATTGCCGTCGCGGTCGCCGCCGATCCAGCTGCCCATCTGTACGAATGGCGCTAGTTCAGTGCTGGCGCCAGCGCCGGCCTGGCGCGCGCGGGTCGGAAATTGGGTGGCGATTTCGCCTTCGATGTCGTCGTACAGCGCCGGCAACTCGCGCAGGAAGGTGATGCGATAGTAAGACAGCGCGTTTTCGATTTCATCGGCGACGGTCAGTTTGGTATAGCGCAGCATGCGGGTTTGCCACAAGGTGGCGATACGGCCGCGCAGCAGTTCGGTGTTGTCGCGCAGTTCCTTGGTGGTCAGCGGACGGTCGCGGTCAGCCAGCAGGCGGGCGATCTCACGCTCCGCGTCGAGGATACTCTTGCGTTGCACTTCGGTCGGATGGGCAGTCAGGACCGGCGAAATCAAGGCGTCTTTCAAGAAACTACGCACGGTAGCGCCCGATACGCCAGCGTCATCCAGCTTGCTCAGCGCATGCGCAACACTGCCGGCCTGCGCGGCCGATCCGGCCAGCAGATGGGCGCGGCGGCGGCGATTGTGATGCTGGTCTTCAGCGATATTGGCCAGGTGCGAAAAATAAGAAAACGCGCGCACCACCGAATTGGTCTGGTCGCGCGTCAGTTTCTTGAGCAGTTTGTCGAGATCGGCGCCGGCTTGCGGATCCGATTCGCGGCGGAAGCGCACCGCGGTCTGGCGGATGGTTTCTACTACTTCAAATACCGAATCGCCCTCTTGTTCGCGCAGCACATCGCCCAGCAAGCGGCCCAGCAGACGAATATCTTCTTTAAGTGGAGCATCTTTGTTGGGGGCGGTTTTTTTTACCTGGACAGCAGAATTCAATTGTTTTGCCATAATGGACGAGTGCAATCAGCTTTTCTGGGGTGGGAACAAGGGCTTGTAACTGGTTAAACGCGCGCTATATATAATCTGATATAGAGAGTACAACTGAGACAGTAGGGAGTGCATGCTAAAATCCGGCGCAAAAATTACGTGTTTTTGATAACACTCGCTAGCGGTTAATGATTGGCGATTAGATAACTCTGCTCTATCCTGACTGCGTTGCTGCAATTGCGTTGCATAGCTAAAATTTGAAAGAACCTGTGGCTAAAATATCCTCCCCATCGAAGTTAGTGATTGCATCGCGTGAAAGCCGGCTGGCCATGTGGCAAGCGGAACACGTGCGCGCGCGGTTATCTGCATTATATCCAGAATGTAATATAGAAATCCTCGGAATGACGACCCGCGGCGATCAAATTCTTGATCGGACCTTATCCAAGGTTGGCGGCAAGGGTTTGTTCGTCAAGGAATTGGAAGTAGCGATGGAAGAAGGCCGCGCCGACCTCGCCGTGCATTCGCTCAAGGATATGCCGATGGAACTGCCGCCCGGATTTGCGCTGAGCGCCGTCCTGGAGCGTGAAGATCCGCGCGACGCGTTTGTTTCAAACGACTACGCCAGCCTGGAAGAGTTGCCAGCGGGCGCCATCGTCGGCACCAGCAGCCTGCGGCGCCAGGCCTTGATAGCGGCGCGCTTCCCGTTGTTGCAGATCAAGCCCTTACGCGGCAATCTCGATACCCGCCTGGGCAAGCTGGATCGTGGCGAATATGCCGCCATCATCCTGGCCGCCGCCGGCCTCAAGCGGCTCGGCCTGGCAGCGCGCATCAAAGCACTGATCGAGCCGGAGCAGAGTTTGCCGGCGCCGGGGCAGGGCGCAATGGCGATCGAGATCCGCGCCGACCGCGCCGATCTGCACGAAATACTCGCACCCTTGAATCATTTGCCGACAGAGCTGGCAGTGACTGCAGAGCGTACCTTGTCGCGCGCCTTCGGTGGCAGTTGCCAGATTCCGCTGGCGGCGTTTGCCACTATCAGCGGCGACCAGATGCGTTTGCGGGCGATGATCGCTACGCCGGACGGCCTGCGGGTGGCGATTGCCGACGCCAGCGGTGCGGCCGATGCACCTGAAGTGCTGGGAGAACAGATCGCGGCGGCGCTGGAAGCGCAAGACGCAGGGGCCATTCTGGCGCTGTGCAAGGACGCCTAGTCGGCTGCCATGCAAACTAGTCCACGCCCGCTACTGCATCCGATTGTCATCACCAGGCCTGCGGCGCAAGCCGGGGCGCTGGCGCAGCAGATCGCGGCACGCGGCCGCCAGCCGGTAATTTTCCCCTTGCTGGAAATCCTGCCGCTGCGCGACAGCGCGCCTTTGCAAGCCGTCCTGAGCCAGCTCGATACCTACGCATTGGTGGTGTTCGTCAGCCCGAATGCGATCGATGCCGCGTTCCGGCATATCGCCAGTTGGCCGCTGCAGGTTCCCATCGGGATTGTCGGCGAGGGCAGCCG
>FTFY01000888.1_pt1 | contig 12726 bp, 8 predicted proteins | sample 1640561 | NCBI WGS metagenome assembly FTFY01 (sample SAMEA3914789, study PRJEB12502) | metagenome | biome: forest; material: soil | place: Canada | collected 2011-07-03 | depth 0.3 m | reverse complement strand
GGAGCCAGAGGACCGCTACCGCCTGTACCGCCCGCGGCGCCACCCAAAGTCCCTAACAGACCGGTGATTGGAGCCAGAGGACCACTACCGCCTGCACCGCCCGCGGCGCCACCCAAAGTCCCTAACAGACCGGTGACTGGCGCCAGAGGACCACTACCGGCGCCGGCTAATGCACCGGTGAGGCTGCCGGTCAGTCCATTCACAGTACTAACCACGGGGGCCAGCGGGCCGACAAGGACGCCAAGCAGCGCATTGTCAACTGGCTGCAAGATGCCGCCGGTTTGATTTCCCAACAATGGCTGGCCGGTGCCGGTCACACCGTTGATAGCCAGGCCGCCAACCAGACTGCCGGTGTTGCTCACTACCGGGCCGAGATTGCTGACGACAGGCACGCCGGAATTAGTCAGGCCACCACCGACGTTGGCGACAGTGCCACCAACCACAGCCAGCAAAAGATTAGCCGGCTGGTTAAGCGCTGTGGTATTGCCAACGGTCTGGAGCAAGGTCCCTGCAGTGGTGGTCAAAGGCTCAATTGCAGTGCTCACCGCTTGCGTGACTTGTTGTACCGGACCGGTGGTCAATGCCGTTGTGAGTGTCGGCGCCACAGTACCGGAGATGGTGTTGCCTATTGTGCTGACCAAACCGCCAACTGGTGCAGTTACCGGCGCCAGAGCGCTAAGCGGACCGCTGCTGCCCAGACTGGTGACTACCTGTCCGGTACTATTCACCGTGGCGCCAACCTGCGCCACCACACCGCCGGTACTGCCGACTGTGATCCCCACCGGATCCTGCGCCGTGCCAATTTGCCCCAGGCCGTTAGTCAGGCCGCCGCCGAGTACGGTGACGATACCGCTGGCATTGTCGATCACGCCATTCAATGCAGTCTTGGTAGCTGGAGTGAGTGGCAACTGGCTGACTATTGTATTGCCGGCGCCGTCAACCGCTGTACCCACGCTCGATACGGTAGTGCCTACGTTCGAGATCAGATTGCTCGATGTAGCAACCGGTGGTGTTGGTGGGTTCGGTGGATTCGGTGGCGTAGGTGGATTCGGCGGCGTCGTCGGCGTGGTGCCGCCAGGACCGGTACCCGCTGTGCTAGCACCCGCGCCGACACCATCGGCATGTATACCACCGCCGCTGCCGCATCCGGTGAGCAATGCTGTCAGTAACATGGATGCCGCCAGCAATCCGCCTTTTTTCGATGCTTTCATGATCTATCTCCCTTTTTGATGACTCGGATAAAGCTATGCCTACTGTCTTTTCGCAAAGAGCGTGCCAGCCAGAAACGCCTTCCAAACAGCAATAGTTGCAGCTCATCCAACACCATGAAAATGAGAAAAATAACTTATAAATCAATGAGTAACAGAAATATTTACTTCTAGAACGATAACATTGCCGTGCCGGCCGCCATGGCCTTTGACACGTAACATGTAACGTAACGCGAAGGAACAAAACCGGCCAAACACGCCGGATAAGTTGCAAAAAACACCACCTTGCAAGCGTATCCCTGTCGATCCGTTAATAGTTGCCCCAACGCCTATAATGAGCGCTCTCGCTAATCGACATCAAGACTACCAACCATGCCGCAGTCCTTAGATAATTTGCTGGTAATCGGGATTTCATCCCGTGCGCTATTCGATCTGGAAACCGAAGAGGCGATTTTTCGGCAACAGGGGCTGGAAGAATATCGTAGTCACCAGCTGCTCAATGAAGACCAGGTCCTCAAACCTGGCGCCGGGTTCGCCTTGGTAAAAGCGCTGCTGAAACTGAATCAGCTGACCGGCCAGCGTTTCGTCGAGGTGGTCGTGATGTCGCGTAATTCCAGCGAGACCTCGATGCGCATCTTCAACTCGATCAAGCATTACGGCCTAGACATTACGCGTGCCGTGCTGTCGGGCGGCGCTTCGCTGGCGCCGTATTTGCACGCCTTCAATGTCAGCCTGTTCTTGTCCTTGCATGAGGATGATGTCCAGGCTGCCGTGAATTCCGGCGTGGCGGCGGCGCTGCTGTATCAAAAACCGGAGAATGCTCTGGAGGAACTGGAGCAGATCCGCATCGCGTTTGACGGTGATGCCGTTATTTTTTCAGATGAATCGGAAAAGATTTATCAAACCGAGGGGATTGAAGCATTCGAGAAACACGAACGCGAGAACGCCATGCTGCCGTTGCCGCAAGGTCCGTTTGCGCGGCTGTTGCTGGCGCTGTCGTATATCCAGAATAACTTCAAGAATCCGGATGGACACGCGGCGCCTATCCGTACCGCACTGGTGACGGCGCGCTCTTCGCCGGCCCATGAACGCGTGATTCGCACCTTGCGCGCCTGGGACGTGGCGATCGATGAAACCTTCTTCATGGGTGGTCTCGTCAAATCGGATGTGCTGGCCGCCTTCAAGCCGCATATGTTTTTTGACGACCAGCCGGCGCATTGCGAGCGCGCCGCAGGCACGGTGCAAACCGGACGCGTGCCGTGGAAACAGGCGGGAGAACCGGAGTAAACCTGCCTGTTACCGCGACCAGGCGTCAAGCGGTCGGCAGGACATACCCCTTGAACTGTTCCCGCAACTTGTTTTTCAACAGCTTGCCGGTGGCGCCGATCGGCAAGGCGTCGACAAAAGCCACATCGTCCGGCGTCCACCATTTGGCGATCTTACCTTCGAAAAATTCGAGCAGCTGTTCGCGACTCACTTCCATGCCCGGCTTCCTGACTACCACCAGCAATGGCCGTTCGTCCCATTTCGGATGAAACATTCCGATGCAGGCGGCCATTTGCACCGCCGGATGCGCCATCACGATATTTTCCAGGTCTATGCTGCTGATCCACTCGCCGCCTGATTTGATGACGTCCTTGCTGCGATCGGTTATCTGCATGTAGCCGTCGGCATCGATAGTCGCCACGTCACCGGTGGGGAACCAGCCGTCCTGCAGCACATCCCCGCCCTCATTCTTGAAATAGGTAGCGACAACCCACGGCCCCTTGACCAGCAGGTTGCCGTAAGTGACGCCATCCCACGGCAGCTCCTGGCCGGCGTCGTCGACAATTTTCATATCGACGCCGTAGATAGCGTGACCCTGCTTTTGCAGCAGCAATTCCTGTTCTTCAAGAGGCAGGGATAAATGCCTGGTTTGCAGGCTGCCGGTGGTGCCCAGCGGCGACATCTCGGTCATGCCCCAGGCGTGCACCACATCTACATCATAACGATGGCGCAAAGCCCTCATCATTGCCGGCGGACAGGCGGAGCCACCGATGATGGTGCGCCTGAAGCTGGAGAATTTCAGCTGGTTTTGATCCATATAGTTCAGCAAGCCGAGCCAGACCGTCGGCACGCCGGCGGAAAAAGTGACTTGCTCTTGCTCGAACAGTTCGTACAGGGATTTCCCATCCAGTCCGGGGCCGGGAAACACCATTTTCGCGCCGGTAATCGGTACCGCGTATGGCAAACCCCAGGCGTTGACATGAAACATCGGCACTACCGGCAGCACGACGTCGCGCCCCGATATGTTCATGGTATCCGGCATGGTCGATGCCAGCGAATGCAATACAGTCGAACGATGCGAGTACAGGGCGCCCTTAGGATTGCCGGTCGTGCCCGAGGTATAACACAGGCTGGAGGCAGAATTCTCATCGAACAATGGCCAGCTGTACTCATCCGCGCTGGCTTCCAGCAAGGCTTCGTAGCACATCAGGTTGGGCAGCTTGCTGTCTTGCGGCAGATGCTCGGGGCCGCACATGGCGATGTAACCCTTGATGGTCTTGGCCAGCGGCGCCACCGCCTCCACCAACGGCAGGAAGCAGACATCGAACAGCAGGTATTGATCTTCGGCGTGGTTGGCAATGTAGCCGATCAGGTCCGGATGCAGGCGTGGATTGATGGTGTGCAGCACCGCCCCCGAACCGGATACCGCGTAATACGCTTCCATATGCCGATAACCGTTCCATGCCAGCGTGGCAACCCGCTCGCCCATCTTCACGCCCAGCGTGCTCAAGGCATTGGCAAGCCGGCGCGCGCGGCGATGGCACTCACTGTAGGTGTAGCGATGGATATCTCCTTCAACCCGCCGCGAGACTATTTCGTTGCTGCCGAAATAGCGGTCTGCGTGCTGCAGGATGCTGGAAATGAGCAGTGGCTGGCTCATCATCTGCCCCATCAACGGACTCTTGGGATACTGTGACATTGCATCTCCTGATGTTGTAATGAAACCGCTTTTTTAATGAAACAGCGTACTCACAATAATCCAGGGATGACATACATGTCAAAAACAAAAAGGCCCGACTTTACCGCCGGTCGCCTGGCGTTAAAATCGGGCCCTTCTATTCCTTCTATTGTTACTTGCTACTCGTACTACCGATACTTATAGCTTACCGTGCCGAAATCGCGTCCACCACGCACAAGGCGGTCATGTTGACGATACGGCGCACCGTTGCCGATGGCGTCAGGATGTGGACCGGCTTGGCGCAACCCAACAGGATCGGACCGACCGCCACACCATTGCCGCAGGTGTTCTTGAGCAAGTTGTAGGCGATATTGGCAGCATCGATGTTTGGCATTACCAACAGGTTGGCATCACCTTTCAACGACGAATCCGGCATTGTTTTTCTCAGCAGCTCGGCGTTCAGCGCGGTGTCGCCGTGCATTTCGCCATCGACTTCCAGCTCCGGCGCCAATTCCTTGATGATAGCCAGGGCGTTCCGCATTTTCCGCGCAGAAGCGCTGTCGCTGGAACCGAAATTCGAATGCGACAGCAGGGCTGCGCGTGGCTTGATGCCGAAGCGCAGCATTTCTTCCGCTGCCAGGATCGTGATTTCCGCCAGTTGCTCGGCAGTCGGATCTTCGTTGACATGGGTATCGACCAATACCAGCTGGCGGTCGGCCAGGATCAACGCATTCATCGCGGCGTAGACATTCACGCCTTCGCGACGGCCCAGCACTTTGTCGATGTAGTTCAGATGCAGGCTGGTGGTGCCGTAAGTACCGCAGATCATGCCGTCGGCATCGCCTTTGTGGATAGCCATCGAACCGATCAAGGTATGACGGCGGCGCATTTCCAGCTTGGCGTATTGCTCAGTCACGCCCTGGCGCTTGGTCATCGCCAGGAAGGTTTGCCAGTAATCGCGATAACGGGCATCGAATTCCGGATTGATGACTTCAAAATCGACGCCTGCTTTCAGACGCAGGCCGAAACGCTCGATGCGCTGTTGCAGCACCGCTGGACGGCCAACCAGGATCGGCCGCGCCAGGTTTTCATCTACCACCACTTGCACTGCGCGCAGGACGCGTTCTTCTTCGCCTTCAGCGTAGACGATCCGCTTTTTCTCGGCCGCGGTCTTCTTGGCGACCTGGAACAACGGCCGCATGAAGGTGCCGCTGCGATAAACGAATTGCTGCAGCTTGTCGATATAAGCGTCCATATCCTTGATCGGACGGCTGGCGACGCCGGACGCTTCTGCGGCCTTGGCGACTGCCGGTGCAATCTTGATCATCAGACGCGGATCGAACGGCTTTGGAATGATGTATTCAGGTCCGAACGACAGATTGGCGATGCCGTAGGTAGTGGCGACGATATCCGATTGCTCGGCTTGCGCCAGCTCGGCGATCGCATGCACCACCGCAATTTCCATCTCACGCGTGATAGTCGTGGCGCCGCAATCGAGCGCGCCGCGGAAAATGTAAGGGAAGCACAGAACGTTGTTAACCTGGTTCGGATAGTCAGAACGGCCAGTCGCCATGACTGCATCATCGCGTACGGCCTTGACATCTTCCGGCAGGATTTCAGGCGTCGGGTTAGCCAGCGCCAGCACCAGCGGCCGTGGCGCCATCGCCTTCACCATGTCTTGCTTGAGCACGCCGCCGGCCGACAGGCCTAGGAAAATGTCAGCGCCCGGGATCAGCTCGGCCAGGGTACGCGCATCGGTCTCGCGCGCGAAACGCAGCTTGTCCGGATCCATCAGTTCGACGCGACCTTTGTAGACCACGCCGGCCAGGTCGGTGACGAAAATATTTTCAATCGGGAAACCGAGATCGACGATCAGATCCAGGCAGGCCAGCGCCGCGGCGCCAGCGCCGGAGACCACCAGCTTGCAGCTCTTGATGTCTTTGCCTACTACCTTCAGGCCATTCAGAATCGCCGCACCGACGATGATAGCGGTACCGTGCTGATCGTCATGGAAGACCGGGATCTTCATGCGGTCGCGCAATTTGCGCTCAATCTCGAAACACTCTGGCGCCTTGATGTCTTCCAGGTTGATACCGCCGAACGTCGGCTCCAGCGAGGCGATGATGTCGCACAGCTTTTCCGGATCGTGTTCGTTGATTTCGATATCGAAGACATCGATGCCGGCAAATTTCTTGAACAGCACGCCCTTGCCTTCCATCACCGGCTTCGATGCCAGCGGGCCGATATTGCCAAGGCCGAGAACGGCGGTGCCGTTGGTGATAACCGCAACCAGGTTGCCGCGTGCCGTGTAGCGGAATGCATTGGCCGGGTCGGCCACGATTTCTTCGCAAGCGGCAGCAACGCCGGGCGAATAAGCCAGCGCCAGATCGCGCTGGTTCGTCAACAGTTTGGTCGGGGTTACGCTTATTTTCCCGGGGGTTGGAAACTCGTGATACTCAAGCGCTGCTTGGCGCAATTGTTGGCGGAGCTCTTCTTTTTTATCAATCATCGAATCCATATGCCTCTGTCCCCAAGTCTTAACAAGTGAAAGTCTTTGATTTTATCAGACTGCTCGCCGTGAGCCATGTGAATTTCGCATTGTGAATGAGGATTTCACGCAATTATTAATAATAACTATCAATTAATTACAATCAATTTATTATTCATAATCGACAATATGCAGTGTTCACTGGGAATACCCGGAAAATGATCGAGATCAAGCCGGTAGGAGCGATGTTGTAATAAAATTGCCCCCCGCGCGCACGACGGCGGCTTACCGCTCAATGCAGACAAGATTGAAGACCGCTTTTTCATCACCGCCAACCATCCTCCAGGACATTCCATGAAACCCATCATCATTATCGGCGCCGGCATGGCTGCCTATTCTCTGGCGCGCGAAGTGCGCAAGCTGGACAAGAGCGCCGAGCTACTGATCATTACGGCCGACGATGGCGGTTTCTATTCCAAGCCGATGCTTTCCAACGCCTTCGCCCAAAAGAAAGTGGCGGCGCAACTGATTTCGCAAAGTTCGGCGCAAATGGCGGAACAGATCGGCGCCAATATCATGACCAAAACCCGGGTCAACGGCATCGACACTGCACGCAAGGTAGTTGACACCAGCAACGGCGCTTTCGAATACCGGCAACTGGTACTGGCCGTAGGCGCCCAGCCGATCCGGCTGAACCTCGCCGGCGACGCCAGCGAGCGCGTGTTGTCCGTCAATCACATCGACGATTACGCTACCTTCCGCGCCAAGTTGCTGCCCGACTTGCAAGCATCGGCCCGCGTCGCGATTCTGGGCGCCGGTTTGATCGGTTGCGAATTTGCCGACGATCTTGCTGCGCACGGCCATTCGGTGACGCTGATCGATCCCAATCAATTGCCGTTGGCGGCGCTGGCGCCGCAAGCTTTGTGCGAAGGCTTGCACGCTGCACTGACTGCGCGTGGCATCAACTTGCGACTTGGCACGACCGCCGCCTGCATCGACCATGCCGACGGTGCAATCAAGATTACCCTGTCGAATGGCGAAGTGGTTGTTGCCGATGTCGTCTTGTCGGCCGTCGGCCTGCGCCCCGACCTGGCTCTGGCGCAAGTAGCGCAACTGGCCACCGGCCGCGGCATCATGGTCGATAGCCATGGCCGCACCAGCGCTGCCGACGTCTATGCGCTCGGCGATTGCGCCGAGTACCGCGTCGACCGTGAAGGCCGTACCAGCCCGTTGCCATACATCGCACCGATCCTTACCGCTGCGCGTGCGATTGCCAAGACATTGACCGGCGAAGATACCGAAATCGATCTGAAACATTCGCCGGTGATCGTCAAGACACCGAGTTATCCGCTGGCGCTGATACCGCCGCCACCGCACACGGTAGCCGCCGGCCACTGGGAAACCGAACTGGATGGCGCCACCACTATCTGCCGCTTCTTTGATGCGCATGGTGTGATGGTGGGTTTTGGAGTAGCGCCGCAAGAAGCGAAAATCAGGCAAGCCTTGATGGCGGCTTTGGGGACGACAGCGTAGGTCACGCGTGGGCACAAAGGCGTGCCCACCCTACGTTGCAGCATTACGCAAATTCGGCAATCAGCTCCACAATTTCCGCACCATAAGTTTCCAGTTTCTTCTCGCCAACGCCGCTGACACCGCGCAAGTCATCCAGCGAAGCTGGCTGCGCCTTGGCGATTTCACGCATGGTGGCGTCGTGGAAGATGACGTAAGCGGGCACGTTGTGTTTGCGTGCAGTCTCGACCCGCCACCAGCGCAACTTCTCGAAAATCGCCTGTTCCAGCGTCGACAGATCCGTTTCGACATAGCCCTTCGGCTTGCTGCCGCTGCGTTTCTGCTTGACCGGCTTCTGGTATTCCCGCAGCTGTACCGCTTGCTCGCCGCGCAGCACCGGACGCGCTGCATCGGTCAGTTTGAGCGCGCTGTATGCCTCGTGGTCGACCGTGATCAGGCCCAGCGCAATCGACTGCCGCATGATCGCCCGCCACTCGGCTTCGCTGCGATCGCTGCCGATGCCAAACGTCGACAGTTGATCATGGCGCCATTGCTTGATCTTGTCGGAGTCCATGCCACGCAAGACATCCATCACATGCATCGCGCCGAAGCGCTGGTCGACCCGGTAAATCGTCGATAGCAGCTTTTGCACCACCACCGTCGCATCGAATGACACCGGCGGGCTCATGCAGGTGTCGCAATTGCCGCAACGCTCTGAGCCCTGGCCGAAATAATCCAGCAAACGCACGCGGCGGCAATGTAGGGTTTCACACAATCCCAGCATGGCATCCAGCTTGACGCCCAGCACCCGCTTGAAGACTTCGCCGGCTTCCGACTCGTCGATCATGCGACGTTGCTGCACCACGTCTTGCAAACCGTACGCCATCCAGGCATTGGCGGGACCACCGTCGCGGCCGGCGCGGCCGGTTTCCTGGTAATAACCTTCAATGCTCTTGGGTAAATCCAGATGCGCGACAAAGCGTACATCCGGCTTATCGATCCCCATGCCGAATGCGATGGTGGCCACCATCACTATGCCATCTTCACGCAGGAAGCGCCCTTGATTCTTGGTCCGTTGCGCGTAGTCCATACCGGCGTGATAGGGCAAGGCCTGGATCCCCTGCTGCCCCAGAAATTCAGCGGTTTCCTCAACCTTCTTGCGCGACAGGCAATACACGATGCCCGCATCGCCGCCATGTTCGCTTTGAATAAAGTCGAGCAGCTGCTTGCGGCCGTTGGCTTTTTCAACAATCTGATAACGGATGTTGGGACGATCGAACGAAGAAACGAAGCGCGCGCCCTGCTCAAGTTGCAGCCGTAGCGCAATCTCCTCCCGGGTCTGCTGGTCGGCAGTGGCTGTCAGCGCAATCCGCGGCACGTTCGGAAAACGTTCGTGCAGGATCGACAGCTTGATATATTCTGGCCGGAAATCATGCCCCCATTGCGATACGCAATGCGCCTCATCAATCGCAAACAAGGCAATCTTGGACGATTCCAGCAAATCCAGGCAACGCGGCGTCAGCAAGCGTTCCGGCGCCACATACACCAGATCGAGATCGCCACTGCGCACGCGGCGTTCGATCTGCGATGCTTCTTCGTAGGTTTGCGTAGAATTCAGGAAAGCGGCGCGCACACCGACCTCCGCCAGCGCGTCGACCTGGTCTTGCATCAGCGCGATCAGCGGCGACACCACCACTCCGACCCCGTCCCGCAACAATGCCGGAATCTGGTAACACAGCGACTTGCCGCCACCGGTCGGCATCAGCACCAGCGCGTCACCACCATTAGCCACATGACTGACAATCTCTGCCTGCTGGCCGCGAAAAGATGGATAACCGAATACCGTTTGCAGTATATGAAGTGCTTGCGGGTCGGAACTGGCGGATGCTTCTGCTGAATCTGACGAATGTAGCGAATGTGGCATTAGTTACTTAAGGAATCTTGTATTAGCTTAGAAAGCCGTTATGGACACCGACCAGGAGAAATACTCCCAGGGCGACGCGATAGATGATGAAGGGCCAGGTTGAGAACTTCTCCAGGAATTTCATCAAGCCCCAGATCGCGCCAAAAGCCGAAATGCTGGCGACCACCAGGCCGAAGATCAGCAACATCCAGGTCTCCAGCGGCATGTGCAAATGGAACAGCACCAGCAACTCTTTCAACCCTGCCAGCGCAATCGCAGGCAAACCGAGCAGGAAGGAGAAGCGTGCCGCTTCTTCACGCTTGAAATTAAGGAACAAGGCGGCAGTCAGCGTCGAACCGGAACGCGACACGCCAGGAATCAGCGCACCGACCTGCGCCAGGCCGACGATGACGGCATCGCGCATACGCATCTCGCCAACAGTACGGCGATGACGGCAACTGAGTTCTGCGAGCGCCAGCAGCACACCCATGGCGATACAGGCATAGCCGATCACACTCAGGCTGCGCAACGGCGAGCCGCAGGCGTTCAGCACATGCGACAGGGACAGTCCGGCGATCCCGATCGGGATCGTCGCCACGATGATAGCCACACCTAGACGAAACGATGGGCTGCTGAAATTGCGTTCACGCACCGCCGCGATGCTGCCGACAGTGACTTCACGTACATCGCACCAGAAATAACTGACCACGGCCGCCAGCGCCGCCAGCTGCATCGCTGCAGAAAAAGCGGAGCCCGGATCGTGCCATCCGAGTATGGCCGGAACGATGCGCATATGCGCAGTGGAAGAAATCGGCAATAACTCAGAGATCCCCTGAATCACGCCCAGAATCGCTACCTGTAAATAGTCTAGCGATGCAAACCCGATATCGGTACCAGCGGAACATACACTTGCCACAGCAATCTCCTGTCCAGGATCAAATGATTACAATTTTCTAAAATACCAATGACTTTTCTTTTGGGAGTCACGAAAGAGCAGAGCTGCGCTCAATGCGCCCACTCAATGCGCCCAGTTTACCCAGCCGGCATATCCGGTCACGATCACCACCAGGCCGAACACAATCCGGTACCACGCAAACACGGTGAAATCATGGCTGCTGATATAGCGCAACAACCAGCGCACGCACAGGAATGCCGAGACAAACGCCGCTGCAGTGCCGATCGAGAACAGCGGGATATCGGCCGCCGACAATAGCGCCCGATCTTTATATAGGGAATAAATGGTGGCGGCAAACAGGGTAGGAATTGCCAGGAAAAAAGAAAACTCGGTGGCCGCCTTGCGTGACAGGCCGAACATCATGCCGCCGATAATCGTTGCGCCCGAACGGCTGGTGCCGGGAATCAGCGCGAACGCCTGGGCAATGCCGATCTTCAGCGCATCCAGTGCGCTCATGTCGTCGACCGATTCAACCCTGGCCACCCGATCGCCGTTCTTGTTACGGCGCTCTACCCAGAGGATCACAAAGCCGCCGACAATCAGTGCAATCGCCACAGGCAAAGGTGCGAACAGTTTGTCCTTGATCATCTTGCTGAACAACAGCCCCAGTATCGCTGCCGGGATAAAAGCGATGATCAGGTTGATAACCAGTTTGCGCGCCTTGACGTCGTTAGGCAGGCCGCGCAAGACCGCGCCGATACGGGCCCGGTATTCCCAGCATACGGCGAAAATCGCACCGGCCTGGATGGCGATGTCGAACACTTCGGCTTTTTCACGCGTAATGTCGGCGGTAAAGTCCAGCAAGCTGCCGGCCAGAATCAGGTGACCGGTCGACGAGATAGGCAAAAACTCGGTGAAACCTTCGACCAGGCCCATGATGAGCACTTTTAACGCGAGAACAATATCCATGTAATGTGGGAGTAAAAAAGTGAAAGGAAATCAGGCTCCGGGGCGAATGATACCGCCCCGGCCGTCGTATAGCTGCTGGATATTTCTTAAAAACAGCCGGCTATTTTACCGGTTCAAAGGTAACCACCAGGTTTTCGGGCTTGGTGCCGATTCTTGTCGGCATGAAAGCGACGCCGGCATAACGTAAATCTTCCGGCTTGAAGGTATACAACGGGACGTTGGCCAGTAACTGGCGCGCCAGCAAATTGCCTATCTGCGTTACTTGCGCGGCGTAGGTATTGTCGAGGCCGTCCAGCACCAGGCTGTCCAGCTTGGGCTCCTGCAGCGTCACGGCGCTGTGCGGATTATCCAGGGTCAGTACGCCCGAGATCGCCATCTTGCCGCTCCATGACTTACCTAGCAGCGGCATGGCGAGCGTCACATCGGTTACCATCGACAAGCGATTCTGCTCCGGCGGCAAGCGATTCTGCTCCGGCGGCAAGCTCAGCTGGGCCTTGCTGGCGGTAATCTCGAACAGGCCCAGGTAACGTTGCGAAAACGGCAAACGCTTGTCGACTGATTGCTGCAGTTTAGTTAACGGAAATTCGACATCGCGCGGTCCGATAAGGGCGGCGCATGACGATAAGAGCAGTGCGGTGAATAGCGCCAAGAACACCGGCATGACCTTGCCGAGAGTCAAGTTTCTAGATTGCATTCAAATTTTTCCTTTTTCTGCTGATCAATAGACTGACCCTACGCAGCGGTCAATCGTTCCAGCGTTGCCAGGTAATGCATCGCATGCGCTTGAGAACTGCCGCACATATCCAATGC
>FTFY01001026.1_pt1 | contig 12753 bp, 10 predicted proteins | sample 1640561 | NCBI WGS metagenome assembly FTFY01 (sample SAMEA3914789, study PRJEB12502) | metagenome | biome: forest; material: soil | place: Canada | collected 2011-07-03 | depth 0.3 m | reverse complement strand
TTGGCTTTCTCCAGAATACCTGACAGCAATTCCGAATTTTCGATCGAGGTGGTACCCACCAACACCGGCTGGCCACGCTCGTAACAATCCTGAATATCCTTCAGCATCGCCATGTATTTTTCTTGGGAAGTCTTGTAGACCTGGTCCTGCCGGTCTTTACGCTGATTCGGCCGGTTTTGCGGGATCACCACGGTCTCCAGACCGTAGATTTCCTGGAATTCGTACGCTTCGGTATCGGCGGTACCGGTCATGCCGGCCAGCTTGCCGTACATGCGGAAGTAATTCTGGAAGGTGATCGAGGCCAGGGTCTGATTCTCGTTCTGGATCTTGACGCTTTCCTTGGCTTCAACCGCCTGGTGCAAACCATCCGACCAGCGACGGCCAGTCATCATGCGGCCGGTGAACTCATCGACAATGACGATTTCGCCATTTTGCACCACGTAGTGCTGATCCTTGAAGTACAGGGAGTGGGCACGCAGCGCAGCGTAAAGGTGATGGATCAGGCTGATGTTAGCAGCGTCGTACAGCGACGCGCCTTCTGCCAGCAAGCCCATGTTGGTGAGGATCTGCTCAGCCTTTTCGTGGCCGGCTTCCGTCAACAGGACCTGATGCGCTTTTTCATCCTTGGTGTAGTCGCCAGGTACTTCAACCTTGCCCTTGCCGTCCGGTGTTTCTTCACCGATTTGCTGGATCAGCATTGGCGGCACTTCATTGATCTTGTAATACAGATCGGTATGATTTTCAGCCTGGCCGGAAATGATCAGCGGGGTACGCGCTTCGTCGATCAGGATCGAGTCGACTTCATCGACGATAGCAAAATTCAGGGCACGCTGCACGCGGTCCGTGGCGTCGTACACCATGTTGTCGCGCAGATAGTCGAAACCGAATTCGTTGTTGGTGCCGTAGGTAATATCAGCCGAATAAGCAACTTGCTTGGCATCGTGCTCAACCGACGACAGGTTGACGCCGGTAGTCAGGCCGAGCCAGCCATACAGGCGCCCCATCCACTCCGCATCGCGCTGCGCCAGGTAATCATTGACGGTCACCACGTGCACGCCCTTGCCGGTCAGTGCATTCAGGTAGGCTGGCAAGGTTGCCATCAGCGTCTTGCCTTCGCCGGTGCCCATTTCGGCAATTTTCCCGTAATGCAACACCATGCCGCCAATCAGCTGGACGTCGAAGTGGCGCATTTTCAAGACCCGTTTGCCGGCTTCGCGGCAAACCGCAAATGCTTCCGGCAACAAAGCGTCGAGCTTCTCGCCGCCCGCAATGCGCTGCTTCAGCTCCGGCGTTTTAGCCTGCAGCTCCGCATCGGACAGTTTTTCGAATGCCGGTTCAAGTGCATTAATTTGTCGGACGACTTTTTTATATTGTTTGAGCAGGCGCTGGTTGCGGCTACCGAAAATCTGGGTCAGTAATGACATGCTTGGATTCTAAAAAAAAGCGCCGGCGGCATTCCGTGGCATCTTGTAAATGGACACGAAACCGGGCTGTGGCTAAATAAATAATCGGAGAATTTTATCATGCAGTCCCCGACACATTGGGGTTATGCGCCAGGAAACAATAGCAAGTTGCGCAAATTGTGCCGTATTGGCTGTCGCATTGACACTGCTTCCTGGCAATACTGCTTGCATTACAACAACATCTTTACTTTCCTGCCAATATTGCCGCCTTTGCCAGATCGGTGCCGGCATTCAAGAACTTGCGCGGATCCTGCGCCACGCCTTTTATTCTTACCTCGAAATGCAAATGCGGCCCGGTGGAACGCCCGGTAGTGCCGATATCGGCAACATGCTGACCGCGTTGCACGATATCGCCCACTTTGACGAACAGTCTCGACGCATGCGCATAGCGGGTGATGATGTCGTTACCGTGGTCGATATCAAGCATGTTGCCGTATTGCGGGTGATATTCCGCAGCAATCACCACCCCCGCAGCAGCAGCGACAATAGGAGTGCCGACCGATGCCGGGAAATCCAGCCCTTCATGAAATGCACTGCGGCCGGAAAACGGATCGAGCCGCCAGCCAAAACTTGATGAATTGTAATTAACGTTAACCGGCTGGTTGGTCGGCAACAACTTGGATTTGATGCGGTCGCTCATCAGCACGGTTTCAACCACGTTGAGATAATCGGCGCGATAACCGACATCGCGCGACATCGCGTCCAGCGCTTGCTGGAACTCACTCATGGTCATGTCGTGAGAGCGTCTGTCGTCCAGGCTACTGGATTCGGCGCCGCCGCGGCCGGGCGCCTCCTTGAAATTAAATTCTTCCGGCTTGACGCCTGCCAGGCCTTGGACCCGCTCGCCCAGCGCGTCCAGGCGCATCAACTGCGCCTGCATTTCACCCAGTTTGACGGCCATCGCCGCCAGGTTTTCTTTCAGGTATTTGTCTTTATCCTGCAGTCCGGCCGCAGAACTGCTGGCAGCCTTGCCGGCAAACGGCAAACCGACCGCGTAGCGGGCCGTGAGGAAATATAGCAATCCAGTCGCCAGTAATACCGCCAATAGAAAGGCGGCGATCATCAATGAGATGTGCCTGGCGCCTAAAGTGATGGATTTTGCGCGATTAAAACGCGGGTGCAACAGAATTACCTGCATTGCAGCTCCGGTGACGCCCTTAGCGGGTCACAGGTGTGATAAGGTTTCACTATCATGCGCAGACTCTCATCAACTCTCTCACCTTCTTCTTACCGGCCAGCGACAACGGGTTCCAGGCCTCAGACTCAAAAAGCCGCTACCGATTTTTTACGGGGAAATGACAAGATGGCGGCATTGCTGCCCGCTGTCACACGCATGGCGGCGCTGCAAAAGCAAATTGCCGCCGAATTGCCTGCCATGTTCAGTACCTGCGAAGTATTGCAATGCGAAGCCGGGCAACTGGTACTATCCGCGCCCAACGCGGCACTTGCAAGCAAATTGAAGCAGCAACTGCCACGCTTGCAAAGCCAATTGCTAGCAGGAAATTGGCAGATTAATGCAATCCGAATCAAAGTGCAAGTAAGCCAAAATCTAATGAAAGCGCCTGCCGTCAAGCAAGCCCTGCTTTCATCCAAAGCGGTTTCGGCATTCTCTTCGTTGATGGAGGAACTGGAACCATCAGCTGCAAACGAAGCACTGAAAAATGCTATCGCAGCGATGGTCAGACGCTATAGCGAGAAGAAATAAATCATCGAATCGCTACAGGCAAAGAATAACGCCATCTTGTAAAAATGACATTATACACAAACAGTTAGTAAAAACTCAATTCAACGCCCACTCTTGTCCGACCTGGCGTTGGTAGGCGCCTGGCGCTTCGGCTAGCTCATCGAAGCTGACCACATCATACGCATCCGGCTGAGCCAATAAAGCGCGCAACAACTGGTTATTCAATCCGTGGCCGGACTTGTGGGCAGTGTAACTGGCCAGCAGCGGATGGCCGATCAGGTACAGGTCGCCGATGGCGTCCAGGATCTTGTGGCGCACGAACTCGTTTTCGTAGCGCAAGCCGTCACTGTTGAGGATCCGGTATTCATCCATCACGATCGCATTTTCCAGCGAACCGCCGCGCGCCAGCCCCAGGCCGCGCATGGTTTCCACATCTTGCATAAAGCCGAAGGTACGCGCGCGCGCGATTTCCTTCACATACGACTGGACACTGAAATCGACCTCGGCGGTCTGGCCGGTGCCATCCACTGCCGGGTGATTGAATTCGATAAAGAACTTGAGCTTGAAACCATTGCAAGGATCCAGGCGCGCCCATTTCTCGCGGTCGCCCTGGCCTTCGCGGACTTCAACGGTTTTTTTGATGCGGACGAACTTCTTGGCGGCGTTCTGCTCCTCCAGCCCGGCCTGCTGCAGCAAGAACACGAACGACGATGCCGAGCCGTCCATGATGGGAATTTCTTCGGCAGTCACATCGACATACAGATTATCAATGCCAAGCCCAGAGCAGGCAGACATCAAATGCTCGATGGTCGATACCCGCACCCCGTCCTTGACCAGCACCGAAGCCATGCGCGTATCGCCGACTTCGGTGGCTTTCGCGGGGAAGTCGACGGCCGGGTCGATATCGACACGACGGAAAATGATCCCTGTGTCTACGGCGGCCGGACGCAGGGTCAGCTCGACCTTGGTGCCGGAATGGACGCCAATGCCTGTCGTTTTGACAATTTTCTTGATGGTGCGTTGTTTCAACATGATGACATTATAAATCTGACTGATAATTATTCTGTAACGATGTGTAGCCGGTGTGGGGTAAAAAACACGACTTCACTTATTTGATGTTTCCGTCCATACAATTGAAAAGCGGCGCTAGCCTTCAGGCTAGCGCCGCCTTGTCTACTGCCGGTAATTCAGCTTAAGCCAGTTGCGCCAGCAGGGTTTCTGCATTGGATACTTCAAACTTGCCACCTTGCTCAACGTTCAGCTGTGTGACCACGCCGTCGTCGATCAGCGCCGAGAAACGCTGCGAACGCACGCCCATGCCGAACTTGCCGAAATCGGCGTCCAGACCCAGCGCCTTGACGAAATCGGCATTGCCGTCGGCCAGCAAACGCACGATGCCGGTGGCTTTCTGATCACGGCCCCAGGCGCCCATGACGAACGCGTCATTAACCGAAACCGCCCAGATCTCGTCTACGCCCTTGGCCTTGAATTCCGCTGCGTGCTGGATATAGCCTGGCAGATGCTTGGCCGAACAAGTCGGCGTGAAAGCGCCAGGTACCGCGAACAAAGCGATTTTCTTGCCTTTGACCAGATCGCTGACATTGAACGTATTTGGTCCAAGTGCGCAACCTTCGGTTTCGGTTTCGATGAATTCTGCTAATTTGCCTTCTGGCAGGCGATCGCCGATCTTGATAGTCATGATGTAGTCCTTGTCTAGGTAATTGATGGCGCCCCTGAAACTCTCGGCACAACGGTAAACTGAACCGCTGCGCCACACTTCAGAGACATCGAATGTCTGTGGATCCCACAAAAGAAAACGCCGCGCCTGTTCGACGCGGCGTGGAACCCGCAGTATGCCTTGTTCCGCAAATTCATGCAGAGCGCTGACGCTGATAGCAGGTATTCGAATTTGCCATTGCCCGCCATCAGCGCCCGTCAGAACAACCTGGATTTAGTCGGCCTGCTTACGCAAGAAAGCCGGGATATCGTAGGTTTCCATGCCGTTCTTTTCCAAAGCCCGCACCGTGTCGGAAGCCGATTCGCGACGCCATACTGCAGGCGCCTTCATGCCTTCGAACGAAGAGCCGCCATGTCCCACCGAAGCCTGGCCATGCATCATCGGCTCGTTGTGGGTACCGGTACGCATCATTGGCGCTTGCACCAACTGCACCGACTTGCGCGCACGGCCCAGGCCGGTTGCCACCACGGTGACGCGGATATCGTCGCCCATGGTTTCGTCGTAGGCGATCCCTTGGGCAATCGATGCATCCGGCGCCGCAAAAGCACGCACGGTTGCCATCACTTCCTTGATTTCCTTACCCTTCAGGCTGCGGCTGGCCGTAACGTTGACCAACACCCCGCGGGCGCCGGACAAATCGATACCATCCAGCAGCGGCGAGGCGACGGCCTGCTCCGCTGCCAGACGCGCGCGATCTACACCGTGTGCGGTTGCAGTACCCATCATTGCCTTGCCCTGTTCACCCATGATGGTCTTGACGTCATTGAAGTCGACGTTGATATGACCAGGCACGTTGATGATTTCGGCGATCCCGGCAACGGCATTGTTGAGTACGTCGTCGGCGTGTTGCAGCCACTCCATCATGCTGTCGTCTTCATAAATCTCTTCGAGCTTTTCGTTGAGAATGATGATCAGCGAATCGACATGCTGGGACAATGCTTCCAGACCTTCATCGGCGATGTCCATGCACTTCTGGCCTTCGTAGGAGAATGGCTTCGACACCACCGCCACCGTCAGCGCGCCTTGTTCCTTGGCGATCTGCGCCACCACCGGTGCAGCACCGGTGCCGGTGCCGCCGCCCATGCCTGCGGCGATGAACACCATGTGTGCACCGCGCAGTGCATCTTCGATGCGGCTACGCGATTCTTCGGCCAGCTGGCGGCCAACCGACGGCTTCATACCCGCGCCCAGGCCGGTCTCGCCGATCTGGATCACGTTATGCGCCTTCGATTGCTTAAGCGCCTGTGCATCAGTGTTAGCGGCAATGAACTCCACGCCGGACACACCCTTGTTGATCATATGTTGGACCGCATTACCGCCAGCGCCACCGACGCCGACGACTTTAATCACGGTGCCCAAAGTTGCATTGTCAAGCATATCGATTTCCATGATATTTCCTCATAAAGATGCAGCATTCAGTCAATAGGCATCACGCTGTGTGAGGCCTAGCAACTGACAACTGCGTGTTGCACAAACAACGTTAAAAACAAATCTCGTATTGAAAAACGTACTAAACAAATAGATTAAAAACGTATTAAAAATTACCCAGGAACCACTCCTTCATGCGCTGCCAGATTGCCTTCGCCGAACCTTCCTGACGTGTCACGATGTAACCGCGCAGGTACTGCTTTTTTGCTTCCAGCAGCAAACCCAACACGGTCGAATAACGCGGGCTACGTACGACATCAGCCAGCTGGCCGTGATACTCCGGGGTGCCGAGACGCGCCGGCTTGAGGAAAATATCCTCCGCCAGTTCGATCATGCCGGGCATCATTGCCGAGCCACCGGTCAACACCACACCGCTCGACAACACCTCTTCATATCCAGACTCGCGCACCACCTGGTGCACCAACGCAAACAACTCTTCGACGCGCGGTTCGATCACTGCCGCCAAAGCCTGGCGCGACAAGGTGCGCGGATTGCGATCGCCCAGACCAGGCACTTCCAGCGTTTCGCCCGGGTCGGCCAGAATCTGTTTGGCCACGCCGTAACGCAGCTTGATTTCTTCTGCCTCATTGGTCGGTGTACGCAGCGCCATCGCAATGTCGTTGGTAATCTGATCGCCGGCAATCGGAATCACCGCGGTATGCCGGATCGCGCCTTCCGTGAATACTGCAACGTCGGTAGTCCCGCCACCGATATCAACCAGCACCACACCCAGCTCTTTCTCGTCAGATGTAAGTACCGCATCTGCCGATGCCAGCGGCTGCAAGGTCAGGTCCGACACTTCCAGTCCACAGCGCCGGATACACTTGACGATGTTCTGTACCGCCGATACCGCGCCGGTGACGATGTGCACTTTCACTTCCAGTCGGATGCCGCTCATGCCGATTGGTTCACGCACATCTTCCTGGCTATCAACAATAAATTCCTGCGGCACGGTATGCAGCAATTGCTGGTCGGTAGGAATATTGACGGCCTTGGCCGTTTCTATAACGCGCGAGACGTCGGCTGCGCTGACTTCCTTGTCCTTGATCGCCACCATGCCGCTGGAATTGAAGCTGCGGATATGGCTACCTGCGATCCCGGTGTAGACATTGCGGATCTTGCAGTCGGCCATCAGTTCAGCTTCTTCCAGCGCGCGCTGGATAGACTCGACGGTGGCTTCGATATTTACCACCACGCCTTTTTTCAGTCCCTTGGATTCAGCCTGGCCCAGGCCGATGACTTCATGGCGCCCGTCGGACAATACCTCGGCAACCACGGCCACCACTTTGGAGGTACCGATGTCGAGACCGACGATCAAATTTTTTGCGTCTTTTGTCATAGTGTTTCGCTTATTTTTTCTTGCTTCCCAATCCGCTCGACATGCCGCTCGCCTTCAGCGCCAAGCCATTCGGATACCGCATATCTACACTTTCAATCCGGTTCTGCAAACGCGACAGCAGTTGCGGATAAATCTGCACCAGTCGTGCCACGCGGTCTTTCAGCGTGTTCTTGTTCTGCTCTCGCCCCAGTTCCACCGTCATGCCGTTATCCAGTTTCACGGTCCATGCGTAACGCGTCGACAACTCCACTTCCACCGGGCTCAGCTTCAGCGGCGCAAACCATGAGCGGAAATCCGCCAGGCGCGCCGTTACATCTTTCTCGCTGCCTTTCGGGCCGGACATGCGCAACAACTCGCCGTCTTCTTCCGCTTCGTCCAGGTTGGCGGTAAACAAATCGCCATATACCGACAGCAGACGGCCGTCATCGTCCCAGGTCGCCAGCGGCTGATGCTCTTCGATCGTCACGATCAGCGTGTTCGGCCATTCGCGCTGCACCGCTGCCTTGCGCACCCATGGCACCGATTCAAAAGCGGTACGCACCGTATCCAGGTTGGCGGTAAAAAAATTACCCTTGATGCGAGGCAGTGCGCTGGCCCGGATGATCAACGGATTGACGCGCCGCAGTTCACTCTGCCCCGCAGCTTCAATCCGAATCGTCTTCAGCGTAAACATCGGCCGCTGCGCCAGCCACCAGACACCAGACGCCAGCAATGCGAGCGCAGCCAGTCCCAGCAAGGCGCCGGAGATTGCGTTCAACATTTTGATGTCTTGCCACATGGTTATCGACTTTATCTCTTGGATCGTTAGTTAATTCTTAAAATAAATATCTACGCTTTCTTTTTCAAACCGGGATCAACCCGGCTTCCAGTCTTCCGACGGCTTCAAATCAAGCGCAGCCGATTTCAGTATTTCGACGCACAGATCTTCGTAACTGACGCCGTTCGCCTTGGCCGCAATCGGCACCAGCGAATGGCCGGTCATGCCTGGTGAAGTGTTGATCTCCAGCAGGAACGGTTCGTTGTCCGATGAACGCAACATGAAATCGACCCGCGCCCAACCTTCGCATCCGAGAGCGTTGTATGCCTGCACCGCCAGCGACTGTATGCGCTGTGTCAGTGCCTCATCCAGCGGCGCCGGGCACAAATACTTGGTGTCATCGGTAAAGTATTTATGTTGATAATCGTAGTTGCCTTCCGGTGCGCGAATCTCGACGACGGGCAACGCGCGGGCGTTACGGCCGGCGCCCAGCACCGGCACCGTCAGCTCGCGCCCGGCGATGAACTCTTCAGCCAGCACCACCTCATCGAATTTGGCGCACAAGGCAAAACCCTCGTTCATATCGGAATAACCGGCGACCTTGCTGATGCCGATGGTCGATCCTTCATGCGGCGCTTTCAGCATCAGCGGCAAACCCAGTACATCCGGCACCTGACGCAATTCCTCACGCGTCGCGCTATGGGCATCCAGAACGATGAAACGCGGCGTCGGCAATGCCATGCTTTGCCAGACACGCTTGGTCATGACCTTGTCCATCGCAATCGCGGACGCCATCACACCCGGACCGGTATATGGAATACCCAGCTGTTCCAGCGCACCCTGCAGCGTGCCGTCTTCGCCATAGCGGCCGTGCAAGGCGATAAACACGCGATCGAATTTTTCCGCCGCCAACTCCGCCAGGCTGCGCTGCGCCGGATCGAAAGGATGGGCATCGATGCCTTGGCTCTTCAATGCCTGCAGCACGCCGGCTCCGGACATGTTGGAAACTTCGCGCTCGGCCGAACGCCCGCCGAACAGTACGCCGACTTTTCCGAATTGATGACCTGTCATTTTTTTGCTCATGTCTATACTCTTGCCTATTGCTCTACCAGTTGCGCCAACTTGCCAGGCACTCCGCTAATCGAACCTGCCCCCATCGTCATCACCACATCGCCGTCGCGCGCGATGTTCAGAATCGACGCCGGCATATCGTTGATGTCTTCCACAAATACCAGCTCGGCCATGCCCGCAACCCGCAAAGCGTGCGCCAGGGCGCGGCCGTCGGCCGCCACGATCGGCGCTTCGCCGGCGGCATACACTTCCGCCAGCACCAGCACGTCAACCGTCGACAGCACTTTTACAAAATCTTCAAACAGGTCGCGGGTACGGGTGTAACGATGCGGCTGGAACACCAGCACCAGACGCCGCCCCGGATAGGCGCCGCGCGCTGCCGAAATCGTCGCTGCGGTTTCCACCGGGTGATGGCCGTAATCGTCGACCAGCGCAAATTCACCGTTCGGCTTGCCGGCGGCATCCTGCAGTTTGATTTCGCCGTAGCGGGTGAAGCGCCGGCCAACGCCGTTAAATTCGGTCAACGCCTGTTGAATCGCGGTATCCGCAACGCCCAGCTCACGTGCGATAGCAATCGCTGCGCAGGCGTTCTGGACATTGTGCATGCCCGGCTGATTCAGGCTGATAGGCATTGGCGCAAAACCTTTTTGAATCACCGTGAATTGCATGTGGCCGGCCACTGCCTTGGCATCGATGGCGCGCCCATCGGCATCTTCATGGAAGCCGTAGGTAGTAATCAGCTTGGAAATCTGCGGCATGATTTCGCGCACGTTGGCGTCGTCCATGCACAACACCGCCACGCCATAAAATGGCAGGCGCTGGGTGAATTCGACAAAGGCCTGCTTCAGTTTGTTGAAATCGTGATCATAGGTATCCATATGATCGGCGTCGATATTGGTGATGACCTCAATCACTGGCGACAGGTTGAGGAATGACGCATCCGATTCATCGGCTTCGGCCACGATAAAGTCGCCGGAACCCAGTTTGGCATTGGCGCCGGCACTGGTGAGGCGGCCGCCGATCACGAAAGTCGGATCCAGGCCGCCTTGCGCCAGCACACTGGCCACCAGGCTGGTGGTGGTGGTCTTGCCATGCGTGCCGGCAATCGCGATGCCGCGCTTGAGGCGCATCAACTCTGCCAGCATGACCGCGCGTGGCACGATAGGAATATGCTTTTCACGCGCAGCAACTACTTCGGGATTATCCGCTTGCACCGCTGTCGAAGTGACGATCGCATGTGCCTGGTCGATATTCGCCGCCGCATGGCCTTTGCTGATTTTGGCGCCCAGGCTTACCAATCGCCGGGTAGCCGCATTACTGCCGAGATCCGAGCCAGAGATCGTGTAACCGAGATTCAACAGCACCTCTGCGATGCCGCTCATGCCGCTGCCGCCGATACCTACAAAATGGATATTCTTAACTTTATGTTTCATACGTCACCTGCTAATTCTTCAAGAACCTGCGCGATCGCCTGATTGGCATCGCGCCGGCCGTTTTCATATGCTGCCTGCGCCATTGTCTGGCAGTCCTGACGCGAGATCCGCGTCAACAACGCGGCCAGGCGCTCTTTGCTTAAGTCTGTTTGCGGCAAATGAATCGCCGCTTTCTGGGTCGCCATCCAGCGCGCGTTGTCGCGCTGGTGCGAAGTTGTCGATGCCACCAGCGGCACCAGCACGCTGGCGACGCCGGCCGCGGTCAGTTCCGAAACCGTGATCGCTCCGGCCCGGCAAATCACCAGATCGGCATCGGCATAGCGACGCGGCATGTCATCGATAAACGCCACCACCTCGGCGGTTACCCCGGCCGCTGCATAAGCGCTGCGCAAGGCATCGATATGCTGCTTGCCGGATTGATGCGTGATGCTTGGCCGCAAATCGACCGGTATCAAAGCCAAGGCTGCCGGCAAACAATCATTGAGCGCCTTGGCGCCCAGGCTGCCGCCCACCACCAGCAGACGCAACGGGCCGATACGGCCGCTATAGCGCTCTGCAGGCAACGGCAACGCCAGGATTCCCTTGCGCACCGGATTGCCGGTGACCAGTGCTTTGCTTGCCGCACGTCCGAAATCTGCCGGAAAGCCGAACAACACGCGTTGCGCCAGCGGTGTCAGGGTCTTGTTCGATAACAGCAGGGCCGCATCGGCATTCACCAGCACCAACGGCACACCGCGCAGACGTGCCATTGCGCCGCCCGGCACTGTCACATAACCACCCATGCCCAACACTACATCGGCCTGGCGTCGGCGCAGGATACGGAAGCAGGCCGGGAAACTCAGCAACATGCGCCAGGCGCCACGCAACGTATGCGCCAGACCTTTACCGCGCAAGCCGGAAAAAGTAATCTTGTCCATCTCGATGCCATGCTGCGGCACCAGATCGCACTCCATGCCATGGGTGGTGCCTAGCCAGCTCACTTGCCAGCCGCGCGCGCGCATGGTGTCGGCAATCGCCAGGCCCGGGAATATGTGACCGCCGGTCCCTGCTGCCATGATCAGTAAGCGTTTTGCGTTGGTTGTGCTGGAGCTCATGCCCGACCTCCGCGCATCAGAACCCGATTCTCGTAATCGATACGCAGCAAGATCGCCAAACCGATGCAATTGATCAGCACCCCGGAGCCACCGTAGCTCATCAACGGCAAGGTCAAGCCCTTGGTCGGCAACAAGCCCAGATTGACGCCCATGTTGATGAACGTCTGGACACCGATCCAGATACCGATGCCCTTGGCAGTCAGACCGGCAAAAGTCTGATCCATGGCGATCGCCTGGCGACCGATTTCAAACGCGCGCTTGATGATCCAGTAAAACAGCATGACCACCACCAGCACGCCGGCAAAGCCCAGTTCTTCGCCAATCACGGCCAGCAAGAAATCGGTATGGGCTTCCGGCAGGTAATGCAATTTTTCGACGCTGGCGCCCAAGCCGACGCCAAACAGCTCGCCGCGCCCGAATGCGATCAGCGAATGCGACAACTGATAAGCCTTGCCCAGCGCGTTTTCTTCCGCCCACGGATTCAGATAAGCAAAGATCCGCTCGCGTCGCCATGGCGACAGCCAGATCACCAAAGTGAACATGCCGGCCAACATGGCGCCTATACCGCCGAACCAAATGCCGTTGATCCCGCCCAAAAACAAAATTCCCATGGCGATGCAAACGATCACACCGAGCGCGCCCAGATCCGGCTCCAGCATCAACAACAGGCCGACCAGCCCGACCGCGGCAGTCATTGGCAAGAACCCTTTGGTCAGCTTGTGCATCACTTCCTGTTTGCGCACCGT
>FTFY01000752.1_pt1 | contig 12771 bp, 10 predicted proteins | sample 1640561 | NCBI WGS metagenome assembly FTFY01 (sample SAMEA3914789, study PRJEB12502) | metagenome | biome: forest; material: soil | place: Canada | collected 2011-07-03 | depth 0.3 m | reverse complement strand
TGCGGCCGCAGGCGACCGCCGGCTTCAAGCATTTCGTCGTAACGATCCGCTTCTGCGGGATAACTTTCGAGTAAACGCTGGTACATGATTGGTCGCTTGCGTCACCTGAACAATTTAAATGCAAGCCCTGCTGTCTGCAGGGTCGAAAAGTCGCAGCGCAACCTGAAAACAGTTGCGCTACAGCTTTTCCAGACCATGCCTGCCGAACTTGATCAGAAGTGACGTAAGTCTAACGTAAATGGGAACTCGATGGACGCTATCGGCGTAGTTACCTGCATCTGTCCCGGGGTGTGATTGAGGCGGAAATAACGTGCCAGCCGCCGGCTTTCGGCTTCGAAAGCATTGACCGGGAACGTCTCGTAGCTACGGCCGCCCGGATGCACCACGTGATATTGGCAGCCACCCAGGCTACGGCCGTTCCAGGTATCCACCAGATCGAAGGTCAACGGTGAATCGATGCCGATGGTCGGATGCAGGGCTGACGGCGGTTGCCAGGCGCGGTAACGCACACCGCTTACAAACTCGCCGACGCGCCCTGTCGGCTGTAAAGGCACGGGTACGCCGTTGCAGGTCAGCACATAGCGATCCGGCGCCATGCCGCTTACTTTCACCTGCAACCGTTCGAGCGAGGAGTCGACGTAACGGGCGTTGCCGCCGGAGCGGCTTTCCTCGCCCAGCACATGCCATGGTTCCAGCGCCGTGCGCAATTCGAGGGCGATGCCATTGACGGCAAAATCGCCGATCTTTGGAAAGCGGAACTCGAAGTGCGGCGCAAACCATTCCGGCTTGAGCGCATAACCGGCCTGCTGCATATCGTCCATCACATCGCAGAAATCCTGCCAGATGAAGTGTGGCAACAGGAAACGGTCGTGCAACTCGGTGCCCCAACGTACCAGGCGTGGCGGTTTGTATGGTGTTTTCCAGAAGCGCGCTACCAGCGCCCGCAGCAGCAATTGCTGGGTCAGGCTCATGCGTGCATGCGGCGGCATTTCAAACGCACGCAACTCCAGCAAACCAAGACGGCCAGTGCTGCTGTCGGGTGAATACAGCTTGTCGATGCAAAACTCGGCACGATGCGTGTTGCCGGTCACGTCGATCAGCAGATTGCGCAGCAGCCGATCCACCAGCCATGGCGCGCAGCTGTCGGCGGCGATTTGCCTGTCCATTTCGGTAAACGCCAGTTCCAGTTCGACCACGGCGTCGTTGCGCGCTTCGTCAACGCGCGGCGCTTGCGACGTGGGGCCGATGAACATGCCGGAAAACAGATAGGACAACGCCGGATGGTTATGCCAATAACTGATCAGGCTGCGCAACAGATCCGGGCGCCGCAGGAATGGCGAATCGCCGGTGGTAGCGCCGCCCAAAACCAGGTGGTTACCGCCACCGGTGCCGGAGTGATGACCGTCGAGCATGAATTTCTCGGTAGTCAAACGGGTCTCGCGAGCGACATCGTACAGATAGGTGGTGTTGGCAACCAACTCACTCCAGCTATGCATCGGCTGGATATTTACTTCAATCACACCGGGATCGGGAGTGACGCTGAACTTGCCCAGGCGCGGGTCGTTGGGCGGTTCATAGCCTTCCATCAGCAACGGCTGCTTCAATGCCAGGGCTGTGGCTTCGATCGCTGCCACCAGTTCCAGATAATCTTCCAGCCGGGCCAGCGGCGGCATGAACAAATACAGCACGCCCTGCCGCACTTCCGCGCACAAGGCAGTGCGCGCAATCTCATCGGCTGACGCGAATGGCGCCGGCGCCGCTGGTGTTTCGCTGGCGAAAGCCGAACTATATTTCGGCGCATCTGCCGCGGCTGTCTTATCCTTGCCGGCGGTAGAAGCCGGTGTCGCAAGCCGATGGCGGATTTGTTGTGCAATCGGCAGCGGCTGGAAGGCCTGCGTAGGATCGGGCTGATGCACGTAAGGGTAATCATCAGTCTTGACCCATGGCTGCGAATCGAGCGGCAGCCGGTAGCCTAACGGCGAATCGCCGGGCAGCAGATAGCAGAACTCGCCGCGCAAATACCAGCTGCCACTTTTCCACGCGCGTTCATCGTTAGTGCGGGCCAGCGGCAAAACGTAGCCGGCAACTTTGCGCAAGCCTTGCGAAAAGACCCGCGCCAACCTGGCCCGCTCTTGCTTGTCGTCCAGCCGCGCATCGGATGGATCGACGTTAATCGCCAGACGGCGCTCGCGCCACAGGTAATAGTAGATATCTTCGTAGGCGGCAAAAACGTGTTGACGATCCAGCGACAGGCGCGCGGCAACGCCTTGTAAAAAACGTTCTGCGACATTGTCATCACCGGCTTTCACTTGTGCCTGCGTTTCGTCGGCAATCAAAACCGGCGTGGTCCAGATCGGTTCGCCGTCGCGACGCCAGTAACAATTGAGCGACCAGCGCGGCAACTGTTCGCCCGGGTACCATTTCCCCTGGCCGAAATGCGGCAAGCCTTGCGCCGCATATTGCTGCCGCAGCCGATGATAGAGTTCAGCCGCCAGCGGTTTCTTGGTTGGGCCCATCGCGGCCGTGTTCCACTCCTCGCCATCCGGATGATCGAGCGCGACAAAAGTCGGTTCGCCGCCCATCGTCAGGCGCACATCGAGCGTATCCAGGTCATCGTCGATGGCGTGACCCAGTTCTTCAATCTCTTCCCATTGCTGTTCGCTATACGGCTTGGTGACACGCGGCGATTCCCAGATGCGACGTACGCTCATGGCGTGTTCGAATTCCACTTCGCATGGCTCGACCATGCCGCTGACCGGCGCTGCCGACGATGGCTCCGGCGTGCACGACAGCGGGATGTGGCCCTCTCCGGCGAACAAGCCTGAAGTTGGATCGAGACCGATCCATCCGGCGCCGGGGAGGTACACTTCGCACCAGGCGTGCAGGTCGGTGAAATCAGTTTGCGGTCCGGATGGGCCGTCCAGCGATTTCTGGTCGGCCGTCAGCTGGATCAGGTAACCCGATACGAAGCGTGCCGCCAAACCCAGATAACGCAGTATCTGCACCAGCAGCCACGACGAATCGCGGCAGGAACCTGAGCCAAGGCCGAGCGTCTGCTCCGGCGTTTGCACTCCCGGTTCCATGCGAATGGTATAGCTGATCATTTGCGCCAGCTGCTGGTTCAAGCTGACCAGGAAATCCTCCGTGCGGATTCTTTCACGCGGCACCTGATCCAGGAATTTTTGCAGCAACGGCGTCAACGGCAATTTCTTGCGGTACGGCTCCAGCTCGTTCTGCAATTCCGGCGCGTAGGAAAACGGCACTTTCTCGGCATACGGCTCAAGAAAAAAATCGAAGGGATTGAGCACCGACATTTCGGCGACCAGATCGACTTCAATGCGGAATTCACTGGCCTTTTCCGGAAACACCAGCCGCGCCAGATAGTTGGCCTGCGGGTCTTGCTGCCAGTTGATGAAATGCGGTTCCGGCAATATCCGCAGCGAATAACTCAGGATCCGGGTGCGGCAATGCGGCGCCGGCCGCAAGCGGATGATTTGGGGACCCAGGCTGATCGGACGTTCGTAGCGATAGGTGGTGAGATGATTGAGTGCTACGTGAATTGACATGGATATCCTCTGCGACAATCAATAATCATTCAGCTTGTAAATTTCTTCAGCTGCCACATTTAAAACTTCGGAAAAGCAAAAATCGTTATTGATATTGATGATGGCTATGGATGAAATCCCGCAAACGCGGATAGATTTCCTTGTCCCAGCGGTGGCCGTTGAATACGCCATAGTGGCCGACCCCGGTTTGCACATGATGCGTCTTCATGTACGGCCGTATGCCGCTGCACATGTCCTGCGCCGCCACGGTCTGGCCTACCGCGCAGATGTCATCCTTCTCCCCCTCTACGGTAAACAATGCGGTGCGGCGAATCGCCGCCGGTTCTATCGTACGCCCTAATGCCTGCATTTCGCCAAGCGGCAGTGCGTGATCCTGGAAAACGCTTTTTACCGTTTCCAGATAAAACTCTGCCGCCAGATCCGACATGGCGAAATACTCGGCATAGAAAGTCTTGATGACATTGGCTTTGTCGTCTTCACCTTCCACCAGATAGTTGTACAGGTTTTGAAAAGCCTTGAGGTGGCGTTCCAGGTTCATGCTCATGAATGCATTCAGCTGCAGGAAACCGGGATAGACCTGGCGCTGGCTGCCAGCGAAACGGCCGGGAACAGTGCTGACCAGGTTATCTTCAAACCAGGAAATCGGCTTACTTTTCGCCAGGTGATTGACCGCCGTCGGATTGATGCGGGTATCGATAGGACCGGCCATCAAGGTCATGCTGGACGGCTGCGCCGGGTGTCGTTCGGCAGCCATCAGCGCTACCGCCGCCAGCGCCGCCACAGTTGGCTGGCAGACTGCCAACAGATGCGTGCCGGGGCCGATTTTTTCGATGAAACGGATCAGGTGCGCGACATATTCGTCGAAGCCGAAGCGGCCATCGCTCAGAGCCACGTCTCGGGCGTTGTGCCAATCAGTGATGTAGACATCGTGATCGCGCAGAAGCGTCGTCACAGTGCCGCGCAGGAGGGTGGCGAAATGTCCCGACATCGGCGCTACCACCAATACGCGTGGCTGCACCACATTGGTTTCCTTGCGGAAACGCAGCAAGGTACAGAACGGCGTCTGGTCGGCCACCTCTTCATGCACCGAAACCGTGCAGCCGTTCTCCTCTACGCTGCTTATCCCGAATGCGGGGCGTTGATGCGTCAACCGGGTGCAAGAAAACACTTCGCAGGCTGCGGCAAGCTTGCGCAGCGCCAGACTGTCAGGCCACCCTTGCCACTTGTAGCCCAGCACCGGTGCGGCCATGCCAGCCCACACGCGCATCGGATCGCTAAGATCCGAATAGCCCTGATATGCCTGGTAAATTTTAGTCATGGGACTACCCTGTTATTGGAATGCCGGCACACGCTACGTCTGCAATATCCATGCCCAACTCTCTGGCACGGCCTTTGCTCAGTAGTTGTCAAACCGGTTTGCCAATCACGTCACTTTCGATCCAATACGGAAGAATATTGCCATGCCTAAGACCACATTGAGCATTACCAGTAAAAATTATTCGTCATGGTCGTTGCGCGGCTGGCTGATGACGCGGTTTTCCGGCCTGGAATTCCAGGAAAACCCGATCTCGCCGGACGATCCGGATGCGCGCGCCGAAATCCTGCTGCTGTCGTCGTCGATCCTGGTGCCTTGCCTGTATCACGGCAATATCGTCGTGTGGGACACCTTGGCTATCGGTGAATATCTGCACGAAATCCGGCCCAAGGCCGGGCTGCTGCCGGCGGATCGTGCCGCGCGTGCGCACTGCCGTTCGATCTGCGGTGAAATGCATTCCGGCTTCAGCGCCCTGCGTTCGGCGCTGCCGATGAACATCAAAGCGCATTTCCCCGACTTCAAGGTGTGGTCACGCGCCGAAGCCGACATCAAACGCATCACCACCATCTGGAAACAATGCCTGGCGACCTACGGCGGACCGTTCCTGTTTGGCGAACGCTCGATAGCCGATGCCATGTATGCACCGGTGGCAACCCGGTTTTTGACGTACGATGTAAAACTGGATTCCGTCTGCAGCGCCTATTGCAAGCGTATCCTGGCCATGCCGGAAATGCAGGAGTGGATCAAGGCCGCCAAGCTGGAGCCGGACGATATCAATGAACTGGATGTAGAGTTTTGAGAAAGGATAGCTGCGATGGATACAAGTACAACTGCCAGTCCGGCCACCTCGTTCTCGCATGTCCGCGAAGGCGACACTGAATTCGAATCCGGCGGCCTGCGCGATTTTTTCCTGTATCGCGATCTCGGAATTGCCGCCGCCACCGGCGGCCAGGTGGTAGCGCATCTGGTGAAAGCCAACATGGCGCCCGAAGTAGGCACCGGCTGGCACCGGCATGAAGCCAATTTCCATATCGTCTACATGCTCAAGGGCTGGGCCCGTTTCATGTACGACGATAAGGAAACGCTGGTCAAGGCCGGCGACTGCGTGCACCAATGCCCTGGCATAGTGCATTTTTTATTCGACTACTCGGAAGACATGGAGTATCTTGAAATCGTTAGCCCGGCGGCATTCACTTCAATCGACATGCCGGCACCGTGCGCCGTTCCGGCGCCGACGCCGTGGGTTAAGTCTGGTTGAGCAGCATGGGGCACCAAGTTTTTGCAATCAAAACATCATGGAGGACGCCACCCAGATTACGCAAAATTTGCTAACTGCTGACACGGCATTGCTAAAAATAGAGGCTGTTCAAATAACAACATCGCGTGTTGATCTTTGAATAATCTTTTTACACAAGCCAAAGCTCAAATGTCAGCCAGCAGCGTGCAACAGGCACGCTTCTTGATAGCTACTTGATAGTTTCCGATCAAACCACAGCAAAGCAAGATCATGGCAAATTTTTTCGATGAAATGTACTCCGATGGCAAATCGTCGGTGCGCCCGCACTATGACGAATTTTCCAATTGGCTCAACGCTCAGACCGCCGAAACCATCGCCCGCAAACGCGCCGAGGCCGACCTGATTTTCCGCCGCGTCGGCATTACCTTTGCGGTCTATGGCAATGACGCCGGTACCGAACGTCTGATCCCCTTCGACATCATTCCGCGCATCATCCATGCGCAGGAGTGGGCTACGCTCGAAGCCGGCCTGATACAGCGCGTCAAGGCGCTCAACATGTTCATCCACGATATCTATCATGGCCAGAACATCGTCAAGGCAGGCGTGATCCCCGCTGAACAGATTTTCCGCAACGCCCAGTATCGCCCGGAAATGCAGGGCATCTCGGTTGCCTCGGATATCTATGCGCATATTGCCGGGGTCGATATCGTACGCGCCGGCCAGGGCGAGTTTTACGTGCTGGAAGATAATCTGCGGGTACCTTCGGGCGTGTCCTACATGCTGGAAAACCGCAAGATGATGATGCGGTTGTTCCCCGAATTATTCTTGCGCCACAAGATCGCGCCGGTCGATCACTATCCTGACCTGCTGCTGGATAACCTGCGTTCGGTAGCGCCGGTCGGCGTGACCGATCCGACCGTGGTGGTGATGACGCCGGGGATGTATAACTCGGCCTACTTCGAACATGCTTTCCTGGCGCAGCAAATGGGTGTGGAACTGGTAGAAGGCCAGGATCTGTTCGTCAACGATAACGCGGTCTACATGCGCACCACGCGCGGCCCGAAACGGGTCGACGTGATTTATCGCCGGATCGACGACGACTATCTCGATCCGCTCGCCTTCCGTCCCGATTCATCGCTCGGCGTGCCTGGCCTGCTGTCGGTGTATCGCGCCGGCAATGTCACGCTAGCCAATGCCATCGGTACCGGTGTCGCCGATGACAAGTCGGTGTATCCGTTTGTGCCTGACATGATCCAGTTTTATTTATCGGAAAAGCCGATCCTGAACAATGTCCCGACTTACCAGTGCAGCAAAAAAGACGATTTGCAGTACACCCTGGATAACCTGAAGGACCTGGTCGTCAAGGAAGTGCATGGCGCCGGCGGTTACGGCATGCTGGTCGGACCGGCATCCACCAAGCAGGAAATCGAAGATTTCCGCCAGCGTGTGATCGCCAAGCCGGACGGCTATATCTCCCAGCCGACCCTGGCTTTATCGGCTTGCCCGACCTATGTCGAATCCGGCATCGCCCCACGCCACCTGGACCTGCGGCCGTTTGTGCTGTCTGGAAAAAATGTCTCCCTGGTGCGCGGCGGCCTGACCCGCGTCGCCCTCAAGGAAGGTTCGCTGGTGGTTAATTCGTCCCAAGGCGGCGGCACCAAAGACACCTGGATTCTGGAGAAATAACATGCTCAGTCGCACCGCCGATCATTTATTCTGGATGTCCCGCTACACCGAGCGGGCAGAAAACACAGCACGCATGCTGGATGTGCACGTGCAAACCGGGCTGTTGCCGCAATCGGTCGAAGATGCGGCAACAGGCTGGCGCGCGATCCTTGGCATTTCCGAACTGCAGCAGGCTTTCGACAAAAAATATAGCGTGCTGACGCAAAAAGACGTGATTGATTTCATGGTGCGCGATCCGAGTAATTCTTCATCGATCGCATCCTGCCTGAAACAGGCGCGCGAGAACGCCCGCGCAGTGCGCGGCGCGCTGACTACCGAAGCATGGGAAATCCAGAACGCCACCTGGATCAAGATGCAGGGGTACTTGCAGACCGATGCGCTGGAGCGCAATCCGAGCGAGTTTTTTGAATGGGTCAAACACCGTTCGCATCTGTCGCGCGGGGTGACCATCGGCACCATGCTCAAAGACGAAGCGTTTCACTTCATTCGCCTTGGCACATTCCTGGAACGTGCCGACAATACCGCGCGCATCATCGATGTCAAATTCCACGGGGCGAAAAAAGGCCAGTACAAGAAAAATCACCAGAACGGCCAGCAGCAAAGCACCGAACAGCGGCACGCTGAAGAGCGCAAGGATGCGATCGCCGAACCGCAGGTCGATTTCTATTACTGGGCGGCGATCCTGCGTTCGGTATCCGGCTTTGAAATCTACCGCAAGGTGTACCGCGATGTGATCACACCGGCGCGCGTGGCTGATTTGCTGATCCTGCGGCCGGACATGCCGCGTTCGTTGCTGGCTTGCATGACGCAAGTGGTCGGCAATCTGAAACATGTGCACAACGACATTTCTGCCGATACCGAGCGCTTTGCCGGCAAGCTGCATGCAGATCTCAAGTTCAGCAGTCTCGATGAGATTCTGGACGCCGGGCTGCATGATTACCTGACGCAGTTCTTCGAGCGCATTTTCGAACTCGGCAATCGCATCAGCCGCGATTTCCTTGTACCTCTCAATCCCTGATGCCCGACATGCTACTGACCATCCGGCATGAAACGGTTTATCACTACACTGCAGCGCTGACCTACACGATTCAGCAGCTGCGGCTAACGCCGCGCGCAGAAGTGCAGCAGCGTACCCTGGCCTGGAATATCCGCAGCTCGGGTACGCGCCATCCTTTCACCGATGCTTTCGGCAACCTGAGCCATACGCTGACCATCACCAGACCGCACCACGAGGTCCGTATCATCGCCGAAGGGACGGTGGCGGTCGCTCCCTTGCATCTGGGCCGGCTGCCGCAACCAGGTGAATTTTCGCCATTGGTATTTACGGTGCCGACGCAACTGACGCAGCCTACCGTCGCCGTGATGGATTTTGCGCATCGACACCTGCAGTCTGGCGCCGGCAACACGCAGCTACTGGACCTGGCGCAAGCGATCTGTGCGGCTGTGGCCTACCAGAGCGGATCGACTGCAGTGACCACCAGCGCCGACGACGCACTGGCCCTGGGACAAGGAGTCTGCCAGGACCACGCCCACTTGTTCCTGGCTTGCTGCCACGCGGCGGGCATTCCGGCGCGCTATGTATCCGGCTATATCGATCCCGGCAACACCAATCATGCGGAAAGCCATGCCTGGGTGGACGTGTGGGTTGAGGAACATGACTTTTCCGGCTGGATCAGTATCGATGTAACCCATGCGTGCTTTGCCAGCAATAACTATTGCAGACTGGCAATCGGACGGGATTACGATTCTGCTGCACCGGTACGCGGGGTACGGCGCGGCGGCGGCGAGGAAACATTGACCGTGCAGGTCAATGTTTCTGCATTGCCATCAGATCAATGAGTCGACGGCTTTAATGCACGAATAATTCAGGATTAATTCGTGAAAATTTGTCACATGGCTAACAAACTGTGGCAATCTGACCAGGATACGGATTTGGCTTCCTGTAAAATCTCGACTTTGCGTTTTTCTCACACATCATGACTTACTGCGTAGCCCTGCGCCTCGATTCCGGCCTGGTTTTCCTTTCCGATTCACGCACCAATGCGGGAGTTGACCACGTCGCCGTCGCCCGCAAGATGAGCGTGTTCGAAAATCCGGGCGAACGCCTGATGGTTTTCATGACTGCCGGCAACCTGTCTATTTCACAGTCGATCAAGGAAATCATCGGCGCGCATGTGAATGCCGCCGGCAAGACCATCTGGACGGCCGACTCGATGTACGAAGCCGCGCAAATTGTCGGCGAGGCAATCCGTACCGTGCATGACCGCGAAGCGGCGGCACTGGAAAAATTCGGCATCGATTTCAACGTCAGCATTATTTTCGGCGGCCAAATCAAAGGCGAGCGTTGCCGCCTGTTCCAGATTTATTCGGCCGGCAATTTCATTGAATCGCACAACGAAAACACTTACTTCCAGATCGGCGAATCGAAATACGGCAAGCCGATTCTTGACCGCGTCATCACGCCCGCCTCTACGCTGGATGAAGCGGCAAAATGTGCACTGATTTCGATGGACTCCACCCTGCGCTCCAACGTCTCGGTAGGCTTGCCGCTGGATATGCTGCTGTACGAAAACGACACACTAGCAGTCACTCGCTTTGTGACGATCGGCGAAAAGAACCAGTACTTCCAGATGATCCGGGAAAACTGGGGCAAGCAACTTAAAAGCGTGTTCGACGGCATCGCCGATCCGGTCTGGAACGCCAATCCGGAAACCACCTCCAACGTGCTGTCGGCACAAGGCTCGCGCAGCGCACCGCTGGTGGTAATGGCGCCGCAAGAATTGAGCACCGAGAACCCGCCGCCGCCGCTGCAAACGCTGGCACAGGGAGCCAACGGCAAGCAGCATTAGTGTCGTCAGCTGCATCAAATACAAACGGCGCCGGATCTTGGATCACGGCGCCGTTTTCAATTCAGGCTCTCATTCCACGCAAGCTCAGAAGCAATGTTCAGGCGCCGGAAACGATTTGTCCTTCACCGCGCTGACATACGCCAGCACGGCCGCATCGATGCTGGTCTGGCCCTGCATGAAGTCTTTCACGAAGCGCGCTTTGTGGCCGGGAAAAACACCCAGCAGATCGTGCATCACCAGTACCTGGCCGGAGCAATCCGGGCCAGCGCCGATGCCGATGGTCGGAATGCTCAGCAGATCGCTGACTTCCTTGCCCAGCGCTGCCGGGATCGCCTCCAACACCAGCAAACTGGCGCCCGCTGCCTGTAGCGCCAGGGCGTCGGCTTTCAACTGCTCCGCGGCTGCGGTCGATTTACCCTGTACTTTGTAGCCACCCATCTGATGCACCGATTGCGGCGTCAGGCCGAGATGGCAGCAGACCGGAATCGCGCGCTCAGTGAGGAAGCGTACGGTGGGCGCCAACCAGGCGCCGCCTTCGATCTTGACCATTTGCGCGCCAGCCTGGATCACCGGCACCGCGTTCTCGAACGCACTTTCCGGCGTGGCGTACGTGCCGAACGGCAGGTCGGCCAGCACCAACGCGGTACGATTGCCACGCGCCACGCTGGCGGTGTGGTACACGATCTCTTGTATGGTTACCGGCAAGGTCGAGTTGTGGCCCTGGCAAACCATGCCGAGCGAATCACCGATCAGCAAGGTTTCAACGCCGCAGCGATCCATCAAGGCGGCGAAGCTGGCATCGTAGCAAGTCAGCATGGTGATTTTTTCACCCTTTTCGCGCAAGGCTTGCAGCGCCGGGATGGTGATCGGTTTGCTGCGGGTATGTGATTTCGCTGTCGGATCGCCAGCGGGGTCAGTACCTTGTATATATCCTGCCATTGTCATTCTCCACGATTGAAAAATTCACGCTTGCCGCGCATGCCGTCGATGCGCGCCAGCAGTAAGCTGAAATCGGCTTCGTTGCCGGCCAGATCCAGATGTTCGTTATTGACGATGAGCAGCGGCGCATCGTCGTAGTGATAGAAAAAGCGGCTGTAGCTTTCGCACAGGCGCGCCAGGTATTCTTGGGAGATCGAGGCTTCCATTTCGATGCCGCGCTTTTTGATGCGTTCACCCAAGGTTTCCGGCTCTGCTTGCAGGTAAATCACCAGGTCCGGCGTCGCCACCTGCGGCCGCAAATGCTCGTACATTTGCTGGTATAGCTTGAGCTCTTCATCGGCCAGTGTCAGGCTGGCGAAAATCGGATCCTTGGCCAGCATGAAATCGGAGACCAGATGGCTGGGACTGTCGAACAGATCATTTTGCGCCGATTCGCGCAGCTGGTTGAGGCGCTGGAACAGGAAGAACATCTGCGTCGACAACGCGTAACGCGGGGCGTCACGGTAGAATTTTTCCAGGAAGGGATTGGCTTGCGGTTGCTCCAGCAAGACTCTGCCGCCCAGATGCATGGCGATCTTGTTCACCAGCGTGGTCTTGCCGACCCCGATCGGGCCTTCTACGACGATGTACTTGTAGCTATCTAAATTCATCTGTCTAAATTCGTGTTTGAGAGTGGAGTGCCGCATGCGTGAAAAGGACAGTGTGCCAGAAGCTGGCGCATCCGGCAGGCGACCATGCGGATTCTTATACCTTACGGATGACCTGATCCGCTACCAGCGGGGCAAACTGATGTGCCGGGCCGTGCTTGGGAATGACGATGAAGGGATCCAGCTGCAATAGCGGAATCAAAACGAAGGCACGCTGTGTCATGCGCGGGTGCGGTACGGTCAGCACCTCGTCCGCGATGGTCGACTGGCCATAGAGCAGCAGATCCAGGTCCAACGTGCGCGGGGCATTCGGATAAGGACGCTGGCGGCCGAAATCCCGTTCAATCTGCTGCAATCCCTGTAGCAAGGTATGCGCACTCAGGCGGGTTTTGATCCTCGCCACGGCGTTGATGTAATCGTCGCCGCCGGCGTTCAGCGGCGCGGTGCAAAACAAACTGGATTGCGCGTCCAGGCTGGTGTCGGGCAGCTTGCCGAGTTGCAGGATGGCGCGCTGGACCTGGCCGCCGGCATC
>FTFY01001077.1_pt1 | contig 12864 bp, 8 predicted proteins | sample 1640561 | NCBI WGS metagenome assembly FTFY01 (sample SAMEA3914789, study PRJEB12502) | metagenome | biome: forest; material: soil | place: Canada | collected 2011-07-03 | depth 0.3 m | reverse complement strand
GGCGGTGGCGTTGCACTGTCCGCTCGGTCCGATTGCACTGGCCGCTTGCCTGCAGGTTGACGCGGTGTCGTACAACGCGTTCATCCAGGAACAAAGCCTCGGCATACATTACAACGAGAGCAACGATTTGCTCGACTATGTGAAAAACCCTGAGGTATTCGCCTATGACAAAGGCTACGTGACCATTCCGCAAGGACCGGGGCTGGGCATCGAAATCAACGAGGAATATGTCAAGGAACGGGCGGCCGCCGGCCACCGCTGGCGCAATCCGATCTGGCGCCATAAGGACGGCAGCTTCGCCGAGTGGTAACACGCGGACCAAAGATACGCCTGAAGTAATTGCCTAGCGTTGCCGCGTGGCGCCAATTAAAAAAAAACAAACCCCGGATGCGCTTGTGGCACATCCGGGGTTTTCACTTCAGAATCGCGGCCTCCGGCAAGACGCCGCTTCTCTTACATCTTAAGCTGCCTGCTTTTGCTCAGCCGGCTTTTCATCGCGCAATTCACGGCGCAAAATCTTGCCGACATTCGTCTTCGGCAGATCATTGCGGAACTCGATATATTTCGGCCGCTTGTAACCGGTCAACTGCTCACGACAGTAAGCCATCAGCTGCTCGGCCGTCAGCGACGGATCTTTGCGCACCACGAAAATCTTCACCACTTCACCGGCATGTTCGTCAGGCACGCCGACGCAAGCACATTCCAGCACGCCTGGATGCTGCACCACCACGCCTTCGACTTCATTCGGATACACATTGAAGCCGGACACCAGAATCATGTCCTTTTTGCGGTCGACAATCTTGGTATAGCCGCGCTCGTCCATGATGCCGATATCGCCGGATTTGAAAAAACCGTCGGCCGTCATGACCTTGGCGGTTTCGTCGTCACGATTCCAGTAGCCGCGCATGACTTGCGGACCGCGAATGGCGATTTCGCCGGCCTGGCCCAGCGGCACCGGATTGCCGGCGTCGTCCAGGATCGCGATTTCGGTCGATGGCAACGGCAAGCCGATGGTACCGCTGTATTCGGTGATGCTGGTTGGATTGGCGCAAGCGATAGGCGATGTTTCGGACAAGCCGTAACCTTCGATAATCGGGCAGCCGGTAACTTCTTTCCATTTGTCCGCAACCGCTTTTTGCACTGCCATGCCGCCACCAACGCATACGCGATATCCGGAGAAATCCAGCTTGGCGAAATCAGGATGATTCAACAAGGCGTTGTACAGCGTATTGACCGCCGGGAAAGTGTTGATCTGGTACTTCGACATTTCCTTGATCAAGCCGGCGATGTCGCGCGGATTCGGGATCAGCAGATTCAAGGCGCCCTCGCGCATGCCGAGCATGCCGCAGACCGTCAATGCAAAGATGTGATACAGCGGCAAGGCGCAGACAAAAGCCAGTTGGTCGACTTTCGGGCCGCTCGCCAAACCAGGCGAGAGCCACGCTTCGGCTTGCAGCACGTTGGCAACGACATTGCGATGCGTCAGTGTTGCGCCCTTGGAGACGCCAGTCGTGCCGCCTGTATATTGCAGGAAAGCGACGTCGTCCGGCGTCAGACCAACCGGTTTCAATTGCAGCGACGACGCTTGCGACAATACGCTGTTGAATGGCACAGAACCTGGCAGCGAATAGCCTGGCACCATTTTCTTGACATGGCGCACCACCAGATTGACCAGCAAGCCTTTGACGCCCATCAGGTCACCCATGCTGGCAACCACCACATGCTTGATTTTGGTCCGCGCGACTACTTGCTGCAACGTAGTGGCGAAGTTTTCCAGGATGAAGATGGCTTCCGCGCCGGAATCATTCAGCTGATGCTCGAGCTCACGCGGCGTATATAAAGGATTGACGTTAACCACGGTGTAGCCGGCACGCAAAATGGCGGCAATTGCCACCGGATATTGCAATACGTTAGGCATCATGATGGCGACGCGTGCGCCCTTTTCCAGACCCTTGCCTTGCAACCAGGCGCCTACCTTGCGCGACAACTGGTCGACCTCGGCATAAGTCAGGTATTTACCCATGCAGGCATAGGCGTTACGCGTTGCGTATTTCTGAAACGCTTCTTCCAGCAACTGCACCAGGGATTGATATTGCGTGAAGTCAATCTCGGTGGCCACGCCTTCAGGATACGATTTGAGCCAAAATTTATCCATGTTCTGCCTTTAGTCTCTGCTTGTTATAAGTGCATTGTTTTTGGCTTGTTTCGCTGGAAGAAAACACGCCTGTAGGGGATATTACCGAATCCGTTAAAAAAGCACGGTTGTATTTTTTTGTTCTATCGCGATGCTATCGGGCAAAGCGTCGGCATGCAAGCGTTTTGATGCATATTTGAGCAAATCGTCGACACTCAGCTTCATGTTGTGGTGCAGCAAGACCTCTGCCCGCAGATGCTTGACACCCTCCTCGTCCGGGCTCCATTTCACATGGGCCACCGCCACTGCCGGGTGCTCAAACAAGACTTCTTCGATCTGCCGGGGAAACACACGCTGGCCGCCTCGTATCAACATATTACTCTTGCGGTCGATGATAGAAACAAAACCGTCATCGTCGATACTGGCGACGTCGCCGGTGGCCAGCCAGCCATCATGCAAACGTTCTTTAGTTATTTTTCTGGCAATCAGATTCAATGCTGTCGCGTTGGCAACCTGCGTCACATCATGTCCCGCAGCGCTGGCATGGCCATGATCGTAACCGGCAAACAACTGGGGCCCACGTACCCAAAGCTCGCCCACGGTATCGCTGGGCAGTTCGGCATCGGTGTCCAGATCGACCACTTTCACTTCCGTGTCCGGCAGCGGCACGCCTACTGCGCCCGGATGGCGGTGCGCGGTCAATGGCATGGCCAGCACCGCCGGCGATGCTTCAGTCAGGCCATAGGCTTCCACCAGGCGGCCGCGCGTCAGCTTTTCAAATTCCTCGCGAATTTCCTGGGCCAGCGGCGAACCACTGACGGCGCAGACCCGGATCGAGGCCAGGCCGTAGCGCCGCACGCCCGGCGTGTGCGCCAGTTCGCGCACCATGCGCGGCGTGGTCGGGAAGTAAGTCGGCCGCATTTTCTTGACGGTCTTTAGCAGAGGTTCCAGCTCAGATCCCGGCAACAGGATCAGGGTCGCCCAAGATACACGCCAAGATGCAACAAGCCGGTCAGGCCGTAGGCAGTGGACAACGGCTGCTGTGCAAGGAAACGTTCATCGCCTGGCCTCGATTCCGGCAGCCAATGACGCAGTTGCAAGGCATTTGCCGCCAGATTGCGATGCGAAAGCGCCACCGGCAATGGCGTACCGGTGGCGCCGTAGGTATAGACCACCACAGCGACAGCTTCGATATCTTGCACCAGCTCCATCGGCGCAACCGTGCCGCGCCCCAGCACTTGCTTGAACTTCAGGTAACGCCGCTCATGCCTCCGATGTTGTTTGTCCTGACGGAACCAAGGCAGCCAATGTCCTTCCTGCACATGGTGCAAGACAGCGAATTTCAACTTCTCGCGCCAGCCCATGTGATCGATCATCGAAGCAAATATCACACGCCGCAAACCGGCTGCGCGGCTGTCGCCTTGCAACGCATCACGCAAATCGTCATACCGGTCGGTGGTCGTTACCAGCATCACTGCAGTAGCATCTGCGATCCGCGTCAGCAACACTTCCTTAGGCGTGGCGGCATCGCTGAGCACCGCAACGGCGCCAGCTTTCAAGACACCGAAATAGGCAATCACCAAAGACGGTATGTTCGGCAAGGCCAGCAAAACCCGGTCACCGGGCTTGATGCGCATGTCGAGCAAGCCATGGGCGAAACGATTAGCTTGCCGATCCAGTTCGCGCCAGTCGATTTTTCCTCCGCGGTATGACAGTGCGGTGGTTTTGGCAAACCGCCGGGCGGTCGCCTCCAACAAGCGTGGCAAGGGTACTGTCGGCATCTTGATGCGATAAGGCGTACGGGCATCGTAGAATTTCAGCCACGGACGCTCGGCTTCGAGTTGCTTGCGCGCTGCGCGCCGCTCGGCTTTTTGCCGTGCCCGCCGCTCCGCCAGTTCCGACGGATCGGATTGCATCTGCAAGAATCGCTGTATCGCGCGATTCACCGCATCGGGCCGCTCCACCATCACCTGATGAGCGGAAACCGGCACCACCACTTCTTCCGCTCCCGGAATCAAGCGCGCTACTTCCTTGTACTCTGCTTCGTCGAACAGGATATCGCGGTGTCCGAGAATCACCAGTGTCGGCACCTTGACCGCACGTAGGTATTCGGTGCCGTCCCACGGCAGCAAGGCATTTTTATTTTGCAGATACACCACGTGCGACGGCGGATAAATCCGGGCCGCGGTGATGCCGACATACGGCATCAATCTGCGCATCAAGTCAAACAGCGGCGGCGGCATGCGCAGCAAGATACGGCCGGCCAGGCGCAGGCGGAAGCGCGCTGCCGAGGCAATCATGATCAGTGCCGAAACGCGCTCTGGAAACTGCTTGAGGAAATAGGAAGACAGCGCGCCGCCGAATGAATGGCAAACCAGGATGAAACGTGACGGCAGGTCCAGCTGATCCAGCGCCGCGGAGATATCTGCGACCAGCTCGGGTATATCGTAGCTGGCGCCTTCGGCTGCTGTTGGCGCATCGCTGTAGCCGTGGCCGCGCAGATCGAGCGCAATCACCCGGTAGTCAAGCTGGAACTGTTCCAGCTGGTATTCCCAGTAGGCGGCACGGCCGCCAAAGCCGTGGATGAACACCATGGTCGGTTGCTGGCTTCTGGGGCCCCGGTCAAATTCCGGGCCAGCGTCCAGCACGCTCATTTCCAGCGCAGTGTCATAGATCCCATTGCCATTTGACGCTAGGCGATTGGGCAATTTCAACGTGCTGCGATGCAGGTCGGCGTTAAATGTCATCTTGGCATTGTAACCAAGGTAAGTTACACAGGGCGATTTTTTGCCAGTTCTTCCAGTTGGCGATGCCTTTCGTCTTTGCCTAGAGCGGCCAGCCTGGCGACAGCCGCATAAAATTTTGGGAAGGTCTGCTGTTGCGCCAGCAAAGCCTTGAATCCCGGCACCAGTTCGTAGTAAGTCGCCACCAGCGCCAGATGGGCATTCGACAGCGGTTCGGCGAACCAGCGATCATATCCGGTATAGCCACCCCACTTTGTTTTGAGCACTTGATAATCGGCTTGCAGCGCCAGGAAAATCGCTGCCTTCTGCTGCAATTTTTGGGTATCGCTGAGATCGCTCGCATAGTTGCTTGCAAGGCGTTGCCGGTACATCATCAGCAGCGCCACGAACTCTTCTTTACGTCCTTCAAACTGGGCGTAGGCGTCGCGGGTTTTTTGATTGCCTGCCGCCTGCAGCCACCGTTCGACACCGGCCTGTTCGACAGTAGTGGCGAACGACTCATTGAATTGCGTATCGTCTTTTGCGTAGACAGTCTGATGCGCCAATTCATGGAAAATCAGGCGCGCCAGCTCGCCGTCAGGATAGCGGATAAAGGTCGACAACAGCGGATCGTTAAACCAGCCGAGCGTGGAATAGGCAGGCACACCGCTGACCTGCACATCGTAGCCTTGCTGACGCAGGCCGGCGGCGAATTTCTGTGCGGCGTCCTGACTGAAGTAACCCCGATAATTGACGCAGCCGGCAATCGGGAAACACCACTGCTTAGGCACTAGTGACAGGGCCGGCGCCGCCACCACATTCCACAGCGCGAACGGCCGCTTAAGATCAGCGTATTCCGTATAGCTGCGGTTGTCAGGCAGGCCGAGCTCGCTCACTGCAAAGCGGCGCATTTGCCGGGTGCTTTTAAGCTTGGTCTTGAGACCAGCGTCGATGCCTGGATCGATCAGCAAATCGTCAATCGGACGCGCCCGATCCAACAAAGTGAACTCGCCATTTGCAGCCTGTCCGTAATAGGCCAGCTGAGCACATCCGGCTACCAATACGGCGATAAGTACAACCGTTGGCAGCCGTATGTTCATGCGAGGGGACGATCCTCGTGTGGTGCTTTTTCAACTTCCACCAGGACATCGTAAAACGTCGGCGCCCTGCCCATGTCGGTCAGCCTCTGGCTGGTGACTTCGTTGGCGTTCTTGCCGTCGCTGGCCATTTTCTTCCACCAGATCGACAAGCCCACCACCAGCCCGATCCGGGCCTTGTCGGTGACTCTCAGCTTGGCGTTGAAACTGCCGCGGTCGTTATAGATACGCACGGTATCGCCGCTGACCAAGGCCCTTTTCGCCGCATCCGCCGGGTGCATGTCCAGATGCGGTTCGCCTTCGGTATCGCGCAGGCTTTTAACGTTGACGAAACTGGAGTTGAGGAAGTTGCGCGCCGGCGGCGAAATCATCGCCAGCGGGTATTTCCTGGCCAGTTCCGGATTGCTGGCCAGCGACTCATACGGTGCGATATAAGTCGGCAGCGGATCGAGGCCGTCTTGCAGCATTTGCGCACTGTAGAACTCGCATTTTCCGGACGGTGTCGGGAAGCCGCCGTTGGCGAATGGCGCATCTGGCACGTTCAGCTTTTGCCAGCCTTTTTGCTTCAGCGAATCCCAGTCGAAATGGACCGCGCGCACGTTTTTTGAGTCAAACGCTTGCGCGGCAATTTCATCGTCGCTCTCGCGGAAACAGGCATCGTCGAAACCCATCCGCGCTGCCAGCAGGCGGAAGATTTCGGTATTCGGCTTGGCTTCGCCGAGCGGAGTAATCGCGGCATTATTTGCCAGCATGTACAGATGGCCGTATGCCGAGTGGGCGTCTACGTGCTCCAGCTGTGTGGTTGCCGGCAGCACGATGTCGGCGTAGTCGGCGGTGTCGGTTTGAAAATGCTCCAGCACCACGGTGAATAAATCTTCACGCGCGAAACCTCGGGCGACAACGCTGGATTCCGGCGCTACCGCTACCGGATTCGAGTTATACACGATCAAGGCTTCGATTTTCGGACCGAATTCCGGCGAGGCTTCGCGCAACAGATCGTCGCCAATGGTGCTCATGTTGATGGTGCGCGGCGCCAGTCCTTGTTTGGTCAAAAAATCAGGGCGTTGCAATGCCTGGGTATTCTTTGGAAAACTATCCGATGACGACAACTGCACGCCGCCGGCAGCGTGGCGCCAAGCGCCGACCAGCGCCGGCAGACAAGTGATATTGCGTACCGCCATGCCGCCGCCATGCACGCGCTGCAAGCCATAATTCACGCGAATCGCTGCCGCTTCGCCACGCAACGCCGCACCACCGTAACTGCGCGCCAGCTCCAGTACTTCCTCGGCGCTGATGCCGCACACCTCCGCAGTCTTCTCCGGGGTCCATGTCGACACTTGTTGTTTCAACTGCTCGAAACCGAGCGTGTATTGGGCGATGTAGTCGTGGTCCAGCAGGTCTTCCGCGATCAGCACATGCATCATGCCAAGCGCCAGGGCGGAATCGGTTCCCGGCAGCAAGGCGATATGCTGATGGCATTTATCGGCGCTCAGGGAGCGGTAAGGATCAATCGCGATCAGCTTGGCGCCGTGCCGCTTGGCTTCTTGTGCGCGCATCCAGAAATGCAGGTTGGATGCAATCGGATTGCCGCCCCAGATCAGGATCAGCTTGGCGTTCTGGAATTGTTCGAGATCGGTGCCGATCCTGGCGCCAATCGTATATTTATAACCGGCGCCGCCAGCCGCGGCGCAAATGGTGCGATCCAGCAGCGAAGCGCCGATGCGGTTGAAAAAACGCATCGACATCGACTCGCCCTGCACCAGGCCCATGGTGCCAGCGTAGCTGTAGGGCAGGATAGCTTGCGGATTACGGGCGGCAATCTCGCCCAGCCGTCCGGCAATCGTGGCGATCGCCTCGTCCCAGCTGATCTGTACGAATTTCCCCTCGCCCTTTTTCCCGACTCGCTTGAGCGGATGCAACAAGCGGTCCTTGTGGTAAGTCCGTTCGGTATAACGCGAGACCTTGGTGCACAGCACGCCGGCGGTAGTCGGGTGATCGGGATCGCCACGAACTTCGGTGGCGACGCCGTCGGTGACGGTCACCAACAGCGCGCAGGTATCGGGGCAATCGTGCGGACAGGCCGCACGAATGGTAGTAGTAGTCATAATGTCATCAGAACCAAGGCGCTTCAATACGCTACTTTAGCAAAATCCACTCAAACAAGATGCATTTGATCGCTTCTGTTTACTTTCTGATTTGCAATTGCATCTCAGGATCCATCAAACGCAACATGAAAGCCTCACACTGAGCGACCTGTTCCAACGCCACGAATTCGTTCGGCCGGTGTGCCTGCTCAATACTGCCGGGGCCGCAGACCACGGTTGGAATGCCGGCGCGCTGGAACAAGCCCGCTTCGGTCCCGTAGGAAACCGCGCCATTCGGCTTGTTGCGGGCCAACGCCGAGGCCAGTTGAACCACGGCATCGCTTTCCTGCATGCTGAGGCCGGGAGCCGATGCCAGCCATTCAAAATCGATTGCCGCATCCGGCTCTACCTTTTGCATTTCTGGTAGCAGCGTGGCGGCGAAACCCTGGATTTCCTGATACAGGTGCTCGACGTCAATGCCCGGCATGGTGCGTGCTTCGAACTCGAATTTGCAATCCTTGGGCACGATGTTCGATGCCAGCCCGCCGTGTATTACCCCCGTCTGCATTGTGGTATAGGGAACCGTAAATCCGTAATCGCGCGTCTCCAGCTGGGCAAAGCGGTCCGCCATCTGACGGATATAGACGATGATGCGCGCCGCGTACTCGATCGAGTTGACGCCCATGGTGGTGTAGCTGGAATGCGCTTCGCGGCCGCGGATGCAGCAACGGAAACGATGCGTGCCTTTATGCGCGATGATCGGTTGCATGGAAGTCGGTTCACCGACAATGCAGCCCGCCGGTTTCAATCCAAGTTCCTGCAAATCCTTGATCAACCCCTGCACGCCGATGCAGCCTACTTCTTCGTCATAGGACAAAGCAAAGTGCAGCGGCGCGTCCATTCCGGCTGCCAGGAATTGCGGCGCCAGCGCCAGCGCGGTGGCGATATAACTCTTCATGTCGGCCGAACCGCGGCCATACAACAGCCCATCCTTGATGGTCGCCTTGAAAGGATCGGTATCCCAAGCCTGTCCTTCGACCGGCACCACGTCGGTGTGGCCAGACAAGATCAGGCCGGGTTTAGGTCCTTCACCCAGCGTTGCAAACAGATTGGCCTTCTTGCCGCTGGCATCGTAGGTCAGACGCGATGTAACGCCAAGGCCGGCCAGGTAATCGCGGGTCCACTCGATCAATCCCAGATTGGAATCGCGTGATACGGTCTGGAAGGCAATCAAGCGTTCGATCATGGCCATGACTTCGGCCGAAGGTGTCAATCCAACATTCAAATTATTTGTAGTGTTCATATCGTGTCCTCTATGCCGTGCCATCGTTCAGATGGCAGGCGGAAAAATGTTTGACGCTGACTTCTTTCAATGCCGGTTTCTCTAATTTACGCGCGGAAGGAAATGGCAGCAATGTCCGAGTATACGAGTGATTGGCGTGTGCAAACACCGTCTCGTCGCAAACCGGGAAAACAGGTTGGCGATCCTGGCCGCACTGTCATGCTCTCCTGTGAATGAACATCGACGGTCCGTGTAGGCGTAATATACACATTCTGGACGTTACGCCATTCATCAATTTTGCAGGCAAGAGGCGAGCCACATATCAGGAGCACAATATGAATTTGATCGACCCGATCATTGCCTTCCAGGCAGAACTGCAGGCAATCCGACGTGATTTGCATGCACATCCCGAACTCAACTACGAAGAAAAGCGGACCTCAGATGTGGTGGCCCGCAAGCTGACCGAATGGCAGATTCCTATTGTGCGCGGCATGGGCGTCACCGGCGTGGTCGGCATTGTAAAAAATGGTAATAGCGACCGTGCGATCGGCTTACGCGCCGATATGGATGCCTTGCCGATGCAAGAGTTGAACACTTTCCCGCACGCCTCCCAGCATCAGGGCAAGATGCACGCTTGTGGACATGACGGCCACACTGCGATGCTGCTTGGTGCGGCGCATCATCTGGCCCAGCATCGCAATTTCGACGGTACCGTGTACCTGATTTTCCAGCCGGCCGAAGAAGGTGGCGGCGGTGCGCAACGCATGATCGATGACGGTTTGTTTGAAAAATATCCGATGGAAGCGGTGTTCGGCATGCATAACTGGCCGGGCATGCCGACTGGCAGCTTTGGCGTCACGCCTGGCCCGATGATGGCTTCCAGTAATGAGTTCGAGGTGATCGTCAAAGGCAAAGGTTCGCATGCTGCGCAACCGCACAAGAGCATAGATCCCGTCATGGTCGCGGTGCAGATAGCGCAAAGCTGGCAGACCATCGTCTCGCGCAATATCAATCCGAACGATCCGGCAGTCCTTTCCGTGACGCAAATTCACAGCGGCAGTGCTACCAATGTGATTCCCGATGAGGCGACGTTGATTGGTACCGTGCGTACGTTTTCGCTTGCTGTGCTGGATACGATCGAGGCGCGTATGCGGGAAGTGGCGCAGCATACGGCTGCGGCGTTCGGCGCGGAAGTCGTGTTCCGCTTCCATCGCAATTATCCGCCGCTGGTGAATCACGTCAAAGAGACCGGGTTCGTGGTTGAGGTATTGCAAGCAATGGTCGGCAGTAACAATGTCAATCCACAGGTGGAGCCGACCATGGGTGCAGAAGATTTCGCGTTCATGTTGAAGAACAAGCCCGGCTGCTACGTGTTCATCGGTAACGGCGAAGGTACCCACAGGGACGGTGGCCATGGCCTCGGACCGTGCAACCTGCACAATGCCAGCTATGATTTCAACGATGATCTGCTGCCGATCGGCGCCAGCTATTGGGTCAACCTTGCGGAAGCTTATCTGAAAAAAACATAATCGCTGTACCTCCCCGGCTTTGATACCGGGGAGGTCCTCTGGATCACTTATTGATCCGCCCTCTCCCTCACATTCATCAAACTCATGAATCAAATTGAAATTGCTTACGACCAGCCGATGCAATTGGGCGAGTGCCCGCTATGGCACGCCGAAGAGGCCGTACTGTACTGGCTCGACATTTCAGCGATGCAAGTGCATCGCCTGCGGCCTGCCGATGGCCGTCACTCCATGTGGCAGCTGAATGCCGAACCTGGTTGCATCGGCCGTCATGCTGGCGGCGGCCTGATCGTCGCCATGCGTACCGGCGTGGCGCATTTGAACACCGACAGCGGCGAGCTCTCACACATTGCCGATGCGCCGTACGACACTGCCACCGCGCGGTTTAATGACGGCCGTTGCGATGCTGCCGGCCGCTTCTGGACTGGTACGATTTACGAACCGCGCGACCATGCCGGCGCCCAGTTATACGTAGTTGAAAATGGTGTTGTACGAGCCGCCGGCAATCCTGTGACGGTGTCCAACGGCCTCGGCTTCAGTGGCGATAGCCATACGCTTTACCACAGCGATACCACTGCGCACAGAATCTGCAGTTACGAATTTGACCTTGCAACCGGGAAAATTGGGGAAGGCCGGGTACTGAAACAATTCGCCATGGATAAAAGTGCCGTTGATTATGGTGGCCGTCCGGACGGCGCGGCGGTCGATAGCGAAGATGCCTATTGGTGCGCGATGTATGAGGGTGGCAGGTTATTGCGCTTGTCGCCAGCAGGTGAAGTTCTGCAAGAGGTAATTTTACCTGCACGTTGCCCGACGATGATGGCATTTGGCGGCGAAGACTTACGAACCTTGTACATCACCACTGTGCGTGAAAAGCGCGGCGCTGGCGAGCTAGAGCAATATCCTTTGTCTGGCTGTATTTTGTCGCTTCGCGTTGATGTGCCTGGCAGGATTGAACCCGCTTACATTGCTTGATTACAAAGTAGGATTGAGAAGCGGGATTGAGATGCAGGAATTACCCGTTTTACGACATGAATTGCCTGTAGTCCGGCAACAATTCCGGTTTTCGACTATTCTTTAGGGCTGTAGCCGCGCGCCGTGGCAAGCCCGTTCGAAATGCATCGATGGTAATCAATCGGCTGACGCGACTGTCCATATGAGTATGGCGACGACTTGTTTGTCATTCGCTTTTTATTTTCTTACGCTCGAAAGTCTTTTATGCAAAAAAAACAAACCGGACTCAAGATTCTAGCCGCTGCCTGCTTGCTGGCCGGCGTGCACTCAAGCAGCTTTGCCGTTGACTCCGCATCCTTTGAACTCGGCACCGGCAACAAGAGCCAACTGGCCCGCGCTGCTGTGCAATGGGATTGGAATACAGCTTTGTGGCAAGGAAGCAGCACACAGCTTGGCGGCTATTGGGATTTGAGCCTGGCTGAATTTCGTCAGAATCAGTACCAGAATGTCCCTGGGCAGAAGAAAAACCTGACGGATATCGGCTTTACACCAGTGTTCCGCTTCCAGAGCAATGATAAAAAGGGGCTGTACGGTGAAGCCGGCATTGGTGTGCATCTGATGTCGCATCTGTATGACAACAATAGCCGTCGTTTTTCCACCGCTTTTGAGTTTGGCGACCATCTGGGCGCCGGCTATGTGTTCGGCAACGGACTGGATGTCGGTATCAAATTGCAGCACTTCTCCAACGGCGGCATCAAGAAGCCGAATAGCGGCGCAAACTTTGCTGTATTGCGGGTAGCTTATCCGTTCTAAGCGGGGTCGCTGCTGACGCAGAGAAACAGAATGAACAAGCAAAAAGCCAGTCGCGTAAGCTGACTGGCTTTTTTATGTCTGTACAAATCGTGTATGGGCTTCGTAGGGTATTGCACAAACCGTTCCCCCCAAAGCAAAAACCCTCTGAGCGTTAAGCTCAGAGGGTTTTTTAATAAAAGCCTGACGATGACCTACTTTCACACTGGTTGCAGCACTATCATCGGCGCAAATTCGTTTCACGGTCCTGTTCG
>FTFY01000838.1_pt1 | contig 12916 bp, 16 predicted proteins | sample 1640561 | NCBI WGS metagenome assembly FTFY01 (sample SAMEA3914789, study PRJEB12502) | metagenome | biome: forest; material: soil | place: Canada | collected 2011-07-03 | depth 0.3 m | reverse complement strand
TTGGCGGAAGCGGTGAGATTCGAACTCACGAACGGGATAAACCGTCGCTAGTTTTCAAGACTAGTGCCTTCAACCACTCGGCCACACTTCCAGAGAGGCGTAATTATACCCAATTTGCGGGAAATTAACGATCTCGAAGCCGCTTTTATTGAGATAAAAGCAGGATTACTCAGAAAAACAGCTCAATCCAGCAGGAACATCTGCTGTAAATCATTCAAAAACCGTTGTCCCAGCGCAGTAGGCTGGATGATCTTGTGGTCGCGGTACAGCAAGCCCTTGGCTTCAGCCTGGTTCAAGGATTTTTCTATCGTATTGATGGCCAGCCCGGTACGCTCACTGAACAGATTCACCTCGAAACCCTTATTCAGACGCAGCGCATTCAGCATGAATTCAAATCCGAGATCGTCGCGGCCGATTTCCGTTTCCTCCTGGACTACATTACCCAGGCGACTATGCTCGAGATACGCCTTGGGCTGCTTGTAGCGCATCTGGCGGATTACGCGATGCGGGAATGACAGCTTGGAATGGGCGCCGGCGCCGATGCCCAGGTAATCGCCGAATTCCCAGTAATTCAAATTATGCCGCGCCTGACGGCCGGCCTGGGCATAGGCCGATACTTCGTAATGGCCGTATCCGGCGGCGCTGGTGTGGCCGCTGATCATGTCTTGCATCTCGGCGCTGGCGTCGTCGTCCGGCACAACCGGTGGATACTTGGCGAAGTAGGTATTCGGTTCTAGCGTCAGGTGGTAAAGCGACAGGTGCGGTGGTGCAAAGCCGATGGCGGTGGCGACATCCTGTTGCGCTTCTTCCAGTGTTTGCGACGGCAAGGCATACATCAGGTCGAGATTGAAGTTGTCGAAAGTCTGATGGGCGATCTCGACCGCGCGGCGTGCTTCGCCGTCGTCATGGATCCGGCCTAACGCTTGCAGGTGGCGGCCATTGAAACTTTGAATGCCGATCGACAGCCGATTGATGCCGCTGTTGCGGTACGACTTGAATTTCTCTACCTCGAAGGTGCCGGGATTGGCTTCCATCGTAATTTCGGCGGCACCGTCCAGCGGCAGCAATGAACGCACATCCGACATCAGGCGATCCAGTCCGGCCGCCGACATCAGGCTGGGCGTACCGCCGCCGATAAAGATCGTATAAACCTTGCGCCCCCAGATCAGCGGCAACGCGGCTTCCAGATCGGCGCGCAAGGCCGCCAGATATTCTTCTTCAGGAAAACCGCCCTTGGCTTCATGCGAATTGAAATCGCAGTACGGACACTTCTTCACGCACCAGGGAAAGTGGATGTATAGCGACAGCGGCGGCAAGGCGCTCAGGCTGAGCGCACCCGGTTGCAGATATGCCAAGGCCGCCTGGGCGGCTGCGGATGGCTTGTTGTCGGCGTGACCGCTGGCATGGCTTTTTGCCTGGCCCGGCATGCCGATGGGTTTAATCGGGATCATCGTAATTTTTCAACTAAAGCACGCAATGCCTGGCCGCGGTGCGAGACGGCATTTTTCTCTGCTGCAGTAAATTCAGCTGCAGTCTTGTTCTGCTCCGGCAGCAGGAAATACGGGTCGTAACCGAAACCGCCGGCGCCGCGCGGCTCATCGATGATGAAGCCGTTCCAGCGGCCGTCGGCAATCACCGGTTGCGGATCGTCAGCATGGCGTACGAATACCAGCACACAGTAATAATAGGCTGATTTATCGGTATGCGACGCCAGATCGGCGACCAGCTTGCGATTGTTTTCCGCGTCCGATTTCGGTTCACCGGCATAACGTGCCGACAACACGCCAGGCGCGCCACCCAGCGCGTTGACGCAAACCCCGGAGTCGTCAGCCAGTGCAGGCAGGCCTGTCAGGCGCGAAGCGTGCCGGGCCTTGGTGAGCGCGTTTTCAATAAAGGTCAGGTACGGCTCTTCCGCTTCAGGGACATCGAACTCGCCTTGAGGGCGTACTTCAAAATCGATCTGTGCCAGCAATTGGCTGAATTCTTTTAATTTACCGGCGTTATTGGAGGCCAGGACCAGGGTGCGTGACATGAGCGACTCGAAACAAAGAAAGCCGGTACTTTAGCACCGGACGGGAGTTGTTGTTGGGTCAGCGCCGGCAAAGATGATCAATCAGACAATATTGATCAAGGCAGGCGAGAAATAATAATGAAAAAAAACAAGAGGAAGGCTAAATGCCTTCCCCGAGATGTATTGCAAGGAACAGCGTCTTATGCGACGCGCTTGCCCAGGATGACCAGATCGCGCTCCACGCCGTCCAGGGTAGCGACCCGCGGCATGTTGGCCCAGCGTTCGAACCCGAAAGCGTCGAACAGTTTCAGGCTGGCTTGATTGTGGCCGAAAATGAAACCGAGCAAGGTATGCACGCCGATCGCCGGCGCATGTTCAATCGCCTTCCCCAGCAGATACCGGCCGATACCCTTGCCGCGCGCATCTTCATGGATATAGATCGACAGCTCGGCAGTGCCGGCATAGGCCGGGCGCCCATAGAAATCGGAATACGATAGCCAGCCCAGAATCGAGGCCGTGCCATCCGCGCCCTGTTGCTCTACCACCCACAGCGGGCGCCGGTCGGCGTTGTGCTGGTCGAACCAGGCTTGGCGCGATGCCACGCTGACCGGTTCGGTATCGGCGGTCACTTCGCGCGAAGCGACGGTGCTGTTGTAGATATCTACAATCGCCGGCAAATCCTGTTGGCCGGCTAATCTAAAGCTGTAATCCATAAGTTGTAACTCGAATCTGTAATTCAAAGATGCATTGATACCGGCATTAGCCGGCATCAATAAGTATGCGTTGGACGCGCCGACCCCAGCGCCGACCCCAGCACTTCTTCAATCCGCTTGCGCAGCCGCTGGCCGCTGTCGTCGTCCGGAAAATGCACGCCGACCCCCTGCGCCTTGTTGTTGTTGGCGTTCTTAGGTGTAATCCATGCCACTTTGGCAGCAATCGGATATTTGGTGCCATCGTCCATCAGGCTCAAGATCAGATAGATTTCGTCGCCGAGATGGTAGCTCTTGTTGGTTGGCACAAAGATGCCGCCGTTGGTCAGGAACGGCATGTAAGCGGCATACAAGGCGGATTTTTCCTTGATCACCAGCGACAACACCGATGGCCGGGCTAATTTGACCGGCTCGGCCGGGATTGTAGAGTTTTCTGCCATCGCTATCCTATAAGCAAAATTCAAGCAAACATTGCGGCGTAGTCCAACAGCATCTCTTCAATGAAGAGACGCGCCGATAAAGGGTGTTCTGCAATTGCACGACGTTCATTGCTGCTTTTCAGCGCCCGCAGCAGAGCGCCGGTTTCAACTTTGGCGGCCAGGCTTGCGAGGGCTTTTTCGTAACGAGGATAATACCGGATTGTGCCGCATAATTTAAAGGAAAACAGGTCATATAGCCAACGTTGCTGCCAGCCGACCAGCTCGGCGACCGGGGTTTTCTGCAAATGCTCGGCACATTTCAATGCGCCGTCTATGCCGGGCTTGGTCAAATGCAGCAAAAACTCGTCAATCAGCTCGCGCCCTTCGCTTTGCGACTGCGCGAAAGCAGTCAGCGGCGCGCCGCCCTGCTCTGCCAGCCAGACATCTGCATCCTTCACGTCTTGCTGGCGCAGCCAGGCCATGGCCTGCTCGCGCGACGGCAGCGGCATCGCGAATTTGCGACAGCGCGACAAAATAGTCGGCAGCAAACGGTCGAGGCTATTTGAGCTCAGCAGAAAGACGGTGTTTGGCGGCGGCTCTTCCAGTGTCTTCAGCAAGGCATTGGAGGCGGCGGTATTCAGCGCTTCGGCCGGATAGAGCAATACCACGCGTTGGCCTTGGCGATGGGTAGAGATATTCATGAAGCCGGACAAGGCGCGGATCTGGTCGATCTTGATTTCCTTGGACGGCGCCTTGGCTGACTTGGCAGTTTTTTTGCCATCGGCAGCGTCACCGCCTTCGTCGCCATCGCCCGCATCCTCGCCGTCCAGGATCTCCGGCCGCACACGCCGGTAATCGGGATGATTGTATTGCATGAACCAGCCGCACGAACCGCATACGCCGCAGGCATGGCCGTCCGCCTGCGGTTGCTCGCACAACAGCGACTGCGCGAACAATTCGGCAAAAACGGTTTTGCCGATACCTTCAGCGCCGTGAAACAGAATCGCGTGCGGCAAGCGTGCGCGCATTTGCTGCAGCTGCTGCCAGACGCCGTCCTGCCACGGGAACAAGGAGTTGCTCATTGATTTACGCTTCGCTTATAGAACGTTATCGTCATTGGCATGGTGCTTACCCGGCGCACAGGCTAGAAACGATGTGCGCCAGCGCTTGCCGGACTTCGGCAATCGTTTTAGTCGCATCGATAACCTGGAAACGCTGAGGAAACTGGGCCGCACGGCGCAGATATTCAGCGCGCGTGGCGGCGAAGAAATCCGCCTGCTCCTGTTCGAACTTGTCCAACGTGCGGGTCGCATCCAGGCGTGTCCGCGCCACTTCCAGCGGCACATCGAACAACAAGGTCAGGTCCGGCTGCAAGTGCGGATGCACCCATTGCTCCAGCGCTTCCAGCTTAGCCAACGGCAATTGCCGGCCGCCGCCCTGGTAGGCGAAAGTGGCGTCGGTAAATCGATCTGAAATCACCCAGTCGCCGCGTGCCAGGGCCGGCTCTATCACTTGCGCCAGATGCTCGCGGCGCGCGGCAAACATCAGCATCGCTTCCGTCTCCAGATGCATTTTTTGATGCAACAACACTTCTCGCAGCGTTTCTCCCAGCTCGGTGCCGCCCGGCTCGCGAGTGGTGACGACCTTCAAACCCTGCTTGCACAACAAATCCGCGACAAAACCGATATGGGTCGACTTGCCGGCGCCGTCTATGCCTTCAAATGTGATGAATTTTCCTGATGCCATTGCCTTGCCTGTTGAGTTGCTTATGCTGTTTTGAAGAAAACCAGCGAATACTGCGGGTTAATAGTGCGCGTTAATACTGCGGGTCAATACTGCGAGTTAATACTGCAATTATCGCGCATCGCCATCACTACCGTTGATATTGATTGACCGCCTGGTTATGCTCACCCAGGTTAGTCGAGAAATGGCTGCTGCCGTCGCCCCGGGCCACGAAATACAAGGCGTCGGTCTGCGCCGGATGCATGGCGGCGCTGATCGATTCCGCGCCTGGCAGGGCGATCGGCGTCGGCGGCAGGCCTGGCCGGGTGTACGTGTTGTAAGGGGTATCCGTAGTCAGGTCGCGCTTGCGGATGGTGCCTTGATATTGGTCGCCCATGCCGTAAATCACAGTCGGATCAGTCTGCAGCAGCATGCCGATCTTGAGCCGGTTGATGAATACGCCGGCGATTGTGGTGCGATCGGCGCGGCGGCCGGTTTCCTTTTCGACGATCGACGCCATCACCAAGGCCTCGTACGGCGTCTTGTAGGGCAGCGACACATCGCGCCCTTCCCAGGCCTGGTTGAGGCGCTTGATCAGTAAACTGTGGGCCTGTTTGTAGACCTGCAGGTCGCTCGAACCCTTTGCAAACAAATAGGTATCGGGGAAGAACAAGCCTTCCGGCATGCTGTAGTCGGGTGTGATTTTTGCCAGCAATTCGGCGTCGGACAGCGCTGCGGTGTCGTGCTTCAGCGAGGTTTGCGCCGCTACTGCCTGCCGCATCTGGCGGAAAGTCCAGCCTTCGATAACTGTCAGCGATTCTTGCGCAAACTCACCGCGCACCAGTTGCGTCAGCAAGCGCAACGGCGTGGCGCCGGGTTTCAACTCATAACTACCGGCTTTTAATTTGCCGCCCTTATCGGTTACCCGTGCCAGCAATTCCAGCAACTCGGGATTGACGCCGACCCCGGCCTCGTCGATCTGTTGCACCGAACTTGCCAAAGTGCTACCTGGTTTGATCGTGAATGGCCGCACCGCACCGGCATCGAAAATTGGCTTCTGTGCCCAGTAAGCTACACCGCCAGCGGCTAGGCCGCCCAACAAGATCACGCTCAACAATAGTTTTTTAAACAAGACCGGTTCGCTCCGAATGGTTTTCAGGCATCTCGCAAAAACGGCCGACTCCAACGCTTTTTTTGCGACATCACTATAATCAACCCAATATGATAATCGCTGTTTCGAGAATGCCTACAATTTATGAATAAAATAACAAATAACTGGCTGGATTTTGCCCAGCAACAAGCGTTGGAGACGCTGCCGGCAACGATCGACGCCGGCGCATCTTTTTTTGCACCATTGTCCGATCTCGGCCTGATCGCGCTTACCGGAGAGGAAGCTGCCAGCTTCCTGCATACCCAGCTTACCAATGACGTCCAAAATCTTGCCGCCGGACAAGCCCGGCTGGCCGGTTATTGCTCGCCGAAAGGACGATTGCTGGCCACCTTCCTGATGTGGAAGAGCAATGACACTATCTTTTTGCAACTGCCGCGCGACTTGCAAGCCGCAATTCAGAAGCGCCTGCAAATGTTTGTCATGCGCGCCAAAGCCAAGCTGGCGGATGTGACGGATACGCACATCGTGCTAGGCCTGGCAGGCAATGCAGCTGGCACGGCGTTGACGCCCTGGTTTCCAACGCTGCCAAACGCCCCCTATGCCAAGATCGACAACGACTACGGCACCTTGATCCGTGTCGCCGACGCCAATTCCGCGCCACGCTATCAATGGATCACCAGCGCCGAGCACGCGATCACCGCCTGGCCGCAACTGAGCACAAGCTTGCAGCCGGTTGCCGCATCAGCCTGGCGCTTGCGCGAAATCCAGGCTGGTATTCCGCAAATCACCCTGCCGACACAAGAACAATTTGTACCGCAGATGATTAATTTTGAAGTGATTGGCGGCGTTAATTTCAAAAAAGGCTGTTATCCGGGGCAGGAAATTGTCGCGCGTAGCCAATATCTTGGCAAACTCAAGCGCCGCGCCGTCCTGGCCAGCGTCGCCGCGACCGGCATTGCCGCAGGTACTGAAGTATTTTCCAGCGCAGATCCGGACCAGCCATGCGGCATGATCGTCAACGCCGAAGCCGATAGCGCCGGTAGCAGCAGCTGCCTGCTGGAGATCAAGCTGGCTGCATTGGAAAACAGTACGGTACATTTGGGATCGGTGAATGGCGCGCAATTGCATTTCCAGGCGCTGCCCTATTCAATCGTCGATGTAACGGACGCGGAACTGTCAGCGTGAGCCCGCGATGAGTACCGATCTTTATATCTATTACCGCGTAGCCGCCGCCAACGCCCAGCAATTCGACACTGCTGCGGCGGCAATGCAGGCCGGGCTTTCATTGCAATACCAGGTCGCCAGCGCCCTCAAACGCAGCCCCGAAATCAAAGATGAACATCACACCTGGATGGAGGTGTATTCTTCGGTGCCGCCGGATTTCATCGACATTATCGAACAGGCGGTTACCCAGCACGGCCTCACCGCCCTTATCGATGGCCCTCGTCATACTGAATTTTTTGTGAATATTTCATCATGTGCTTGATTGTTTTTGCGTGGCAAGTGATTCCTGGCTCCTCCTTGATAGCCGCCGCCAACCGCGATGAATTCTATGCGCGCCCCACCGCACCCGCCAACTGGTGGGAAGACCGGCCCGATATCTACGCCGGCCGCGACCTGCAAGACGGCGGCACCTGGATCGGCATCACCCGCGGCGGCCGCTTTGCCGCCATCACCAATGTGCGAGCGCCGGCTGAACGGCGTACCGATGCACCTACCCGCGGCACGCTGGTGTCGGATTTTCTGGGTAGTAAAAAAACGGCAGCAGAGTATATCGCCGACATTAGCGGCGACGCCGCAAAATACAACGGCTTCAATCTGCTGGTCGGCGACGGCAAGGAATTGATCTGGTATTCCAACAAAAATCAGGAAGACGCCCGCAACGGCCAGCCGCTTTCGCCTGGCATCTACGGACTGTCTAACGCATCGCTAGACGGTTGCTGGCCGAAAGTGGTGCGCACCAAAGCGCAATTTGCCAGCCTGCTGTGCCAGGGTGCACCTGACGCCTGTTTCTTTGACATGTTGAGCGACACCACCCGCGCCGGAGACTGCCGGCTGCCCTCTACCGGAATCGACATCGAACTGGAACGCGTGCTGTCGGCCGTATTTATCGAATCACCCGATTACGGCACGCGCGCCTCGACGCTGGTGAGAATCAGGGCCAACGGCAGCGCCATGCTGCATGAAAGAGTGGCGACGCCATCCGATTCACCGTCGCGCATACATACCCACGCTAAATCGCCATCAGAATCCCGCTGTACGCGCTGATATAGCGCGCACGGACGCCGCCACACTCAGTTGTCACATTCAGGGAGCAGATCATGTTGCTGTCATCCGATCCGAATTCGTCGCAAGCGACGCTTGCGCCATCTGATGTTGTACAGCAGCTGTGGCGCGCACTTGGTCAGCCGGATGCGGCTTTGTCGCAGCTCTCGCTGAGCGGCAGCGAGCCGATACTGCCTTCATCGTTCGCCGTCGGCACTGCCGCCCAGGCCAGCATTGCCGTGGCGGCCTTGTCAGCTGCGCAGCTGTGGCAACTGCGCAGCCAGCAACCGCAACAGGTAAGAGTCGATATGCGCCATGCGGCGGCCGAGTTTCGCAGCGAACGCTACTTCCGGGTCAACGACGCCCGCAGCGATGAGATCTGGGACAAAATCGCCGGCACCTATTGCTGCGGCGACGGCAAATGGGTGCGCCTGCACACCAATTTCCCGCACCATCGAGATGGCGTGCTCAGGTTGTTGCAATGCGAGCACACGATCGAGAGCGTGCGGCAAGCGCTGCAAAGCTGGACTGCAGAGGGTTTCGAGGACGCTGCGGCAAGCACCGGCCTGGTAGTCACCGCCATGCGCTCGTTCGAGGAATGGGATCGCCACCCGCAAGGACAGGCGGTGCAAACGCTGCCACTGCTCACCATAGAAAAAATCGGCGATGCGCCGCCGCGCGAACTACGCCCTCCGGTAGCGCAACGGCCGCTGGACGGCGTGCGGGTGCTCGACCTGACCCGCATCATCGCCGGCCCGGTCTGCGGCCGTACGCTGGCGGCGCACGGTGCAGATGTCTTGCTGGTGACTGCGCCGCAACTGCCGGCCATCGGCCCATTGGTGATTGACACCGGGCGCGGCAAGCGCTCATGCCAGCTCGATTTGCGGCAGCCGGACGATCATCGGACGCTGAGCCATTTGCTGCATGACGCAGACATTTTCGTGCAAGGCTACCGCCCGGGCGGACTCGATGCACTAGGCTTCGGCCCTGAGGCGGCGGCAAAAAAGCATCCTGGCATCGTTTATGTATCGCTATCGGCGTATGGCCATGTCGGACCGTGGGCCGACCGCCGCGGTTTCGATTCGCTGGTGCAAACCGCTAGTGGCTTCAACCATGCCGAAGCACAGGCAGCACACAGCGACCAACCGAAACCGCTGCCGATGCAGGTATTGGACCATGCCGCCGGATACCTGATGGCGGCTGGCGCCATGACAGCATTGGCGCGCCGGGTCACCGAAGGCGGCAGCTGGCATGTGCAGGTATCGCTGGCGCAAACCGGTCATTGGCTACGTCAGCTGGGGCGGGTCGAGAACGGCCTGGCGACCGCCGATATCAGCTTTGAACAGATTCAGGATCTGCTGGAAAATAGTGAATCGGGCTTTGGCCGGCTAACCGCAGTGAGTCATGCCGGGAAATTATCACTGACGTCGGCGCACTGGAGCCAGCCATCGGTGCCATTAGGAACCGATGCACCAACCTGGTAGCAAGCTTGTAAGCCGAGCATTGCGCTGATCAGGCAAACACGTGGCGCATGCAAATATGCGGGATCCCGGCTTCGTAATATTCCTCGCCATCGCGGCTGAAACCATGGCGTCCGTAAAACGCTTCAGCATGTATCTGGGCGTTCAGCACCACTTCAGCATCGCCGCGTTGCCGCGCTTGTGCCATCAAGGCTTCCAGGATGGCGGCGCCTATGCCTTGGCCGCGCCCGGCTAACCGCACCGCCATGCGGCCTATGTGGCCATCAGGCAGCAGGCGGCCGGTGCCGATCGCGTGGCCGGCTTCGTTATAGGCGACTGCATGTATGCAGTGCTCGTCCATGTCGTCCCATTCCAGCTCTACCGGAATTTTCTGTTCAATGACGAATACGTCGAAACGTACTGCGCGGGCGTCGGCTTTCTGGACTGTCCAGTTATCGACTGTCAGGTGAAATTTCATGGCTGCTGTTCTATTCCATTTTTCTATTTGGCATCAACCCGGCTTGATCTTCAGCGCCGCACGATGATGCTTGAGATATTTGAAGGTTCCCATCGCCTTCGCCACCAGATGCTCGCCGTGCCATAACTCGGCGTCGCAAAAGCACATGGTGGTGGACCGATGGAACGCGCGGCCTTTGGCCACGATGCGGGCGCCGGTTTGTCCGGCAGGTTGCAGAAAACTGGTTTTCATTTCAACCGTGACCGCCGCCTCGGCTTGCGGATACAGCGAACGGCCGGCCAAGGCCATGACCACATCCAGCATAGTCATCGAAACCCCGCCGTGGGTGACTTGCCAGCTATTCATGTGATGCGGCTGCAAAGTCAACGCCAGTTCGGCCGCGCCATCGCCCATTTCGACAAATTCAACCCCGAGATAGGTCAGGAATGGATTATCGATAGGGAAAATATGTGAAGGAAACATGGTCGCCGATCAGCTCAGGTAATCCATGCACTGGCGCGCTTCCCGTACCGCCCCGAAAAATGGCTTGATCGCTACATGGGTCGGATGGTTCTGGTAGGCATCCAGCGCTGCCTGCGATGTGAATTCGGAATTGAGCACCACGTCATAGGTTGCTTCCAGCCCTGGCTGGGCGATCGCGACCTCGAACTTGAGCATGCCCGGTACTATGCCGGCGCAGCCGTCCAGCATGGCTTTCATCTGCAAAGCATTGCTGGCCTTGTCAGCGCCTTCGGCATGTTCTTTTAATTTCCAGAACACAATGTGCTTAAGGGTAAATTCGGGGGTCGCGCTCATAAGATTCTCTGTTCAATGGTGGGTAGATAGCGCATTTAGCGTCTGCCGCCATTTTACCGGTCAGACGCCTCAGGTGTATGCTCATACCGTAAATCCTGACAAAATCAGTCATCTCATCGTAGGGAAAGGCAAAGGAATCATGGCTACGAACACAGTTCGCTTTCATCGCGTGCTCCGGGCACCTCCGGAGAGAATCTATCGAGCGTTTCTTGATGCCGACGCAATGGTTAAATGGCTGCCGCCACATGGTTTCACAGGCAAGGTCCACCATCTTGATGCGAAAGTGGGTGGTACCTATAAAATGTCGTTTACGAACTTCGCCACGAAAAATAGTCATTCCTTTGGCGGCGAGTATCTCGAGCTGATACCCAACGAACGAATTCGGCATACGGACACATTCGACGACCCCAATTTACCGGGTGAAATGCAGACGACCATTTCTTTGCAAAAGGTCTTCTGCGGCACTGAAGTAAACATTGTGCAAGAAGGCATACCTGGAGCCATTCCACCAGAGGCTTGCTATCTCGGGTGGCAGGAATCGCTCACTCTTCTTGCGCAATTGGTTGAGGCTGAGATTCCAGGGTAGTCAGTTGTCGGGACGATGCTGATTCCGACTGCGGATTCAACCGTGCCGAGCCGCTTCAATCGCAGCGATGTCAATCTTCGTCATCGTCATCATGGCTTCGAACGCGCGTTTGGCCGCAGCGCGATCGGGGTCGGTGATCGCGGCGATCAGGGCTCGTGGCGTAATCTGCCACGACAATCCCCATTTGTCCTTGCACCAGCCGCACGCACTTTCCTGGCCGCCATTTCCGACAATCGCCTCCCACAAGCGATCGGTTTCGGCCTGGTTGTCGGTCGCGACCTGGAACGAGAAAGCCTCGTTGGGCTTGAACGCCGGCCCACCGTTGAGGCCGAGACAAGGAATGCCCATCACAGTGAACTCTACCGTCAGGACCGCGTCCTCCTTCCCTGCAGGATAGTCGCCAGGCGCGCGATAGACTGCCCCCACCGCGCTGTCCGGGAACGTCTCGGCGTAGAACTTCGCGGCATCCAACGCGGTGCCGTCGAACCAGAGGCAAATCGTGTTTTTACTGACCATGTTGGTTCTCCTGAATTGGAACAGATGAAAAAGGTGCAACCCGGGGCGCCACTCGGGACGCCCCTCGCCCATCAACATTAGGGCAGAGTTGCCCAGCCACACGCTTCTTCGATTTAATTTCGTGAAAATAGTGCCGGAAAAACTCCTGCCCCTTCCGCCCACCCCTGCGGCACAACTTATTCATAAGATTTTCTATGCCGTGACCAAAATTATTCTCGCTTGCTAACACTTCGCCAAAAGCGGATATTGTCGTTTTACAAAATTACCAGTTGATCTGCCATGATTGTTTTTTGTGAAAAATAGCTGCTGCACAGAGAGCTTCGACTAACGTTGCACTTCCTAAACAACGGCATCTAGAATTCGGCGCCGTCGCTTGAATGAACAGGCCGTCGCCCTAGAAATATTAATTGATCAAACATATTTGAGAGTTATTGCTCAACGCGCCTAAAAAACCATGAACACACTAAAACTATTATCTTTCTCAGTATATTTACTCGCTGCAAGCAGCTATGCAGCAGGCACCGTCGATCAATCCAGGATCACAGATACCGTAGATGCGACCATCCAGCCACTGATGCAGAAGTACAGCATTCCCGGCATGGCAATCGCAGTGACCATCAATGGCCATAATTATTTCTATAACTATGGTGTAACGTCAAAAGAAACGCAGCAGCGCATTACCAACAAGACACTTTTCGAGATCGGATCGCTCAGCAAAACATTTACGGCCACGCTGGCGTCTTATGCCCAGGCCAATGGCGATCTTTCACTCTCTGACAGCCCGGGAAAATATTTTCCTTCCTTGCGCGGCAGCAGCTTTGGCAATATCAGCCTGCTGAATCT
>FTFY01000899.1_pt1 | contig 13390 bp, 11 predicted proteins | sample 1640561 | NCBI WGS metagenome assembly FTFY01 (sample SAMEA3914789, study PRJEB12502) | metagenome | biome: forest; material: soil | place: Canada | collected 2011-07-03 | depth 0.3 m | reverse complement strand
CCCCCGGCATGCATCCACGGAGTAGTTACCGTTTCAAGTAACGTGGATTTTCGGTCGAATATTAACGGAACGCACTCCGTGGCCCGCTAAAAGGGGTCAGAGTAATTTTCGCAAAGGGCGCGAAAAAAAACTCTGACCCCATTTAGCTTTTTTTTGCTGAACCTGGACATGAAAAACACCGAATTTCTGGATGCTTGCCGCAGCGCTATTGGCGCTGCACACGTTCTCACAGATGACGCCGACAAGGCTGCATATCTGACCGATCAGCGTCAGCGTTACACCGGCTCCGCGCTGGCCGTAGTTAAACCAGCCAACACCGCCGAAGTAGCAGCCATCGTAAAACTCTGCGAAAAATTCCAGATCCCCATCGTCCCCCAAGGCGGCAACACCGGCCTGGTACTAGGCAGCGTCCCCGACCAAAGCGGACAAGCGATCGTCCTATCGCTAAAACGCCTCAACAAGATCCGCGCCGTCGACCCGCTCAACCACACCATAACAGTCGAAGCCGGTTGCATCCTGCAACACATCCAGGAAGCCGCCGCCGCAGAACAACGCCTACTCCCCCTGTCACTGGCAGCCGAAGGCAGCTGCACCATAGGAGGCAATCTCTCCACCAACGCCGGCGGCACCGCCGTACTCCGCTACGGCAACACCCGCGAACTCTGCCTCGGACTGGAAGTAGTCACCCCCCAAGGCGAAATCCTCCACGGGCTACGCGGACTACGCAAAGACAACACCGGTTACGACCTGCGCGACCTGTTCATCGGCGCCGAAGGCACGCTAGGCATCATCACCGCAGCCGTGCTAAAGATATTCCCACAGCCAAAAGTCCAACTAACTGCGCTAGCGGCAGTCCAGACCCCCGCCGACGCCCTACGCCTGCTAAGCCTGGCCCAAGACCGCTGCGGCGCCACCCTGACCGGTTTTGAACTGATGTCCGACCTGTGCCTGCAACTGGTAGCCAGGCATTTCCCGCAATTACCATTTCCCTTCGCAAAGCACCACCCGCACTACGTACTCCTGGAGTTATCCGACAGCGAACCCGCCCCCCATGCCAGTACGCTACTAGAAGCAGTCATCGGCGACGCGCTAGAACAAGACATCTGCCAGGATGCCGTGCTCGCCACTTCAACCACCCAGTCACGCGCCCTGTGGCAACTGCGCGAAAGCATCTCCGAGGCACAAGCCAAGGAAGGCAAGAATATCAAGCACGACATCTCGCTGCCGATTTCCCGCATCGCCGAATTCATCAGCGTCACCGACGCCCTGCTACAAGAACATTTCCCAAATTGTCGCAACGTCACCTTCGGCCATCTGGGAGACGGCAACCTGCACTACAACGTCTCGCCGCCCGTCAACACTTCCGCCGAGAAATTCATAGAACGGCAAGCCGACATCAACCGCCTGGTACACGACAGCGTCGACCGCATGAACGGCTCGATCTCGGCCGAACACGGACTCGGCGCCCTCAAGCGCGACGAGATCCTGCGCTACAAATCCCCGGTGGAAATTGCGCTGATGAAAACCATCAAACAGGCGCTCGATCCATTGAACCTGATGAACCCGGGCAAGGTAATCTGATTCGACAAACAACTTCCCAGTCTGTCGACATTGCCGCATTACAATCTGTTACACCACCCTTGTATGCGCAGACCGCTAACCAAGCGTTAATTATCGGGATAAGCGTAGCGATGTAAGCAGAAAATTGCATAAGGTGGAACATGTCGACTATAAGAAAACCTGGTTTGCTATCGATCGCCCTGCTGCTGAGCAGCCTGGCGACGATTGACGCCAATGCGCAAAATGCCCAGCCACCGCTGAACGACTCGGAAAAAGCGCTGCATGTCCTGAACCGGCTGGCCTACGGCCCCCGTCCCGGCGACGTCGATGCAGTCAGGCACATCGGCATCAAACGCTACATCGAGCAACAATTGAATCCCGACAGCGTGCCGATGCCAGCCGACCTGACGGATAAACTGTCAGCCTTATCGACTTATCAACTGACACCGCCCCAGCTTTACCAGCAGTACGGCCCGCCATCCTTCCCTCCCAATACCGCCACTCCCGAAGAAAAGAATATGGCGCGCCAGCGCGCCAACAAGGAAATCACGCCTCAGGTGCATTTCGCCCGGTTATGGCAAGCCACAGAAAGCCCGCGTCAGCTACAGGAAGTGATGACCGAATTCTGGTTCAACCATTTCAACATCTTCGAAGGCAAGGAATGGGTGCGCTACTGGGACGGCGAATATGAAAAAGACGTATTGCGCCCCAATGCACTCGGCAATTTCCGCCAGCTGCTGGGCGCGGTTGCCCATCATCCGGCAATGTTGTATTACCTTGATAACTGGCTGAGCAGCGGCGTCAATACGCCGGAAGCCAAAGGCCGCTTCAAAGGACTCAACGAAAATTACGGCCGTGAATTGCTGGAGCTGCATACCATGGGGGTCGACAGCGGCTACACCCAGGCCGACGTGATTTCCCTGGCGCGCATCCTGACCGGCTGGACCATCGATGAAAAGGGCATGAAAGACGGCCAGCCTGGATTCGTCTTCAACCCGCGCCGCCATGATTTCGGCGATAAGGTATTCCTCGGCCAGACCATCAAAGGCAGTGGCTATCAGGAAGGCGAGCAGGCGCTCGACATCCTGGCGCGTCACCCCGCCACCGCGCACTTCGTGGCCGCCAAACTGGTCCGGTATTTTGTTTCCGACCAGCCCGAACCGGTGCTGACCGAGAAACTGGCGCGCCGTTTCCTGAGCAGCAACGGCGATATCAAGGCGGTACTCCATACCTTGTTCGACAGCCCTGAATTCTGGGCCCGCAGCAATTACCAGACCCAGTTCAAGACGCCGTATCAATACGTCGTGTCATCGCTGCGCGCAACCGCCACACCGGTGCTCAACGTCAAACCGATTGACGGCGTACTGAATCAACTCGGCCAGCCGCTATATGGCTGGCTGACCCCGGAAGGCTATAAATTTTCCGAAGAAGCCTGGCTCAATCCGGATGCTCTGCTACGCCGCATCAATTTCGTCAACAGCCTGAGCAATGGCAAATCGCCGATAGCCCGTAGCGAAACACCGGCTCCGGCTGGCGTACCAGCCTCTGGTGCCCCCGTCGACCCACAGCAACTGATACAAACCTTGACTCCGACGCTGGCGCCCTACAGCCTCAGCACCATCAGCGCCGCACCAGCCAACCTGCAGGTCGGCCTGATACTTGGCAGTCCGGATTTCATGAAAAGATAGCCCATTGGAGCCCTGATATGAACCGTCGTGATTTCATCCGCCATCTCGGCTTGAGCACTAGTGGCGCGATCCTGATTCCAGTCGGCTTGTCCGGTTGCGTGGTGGCGCCTGCCACCAAACCGCAAGCAAAAGACAAGGCTCCCCCGATCGCCACAGCCGTCGTCAGCGACAGCCCGCTATCGTATGGCAGCCCGTTGCAGCGCGCCCATGCTGCAGGCGATGGCACGCCGCGCATGATCGTGGTGTTCCTGCGTGGTGCGGTGGATGGCTTGAACGTGGTGGTGCCGCATGGCGATCACAACTATTACAAGGCACGGCCCGGGATTGCAGTGTCGCGCCCCGGAACGCAAAACGGCGCGATCGACCTGACCGGTTATTTCGGCCTCCATCCGGCATTGCAAGCACTCCAGCCATATTGGGACGGCGGCCAATTGGCCTTCATTCACGCCTCCGGATCGCCCGACATGTCGCGCTCTCATTTTGAAGCGCAGGATTACATGGAAACCGGGACGCCGGGAGAGCACAACACCCGCGACGGCTGGATGAATCGAATGCTTGGCGTGATGCCGGCATCGGCATCGCCGATGCAAGCTTTGACCCTGGGTGAATCTGTGCCGCGCATCCTGACCGGCAAAGCCGTCGTCGCCAACATGCCGACCGGCCGCGATGCCACCAAGCCAACCCTGATCGACCGCCCTGAAGTCAACCAAACTTATGCCGCGCTCTATGCGCAAGATGCGGTCCTGGGCAAAACCTATCGCGACGGCATTTCGGCACGCAAGGAATTGATGGCCGACGCCAGCAGCACCGAGCAAAAGGCAGCCAATAACGGTGCGCCGCTGCCGAATGGTTTATCGATCGACACATCCCGCCTGGGCCGCCTGATGCGCAGCAATCCGGATATCCGGCTTGGTTTTATTGCCGTCGGCGGCTGGGATACCCATGCCAACCAGGGCAACGGCAACGGCCAGCTGGCCAATCGCCTGCGACCGCTGGCCGACGGCCTGACTACCCTGGCGCGCGAACTCGGACCGGCCTTTAACGATACGGTGATTGTGGTCATGTCGGAATTCGGCCGCACCTTCCGCGAAAACGGTAACGGCGGCACCGATCACGGTCACGGCAACGCCATGTGGCTGTTAGGCGGCAATGTCCGCGGCCGCAGCATCTACGGTCAATGGCCTGGCATCGACGACAAGTCACTCAACGAAGGCCGCGACCTGGCTGTCACCACCGACTTCCGCGCGGTGCTGGCGACGCTGGCGGAAAAACACATGCGGATCGGCGATCCGGCCATGCAAAAACTGTTTCCGCAATATGGCGCGGGCAATGCACACTCATTGAATTTTCTGGTGTAACCGCAGGGTGGGCACATCGTGCCCACCTACCAGGGATTAACGCACCAGCGCCTTGATCTCCGCCAACTGCCGCCGTGAGATCGGCAGACGATGATCGATGTCGCGCAAGATGACTTGCCAGACTTCCTGCGGTTTCTCGCCGTCGCTGTCGCTGTCCGTGGTGTGCATGACGCGCTCGACGCCACTGATAGCGTTACGCGCCACCAGTGCATTGCGATGCACTCGCACAAAGTGCGCAGCCAGCTCTTCTTCGATCGACACCAGCGAATCCTCGATCAGGTATTCCTTGTTCCTGGTGCGTAGCGTGACGTATTTCAATTCCGCCTTCAGATACAGCACTTCCGCCATCGGCACCAAAGACATGCGGCCGCGCTCCTGCACTGCAAAATGCTGACGCGGCAAGCCTGTAACGGCCGCCGGCGCAGCCATTGACGCCGCTTGCGCATGCTGCCGCACGCGGCTGGCACGCGTGATGGCCTGCGCCAGCCGCGTCGCGCGCACCGGTTTGACCAGGTAATCGAAAGCCTGCACATCGAATGCGCTCAAGGCGTAATCGTCATAGGCAGTCACGAAAATAATCAGCGGCGGCTCGCTATCGCCGGCGTTGCGGATCAGTTGCTCGGCCAGTTGCAGACCACTCATGCCGGGCATTTGCACATCCAGCAAAATCAAATCCGGCGCGGTGGCCCGTATACCTTCCAGCGCGGTCTCCGCATGGCCGGCTTCGCCCACCAGGTAATGCGGGCAGTCGGCCACGATATCGGATAGCAGCGTGCTCAACCTGGCGCGCGCCGGCGCCTCATCATCGACGATAAATATGCGAGGGATCATGGAAGTAGAAAGAGTATCCGCACTGTTGTTTTTAGTTGATTTTTATTCACTGCCTTACTGCTTGGCCAGGGCCGCTTTGACATACGGAAAACTGGCGCGCACTTCAAACTGCCCGAGCTTGGTGGTGGTAGTCAATTGCGCCTCGACATCGTACAGCAACGACAGCCGTTCGCGGATATTCTCCAGCGCCATCTGATTCCCTTCAGGCAGCGCGGCCACACCTTTACCGCTGTACGGATTGTAAGGATTGGTGATGATGATTTCAATCCGTTCCAGCGAATGACTCAGCTGGATCCGGATCAAGGCCGGCTCGGTGCTCGGTTCGACGCCATAGTGGACGGCGTTTTCTATCAAAGGCTGCAACAGCAAGGTGGGAATCTGCGCCCGGAAAATCACTTCATCGCTGATGCCTGCGCGCTCCCATTGCACCTTCAGGCGCTCGCCAAGACGTATTTTTTCTATCGACAGATATTGCCGGCACAGGCGGATTTCCTTTTCCAACGTGGTCATGGCGCGGCCGTCGCGCATCAAGACCCGGATCAGATCCGCCAGATCTTCCAGCGCCGCCTCGGCCCGGCGTGGCTCGGTCCGGATCAGCGACAGCACCGCATTCAGGCTATTGAACAGAAAGTGCGGCCGGATCCGTGCCTGTAAGGCTTGCAACCTGGCTTCCACCAACACCGGAGAAAATGCTTTGGCGCGCAACTCGAAATAGTGCTGCAACGCGCCGCCGAACAACGCCGCCACAAATGCGGCAAGCGGAGTGCCGCCGGTTGCGCTCAGATGAGAAAAGCCGCTGAGAAACCAGTCGAAGCCAGACAACAGTCTGATTACCGCAATCGTCACCAGTGCCGGCACGAGCCAGCATGACAAACGCTGCACAGATAAAGAAAAGCGCAAAGGAAAGCGATCGGCAAACCGATGCAAACCGCACAATATCGCCAAGGACAGAAAACAAGCGGGTTCGATCAGCATGGCCGACTCGACAAAGCTGTTGAGCGCCGCCATCGCGCTATCGCTGTGCAGCAGCAGCGCCACCATGACGGCCAGATTTACCGCGATCAGCGCACGAAACACCACGCCCAGGTTGCAGCCATCGGGAATCACAACGGGTTTCGGCTGCTGCGCTTGCGCGGTGTCTGCGTTCTGGTCGTTGGGCATGAAGGGAATTAGTTATCGGAACAGCAATTAATGGTTGTTTTAAGGTTTTTTTTGAGACCGGCAGATGCCTGCGACAAACATCTGCGCGCCGAGATTCAACCATAAAAGCAGGTTTTCAGGAGCGGTGATTTATAATCGCATAATTCATTGCTATCCCGGCGCACGATTCAATACTTGGTTCAATACATAATTATGACAGCACAACTCTCAAAAAAAGGCGAAGCCTGGTCGGCTCGTTTCTCCGAACCGGTCTCTGATCTGGTCAAACGCTACACCGCCTCGGTATTTTTCGACAAGCGCCTGGCCGCAGTCGACATCCAAGGCTCGCTGGCCCACGCCGAGATGCTGGCATATCAAAAAATCATCAGCGCCGACGACTATGCGGCCATCCAGAAAGGCATGAGCCAGATCCAGGGCGAAATCGGCGCCGGCAAGTTTGAATGGCTGCTGGATCTGGAAGACGTCCACCTGAACATCGAAAAACGCCTGACCGAACTGGTCGGCGATGCCGGCAAACGCCTGCATACCGGCCGTTCGCGCAACGACCAGGTCGCAACCGACATCCGCCTCTACCTGCGCGGCGCCATCGACGACATCAGCGGCTTGCTGCGCGAACTGCGCCTGGCCCTGCTGGATCTGGCGGAACAGCATGCCGACACCATCCTGCCCGGCTTTACCCACATGCAGGTAGCGCAACCGATCACCTTCGGCCATCACGTATTGGCCTATGTGGAAATGTTCGGGCGCGACGCCGAACGCATGCAGGATTGCCGCAAGCGCGTCAACCGCCTGCCGCTGGGCGCCGCCGCACTGGCCGGCACCACGTTCCCGATCGATCGCCAGCGCGTGGCGACCACCCTCGGCTTCGACGACGTCTGCCGTAATTCGCTGGATGCAGTCTCGGATCGCGATTTTGCGATTGAATTCTGCGCCGCCGCCGCGCTGGTGATGACCCACATCTCGCGCATGTCGGAAGAGCTGGTGATCTGGATGAGCCCGCGCATCGGCTTCATCGACATCGCCGACCGCTTCTGCACCGGCTCCTCGATCATGCCGCAAAAGAAAAATCCCGACGTGCCGGAACTGGCGCGCGGCAAGACCGGCCGCGTCAACGGCCATCTGATTGCCTTGCTGACCCTGATGAAAGGCCAGCCGCTGGCCTACAACAAGGATAACCAGGAAGATAAGGAACCGTTGTTCGACACTGTCGATACCCTGACCGACACGCTGCGCATCTTTGCCGACATGGCGCGCGGTATCAGCGTCAAGCCGGAAGCAATGCGCGCCGCCGCCTTGCAAGGCTACGCCACCGCCACCGACCTGGCCGACTACCTGGTCAAAAAAGGCTTGCCGTTCCGCGATGCCCACGAAGCCGTGGCACGCGCCGTGCGCAGCTGCGTCGACCAGGCTTGCGACCTGAGCGATCTGTCACTGGATCAATTGCGCGTATTCTCGCCTTTGATCGAGGATGATATTTTCGAGGTACTGACACTGGAAGGCTCGGTGGCGGCACGCGATCATATCGGCGGTACCGCGCCGCGCCAGGTACGCCTGGCTATCCAGCATCTGCGTGAGCAGCTGGGCTAACTCAATCCCGGATTTAGCCTCGGATTTAATCTTCAAGATGATGGGAAGCGCAATGCTTCCCATCATGCCAATTTGGCATAGGGTCCCCGGCAAACATTCTCAACGCCGAGTATAATTGCCCAAAAACACGCAATATCTCTCCATTACCGACCAAAAGTCGACACCCCTCCGCGTAAAACATCCGCTTTACCTGGCTCGTGAGTAATATGTGTGCCAGGAATTTCTGACCGAAAATCCCTTATACTTTATTCACTTTTGGTGCGTCCACCCAGCACGCGCCGAAATAAAAACGCTGGCTGATTTCTTACTTCATAATGCTTTTCGGCTGTATCGGCTTCCTGTCCGCTGCTGCCTGGAGACATGCGGTAAGTCATCGCTCAAAAAAAACGGTACCTGGAGGATTTATAAATGCGCGTCAATACGTTCCTGAAAACACTCCCTTTGCTGATGCTTGCCGCCGGCCTGGGCAGTTCCGCACATGCCGCCGACGTCAAGCTCGGCCTGGCCGCGGCACTGACCGGACCAGCCGCCAAATACGGCGTCGCCATCAAGAACGGCTTTTCGCTGGCCGCCGATGAAGTCAACGCTGCCGGCGGCGTTAGCGGTAACAAGCTGCAACTGATCATCGAAGATGAGCAAGGCAAAAAAGAAGAAGCCATCAACGTCTTCAAGAAATTGATCTTCAAGGACAAGGTTTTGCTGGTATTCGGCCCGACCCTGTCCAACTCGGCATTCGCTGCCGACCCGATCGCCAATGCCGCCAAGGTAGTGGCATTCGGCACCAGCAATACTGCTGACGGCATCACGGCCATGGGCCCGTTCACCTTCCGCAACTCCGTCATGGAAGCCGACGTTCTGCCGGTCACCACGCGTGCTGCGGTCAAGCACTTCGGCATCAAGAAAGTCGCCATCATCTACGGTAACGACGACGCTTTCACCAAGAGCGGTTACGACGTTTTCAAGGGAACCCTCGCCGATCAGAAGATTCCAGTCACCACCACTGAAGCGTATGCCAAGGGCGACGTCGATTTCAAGGCGCAGCTGACCAAGATCAAGGCTTCGAATCCAGATGCCATCGTTTGCTCCTGCCTGACTGAAGAAGCCGCCAACATCATCCTGCAAACCCGTGCATTGGGCATGAAGCAGCCGTTCATCGGCGGCAATGGCCTGAACTCGCCGAAGCTGTTTGATATCGCCAAGGGCGCCGGCGACGACACCATCATGGGCAGCCCGTGGTCGTCCGAAAACCTGACGCCGGCCAACAAGGCATTCATGGCGGCCTACAAAGCCAAGTTCGGCAGCGATCCGGATCAGTTCGCTGCGCAAGCCTATGATGCTTTGCATGTTGTTGCGGCGGCCTTGAAGAACGTCAAGCTGAGCGGTGCGATTGACAAGGACCGGATTGCGTTGCAGCAGGCATTGCCTTCGGTAACGATTGATGGAGCGACAGGCAAGTTCGCATTCCGCAAGGCGCCGGCAGTGGCTGGTAAGGAAGTCGGCTATGACGCGCAACAGGAAGCGATTGTGAATATTGCCAAAGGTGGCAAGTTCGTATTGCTGAAGTAACAGAGTCTCTAGTCAATTGGGGACAGAGTTTGAGAGTCGCCGTAGCGCGACGAATTACTCTGTCCCCTATTGACGGCGTCCGAAGAAAGAATGGCGGCAGTTGCGCCAACCAGAACATAGGATCCAATGCAGAATTTTGTACTCCGTAGTCCGTTAACTGGGGTCAGAGTAATTTACGACGATAAGACTGTCGTAAAAAAACTCTGGCCCCACTTAACTATCTTTGCGGCTGATTTTTAGAAAAAAAAACCTCCATGCTTGAACAACAACTCATCAACGCCCTTTCGCTGGGCAGCGTCTATGCGCTGTTTGCCTTGGGTTTCACGCTGGTCTTCGGCGTGCTGGGCGTGATCAATTTATCGCACGGCGCCATTTTCATGCTTGGCAGTTACGCGGCGCTGCTGCTGGTGGAACACCTGGCGCTGCCACTCTGGCTGGCAATGCTGGCGGCGATGCTGGTGTCCGGCCTGATCGGCTTGCTGGTCGACTATCTGGTGCTGAAGCCGCTGCGTGCTCGCAACGCCCCCCATCTGGCGCCAATGATCGCCACCATCGGCGTCGCCACCATCCTCACCAGCCTGGCGCAAGGTATGTTCGGCGCTGAAAACAAGCGTTTCCCGGTCGGCACCATTCCGGAAGAGAGCTATAACTGGGGCCATCTGCATGTCACCGCGGTGCAAATCGGCATTGTCCTGATTTCCTTCATCCTGATGCTGGTGCTGCTGGCGGTGATGCGCCGCACCCAGCTCGGCCGCGCCTTGCGCGCGATTGCAGAATCGCCGAAAGCAGCATACCTGCTCGGCATCAATGTCGAGGGCTTGTTCTACCTGACTTCGTTCGCCGCTGCCGCCCTCGGTGGCGCCGCCGGCGTGCTGGTCGGCCTGTCGTTCAACGCGATTACCCCATTCATGGGCCAGCCGATGCTGCACAAAGGCATCGCCGTCATCATCCTGGGCGGCATGGGCGACATTCGCGGCGCCATGATTGCCGGCCTGTTCCTCGGTTTCGCCGAGGTGCTGACGGTAGCCTATATTTCCAGCGATTTCCGCGACGCCGTGGGATTCGGATTGCTGTTCCTGATTTTACTGGTCAAGCCTTCCGGCATGTTCGGCAAAGTACTGGAAAGGAAGGCCTGACATGACCGAATTGCTTACAACTGTCGGCGCTGCCGGCTTCCTGGACTGGTGGGACGGCTTCTGGTCGACCTACAATACCGTCATTTTCAGCCTCGGCGTCAACGCCATGCTGGCGCTCTCGATCTACGTCACCTTGTCGTGCGGCTTGCTGTCGCTGGCCAATGCAGCGTTCATGGGCATCGGCGCCTATGCCGCCTCGCTGATCAGCATGCAGACCGGCCTGCCGTTCCCGGTGGCGCTGGCAATCGGCGGCGTATTGCCGGCGCTGGTGGCGCTGATCATCGGCATTCCGACCTTGCGCCTGTCCGGTGTCTATCTGGCGATGGCGACCCTCGGCTTCGGCGAGGTGGTCCGCGTCGTGGTGCTCAACATGGATATCACCGGCGGTCCGCTCGGCTTGAACGGCATCCCGTTGAAAACCGAATGGTGGCACATCGTATTGCTGCTGGCGCTTACGCTGTACATCCTGGCGCGCATCCGCCGCTCGAAAATCGGCCGCGCCTTCGAAGCCATCAAGGAAGATGAAGTCGCGGCGCGCCTGATGGGCGTCAATGTCGCCGGCTACAAGCTGCTGGCGTTTGTCATCGGCGCTGCCATCGCCGGCGTCGCCGGCGGCCTCAACGCCCACTACACTTTCACCATCGGCCCCGGCAACTACGCTTTCGAAAACGCCGTTGAAATCCTGACCATGGCCGTGTTCGGCGGCACCAGCACCCTGATCGGCCCGACCATCGGCGGCATGGTGCTGACGCTGCTGCCGGAAGCGCTGCGTGATTTCAACAGTTACCGGTCGGTGGTCAACGGCTTGATCCTGGTGCTGGTGATCCTGTATCTGCCGAAAGGCATCTGGGATTCGCGTCGGATTCGTGCATTTTTCCAGCGCAAGGCACAGGCTGGAGGAAGTAAATAATGCTGCAACTCAAAAACATCAGCAAGAACTTTGGCGGCCTGCAGGTTTTGCAAGACGTCAATTTCAATGTCCCGCAGGGCGGCATCTTTGGCTTGATCGGCCCTAACGGCGCCGGCAAGACCACCGTCTTCAACCTGATCACCGGTTTGCTGCGCGCTTCCGGCGGCGCGATCGAATTCGACGGCCAGGACATCGGCAAGGTCGCGCCGCACAAGATCACCGAGCGCGGTATCGCCCGTACGTTCCAGAACATCCGCGTGTTCAAGGAAATGACCTTGCTGGAAAACGTCGTGGTCGGCATGCACGATCATATGCACTACAGCTTCGGCAGCGTGTTGCTCAATCTTGGCGGCTTCAGAAAGATAGAAGCTCAAGCGCGCGAGCGGGCGCTGGAATTATTGTCCTGGGTACGTTTGGATCATAAGGCGCAGATGCTGGCCGACAGCCTCTCCTATGGCGAACAGCGCAAGCTCGAATTCGCCCGGGCGCTGGCGACCAAGCCGAAGCTGTTGCTGCTGGACGAACCGGTGGCAGGCATGAATCCCGCCGAAAAAACCGAGCTGATGACGGAAATCCTGAACATCAAGCAACGTGGTTTCAGCATCTTCATGATCGAACACGATATGCGTTTCGTGATGGGCCTGTGCGACCGCATCGCGGTGCTCAACTTCGGCCGCATCATCGCCGAAGGTAGCCCCGATCAGATCAAGAACAACCAGGAAGTGATTGAAGCCTACCTGGGCAAGGAAGACGCAGAATGAAGGCCGCAGCGAACATGAACAAGACACCGATTCTGCAAGTGCAGGACCTGGCGGTTTCATACGGCCATATAGAAGCGGTCAAAGGCATCGACCTGACGCTCAATGAAGGCGAAATCACCGCACTGGTGGGTGCCAACGGCGCCGGCAAAAGCACTGCCCTGCTCGCCATCTCCGGCCTGCTGAAACCGATCCGCGGACAAGTGCTGTTCGACCAGCGCGACCTGACCAAACTGTCGCCGCACAAGATCGTCCAGAGCGGCGTGGTACAGGTGGCCGAGGGCCGCGCCACGCTCACCACCCTGAGCATCGCCGAAAACCTGGCGCTGGGCGCATACACCCGTAAGGACAAGGCGCAGATAGCTCAGGATCTGGAATGGGTGTATTCCCTGTTCCCGGTACTGCAACGACGCAAGGATGGCCTGGCCGGCAACCTGTCGGGCGGCGAACAGCAGATGCTGGCCATCGGCCGCGCATTGATGGCCAAGCCGCGTGTACTGTTGCTGGATGAACCATCGATGGGATTGGCGCCGTTGCTGGTGCAAGAGATTTTCCGCATCGTCCAGGAAATCAACCGCACCGGCCTGACGATTTTGCTGGTCGAACAAAATGTCCGGCAAGCGCTACGCATCGCCCAGCGCGGCTATGTGCTGGAAACCGGTAAAATCGTGCTGGCTGACAGCGGCAGTAACTTGCTGAACAATCCTAAGGTGCTGGAAGCGTATCTGGGCGGCTGACCTGTTTGTTATGCAATCCTGGCATTAGACTCATAATGCGATCAAATTCAAGGCCAATATTCATATTGGCCTTATTCATTTCCGGCATACCTGCATAT
>FTFY01001073.1_pt1 | contig 13395 bp, 11 predicted proteins | sample 1640561 | NCBI WGS metagenome assembly FTFY01 (sample SAMEA3914789, study PRJEB12502) | metagenome | biome: forest; material: soil | place: Canada | collected 2011-07-03 | depth 0.3 m | reverse complement strand
TCGGCATACTCGGTGGCGGTGTTCCATCTGATGACGCATGCGTTCTTCAAGGCATTGCTGTTCCTTGGCGCCGGTTCGGTCATCATCGGCCTGCATCACGATCAAGACATGCGCAACATGGGCGGCCTGCGTAAATACATGCCGATCACCTGGATCACTTCGCTGGTCGGTTCGCTGGCATTGATCGGCACACCGTTCTTCTCCGGTTTCTATTCGAAGGACAGCATCATCGAAGCGGCCCACGCGTCGACGCTGTTCGGTTCCGGCTTTGCTTACTTTGCAGTGCTGGCAAGCGTGTTTGTCACGGCTTTCTATTCGTTCCGCATGTATTTCATGGTGTTCCATGGCGAAGAGCGCTTCGGCAAGGCACATGACGACCATCATGGACACGATCAACATGCCGCGCATGCCGCCAACGATGCGCATGCTTCGCACGATGCACACGGCGGCCACGACGATCATCACGATGAAGAAGAGCACGAGCATCACGGCCTGGCGCCTGGCCAGAAGCCGCAAGAGTCGCCTTGGGTGGTAACCTTGCCGCTGATCCTGCTGGCGATTCCTTCAGCCGTCATCGGCTTCCTGGCGATCGAACCAATGCTGTTCGGCAGTTTCTTCAAGGATGTGATTTTCGTCAACGAGGCGCACCACGCAATGGAAGAGTTGCGCAATGATTTCCATGGCCCGATCGGCATGGTCACGCATGCATTCAGTTCGGCGCCGTTGTGGCTGGCGATCGCCGGCGTAGCGTCGGCGTACTACTGCTACATGGTCAATCCGCGTCTGCCGGCTGCGATCAAGCAGAAGTTCATGCCGATCTTCACGTTGCTCGACAATAAGTACTATATGGACAAGTTCAACGATGTGGTGTTTGCCGGTGGCGCCCGCATGTTGGGTCGCGGCCTGTGGAACGCCGGCGACCGTGGCTTGATCGACGGCCTGGTCGTCAATGGCAGCGCCAAGGCAGTCAACTGGTTCTCGAAAATTACCCGTCTCTGGCAGTCCGGATACATCTATCACTATGCGTTCGTGATGATTATCGGCGTGCTGGGTTTCCTGGTTTGGTTCATGCCGTTCCCGTTTGCCAAATAAGCAGCTAAAGCAAATTCAGCAAACTCGGCAAACTCAGCAAGGTAGATAAATAATAAATATGATGCAGTCAACTTTCCCTCTTCTCAGCCTCGCGATCTGGTGTCCGGTCGCGTTCGGTATCCTCGTCCTGGCAGTGGGCCGCGACGATAATCCAACCCTGGTGCGTTGGCTTTCGCTGCTAGGCGCATTGGTCAGTTTCGTGGTGACCTTGCCGCTCGTGAGCCAGTTCGATAACGGTTTCCACGGCATGCAATTTGTTGAAAAGGCCGCCTGGATCGATCGTTTCAACATCAATTACTACTTGGGTATCGACGGCATTTCGCTGTGGTTCATCCCGCTGACGGCCTTCATTACCGTGATGGTGGTGATCTCCGCCTGGCAAGTGATCGAGAAGAAAGTCGCGCAATACATGGGCGCCTTCCTGATCCTGTCGGGCTTGATGATCGGCGTCTTTTGCGCGCTGGACGGCATGCTGTTCTACGTATTCTTCGAAGCAACGCTGATCCCGATGTTCATCATCGTCGGTGTCTGGGGCGGCACCAACCGTGTCTACGCAGCGATCAAGTTCTTCCTGTACACGCTGATGGGTTCGCTGTTGATGCTGGTTGCATTGCTGTACCTGTATTTCCAGTCGGGCGGCAGTTTCGAAATCCTGACCTGGCACCAGCTGCCGCTGCCGATGACAGCGCAAATCCTGATCTTCCTGGCGTTCCTGATGGCGTTTGCCGTCAAGGTGCCGATGTGGCCGGTGCATACCTGGTTGCCGGACGCCCACGTCGAAGCGCCAACTGGTGGTTCGGTGGTACTGGCGGCAATCATGCTGAAGCTGGGCGGTTACGGTTTCCTGCGTTTTTCGCTGCCAATCACGCCTGATGCCAGCCACTACCTGGCCGGTTTCATCATTACCCTGTCTTTGATCGCTGTTATCTATATCGGCCTGGTGGCGATGGTGCAGAACGACATGAAGAAGCTGATCGCCTATTCGTCGATTGCCCACATGGGTTTCGTTACCCTCGGTTTCTTCATTTTCAACGACATCGGCCTGCAGGGCGGTATCGTGCAAATGATCTCGCACGGCTTTGTATCCGGCGCAATGTTCCTGTGTATCGGCGTGCTGTATGACCGCATGCATACACGTGAAATCGCTGCGTACGGTGGTGTGGTCAACGTCATGCCGCGTTTCGCTGCGTTGTTCGTGTTGTTCTCGCTGGCCAATTCCGGACTGCCGGGCACTTCCGGTTTCGTTGGCGAGTTCATGGTGATCCTGGGCGCGGTCAAGTTCAATTTCTGGATCGGCCTGCTGGCTGCAACCGCATTGATCCTGGGCGCTGCGTATTCGCTGTGGCTGGTCAAGCGCGTGGTGTTTGGCGCCGTTACCAATTCGCACGTGAAAGAGATGCTGGACCTGAACAAGCGTGAATTCTTCATGCTGGGTGTGTTGGCGATTGCCGTCATCGCGATGGGCGTGTATCCGGCGCCGTTCACCGATGCGATGCAGGTATCGGTAGCCGATCTGCTGAAGCATGTCGCGATCACCAAGCTGAATTGATGAACTGGGGGACAGGGCATTGCTCTGTCCTCAACTGACTAGATTGAAGTGCAGTGCACAAAAATAAGCGGCAAATAAATGAATAACATGAATCTGATCCCTGTTTATCCGGAAATCTTTCTGCTGATTGCGACCTCTGTCGTGCTGCTGATCGATATGTTTGTTTCGGATGCCAAGCGCCATCTCACCTATTACCTGACACTGGCCGTACTGGTCGTATGTTTCGTATTGACGCTGGGCGCGTTCCAAAGCGGGGAGACGATCTACACCTTCCACAACATGTTTGTCTCGGATCCCCTGAGCAGCCTGTTGAAGCTGTTTTCTTATGTGGCAGTCGGCATGACGCTGGTGTATTCGCGCCGTTATGTGAGCGAACGCGGCATGGTCAGCGGAAACCTCGGCGGCGAGTTCTATCCGTTGGCGCTGTTTGCCTTGCTGGGTCAGATGGTGATGATCTCCGGTAGTAACTTTCTCAGTATTTACCTGGGCCTGGAATTGATGTCGTTGTCGCTGTACGCATTGGTGGCACTGCGCCGCGATAGTGCTATCGCGACTGAAGCGGCGATGAAATATTTCGTGCTGGGCGCAATGGCTTCCGGTTTCCTGCTGTACGGGATGTCGATGCTGTACGGCGCTACCGGTTCGCTCGACCTGGTCGAAGTTACCCGCGCTGCATCCTCCGGCGGTATCAATCCGACCGTGCTGGTATTCGGCGTGGTGTTCGTGGTGGCCGGCCTGGCGTTCAAACTGGGTGTAGTGCCGTTCCATATGTGGGTACCTGACGTCTATCAGGGCTCGCCGACTGCAGTTACCCTGTTGCTGGGTGGCGCTCCAAAACTGGCAGCTTTTGCGATCTGCTTCCGCCTGTTGATTGAAGCGCTGTTGCCGCTGGCTTTCGACTGGCAGCAAATGCTGACCGTGCTGGCTGTGCTGTCAATGGCGATCGGTAACATCACCGCAATTGCGCAGACCAACATCAAGCGCATGCTGGCGTATTCGACCATTTCCCACATGGGTTTCATGCTGCTCGGTTTGCTCGCCGGCGTGGTCGACGGCAATCTGTTCTCGGCTGCCAATGCCTATAGCTCGGCCTTGTTCTATTCGATCACTTACGTGATGACTACGCTCGGTACCTTCGGCGTCATCATGCTGCTGGCGCGCTCCGGTTTCGAAGCGGAAAACATGGACGATTTCAAAGGCTTGAATCAACGCAGCCCTTGGTTCGCTGCAGTGATGCTGGTCCTGATGCTGTCGCTGGCAGGAATTCCGCCGCTGATGGGTTTCTACGCCAAGTTGTCCGTGTTGCAAGCTGTGCTGGGCACTGGCCAGGTCTGGCTGGCGGTAGTCGCCGTGGTGTTCTCCCTGATCGGCGCCTATTACTATCTGCGCGTGATCAAGCTGATGTATTTTGACGAGCCGCAAGATAGCTCGCCGATTGTTGCACACCTTGATGTGCGAGTATTGCTCAGCCTGAACGGTATGGCAGTGTTGGTGTTAGGTTTGTGGCCAGGTATGCTGATGGATGCGACTACCACGGCCATCGTCAAGACATTGACCTCGTTCCTCGGCAAAGTAGTATCCTGATTCCGTGAACGTCTCTCTCTCCAGCTGGTTCGTGATCCTGTTGGCGCTGCTGGCTGCCAACCTGCCGTTTATCAACGAACGGTTGTTTGCACTGATCCCGCTTAAATCCGGCGGCCAGATTGCGGTCAAGCGGGTCTGGATGCGCCTGCTGGAGTTGTTGGCCTTGTATGTGCTGGTTGGCGCCGTGGCCTATGTCCTGGAAGCGAATATCGGTAATACGTTCACGCAACGCTGGGAGTTTTATGCGGTGACCGGCTGCATGTTCCTGGTGCTGGCCTATCCCGGCTATGTATTGCGGTATCTGAAAAAACATCGCTGAAAAAACACCGCTGCAACTGGCAGCGCCAGCGTGGAACGGTGCTTCGGCACCGTTTTCGCTTCCAGGCCTTACAATCTCGCTCTCTAGTCTGCCCCCAACTCTTTCCTTCGGAGTACCCGCATGGATCGTCACCTGAAAGAAACCCGGATCTCCAGCGCTGAAGCCTATGATGGCCACTTCCTCAAGGTGCAGCGCGATACGGTGCAACTGCCTGACGGCCAACTGACCACGCGCGAATACATCAAGCATCCCGGTGCAGTGGTTATCCTGCCTTTGTTTGAAGATGGCTCGGTCTTGCTTGAGCGGCAGTACCGCTATCCGCTGGAGCGCGTTTTCATTGAATATCCGGCCGGGAAAATCGACCCGGGCGAAGATCACCTGAGTTGCGCCAAGCGCGAACTACTGGAAGAAACCGGCTATACCGCCACCGAGTGGCAACATGTCTGCACGATTCACAACGCGATTGCCTATGCCGACGAGCATCTGGAATTGTTCCTGGCGCGCGGCCTGGTTGCGGGCGAACGCAAGCTCGACGACGGCGAATTCCTGGACGTGTTCACGGCGCCGCTTGAGGACATGCTTAGCTGGGTGAGGGAAGGCAAGGTTACCGACGTCAAGACGGTAATCGGTACTTTCTGGCTTGAAAAAATCGTGGCAGGGAAGTGGAAGCTGCCTTAAGAATCGTTGGACGGCATTCAGTTCTTTTGGCAAAAAGACAGGCATAAAAAAGGCTGCATACGCAGCCTTTTTTGCAAATTACATATTTGGATAATTCGGCCCGCCGCCACCTTCCGGCGTCACCCACACGATATTCTGTGTCGGATCCTTGATGTCGCAAGTCTTGCAATGCACGCAATTTTGCGCATTGATCTGCAGGCGTTCGGTATTGTCTTCGTTAGTCACGAATTCATACACGCCGGCAGGGCAGTAACGCGCTTCCGGGCCGGCATAATCGCGCAGATTGACGTTCACCGGTACGGTCGGATCTTTCAACGTCAGATGAATCGGCTGGTCTTCGGCGTGGTTGGTGTTGGAAATGAACACCGACGACAATCGGTCGAAGGTCAACTTGCCATCCGGTTTCGGATACTTGATCGGCGCATAGTTGGCCGCCGGTTTCAGGCATTCATGGTCGGCATGGGTGTGACGCAAGGTCCATGGCGCTTTGCCGCCGAAGACAACCTGGTCGATACCGACCATCAAGGTGCCGAGATACAGGCCTTTGCTCATCCACGGTTTGAAGTTGCGCGCTTTGTGCAGTTCCTGATGCAGCCAGGATTTTTCGAATGCTTCGCTATACGCAGTCAGTTCATCAGACTGGCGGTTGTTGCCCAGGGCTTCAAACGCAGCGTTGGCGGCCAGCATGCCGGTCTTGATGGCGGCGTGGCTACCTTTGATGCGGCTGGCGTTGAGGAAGCCGGCATCGCAGCCGATGAGGGCGCCGCCAGGGAAGGTCAGCTTAGGCAGCGATTGCAGGCCGCCGGCGGTAATCGCGCGGGCACCGTAGGATATACGCTTGCCACCTTCGAAAAACTTGCTGATTTCGGGATGCGTTTTGTAACGCTGGAATTCTTCGTAAGGCGACAGGTAGGGATTTTCGTAAGCCAGGCCGACCACGTAACCGACTGCGACCTGGTTGTTTTCCAGGTGATACAGGAAAGAGCCGCCATAGGTTTGCGTGTCCAGCGGCCAGCCTGCGGTATGCACCACCAGGCCCGGCTGATGCAGCTTGGGATCGATTTCCCACAGTTCCTTGATGCCGATAGCGTAAGTCTGCGGGTCCTTGCCCTTGTTCAAATCAAACTTCGCCATCAATTGCTTGCCCAAGTGGCCACGCGCACCTTCGGCAAACAGGGTGTATTTGGCGTGCAGTTCCATGCCCAGCTGGAAGGCATCGGTCGGCTGGCCATGGCGATCCACCCCCATGTTGCCGGTGGCGACACCCTTGACCGAACCGTCGTCGTTATACAACACTTCGGCCGCCGGGAAGCCAGGGAAAATCTCAACGCCGAGCAATTCCGCTTGCTGGCCGAGCCAGCGCACGACATTCGCTAGCGAGATGACATAATTGCCATGATTCTGAAAACAGGCCGGCAGCAGCCAGTTAGGCGTCTTGTAGGCTTTTTTCTCGGTCAGGAACAGGAAGCGGTCTTCGCTGACTTCAGTCGTCAGTGGCGCGCCCAGTTCTTTCCAGTCTGGCAGCAACTCAGTCAGTGCCTGCGGGTCCATCACTGCGCCGGAGAGGATATGGGCGCCGATTTCGCTGCCTTTTTCCAAGACGCACACTGATACTTCGCGGCCTTGTTCGGCGGCTTGCTGTTTCAGGCGGATCGCCGCTGCCAGGCCGGCTGGCCCGCCGCCGACCACCACTACGTCGTATTCCATGGCTTCGCGCGGGCCGTATTGCTCGACGAGGCTCTGTTGGTTCTGCCCTTGGGTTGGAGTCATTGTCTCTTTACCTATAATTAATTTTCGAACGGATGTGCTAATTGTGGGGGATTTTGCGGCAGAATGCTAGGTTTCGTGGGCAGTATAGTGGGGTTCCTCGCATGTTGCAGCCCCCCAAACGGAGTAGTAAGGAAAGATAAAAGCAATGGAAAATAAAAAACACGTCCACACCACACGTATTGCCATGCGCTGGGGCGATATGGATGCGCTCGGCCACGTCAACAACACCGTTTATTTCCGCTATATGGAACAGGCGCGTATCGAGTGGCTGCAGCAGCTAGGTAGCGACTTTGATGCACGTCACGGACCGGTGCTGGTCAATGCGCAATGCAGTTTCTTGCGACAATTGAAATATCCTTGCGATGTAGAGGTCAAATCCTACATCGGCGCGATTGGCCGTTCGAGTTTCGAGGCCAGCTACGAAATCCGCCGTGCCGACTTGCCGGAAGTGGTGTTTGCCGAAGGAACGGCAAAAATAGTCTGGGTTGATTTCGACCTGGAGAAATCCATGCCTCTGCCTGATGATCTGCGTCAGCTGCTGACTAATCCCGTGCTCGCGGCTTAAGAATCAGGCTCTAAACACCGTCGTTTTGGGAAATACCCAGCAGGCGGTGCACCAGTTCGCTGGAAGTCGATGCCGTGAACTTCTTCATGAGATTGGCCCTGTGCATTTCCACCGTGCGCGGGCTCAGTCCGATCTGCTTGCCGATCAGCTTGCTGGTCTTACCTTCTACCAGCAACGCCGCAATCTCCCGCTCGCGCGGCGAGAGTGTGGCCGAAGCCCGGCGCTTTTCACTCAAATCTTCAAAAGTCCAGATGCCTGCAGCATGCGTGTCTTCCCGCACCAGCGCATGGCCGGTGACATGGCACCAGAACAACTCGCCGTTGGCGCGCCGCATGATTCTTTCGTCGGAATAGATACCCTTGGCATTCATGATCGGCACGATACGGGCGCCGGTGCGCTCAAATTCGTCCTGCGTCGGGTACAGTACCTGAAACGACTGGCCGTTCAATTCGCCAGGCTGGTAAGCGAACATTTTTGCCAATGCCAGGTTGCACACCTGCATGATGCGGCGTTCGGAGACGCACATGCCTATCGGCGCGTGGGCAAAAATGGAAGCATAATCGACAGCAATATTGGGCAAGGGCACTTGATGAATCAGTCAGATGTTGGTTACACAGTTGCTACACGCCGGCAGGCAATCCGCCAGTATGCTCGAAATTCGTATTTTTACGGTATTGTTGGAAGCATCACTTCGTCATATCCTAACAGACTGAACCTAAAGCAATAATAGTGCGAGTTTACACAAACAGGAGACATCGGTATGAACAAAGTTTATCCTGACGCGGCAAGCGCGTTGGCCGGCATAGTCAAGGATGGCCAGACCATCGCTGTAGGCGGTTTCGGCCTGTGCGGCATTCCAGAGGCACTGATCCTGGCGCTGCGCAACTCAGGCGTGCAAAATCTGACTGCCATCTCGAACAATGCGGGTGTCGACGGCTTTGGCCTCGGGCAACTGCTGGCTACCCGCCAGATCAAAAAAATGATCGCCTCTTATGTCGGCGAGAACAAAGAATTCGAACGGCAATACCTGGCAGGCGAGCTGGAGCTTGAATTCACGCCGCAAGGTACGCTGGCGGAAAAGTTGCGTGCCGGCGGCGCCGGCATTCCGGCATTTTTCACTAAAACCGGCGTCGGTACCCTGGTCGCCGAGGGCAAGGAAATCCGCGAGTTCGACGGTGCTAAATATGTGATGGAACGTTCGCTGGTGGCCGACGTCTCGTTGGTCAAAGCCTACAAGGCAGATCGCAGCGGCAACCTGGTGTTCAACAAGACTGCCCGCAACTTCAATCCGAACGTGGCGATGGCAGGGAAAATCACTGTGGTGGAGGTCGAGCATCTAGTGGAGGTCGGCGAGATCGATCCGGATCAGGTGCACACGCCCGGCATATTCGTCCATCGCATCGTGGTCAATGCGACGCCGGAAAAGCGGATCGAGCAGCGTACCGTTCGTACGGCATAACATAAAAAAATACGGAGAACACCATGGCATGGACACGTGATGAAATGGCCGCGCGGGCGGCAAAGGAATTGCAGGACGGGTTTTACGTCAACCTGGGGATCGGCTTGCCGACGCTGGTGGCGAACCATGTGCCGCAAGAGATTGAAGTCTGGCTGCAGTCGGAAAACGGCTTGCTGGGCATCGGGCCGTTCCCGACCGACGATGCGGTCGACCCCGACCTGATCAACGCCGGCAAGCAGACTGTAACTTCGTTGCCGGGATCGTCGTATTTTAGTTCGGCGGATTCGTTCGCCATGATACGCGGCGGCAAAATCAACATTGCCATACTCGGCGCGATGCAGGTCTCCAAGAATGGCGATCTGGCGAACTGGATGATCCCCGGCAAGATGGTCAAAGGCATGGGCGGCGCGATGGATCTGGTGGCTGGTGTCGGCAGGGTGGTGGTGCTGATGGAACACGTTGCCAGGGCCAAGGATGGCTCCACCTCGCACAAGATTCTCGATGCCTGCAACTTGCCGCTGACCGGCGTTGGCGTCGTTAATCGCATCATCACCGATCTCGGCGTGCTGGATGTGACGCCGCAAGGCTTGAAGGTGGTTGAACTGGCACCGGGCGTCAGCCAGCAAGATATCGTTGCGCAAACCGGTGCACCGTTGGATCTGAGCGCACTGCACTGAAATTCGGTGTAATCAGGCGGCGTTTGGCACCGAGTGCCAAACGCCGCTTTTTTTTTGTCCGTGGAAACCGGTAGAAAGGCGATCGTATTTAATCGACAACGCCATTTCGGGCAGTTCTGCGTGAGGTAACGTGCAAGGGTACCCGCATATGCGATAAGATGTTGTTTATACGCAAAGCAAAACATAAAGTTTTCCTCGGTTTTGCTTGCCGCATCCATCAAGTCTTTACCGAAACGGGATCGCAATGACCATAGCCGCGCACAAGACTGTCCAATGTATTTCGCCCGCCGGTTTGCACAAGATGGCTTACCAGGAGTGGGGCGATCCGCACAATCCCAATGTGTTGTTATGCCTGCATGGCGTGACCCGCGTCTCGGACGATTTCGATCAGCTGGCGCGCGCCATGTGCGATACCTACCGCGTAATCTGCCCGGATGTGGTCGGTCGCGGCCGCTCCGACTGGCTGCGCGATCCGCAATATTATGTGTTGCCGCAATACCTGAACGACGTGGTGACCTTGCTGGCGCGGTTGAATGCCGAAACCGTCGATCTGGTCGGCACTTCGATGGGCGGCCTGATCGGTATCGGACTGGCTTCGTTACCGGAAAATCCGCTGCGCAAGATGGTATTGAACGATGTCGGCCCCAGCCTGAATCCGGAGGCGATGGGGCGTATCGGCCTGTATATCGGCGCCGACATGCGCTTCGCCACATTTGACGAGGCTGCGGCCTATATTCGCGCCATCTCGGCATCGTTCGGCCCGCATACCGACATCGAGTGGCATAAACTGGCTAGCGATGTTCTACGCCAGAATGAGGAAGGGCAATGGATCCGTCATTACGATTTGAAACTGGCCCAGCCATTCATCTCGTCCAGTCCGGAAACCTTCAAACTGTCGGAAATGCTGTTGTGGAAAGCGTACCAGTCGATTACTTGCCCGACCTTGCTGGTGCGTGGCGCCGAATCCGATTTGCTGTCGGCGGAGACCGCTCGGCTGATGGCGGAGAGCGGGCCAAAAGCCAAGCTGGTTGAGTTGGCCGGAGTTGGTCACGCACCGACCTTCCTGCATACCGACCAGATAAAAGTTGTCACCGATTTTCTGATCGGCTGATTTGTTATTGCTTAAGTTTTTTTAAATTCAGGAGACGAATTATGGCTATCCAACGCCTGCATGTCGGCAAGAGACTTTCAGAAGTCGCCATCCACAACGGCACCGTTTACCTGGCCGGCCAACTGGCAGAAGATACTACCCAGAACATCGAAGGCCAGACGCGTGAATCGCTGGCCCATATCGATCGTTTGCTAGTGGAAGCCGGCAGCGACAAGCATCACATCCTGTCGTGCCAGATCTACCTGGCCGACGTCAAGGATTTCGATGGCATGAATGCGGTGTGGGATACATGGGTGTCGGCCGGCAATGCGCCACCACGAGCGACGGTGGAAGCCAAGCTGGCCCGTCCGGAAATCCTGATAGAAATTATCGTGGTCGCAGCACAAAAATAAAGATGTAAGCATGGTTTCGCTCACTGCAACACAACGCGCTTCGCAAATCCAGTTGTGCACCGCCGGCTTGAGTGCCGCGGATAGCGCGCGCGTGCTCGATGCCCTGGCTTTTGTCGAGCCGCTGTATGCCGATAATTTCATCGCTACCGGCCAGAGCACACTCGATTTCTCGCAAGGCGTGGCCAGCATACTGGCCGTGCTCGATACCGACGTCGAAACCCGGATCGCAGCCTTGCTGTTTGAATTGCCTTCGCTGGACGCCAGCTATGCCGACACAATCGAGCAGCGATTTGGCAAGGAAATCTCGGATCTGGTAGGTGGCGTCCGCCAACTGATGCGGTTGCATGGATTTACTTTCGGCTTGCCGCAAGAAGTCATGCGCGGGAAAAATGCGGCGCAACAGGCCGCCAGCCAGGTGGAAACCCTGCGCAAGATGTTGCTGGCGATGGCGACCGACATGCGCGTGGTGCTGGTGCGGCTGGCTTCGCGGGTAACTACGCTGCGCTATTTTTCCGAACACAAGATGGAAAACCCGCGCACCAGCCAGTACGCACGCGAGACGCTGGATTTGTACGCGCCGCTGGCCAACCGGCTCGGGATCTGGCAGCTCAAATGGGAGCTGGAAGACCTGTCGTTCCGCTTCATCGATCCGGTGACTTACAAACGTATCGCCAAGATGCTGGAAGAGCGGCGCATCGAACGCGAAGGTTTTGTCGATGCCGCGATCACGCGTTTGCGCAGCGAGCTGGCTGCCGCCGACATCAAGGCTGAAGTATCGGGCCGGCCCAAACATATCTTCAGCATCTGGAACAAGATGCAAGGCAAGGAACTCGATTTTTCCGAGCTGTATGACGTTCGCGCTTTCCGTGTGATTGTCGACGACGTCAAGACTTGCTATACGGTGCTCGGCATCGTCCACAACATCTGGATACCGATACCGAAAGAATTCGACGATTACATCTCACGCCCCAAGCAAAACGGCTACCAATCCCTGCACACAGTCGTAACGGCCGACGACGATCGGGCGCTCGAAGTGCAGATCCGCACCAACGAAATGCACCATTTCGCGGAATACGGGGTGGCCGCCCACTGGCGCTACAAGGAAGCCGGCGGCTCCAATTTCTCGGCGCAGAAATACGACGAAAAAATCGCCTGGCTGCGTCAATTGCTGGCCTGGAAAAGTGAAGTGGTGGATGCGGTTGTCGAACATGAGGACAGCCGCCGCGAATGGCTGGAAAAGCTCAAACAAGCCACGCTCAACGACCACATCTACGTATTGACGCCACAAGCCCGCGTGATCGAACTGCCTAGCGGCGCTACGCCTATCGATTTTGCCTATTACCTGCATACCGATGTCGGACATCGCTGCCGCGGCGCGCGTGTCGATGGCATCATGGTGCCGTTGAATACACCGCTGAAGAACGGCCAGACGGTAGAGATCATTACTGCCAAAAATGCGCCCGGCGGCGCTGGTCCTTCACGTGACTGGCTGACGCCGGGTTATGCTGCCAGCGCCCGTACCCGTTCCAAAGTGCGCGCCTGGTTCAACGCGATCGAGCAGCAAGAGACTCTGGCCACCGGCCGCAGCATGCTGGACAAGACTTTGCAGCGCGAAGGTAAGACCGCTGTGAACCTGGAAGAACTGGCGCGCAAGCTTGAGTTTGCCAAACTGGAGGATCTGCTGCTGGCGTTGGGTAAGGATGAATTCAGCCTGCGCCATGTAGAACAAGCCTTGCACGATGACGGCACCAAGCCGGTCGAGCACAGCAGCGAACTGGAGGAAGCGGCGATTACCCGCAAGAGCCGCGCCTCAAGCGTGGCGCATGGCGGCAAGTCTGGGGTGCTGGTGGTAGGCACCGACGGTTTGATGACGCAACTGGCCAAGTGTTGCAAGCCGGCGCCGCCGGATCCGGTGGTCGGTTTCATCACACGCGGCAAAGGCGTGTCGATCCATCGCGAAAATTGCAAGAACTTCGCCGAAATGCGCATCAAGGCGCCAGAGCGCGTGATCCAGACCACATGGGGTGCGCCGGAAGCGGAAACCGTCTACCCGGTGGACATCTTCGTGCTGGCCAGCGATCGCCAAGGCCTGCTGCGGGATATCTCGGAAGTGTTTTTACGTGAAAAAATCAACGTCATCGGCGTCAGCACCCAAAGTGCCAAGGCCCATGCGCGGATGGCGTTCACTGCGGAAATCGC
>FTFY01000840.1_pt1 | contig 13434 bp, 9 predicted proteins | sample 1640561 | NCBI WGS metagenome assembly FTFY01 (sample SAMEA3914789, study PRJEB12502) | metagenome | biome: forest; material: soil | place: Canada | collected 2011-07-03 | depth 0.3 m | reverse complement strand
GCCTGCCTCGAAAACTCATCGCGCGGTCGAACTCGACGTCGAACGGCGCCGCTTTGACGCTGGCCGCCGCCTTTATCGCTGTAGCCACGATGTCTTCCGGCAGGCCCAGATAATCACCCAGAAAATTCAAGGTGACATGCAAACGGCCGACCCCGATCGAGCGGCCTTTCAACTCATACATATCGCGCAGCAGCCCCCGTTGCCGCGCGATGCCTGCGGCCGCATCCGGAGTCGGGATGAGCGCAAAGAACAGGCGATCGGTGGGGTGCGGTGCGTCGAAGCCCGGTAGCAAAAATTGTTCAGGCATAGGATCAATGCGCCTGCGGGACAGGCGCGTACAAATAAAAGGGGAAAAACCAGTTTACGCTTTTCTTGCAAGGCAGGCGCGAGCCAGGGACGTACATGGCCGCGCCGTATGATCCCGGCTAATTTAGAAGTCGATCAAGAATCCCGCACCGATGGATTTCTGCGAATAGTTGTAATCGATCAGGCTTTCACCATAACCCGAAAATAACTGCACGTAGCCTTTTAAATTAGTCGTAACCGGAAACGCCCAGCCAGCCTCAAGTGCGCCATGCCCGGTCTGGAAGTTGTGCCGTGCCGTCATCGAATATTCGTAACCATTCTGGCGGTACGAGGCGCGCACGTCGCCATGCCCCATGTAGTCGACGATATCGATGTTGTCGTTGTTGGCTGCCGCATTGTCGAGACGTTTCCAAACCCTTGCCGACAGGGCCAGGTTGCCATATTCGGCTCCCAACTCAGTATAGAAACGGTTCCAGCTGCGAGACAAATTAGAAGACTGCCCATTCGACTGATGCAACAGTCCAAAATTGAGATAGCGGAAATTGAAGTCGCCGATCTTCATATTCAACGGCAGCACTGCCATCAACTCGGGCTGGTAATTTGTCTCGCGAAACGGGCTGGAGGCAGCCCGGTTGTAGGCTTGCCAAAAACTTTGCTGCGTGTAGGCCAGCCACAGGTCGACCGGGCTGCCGGCGACGTTTTCCGCCAACTTCATCTTGAAACTAAGCTGATAAGTCAGTTCCACGTGCTTCGGTTTGATTCCCTCCGAAATATATTTGGAGAACGGCGCGTCGTTGGTGGACGTGCTGTAGTTGGCCAGCAATACATAATTATTCATGTAAGGCTTAAGGGTAAACACGCCGCGCTTGGCGTTGGGATCGAGCTCCCAGCTCTGCACGGTACGCGAGATCGGCGACTCGCTCGGTGGGGCAATCTTCTCTGCACTGACTGAGGGCTGCGGCATCGTTGACGCAACCTGGGGCTCTGCAACGACAGCTGGAGCAGGCACATTCGCCGCGGCCTTGGCTAAAGCGTCAAAGCAGCCCAGGCGTGCGCTGGCGTCACCCAATACGGAACAACGCGCCAGCTGTTGTTCAAGTTCGGCCGCATGCGATAGCGCTGAAGACATGCAGGTTAAGGAAATAACGATTCTCTTGATGTTTTTTTTCATGAGGCATTTTAAAACAAATACCATCCTGCCCGAACCGCGTGCATCCAAACCTGAATTTGTGCCCTGCCCTCGCTTCTTGTGTTCACTTCTTGCGTCCCATGCCTTCGTTTCACGGCCGAAAAGGCGCACTTCGTCGCAATTGTATTGATTGCCTCTCCCGATGCCATAGACAATTATTTCTCTGCAAACCCTCGGGGAAGAAAATGAAACTAACTATACCTGTCGCCCTAATCGCATTATTGGTCGCGCTATTTAGCTGCGGCGCCCAGGCAGTCGGGTTCCAGCACGTTACCGCTCCAGACCCGGACGGCGCGCCGCTGGATGTGGGCATCTGGTATCCCAGCAACGCATTGCCTGCACCGGTACCGATGGGGCGGATTACCCAGACCGTTGCAGTCAACGGCCCGATAGAGGGTAAAGCATTGCCCCTGGTTGTGATTTCCCATGGAACCGGCGGTTCTTTCCTTGGACACTACGACACCGCGATTGCTTTGGCCGAGGCCGGATATGTGGTTGCTACGGTTACCCACAGCGGTGACAACTACGCGGACCAGAGCCGCAGCGTTTTCATCATGGAGCGGCCGAGGCACATCAGCCGCTTGATAGATTACATGCTGTCCGATTGGGCGGGCCGTAGTCAAATCGACCCGGCACGTATCGGAATGTTTGGATTTTCCGCCGGCGGCTTCACCGCCCTGGTGAGCATCGGCGGTATCCCCGACCTCACCAAGGTTGGCCCCTTCTGCCGAGAGCACACTACCGATTTCGCCTGCCAGCTGGTTGCCAAACATCCCGAGGTTAGCACTGCTCCTTCTGTCAGACACGATGGTTCACAAGACCTGCGTATCAAGGCAGCAGTTGTTGCGGCACCGGCGCTGGGCTTCACGTTTGCGCCGGATGGGCTCAAGAATGTGACTATTCCTGTCGCGCTTTGGCGTGCGGAAAATGACGCGGTCTTGCCGCATCCATGGTATGCCGAAGCTGTACGCCTGGCGCTGCCGCGGGCACCGGAATATCACGTAGTGGAAAATGCCGGGCATTTCGATTTTCTAGCGCCTTGCAGCACGGCCCTCGCCTCCGTGGCGCCGTTTATCTGTACTAGCGCCCCGGACTTTGATCGCTCGGCGTTTCACACATCATTGAATGCATCGGTGGTCGTTTTTTTTGACAGGACACTAAGGCATTGAGGGTAGTGAAGAAGAAGGCGCGAAACGAAACTTCTCCGCGCCCGCTATATTTTTATCGTCAAAACTAAGCCAATCGAAACGCACCGGACAAATGCTGTTGCTCACGCGCAGGAATCTTTAAGGAAGCAGCGATCTTGGGCCATTGCCTGACAACCGCCTGTTGGCGAATAATGATCTCATTTGCTTCAACGGTCGAAAGCCTGAAATACGGTGCAATCGACCGTGCCAATTCAATATCCATCGCGTTATCAGACTCGCTGATATTGAGCTTCAAACCATGAGCGTCGGGCACGGGGTTCATGTCGAACGCATCGGCCAGGCGCCACCCCTTACCTGGCATCAGCAAAAAACCGTGATTGCGCAGGTGGTCGTCGGTGTTGGAAACCAATAGGTTGAACACAATGCGCGACCATAGCTCACGCAGGTCGGTATCAGTCTGTGCGCCATCGGTCATCAAGACGCGGGCAATTTCCAGGTAGCTGGCACCGCTTGAAGCGTCGTCGCCGTCATGACGTCCCGTCAAGGTCATGGCCGAAGCAAAATGCAAGCGTCGTCCGGTAGACGTGCGGTCGAATCGTTTGATCAGAAATGTGTGGTGATGACTGGCAAAGCGCCGCACCAGAGCCTCCGGTACACGCAGCCCGCAGGCCTTGGCCAGTGTATGCACCACCATCTCCCACGCGCCGACATCGTGTTCATCTCGCACGCTAGGGAACTTGGCAATCCACAAATGCCCTCGCGGATCAACAACGCTCGCCTTGGGGCGTGCGCCACCCAGGGACCCACCGGGCGCAATCAGCATGCGTAGCCATTCGTCGCCTTGGGGCGCCGTATTGTCTTCATCGCGCTCGAGCGCCAGACTGGCAGCTTCCAACGCGCGCAGTTGCACGAAAGGTGGCGCAGCTACATCGTGCTGATCGTCAAGAAAGGTGCCTGTATCGTTGCGCCGGAAGCGCAATGCACCGACACGGTAGGCGTCGTGTACACCGAGCAGGTAATCGGACTCATAAAGCTTGGCTTTAGGATCGGCACGACCGGCACGTTGCTCGCGCTCCAAACGCCGCCGCATCAGCAATCGCCCCCAGCGATCGGGGCTACCATCCGCAAACGCGCCAAACGTCACGCTATCTTGTGCGGGATACTGGCGTCCTTCAAACAAACCCAAACGTGGGTCTAGTTTCAGGTTGGCAAGGATCGGCCGCTTCAAGACCGCCGGGTCAAATTCAAATTCGAAAATTTCACGGCTGCCGGTGCGGTGGGCATGCAGACTGCCCAAGCGCAATGGTTCTGGCAGTCCGTCCCAATCAGCGTAAACCGCGACAAATGCATCGGCACCCGCCATCTTCTCACCTCCTCTTGCGCGGAGAAGGGGCTAGCGGCGGCGTAATCAGCTCCACCAAGGTATTGGCATTAACGAAGTCACTTCCGACGATCCAATCTTCGTCCGAGTCATTGAGAACAGATTTGGAGTGAGGATTACTTGTCGCAGGGGTGCGGACAGGTTTGAGAGGACTTGCAGGCTTTGGTTTTGCCGAGACCGGGGCGCTGATTCGTCTCGGCAATCGGGCATCCTGCAACTCACGCCCTTGCAGATCGTCTTTTGCGATGAGATCAAGATCCTGTTCAATTCCCAACACCTGCATCACAGCCAGATAAGCCCCGATGGTGACACCCGAACCGCCTCGTTCCAGATTGCGTAGCGTGACCGCTGTCATGCCGGCTCGCTCAGCAACCTGTTTCGCCGTCAGGCTACGTCTGAGACGTGCCAGGCGCAGCCGATCACCGAACTGCCTAAGCCGGTTCTCAGTTGCTGGTAGCAGGGATGCGGTTTTCTGAGCCATAGTGATAGTATTCTATCGCATATCTCTTTGAAGAGAAAAAATAACGACACTTTTACACCCGCAGTGCGACTCCGGACGTCACCTCAACTAAGATTTATCCCGCAAATTCTCGCCACGCCGATCACCCACTGTCGCCCGAATGCTTTTCGCATGGTAGTCCATCAGGAGAATTTTGAGATCCGACGGCAAGGACGGATCGTTGTACAGGCTGTGCAGCAGCTGCGATTGCACGAACATGGTTTGCCGTTTGATGATTTCGCAATCGCTGTGGCTGACGCCATGATTCATGTTGGCGACGAGCTCCAGAACATCGCGCTTGAGACGGTAAAAGAGTGAGCTGGCGAGGATGCTTTCAGCAGTAACGGATACCTCTTTATCAGCCGTCTCCGTTGCCAGGGACAGTGCGGGCTGATTCTCCGTTTTTTTTAAAAGCATGGTTTTCCCTCAATACATTGCAACACTTCAATTAACCCGGATTTAACACATTAGCTGAAACGGATCTGGCATTTCATAACTGCTCGGATCGCCGCCACGATAGAAATTTTCCCAGCGCCGCCAATATTTGCGGCTGCTCTAAATGCCTGCTCAGGAAGCCGTCACATTCAACCTGCCGCGCCCGCGCGTGATCGTACACAAAACTTTTATCAACCAGAAAAATGACTGCAACTCTTGTGTTTCGATACTGATGTTTGATCGTTGTGCACAAATCATAAGGATCAAAATCAGATAACTCCGGATTGATCAGCACCATCGAAATGGTTAGCCCGGTATACACTTCGGCGGCGGCACCAGGATTTCCGACCCATTCGACTGGCACCACATAGTGCGCCATGGCGACTGACAGACTATCGCGAAACGTCGATTCTTCATCAATTACCAAGATACGATCGGTCGGCGGAGATTTGGTCCGCATCCGCTCGTATTCAAGTGGATCGGTCAAATCCAGATCGAGACGCTCACGCCGACGACGCTCCGGCACACTATTGGCTAATGCCACATCAGCCGAATTTTGCGTAGCCAGCATAATCAAACGCCGCTCGATCAAGACATCCAGCGCATCGAACAGTTTAAGCCAGCGTATCGGGCGTTCGACGGTGGTAAACGGCAGGTCAACATGAGGCGCGCCGACCAGCAAGGCCGGTCGCAGATTATTGGGCTGCATGTCAGCCAGAATAGCCTGGGCTTTCAGATCGTCGGCATTCACCAGATACAGATCCGGCTCCTGCAGACTATCGACAGGTAAGCGGCAATATTGTTTCTGACGGTTCTGCTGAACCGCAAAAGTGGCGTCGAAAATATTAATTTCACGCGCAGAAAACCCGATGAAACGAACTGCAAACGGGGTCTTTTGGTTTTTCATTTTTGTATGCCCTTTTGGACGAACACCGATGAAACCATGACTTGCCGAGGAGAAAATCCCACCACCGCCGGGGTATTCGCCTCCACAACCGGTAAGCGCCATGCCCAACGCCTACGGCACCGGGATGTATTGAAAATATTCTTGTTGTTCTTATAGTCGTTATGTCTTCGATAATAGAGTTGTAGTTACAGGTTGCCAATAGTCTGTTTGGACTGGTGGTGTTAAAAACGCTTGCGCTACCCGCTTTGAAAAGGTTTAATCGGCGTCATGTTTCCACTCAGCATTCTTCTCATTGACGATCACGCGATGTTCCGCAGCGGTATGGCTATGGTGTTGCGATCGGGTATTTCGAATATCGACGTGTTCGAGGCCGGCTCGCTGGAAGAGGCCATGCGCAGTCCGATCGAAGCACCTGCCATTTTGCTGCTTGATATTCAGCTTCAAGGCTTGAACGGGCTGGAATGCATTGCCATACTGCAACGCAAATGGCCGCAGGTATCCATCATCATGTTGTCTGCCGATGCCACGCCTGCCACCATGCGACTGGCGATGGAGCGCGGCGCGGCGGCGTTCGTCTCCAAGGCAGATACCGCCACGAATATTCTTGCTGTCATCGAACAGCTGCTGCGCAAGGAACCTGCCGCAGGCACGCCCGGAGGGATCAGCGGCACCACGCCTTCCGAGCCGCACCTGACACCGCGTCAGTGCGAGGTGCTCGATCTGCTATGCCAGGGATTACCGAACAAGACGATCGGAAAGCGGCTGGGCCTGTCGGAAAACACGGTGCGCGGACATGTGCAGGCGTTGCTGAGTTTCTTGCAAGTGTCCAGCCGTTCCGAAGCGGCCTTTGCTGCGCGTCGCAGCGGCCTGGTTAGTTGAGGTGATGCGCCGCTTACTCCGCCTGAGCGAAGGTCGCATACTGGTGGAACAGTTGCGGCTGCTGCTAGGTAATGTGGGCAGCTCGGTCATTCCTGCGCTGCTGCTGGCCGTGGTCCTGGTCTGGGCGCTATCCAACGACAGCAACGCATTAGGACTGAGGGTGTGGTGCGCAGCAGTGGTCTTGTCCAAGCTTTACTCGGCGTATCATGCGCGCCGCACTCTTGCCTCAGGCATTACAATTGAACATGCCCACCGCCTGGTCTTGGTGTTGTTGGTCCTGAACACGGTGGATGGCGCGGCTTGGGGGGCATTGGCCTGGGTTACGCTCGATACGGCCTCGGTCACCGGGAGCATATTGGTAATCTCGGTCTTGGCCGGCATTGCAGGCAGTTCGATGTCGCTGCTTGCACCGGTGCTGCCGGTCTTCATCCTGTTCATCACGTTCGAGTGTATCGTCACGGCAACCAAGTTCTGGCAGATGGGAGATCCAGCCTACACCGCGCTGGCGCTGGCCCTCACATTGTTTTTTATCACGCTCGTCCTGCAGGCACGTAACAGCGCTATTGCCGTGCGCGCCGCAATCAACCTGCGCTTCGAGAATGTCGAACTGCTGGCGCGCTTACGCGATGAAACCCTGAAGGTACAGGACGCGCATCGGGAGGCGGTTCTGGCCAATCTGGCCAAATCCAAATTCCTGGCGGCGGCCAGCCATGATTTGCGCCAGCCGATTCATGCGCTGGGGCTGTTTCTGGAAGTGCTGGCGCGCAGCGAACTTACCGCGGTCCAGCGCACTGTCCTCGGCAGCGCCCGCTCGGTGTCCGAGGCATCCGCCGGGATGCTCAACACGCTGCTGGATTTTTCACGAATCGAAGCGGGTGTGGTCGATGCGCAAGTATTGCCATTTCACCTGCAGCCATTGCTGCACAAGATTGAAAATGAACTGGCGCCCCAAGCCAACGCGAAGGGTCTCATTTACCGCACGCGCGAAACCCACGTGGCGCTGCAGTCTGATCCGGCGCTGGTGGAACTGATTCTGCGCAACCTGGTGTCCAATGCAATCCGCTATTCCGAGCGGGGTGGTGTGCTGGTAGCTTGTCGCACGCGCGGCAATCAAACGCGACTGGAAGTGTGGGATACGGGTATCGGTATCGAACCGCTTCAGCACCAGGAGATATTTCGCGAATTCCATCAGCTCGGCAATGCCGAACGAGACCGCAGTAAAGGGCTTGGTTTGGGCTTGGCTATTGCGGATGGCCTGGCGCGCAAGCTGGGCCATGAATTGTCGCTGTCTTCCAAACCCGGGCGTGGCAGCGTGTTCAGACTGACCTTGCCCAATGCGCGTGTCCCGGTGATAAGCGATGAGCTTGAAACTACGCATGTCTCTGTGCAAAAGCTCGATATACGCGTGCTGGTAGTTGATGATGATGAAGCCGTGCGCGCAGGCATGCTGCAACTGCTGCACGACTGGGGCTGCAAGTGCGAGGCGGTTGAATCGATCGAGGAAGCACTAACCTCGGCACGCGCCCATCGACCGGATATTGTCATCAGCGATTTCCGGTTGCGCAAGCAGCACACGGGTGCACAGGCCATTGCCGCATTGCGCGAAGAGTTCGGCGAAGATTTACCAGCACTTCTCATTACTGGCGACACCGCGCCAGAGCGGTTGCGCGATGCACGTGCAAGTGGGATACCGCTGTTGCATAAGCCCGTGGCACCTAGCCAGCTGCATAGGAGACTGGCGAGCATATTGGCTGATATGGATAAATAGCGGGCTGCCAGGGGAAACTGTCACGCTCGATGTCGGCATAGTTGCGTTAGTTGCCGCTATCACGCACTAGTGTAAAAAAAATGCCATGCGTGACTCATACAACGTCGAGAACCATTGATCGCCGACAAACAAATTGTATTGACGATGCTCATTGTTCTCCGACGATCTCGATCTCCACGCGACGGTTGGGTCGCAGGCAACGCACCAGTTGTGGCGTCAACTTCTGCCCGGGACATTGAACGACAGGCTTGCTTTCGCCGACGCCATAAGCCCGCACCAGACGGCCATCCAGACCTTTCTGTATTAAATAATCGCGGATCGCATCGGCCCTTGCTTGCGACAGTGCCAGGTTTGCCTGTTCAGAACCGATCCGGTCCGTGTACCCGGTCACAACTACCGACGACAGTTTGACTCCGTCCTGTTTGAGACGGCTTGCCAGATCGTCGAGTTTGCTGCGTCCTGCCGTATCGAGGTTGCCGAGATCCGATTTACCAAATGCAAACAGGCCGTCTGCACCCAACTCCACACGGTGCGGCATGACTTTCTGTATTACCGGCACATCTTTGGCTGGGGGCGGATTGATGTACTTTTCGCAGTCCGGGTCCTTCCAATGGGTGGATGTAGCCCGATTGCCGGAGTCGAACTTCACCTTGAACTGGCAGGTAACGTACTCATCGCCCTTGCCCGTATAAAAATTGAACGCGTAATCCCACTCGCGGACGTTGAAGATGCCTTCGCTGAAATGCGGGTTGCCGAGCTCGCGGCGCACCTGGTCTTTGTTCAGGCCCGGCGTCACGCGCTTTACATGGTCCGGGCCGACAAAATCCCCGGTCTTCAGATAGGAGCTATCGAGCGCCGGAAAATTCGTTTCTCCGGTATCGGCCGCCGTGGCGGAAAAGCTCATGCAATAAAGCGCGCCTATGCATAAGGCCCGACGGAAAGTGCTGGAAGAATGTCGCATACATTAGTCCTGAAAAAAATATAAATCGAAAGATTGTCTCTGCGCCCTGGCGGCCACTGAGATCCACTTGGATAACCGTCCATCCCGCCTTGCGTTCAATTGAGAACGCCAGACACCGCAAGCCGGGCGGCTACACCGCCGGAAGTCGTGCCGGAGACGCCGCCGCTAAGGCTCCAGCGACCGTTGTCCGCGGTGCGACGCAACGACACGCCAATCGCATTCTGATTCTGGTAATACCCATATCCCGCGGAGTAGGTGATCTTTCCGGCCACATACGGAGCACTTTCCATCGACATGACCGCCGCGACACCTGCATAAGCCTTCTTGGCAACGTCGTTGATATTGTTCTGCAACTGCATGGCCAGCCCGTCGGCGTGATGGTTGGCCTGTTGCACCGCCCCGCTCAGGCCGGTATTGAGCTGGGTAACGTTGACCGCGTCCGTGGCGGCAGTACCGGCTTCGACGTTATGAATCGCCACAGGACTGCTGCCGCCGTTGCCCATCGTGACGCTGCTGTAGTTGGTAGAACCGTCAGTGTTGGTGTCGTAATGCACTCCGCCTGACTGCACCGCCTGCAACTGGCGCACGTTGACAGCGTCGGTCGCCTGGGTTCCGCCCGCCACATTGGTGATCTGGCGTTCGTTGCCGGCGCTGCCGACCGAGACCGCGCCTTGCGTCGACGCCACCGCCGTATTGGAGAACGACTCCTTGGCGCCGCCCAAACCTGCACGATCAGCCGTCGAACCGGCGCCGATTGCCACGCCGTTGCTCGCCGTTACGCTCGCACCCGCACCCATGGCGACTGAATTCGCACCAGAGGCGGTGGTGTTTTTGCCCGCCGCAATGGCATCGGCTCCAGTCGCTCCGTCATTGTTGACATTACTGCCGCCGCTGGAATTGACGCTGTAATACTTGGTCTGGGTAGACGTCACCACGTTAGCCAGATTGTTGATGGCGCTGTTGGTCGCATACAGTTGGCTGCCATTTATGGCGTCAGTGCTGGTCGCGCTCAGCTGTCCCGCCGCAACGTTCTGGATCTGCCGCTCATTTCCTGCTGAACCGACACTCACCGTACCCACTGGCGCACCGCCGGCGAAGGAATAGCTGGTTCCGCGGATGGTAGTGCCGGCGGTCGCCACGGCTGCGGTGGTGGCCGAGGCGCTGCCGATCGCCACGCTATTGCCGGTGCCGGCAACCGCTCCCTGGCCCAGCGCCGTACTGTTGGCGGCGGTTGCCTGGGCGCCCTGGCCGAGTGCGGTGGTGTTGGCCTGGTTGGCGACAGATCCTTGGCCTGCGGCCGTCGAATTCTGGCCGGTCGCCACGGCATTGGTGCCCATGCCCAGCGAATTGCTGCCGGCCGCGCCAATAGAACCGGTAAACACCTTGCCTTCGCTGGAAGCAATCGGAAACTGGTTTGCATTGACAACGGTTGTCAGGTTGCTGATTGCAGTGCCCAGGCCGTTTGCTACCGAATAGAGCTGGGAGCCGTTGATGGCATCGGTTGAGGTTGCCGTGACCTGGCCCGCCGCCACGTTGGTGATCTGGCGTTCCGCTCCGACTGCCCCCACCGATACCGTGGAAGTCGGCGCGGCGCCGGCAAAGCCGCCGTAGGTCGTGCCATTGACCGTGGCGCTGGAAGTGGGATTCGCCGCCGCAGCCGCGCTACCGTTGCCTAGCACCACGGAACCGTCCAGTCCTGCGGGGACTGTCACATTGCTGCCGAACACGAAGGTATTGTTCGAGGCAATGCTGTTGTTGTTGCCCACTGAGAAGCTACCGGCGCCGGTAATGGTGGTGGGATCGCCGATCGCCACGCTGCTGGCGCCGCTGACGACATTGCCGGTACCGATGCTGATACTGTTGGCGCCGGATGCCTGCGCGCCGTCGCCGATGGCGATCGACGATCCGCCGGAGGCTGCAGCGGCATTTCCGATGGCGACATCGTTCGCCGCCGAGGCCGAGGATCCAACACCCGCCGCCAGCGCATCCAGTCCGGTGGCGCCGTTGTTATTGTAGTTTCCGCCTTGAGTGCCGCCGTCGTTGACGCTGTAGTAGTGTGTCTTGCTCGCGGCAATCGCCAGGTTGGTTGCGTTCAGCTGGCTGCCGTTTACCGCATCTGTGCTGTTCGTGTTCAATTGTCCGGCCGCCACATTGGTGAGGGTGCGTTCCGCACCTGTCGCGCCCACGCTCACGGTTGAGCCAGGTGTCGTGCCGGCGAAGTTGTAGGTGGTGCCGGCGATGATAGTGCTGGCCGTGCCTACTGCCGCGTCCGTCTTCGATCCCGCACCTAGCGCCACGCTGCCCGCAAAGGCCGCCTGCGTCCCCGCACCCAATGCCATCGCCTGGATGCCGTTGGACGTAGCGTTGGTGCCAAGCGCCACACCATCGGCAAGATTCACCGTGGCGTTCTGGCCGATCGCCGTGCCGCCCGGCGCTGTCTGCTGCACGATCGCGCCATTGCCCATGCCGATGCCGTTGTCACCGTTCACCGTGGTCTTGGGACCGATGGCGACGGACTCCGCACCAATCGCCGCCGAGTCGGTGGCGGCGGAATTAGCATGGAAATACTTGATCGGTGTGACCGAGAACGAACTCATCGCACCCTTCAACTGGCGCAATGTCACCGCGTCCTGATCCGTCGTGCCGTCCGCCACATTGGTGATCTGACGGAAGTCGGTGGCGTTGCCCACAGACACCGCACCGCGCAGATTGCGATCGGTGGTGTTGTACGGAATGACATTGGTACCGACGAGGATCGAACCCGAGGACGGCGCAATCGCGCGATCGGACACTGCGCCAGAACCTAGCGCCACGCCGCCCAGTATCGAGACGTTCGTGTTCTGACCCAGCGACGTGCTGTTGTCCGCCGACGCTACAGCACCCACGCCCGCCGCCAGCGCGTTGATGCCGGTAGCGCCGTTGTTGGTGTAGTTGCCGCCGTGTGTGCCGTTGTCGTTCACGCTGTAGTAGTGTGTCGCGTTGGCGGTGACCGTGCTGCTGAGGTTGTCCACCGCCTGGTTGGTGGCGAACAACTGCGAGCCGTTGATCACATCCGTGCTGCTCCCACTGATGCGGCCCGCCGCCACATTGGTGATGGTGCGCTCGGCACCCACCGCGCCCACGCTCACCGTGCTGGTCGGTGTGGTACCGACAAAGTTGTAGGTGGTGCCGGCGATAGTCGTACTGGGCGTGCCCACTGCCACTGCCGTCGTGCTGCCCGCGCCCAACGCCACATCGCCCGCGTTCGCGCCGGCGGTAGCGCCGTTGCCGATCGACACGGCATTGGTGGTGCCCGCGGTGGACACCGGACCGATCGCTACACTGTTGGTGCCGTTCGCCGCCGAATCGGCCAAGGTGGAGTTAGCGTGGAAATACTTGATGCCGCCGCCATTGTTGATATTGGTGATCGCGGTGGTGTTGGCCGTCACCTGCGTATTGGTTGCAAACAGCTGACTGCCATTCACCGCATCGGTGCTTGCGCCGCTCAGTTGACCTGCCGCCACGTTGGTGATCTGACGCTCGTTGCCTGCACTGCCTACCGATACCACTCCGGTCGGCGCACCGCCGGCGAAGGTATAAGCTGTGCCGCCGATGGTCGCACCGGTGGTCGGCACCGCTGCTACCGCCACCGTGCTGCCCTGGCCCAGGGCGACATTGCTGCCGGTGGTGCCGGCAGCGATACTGGCGCCCTGGCCCAGTACCGTCGCATTGGCGTTGCCGTTATCGGTGGCCTGGTTGCCCAGCACCGTCGATGCTGCACCCGTCGCCGTCGCTCCGAAGCCGCCGGCGCTGGCGTTGGCGCCGCTCGATACCGGTTGCACTGCCGTCACGCTATTGTCTGATACGAATGGACCTGTCTTGCCACTGGTAAGAGCGTATAGCTGCGAGCCGTTGACGGCATCGGTGCTGGTGGCATTCAACGCCGCCGGCGCCAGGTTGGTGATGGTTACCGGCGCACCGG
>FTFY01001136.1_pt1 | contig 13481 bp, 9 predicted proteins | sample 1640561 | NCBI WGS metagenome assembly FTFY01 (sample SAMEA3914789, study PRJEB12502) | metagenome | biome: forest; material: soil | place: Canada | collected 2011-07-03 | depth 0.3 m | reverse complement strand
GGGCACTGGCTGGAAGGTTTCATGTTTGCGCAGTCCGGCACGATCTATGCCGGCACCAATGAAATCCAGCGCAATATCGTCGCCGAACGCATGCTCGGCATGCCGCGCTCATAACAAGTTCTATAGGAAGGAACGAAAATGGACTTTACCTTTCACGAAGATCAAACCGTGCTGGTCGACAGCGTGCGCAAATTTTTGCTGAATGAAGTGTCGCCCGAACTGATTCGCGAATTGTGGGTCAGTCCGAGCGGCCGCTCAGAGAATATCTGGGTGCATCTGGCGGAGCAGGGTTTGACCGGCTTATCCGTACCCGAAGCACAAGGCGGCATGGGGCTGGGCGACATCGACTGGATTCTGATCGCCCAGGAATGCGGCTATTACGGCTTGCCGGAGCCCTTGCTGGAGAGCGCATGGGTGGCTACAGGTTTGTTTACCAGCCTGCCAGACAGCGATTTCCGCAACAACCTGCTGGCCGCCATGGCGGACGGCAGCGCGCGCGTCGCAATCGGGTATCCGGGTAGCCCGCTGGTAGCGGACGCCGATCAGGCCACGATCATGTTGCTGGCGCATGGCGACAAGCTGTACGCGATAGCGCCGAAGGATGCGCAACTTACCGCACAGCCAAGTGTGGATCCGAGCCGCCGCTTATTCACCGTACAGTTCGAACGGCAAGAGAAGGACTGCATCTCCAACGATGCCAAGGCCTTGTGCGCGGCAGCGCTCGATCGCGGGGCACTTGCCGCCGCGGCGCAACTGCTCGGTTTGACACAGCGCATGCTGGATTTGTCGATCGACTACACCGCGCAGCGCAAACAGTTCGGCAAGCCTATCGGCTCCTACCAGGCGGTAAAGCATCATCTGGCCGATGTCGCCATCAAGCTGGAATTCGCGCGGCCGGTGGTGCATCGCGCAGCGCATGCGCTGGCGCATGGCGAAGCTGACTGCTCTGCGTTCATCTCACACGCAAAGATTGCTGCATCCGAGGTCGCGCATCTGGCGGCAAGGAACGGTATCCAGGTTCACGGTGCGATGGGCTACACCTGGGAAATGGATCTGCAGATCTTCATGAAAATGGCCTGGGCGCTCGACGCAGCCTGGGGCGATCGTAGTTTCCATCTTGCGCGCATGCGCGCCTTCGTCCTTGAATCAGGCGTGGCATTGGGACCCGGTTGTACTTTTAAGGAAACACAAAAGTGAATAATCTGGTAAAGAAATCAGAGGCCTATATTGTCGATGCGCTGCGGACGCCGGTCGGCAAGCGGCGTGGTTCCCTGGCGGAGATTCATCCAGCCGACCTGGGTGGTTTTGTGTTGAAGACGCTGGTCGAGCGCAATTCGATCCCGGCCGACGAATACGATGACGTGATTTTCGGTTGCGTCGACACCATCGGGCCGTTGGCCGGCAATATCGCACGTTCTTCCTGGCTGGCGGCAGGCTTGCCGCTGAATGTGCCTGGCGTAACCATCGATCGTCAATGCGGCTCGTCGCAGCAAGCCGTGCATTTTGCCGCTCAGGCGGTAATGAGCGGAACCCAGGATGTGGTAATCGCCGGCGGTGTCCAGACCATGAGCCGGATTCCTATTTCGTCCGCGATGATTGCCGGCCAGACCTTGGGCTTCAGCGATCCGTTCTCCGGCAGCGTCGGCTGGAAAAAGCGTTTTGGCGAGTTGCCGGTATCACAGTTTTATGCGGCCCAGAAAATTGCTGAACGCTGGAATTTCAACCGGCTCGATATGGAACGCTTTGCATTGGAAAGTCATACCCGTGCTTTGCATGCTGCTGCCGAAGGCCGGTTTGATCGCGAGATCGTGCCGTTTGCAGGATTGTCTGCCGATGAGACACCGCGCCAGACTTCGCTTGAAAAGATGGCCGGACTGGAACCTCTGGAGCCAGGCAGCTGGCTGACTGCTGGTATATCCAGCCAGACCTGCGACGCCGCCAGCGCGGTGCTGGTGGTGTCGGAAGCGGCATTGCATCGCTACCAGCTCAAGCCGCGGGCACGGATTCATCACCTCAGCGTGATGGGCGACGATCCGATCTGGATGTTGACCGCACCGATTGCAGCGAGCCATCGGGCGATCAAGCAGAGCAAGTTGAAATGGGCCGATATCGATCTGGTGGAAATCAACGAAGCGTTCGCTTCCGTAGTGCAAGCCTGGCTGAAAGAAACCGGATATTCGCACAAGCGCACCAACGTCAACGGCGGTGCAATTGCCTTGGGCCATCCGCTGGGTGCGACTGGCGCCCGCATGATGACCACGTTGCTGCATGAGCTGGAGCGCAGCGGCGGCCGCTATGGCATGCAAACCATGTGTGAGGGCGGCGGTCTCGCCAACGTCACGATCATTGAACGTCTTTGAAAGCTTGTATGGGAATCTGTGAGAATCGTACTGTCATTATCACCGGCGCCGGCGGCGGCCTCGGTCGTACCTATGCATTAGCGTTTGCAGCTGAGGGGGCGCAGGTCGTCGTCAACGATATTCGCCTGGACGCGGCGCTGGCGGTGTGCGAGGAAATTCGTGCACAGGGCGGCAAGGCTTTGGCGAATGCCGGCGACATCACCGATATGGCTAGTGCGGAAAGCATCGTCGCTGACGCCTGCGCGGAGTTCGGCGAGGTTCACGCACTGGTCAACAACGCGGGAATTTGCCGTGACCGCATGTTCGCCAGTTTGACCGAGAGCGACTGGGACGACGTCATGCGCGTCCACCTGAAAGGGCACTTCTGTCTGGCCAACGTCCTGGCGCGACGCTGGCGCGATGCCGCCAAGGCTGGCAATCGCATCGATGCGCGGATTATCAACACCAGTTCCGGCGCCGGCCTGCAAGGCTCGATCGGGCAATCAAACTATGCGGCCGCAAAAGCCGGTATCGCCGCTCTGACCCTGGTGCAGGCGGCAGAACTGGGGCGCTATGGCATTACTGCCAACGCCCTGGCGCCGGCGGCACGTACCGGCATGACTGAAGAGGTATTCGGCGACATGATGAAAAAACCGGGCGGTGAGGATTTCGATTATTTCGATCCGGCTAACGTTGCGCCGCTGGTGGTGTGGCTCGGCAGCGCCGAATCGCAGCATGTCACCGGCCGCATGTTTGAAGCAGCGGGAGGCATGATTTCACTGGCCGAAGGATGGCACACAGGTGCCGCACTCGACAAGGGAAGCCGCTGGCAGCCTGCGGAGATTGGTGCAGCGGTGGCCGGGTTGCTGGCGGAAGGTCGCGCGGCCCAAAAAGTGTACGGCGCATGATGACGGTGGTGTGCGATGGAATGTAAATTGAATCCGGATCAGGAAATGATCCGTGACGCTGCCGCTACCTTTTTGTCGGAGCAGTGCGATTCCGCTGCCTTGAGAAAAGCCATCGATGGCGAAATTGGCGCGGATCCGGTTTTATGGGGCAAGATCCGCGAGGAAATGGGTTGGTGCAGCCTGACCGTCCCCGAGCATCTGGATGGCATGGGGCTAGGCCAGGTGGAGCGCGTTTTACTGATGGAGCAACTGGGCCGCCGCCTGGCGCCGGTACCGTACCTGGCAAGTGCATGCCTGGCCACCGATGCCTTGCAGTACGCAGCGCATGGCGCGGCACAGCAACGCTACTTGCCGGCTTTGGCCAGCGGCCAGTTGAGCGCTGCGTTGGCGTTGCCGGTTGCCGCCGGCTGGAATCCGCAGGCTTGCCATGTCATGGTGCGGCGCGAGGGCGATGCCTATGTACTGCATGGCAGCGTGGCGCAGGTGCTGGGTGCAGAGCAGGCCGATCTGCTGCTGGTGCCGGCCCGTTGGTATGGCGCCGAAGATACCTTTGCTCTGTTCGCAATTGACATGCCGACTCGTGGCGTTAGTGTCGAAGCGTTGCAGACGCTGGATCAGACACGTCGCATCGCGCGCCTGACACTGGACAACGTCAGGCTCGATGCCGAGGCCCGTATCGACTCGCCGCAGCAACTGCAAACCGGCTTGCAACTGACGACAACGCTGGCGACGCTGGCGCTGGCGGCGGAGCAGGTTGGCAGCGCCCAGCAATGCCTGGACCTGACGCTTGCCTATGTCAGTGAGCGGGCCCAGTTTGGCCGTGTCATTGCATCCTTTCAGGCGGTCAAGCATCGCTGCGCCGAAATGATGGTCAAGCTGGAGTCGGCGCGCTCGTTGGTGTATGGCGCTGCCGGGATTGCACAGATTGAGCATAGTGTAGACAGCGGTGTCGATAGCGCCGCCGCTGTGCAGGAATTGATGCTGGAAGTTGCATGTGCAAAAAGCGCTGCCAACGAAGCCTCGTTCTTTTGCGCGCAAGAGGCAATCCAGCTGCATGGCGGCGTCGGCTTTACGTGGGAATACGATCCGCAGCTGTATTTCAAACGGGCGCAGGCGTCGCGGGTCTGGTTCGGCGACGATGCAGCTTGCCATGAACGGATTGCCGCAGCGTTGTGCGATAACCGCAGTACGGCTTCAGATACCCGGCGCGGCGAAGCGTCGGCATCGGTGATCAGCCATGAAGACGATAATTTCCGTGCTGATTTTTCCGCCTGGATGCAGGCAAATTTGCAGGGTGAGTTCGCGCCGTTGCGCCATCGCGGCGGCCCGGGCGACGAGGATGCCGATCCGGAGGGACGCAAAGCATGGGAGCGCAAGCTGGCCGGCGGTGGCTGGACATGCGTAGGCTGGCCGCAACAGTATGGCGGGCGCGGCCTGTCGCTGGCGCAGCAAGTGATTTATCACGAGGAATATGCGCGTGCCGGCGGTCCGGGACGCATGGGCCACATCGGCGAAGGCTTGATCGGCCCGACCCTGATCGCCTATGGCAGCGAAGACCAGAAGCAGCGCTTTTTGCCTGGTATCTGCAACGGCAGCGTGTTGTGGTGCCAGGGTTATTCAGAACCCAACGCCGGCTCCGATCTCGCCAATGTCCAGACCCGTGCCGTGCAGGATCCGGAGAGTGGCGACTGGCTGGTTACCGGTCAGAAGGTCTGGACTTCTCTGGCGCACGATTCGGAATGGATATTCGTATTGGCGCGCTGCGAGCCGGGTTCGCGCGGCAATCGCGGCCTGATTTTCTTGTTGATGCCGTTGGCGCAAGCCGGGGTCGAGATCCGGCCGATCCGGCAGCTTAGCGGTTCCGCGGAGTTCAATGAGGTGTTCTTCGATGGCGCTCGCGCCAAGGCATGCGACGTGGTCGGCGCTCCCGGCGAGGGCTGGAAGATCGCCATGGCGCTGCTCGGTTTTGAGCGCGGCTTGTCGACCCTGGGCCAGCAAATGCACTTCCTGCACGAGCTGGATATGGTGATCGCCGCAGCGCGCGCCAACGGCAGCTTGCAACAACCGTTGATCAGGCATCGGCTGGCGCGGGCCTGGGTTGGCCTGCGCAGCATGCGCTACAACGCGCTGCGCATGCTGTCCGGCGGCGGCGACGGCCAGCTGGGGCGCGAAAGCCTGATTTATAAATACTACTGGTCGAACTGGCACCGCGCCTTGGGTGAACTGGCGATGGATGTGCTGGGAGCCGACGGTAACCTGGTGCAAGCCGAAGATATTCGCCGCTCGCGGCTGCAAGGCTTGTTTCTGTTTTCCCGCGCCGACACGATCTATGCCGGTACCAACGAAATCCAACTCAACATCATTGCCGAGCGCGGTCTCGGCATGCCCAAGGAGGCAAGGGCGCAATCATGAATCCAGCAGACAACGATCAATCGAACAATGTACGAACAATCCCGGTCCCAGCGTATGTTGCTGGGCACCAATTATTAAAGGGGAAATCAGTCCTGATCACGGCGGCGGCAGGAGGCGGCATCGGTTTTGCCGCGGCGCGCCGTTGCGTCGAAGAAGGCTGTCGCGCCTTGATGATTTCCGATATCCACGAAGGTCGCCTGGCGGCTGCAGTCGAGCGCTTAGGCAGCGAGTTCGGTCCGGCTACGGTCTATGGTCAGGTTTGCAACGTTACCAGTGAACCGGAGGTACAGGCTTTGATCGAGGCCGCCGAGCAGAAACTCGACGGGGTTGACGTTTTGATCAACAACGCCGGCCTGGGTGGTTCCAAAAGAGTAGTCGAAATGAACGATGACGAATGGAGCCGGGTGATTGATATTACGCTTACCGGCACCTTCAGGATGACGCGCGCGATGCTCAAGCGGATGCAACCGCGCGGTCGTGGTGTGATTGTCAATAATGCGTCGGTGCTGGGCTGGCGTGCGCAAAAGGAACAGGCGCACTACGCTGCAGCCAAGGCCGGGGTGATGGCGCTGACGCGTTGCAGCGCGCTGGAGGCGGCGGAGTTTGGCGTACGTATCAATGCGGTGGCGCCGAGTATTGCCTTGCACGATTTCTTACGCAAGAGCGCACCGCAGGAGTTGTTGGCGCAACTGGCTTCGAAAGAGGCTTTTGGCCGCGCCGCAGAGGTATGGGAAGTGGCCAACGTGATGATGTTCCTGGCTAGCGATTATGCGTCGTATATGACAGGTGAAGTGATTTCCGTGAGTAGTCAGCACGCTTGATGTCAGCACGTTTGATTCAGGTGGCTTTACTGAAGTTTGCTTTGGAGCGTATTAATGAGCACGATTTTTCAAAGCCCGGCCGATTTCTTTGCTTTAACCGGGAAACAGCTGGGCATCAGTGACTGGCTAACGATAAACCAGCAGCGCATCAACCTGTTTGCCGAAGCCACCGGCGATCATCAATGGATACACGTCGATCCGGAACGCGCCAAGACCGGGCCGTTCGGCACCTGCATCGCGCATGGCTACCTGTCGCTGGCCTTGGCCAATCTGTTCATGCCTCAGGTCATGAGTGTCCAGAACCTGAAAATGGGCATCAATTATGGTTGCGACCGGGTGCGTTTCCCGGCGCCGGTAAAGGTCGGGGCGCGGGTGCGCGGTGTATGCGATCTGCTGCGGGCCGATCCTATCGGCGATGACGGCGTGCAGGCAACGGTACGTGTCACCGTGGAAATCGAGGGGGAAGACAAACCAGCTTGCGTGGTCGACACCGTCAGTCGCTATTTCTTTTCTTGAGTTGCCGCCTGAATTTTCACATTTAGCGCTACCAATTTCTCGTTCAATTGTTTTTGAAAGATACCTGTCATGCAAGAAGCTGTAATTGTTTCCACCGCCCGCACACCGCTAGGCAAAGCCTTCCGTGGTGCTTTTAACGATACCGAGGCGCCGGTGTTGGGCGGCCATGTAATCCGGGCGGCTTTGGCGCGCCTGCCTAATATCGCACCGCACGAAGTGGAGGACGTGATACTGGGCGCTGCAGCACAACAGGGAACCCAGGGTTATAACATCGGCCGCCTCAGCGCACTGGCCGCCGGCTTGCCGTTCTCGGTGCCGGGCATGGCGCTGGACCGGATGTGTTCCTCAGGATTGATGGCTATCGCCAGCGCCGCCAAATCGATCATGTGCGGTGAAATCGACATCGCCGTCGCCGGTGGCGTCGAGTCGATTTCGCTGACCCAGAACAAATTCAAGAACACCTACCGCAACCAGTCGCAGGCTGTGCTGGCCGCAGATCCTGCCGCCTATATCCCGATGATCGAAACCGGCGAGATTGTCGCTCAGCGCTATGGCATATCGCGTGCAGCGCAAGACGATTACGCGCTGCTTAGCCAGCAGCGTACCGCTGCCGCCCAGCGCGATGGTTTGTTCGACGGCGAAATCGTGCCGCTGGCAAGCAGCAAGGCGCTGTTCGACAAGGAAGGTAACCAGACCGGCAGCGAAGCGGTGACGCTGCTCAAAGACGAATGCAATCGCGCCGATACCAGCGCCGCCAGCCTGGCTGCCCTGAAACCGGTATGGCAAAAGGGTCAATGGGTCAAGGAAGGCCAGTTCATCACGGCCGGCAACGCTTCGCAACTGTCGGACGGGGCATCGGCTTGCGTGCTGACCAGCCGGGCCGAGGCTGACCGCCGTGGTCTCAAGCCGCTGGGCGCCTATCGCGGCCTGGCCGTAGCGGGTTGCGCTGCGGATGAGATGGGTATCGGTCCGGTACTCGCAGTCAGGAAATTGCTCAAGCGGCATGGCCTGATCGTCAGCGATATCGGTTTGTGGGAATTGAATGAGGCGTTTGCCAGCCAGGTGGTGTATTGCCGCGATCAGCTGAGCATTGTGCAGGATCGGCTCAACGTCAATGGCGGCGCGATCTCGATTGGCCATCCGTTCGGCATGTCCGGCGCGCGCATGGTCGGCCATGCTCTGCTGGAAGGACAACGCCGCGCTGTCAAGTATGTTGTCGTCACCATGTGTATAGGCGGCGGCATGGGAGCGGCGGGTTTGTTTGAGGTACTGTGAGCGGCTTTGAAGATTTGATTGTATGCAGGACTGGCGCGTCGGCAACGCGCCAGGGTTTTCTTGAGTTTTTGCAGTTTTGCAGTTGGTAGTGCAGATAAAAAATAACGTGGCCAACGAACCACACAGGAGATGACAATCATGAACCTCAACCGACTCGCCAGCCTGGCGCTTTCGGCAGCCGTCGCGGCGGCGGCAGTTTACGCCTTTTCGGCAAGGCCTACGCCGGTTTTCACGGATACCGCAGTGCGCGCCGACCGGCTTCAGATCAACGGCATCGCCAAAGCAGGAAAGCGCCTGGTGGCAGTCGGCGAGGCTGGCCATATTTTGTTCAGCGACGATCTTGGCGGGCATTGGAAAGAGGCGGATGTGGAGCCGCAGTCCGGCTCTACCTTGAATCAAGTCAGTTTCAGCGACAAATTACATGGCTTGGCGGTCGGACACGACGGCCTCATCCTCAAAACAGAAGATGGTGGCGCGCATTGGCGCCAGGTGCAATTCGACGATAAACGTTCCGAGCCGTTGCTGGGCATTACCGCCGTCGATGCAAATACCGCATTTGCGGTCGGCAGCTTTGGAAAAGTACTTTTTTCCAAGGACGGTGGCGCCCACTGGGGCGCGCCGGCATCGATGCCGGAGATCGCTGACGGCCACGTAAATGCGCTGGTTGCAGGGCAGGGCGGACGCATGCTGCTGGTCGGCGAAGCTGGCATGTTGCAGCGTTCTGTCGATGGTGGTGCACAGTGGCAGCCCTTGACGCTGCCTTACAAGGGGTCGCTGTTTGGCGGCCTGGCGTTGTCGGCCGATACCTGGCTGGTGTACGGCATGCGCGGCCATGTGTTCCGCACCGAAGATTTCGGCAATACCTGGACCCAGATCGATTGCGGCCTGCCGACTTCGTTTTTTGGCGGCTTGCAGTTGCAGGATGGCCGGGTGGTGCTGGTCGGCCAGGGTGGAGTGATGCTGGTGTCGAGCGACGCCGGCAAGAGCTTCAAGATCCATCGGGTCGGCGGCCGCTTCAGCCTGACCAGCCTGGTCGAGATCGCTCCGGGCGAGTTGCTGGTCGGCGGCGAGACCGGCGTTTCCAAGGACACGCTATGACATCCGCCAACGTCCGACCATACACAGTTCTTTCCATCGTCCCTAATGCGTTGAGAGTCATGTCATGAGCCAGTCTTCAAATACCCGCTTAGCCGCATTCATCGATTCATGTGCGGCATTCCTGCTGAATTATCGGCGCCTGCTGCTGGCTGTATTCATTGTCCTGACTTTATTGCTGGCGGCCTCTGCCACTCGCGTCAAGCTTGATCCTGGTTTTGGCAAGACCGTGCCTTTGCAGCATCGCTACATGCAGACTTTCACCAAGTACGCGAGCAAGTTTTCCGGTGCGAACCGGATAGTTGTCAGCCTGCGCTGGAAAGGGAAAGGCGATATTTACAACCCGCAATTCCTGGCCGCCCTGCGTGAGGTGACCGACGACGTGTTTTTCTTGCCCGGGGTGCAGCGTGGCCGGGTTTCATCGCTGTTTACGCCTAACGTGCGGTATACCGAAGTAACCGAAGCCGGCTTCTATGGCGATGTGGTGGTGCCGGCACGTTTCTCCGGGCAGCCGGAGGAGTTGGCGACGGTGCGCGCCAATGTCGCCCGTTCGGGACAGATCGGACAGCTGGTGTCGAATGACCTGAAGAGCGCGATGGTGCGGGCCGAGTTGCAGGAAGTATCCGCCGACGGACAGAAACTCGATTATGTTCAGGTCGCACAAAAACTGGAGCAGATCCGCAGCAAATACGGCAAAGACAATATCGAGATAAACATTACCGGCTTTGCCAAAGTCATGGGCGACGTGATGGCGGGTATCAACGGCGTCATGTCGTTTTTCGGGATTGCGTTCCTGATTACTGCCGCCTTGCTGTTCCTGTACACCCGTTCAGCCCGCATGACCACATTGGCGCTGGCGGTTGCCTTGATGCCGGTGGTCTGGCTGCTGGGGATCCTGCCGTTGATCGGATTCGGCATCGATCCGATGTCGATATTGGTGCCTTTCCTGATTTTCTCGATCGGCGTTTCACATGCGGTGCAAATGACCAACGCCTGGCGCCAGGCAGCCCAGGCGGGCGCCTCGTCGCAAGAAGCGTCGCGCGAGGCTTTCCGTAAGCTGTTCATTCCCGGGACGGTAGCGTTGCTGACCAATGCGCTGGGTTTCATGGCGATCATGTACATCAAAATCGATATCGTGCGTGAACTGGGTGTGACCGCCTGTATCGGCGTGCTGCTGATGATCCTGACCAACAAGATGTTCTTGCCGGTCCTGTTGTCATATATGTCCAGTGGTGAACGCCTGGCGGCTGCGGAAGCCGAACCGGTGCAGCGCAGCCGGTTCTGGTGGGCATTGTCGTCGGCAGCCGAGCCGCGTGTCGCATTGCTGGTGATTCTGTTTAGCGTGGTGCTGTTGGTGCTGGGTGCTGCGGGAGCGCGGCATCTGAAAATAGGAGATATCGGTAATGGCGTGCCGGAGCTGCGGGAAAATTCTCGCTATAACCGCGATAACGCCGCTATTACCAGCCAGTACAACGTCGGCGTCGATGTGCTGTCGGTGATTGCCGAAACCAATGAAACCGGCGACGCCTGCCTGCAATATCCGGTCATGAGCAGTATCGAACGTTTCGAGATATTCATGCGCGGTGTTGCGGGCGTACGGTCGGTCGATAGCGTGCCTTCGCAAGCAAAGGTCATCATCGGCGCGTTCAACGAGGGCAATCCGCGTTGGCAGGCACTGCCGCGCACTAGCGAAGGCCTGGGGCAAGGATCGGGCGGTTTCAATCCGGACTACGGTATGAATTCCGAAGATTGCAAGGCGATCCAGGTGCTGATTTACACGAATAATCACGAGGGCAGCACGATTGCGCACGTGATCAGTGAAATCAAACGCTTTACCGCCAATGAGAAATCGCCGGTCAAATTCCTGCTGGCGAGCGGCGATGTCGGTGTCATGGCAGCCACTAACGAAGCAGTGGAACAGGCCGAGGTCGGCATGCTGTTGTCGATATTTGCGGCCATTACGCTGCTTTGCCTGATTACTTTCCGTTCCTGGCAGGCGGTGGTATGCATCATCGTGCCGTTGACGCTGGTGTCGATTTTGTGCAATGCCTTGATGCCGCTGCTGGGCGTCGGCTTGAAGGTGTCGACGCTGCCGGTGATCGCGCTGGGGGTCGGGGTCGGCGTCGATTACGGCATTTACCTGTACGAACGGATCCAGCATCAGATGCAAGTCGAGGGGCATGCGTTCCGCGTGGCTTTTTATGAAGCCATGCGCCAGCGCGGTACCGCTGCGTTGTTTACCGCGGTCACGATGTCGCTTGGCGTCGGCACCTGGGCATTTTCGGCGCTGAAATTCCAGGCCGATATGGGCTTGCTGCTGGCGTTTATGTTCCTGGTCAATGTGCTTGGTTCGATTTTCCTGTTGCCTGCGTTGGCGGCTGGCCTGTTGGCCAGTAAGCCAGTCGGGAAAAGCGTCAAAGCGAGTGTTCGTACTGCCACCACCGTGCAAGGATAAATGCGATGTCTTCTCTTCCTCAAATGCCTATGTCCCAGGCTGTAACGAATCGTCAGTTTGATAGCGGGATGGAGCATGAATTCGATGTCGTGGTGGTTGGTTCTGGCGGCGGCGCGATGCTGGCAGCTTGCCGTGCCGCCGATAACGGCATGTCGGTGTTGGTGGTTGAAAAATGCGCGCTGTATGGCGGCACCACGGCGATCTCCGGCGGCGGTATCTGGATTCCGTGCAATATGCTGGCGCAAGCGGCCGGCGCCGACGACAGCTTCGAGCAGGCGTTGACGTATGTACGGGCCTGTATCGGCCCCGATATTTCTGAATCGCGGGTGCGCGCTTATCTGCAAGCTGGCCCGCGCCTGGTTGAGTATTTGCATGGCAAGACGCAAGTGCGCTTTGTCACCTTGCCGGAATATGCCGATTATTTTCAGCATCAGCCTGCGGCCAAGCCGGGGCACCGTTCCCTGGATCCGCTACCGTTCGATGCGCGCAGGCTGGGTGCCGAGTATGCCGTGCAACGTCCACCGCTGGCGGCGACGCTAGTGGCTGGGAAATTGTCGATGACGCAGACCGAGGCACGCAAGATATTGGGCAAGCATCCTGGCTGGTTGGGGATAATTGCGGGTATCGGCTTGCGTTATGCGCTGGATTTGCGCTGGCGCTTGAAGTCGAAAAAGGATAGGCGTTTGACGCTGGGGGCGGCATTGGTCGCCAGCTTGCGTAAATCCATGCAGGATCGTGAGATTCCGCTTTGGTTGAATACGCCTTTGCAGGAGCTGATCCAGGAGGATGGCCGGGTTAGCGGCGTGGTTGTCATGCGCAATGGCAAGGCGACGAGGATTACCGCTCGCAAGGGGGTCATCCTGGGTGCCGGCGGCTTTGAATGGAACCAGGCTATGCGCGATCAGTATTTGCCGCAGCCGACCCGTATGGAGTGGAGTGTGACACCGCCGCATGCTAATACCGGCGATGCGATTTTGGCGGGGCAGGCGGTCGGGGCGGATGTCGGTTTGATGGAGCATGTATGGGGCGTGCCGGCGATACAGATTCCGGGTGCGCCGCAAACGCATCCGCTTTTTGTGGAGCGTTCGTTGCCGGGTTGCCTGATTGTGAATGCGCAGGGGCAGCGGTTCTTGAATGAGAACCTGGCTTATACCGAGTTCGTCCGGACCATGTATCGCCGGCATGCCGATGGCGATGGCACCATTCCGGCCTGGATCATATTTGATGCTCGGTTTCGCCGTAGTTATCCTTGTGGGCCGATTTTGCCTGGGTCTGTGATGCCTGATAGTCGTTTGCCGCCGGCATTGCGGGAGATTTTGTTTTGCGGGGATACGCTGGAGCAGTTGGCGGTGAAGATCAGGGTGGATGCGGATGGCTTGCGGGCTAGCGTCGAGCGGATGAACGGGGCTGCTGCGACTGGTGTCGATACCGAGTTTGGCAAGGGCGATAATGTCTTTGATACCTATTATGGCGATATCAATGTCAAGCCGAATCCTTGCCTGGCGCCGTTGGTTGAGGGGCCTTTTTATGCGATGCGGTTGGTGCCTGGGGATATCGGTACCAAGGGTGGTTTGGTGACTGATGCGGATGCGCGTGTGCAGCGACACGATGGCACTGCGATTGCGGGCTTGTATGCGATTGGTAATTCCAGTGCGGCGGT
>FTFY01001095.1_pt1 | contig 13923 bp, 12 predicted proteins | sample 1640561 | NCBI WGS metagenome assembly FTFY01 (sample SAMEA3914789, study PRJEB12502) | metagenome | biome: forest; material: soil | place: Canada | collected 2011-07-03 | depth 0.3 m | reverse complement strand
TTCGGCCCCGACGCCATGACCGCACGGCAGGCGCTGGAGCTGGCAACGCTGGGCGGCGCCAAGGTGCTCAATCGCGACGATATCGGCGCGCTGGAACCAGGCATGTCGGCCGATCTGGTGCTGTTCGACATGAACCAGGTCAAGTTCGCCGGTGGCTGGCACGATCCAGTAGCGGCGTTGGTATTCTGCACGCCGTCGGATGTTGCGTACAGCATCATCAACGGCCGCGTAGTGGTGCGCAACGGCCAGTTCACCACGGTCGACCTCGGCAATGTGCTTGAACGCCACAACAAGCTGGCGTTGTCGCTGGCTGAAGCTGCGCGCTGATACGCAGGTCCGGCAACACAAAAAATGGCCGCTCGCTGCAAGCAAGCGGCCATTTTTTTATTCATGATGGTTTGTCAGGCGCCGATCAAGCCTTGGCCGCAAACGCGAATCGTGTCGCCGCTGATGCCGTATGCACCCGGGGTACATAGAAACGTCACCAGCTCTGCCACATCGCGCGGCTTACCGCCCTGCTTTACCGAGTTCAGGCGGCGCCCGATCTCGCGCGCCATGAACGGCATGTCCTGCGTCATCGCCGTTTCGATAAAGCCGGGGGCGACGGCATTGATACCGATGCCGCGCGTGGCAAGCAGCGATGCCTGCGCTGCCACATAGCCGATCATGGCGGCTTTGGTTGCGGCATAGTTGGTCTGTCCGAAATTGCCTGCGACGCCGCTGATCGAGGACAGATAGACCATACGCGCGTCGTCACGCAAAACCTGTTCCGACAGCAACACCTGGTCGATAGCCATCACAGCGGAAAAATTGATGTCCACCACCTGATCCCAGGATTTCCCGGCCATCTTGGCGAGCGTCTTGTCGCGGGTAATACCGGCATTGTGAACCAGGATATCCAGGCCGCCAAACCGCTGCCTGAAAAAATCGGCCAACTGCCGCGGCGCATCGGGGCTGGCAATATCCATCGCCAGCGGTTTTGCTCCGATCGCAGTGCAGGTCTCTTGCAAGACCTGGCTTGCAGCTGGAATATCCAGGCATATCACCTGTGCACCTTCCTGCACCAGCCGCTCCGCAGTCGCCCGGCCAATGCCGCGCGCACCTCCCGTGACCAGCGCAACCTTGCCTTTCAGCGCCTCGTGATACCGCAGCGCTGCCAATGCCGGCGCGGTTACCCGCGAAGTAACGTGAACTACCTGTCCAGACACGTAGCTGGTCTGGATTCCACAAAAAAAATGCACCACACCCTCAAGGCGATCGACCGCATCACGCGCAACATAGGCGAGATTAACGGTGGCGCCGCGTGGGCCAAGCTCTTTCGCCAGCGAGCGGCTGAAGCCCTCGATACCGCGCGCCGCCGCCGCGGCAACCGGGTCTTTGGCTTCAGCCGGCAGCCCTGCGACAACCAACACCCTGGCGTTACGCGCGATCCGACGCATCCATGGATGGAAGAAATCGTAGAGCGCGCGATAGTCCGACGGCGTGGTGCAACCAGTCGCGTCCATGATCAGGATGTCAGGGCCGGGAGCAGCACTTGCGGGCAGAGTTTCCAGCGACACCGCTCCCGCATCCAGCGCGACTACCCATAGCCGGTCGATCGCGTAACCATTGGGAGAACGGCCTAGCAGGATATTTTTCCCTGCCAGTGGTTGCGCTGCATAAGGGCCTTTGCTACGAGCCAGTTCGACTGGCGCCGGCAATCCCAACATCTTCACCATGCCGGCACCGATCGGACTACCGGCCAATTTCATTAACAAGTCGGACATGACTGCTGCTTTCCTTACTGTTCGTAGCTAGGCAACCGCTTTTGCTCGTTGGCGTCAAACATCTTGTTTCTTAACTCAGCAATGGCGCCGGCATCGCTGAGTTTACTGCGTTCGGCGAGATATGCGCCAATCCGGCTTTTCCAGGCTGCTTCGTCCTGATCCACTTCCGCCATCCGCGCTGCGGCTTCCGGTGACAAGGCTGCGGCGCGCATACGATAGACGTCGTCTTCGCTTGCCCCCTGCTGTCGCATCTTGGCTGCAGTATCCTCCAGCTTGACGATTTTCAGAGGAGCCTCCCGGGATTCACGCAATGCGGCCGGCATCGCCGCGTCCAGCGCGGCTAGCTTTTCCTGCTTTTGCGGCGCGCTCAGCGATTTATCCTGGGCGATTTCCATTCTTGCCAGTGTATCCGCGTCCTCGGTATCAACAAAGCCGAACATGCGCTTGCTTTCGGCCGAACTGAAAAATCGGGCGCGCACTTCTTGCATTTTCTGCAAGCGGCCACGGATCGCCGCCAAGCCGTTGCCGGCCAGTTGCGGGTCTTTGTCCAACCCGACCAGAGCAGTTTTATAATCGATATAATTTCCCAGCAGACGCTTGGCTTCGGCAGCACCAACCGGCTTCAGGCGTCGATCCAGTTCCTGTTCGATCTCCTTGCGGATGGCATCCAGCGGCTTTTCACCCACCGCGCTCAGATAGTAATCAAACAGACTTACCAGCTGGGCGTCAGCGACCAGTACATCGCCGGCAGTGACTTGAAGGTCGCCGTCGGGATGCGTTCCCTGCAGCGAGCGAACGAATGGGAAAAGATCTGGTTGCGCAGCAATTTTCGGGACTGGCGGATCCTCATGCGTCATCAGCATCGGAACAAAAATGGCGGCGGCCAAAGCCGCCGCCCCGACCCAGATGAATGGATGTCGGATTCCCATGTTTACAGTCCCAGGCCCTGCAGGCGATTGGCTTGCTGGCGATAGACTGTCTTCGGATTGGTTTCAAAAATATTGACTAGGCCGAGAAGCTGATTAACCTCGTCCAGATGATTCATGCCGTAATTGTCCCGTATCACCTGGCCAAGATGGCTGCTGCAGCTACCTACCAAACCATCGTTTGTAGCTCCGCCATATGCCAGCGAAAGCAAACCCATGCTGGCGTCGCTCGGATCTAGAAAATTGGTCAAAGGCTGGCCGCCGCTCCATGAGAAATAATACACGCCACCCACCTGGTAAGCACCTTCGCCGCAAGCTGTCGCGGGAACGCCTTCAGGATGCGCCAGATTGAATTTGGCCATGCCGGCCGTGGTGAGCGAATCCAGGGCAGCAATCGAATTCTGCGGATCGTTGGGGCTACCTGACAATACCTCGATCAGCGTCGTAAAGCTGTTGACGATCGTTCCCAGCACGGCCTGGCTGAGCGAACCAGGGGTCACCACGCCGCGCAAGACGTCAGCCACCGCTGCGCCTTTGTTCGGGCCAGCGACGCTGGTCACCGAAGCCACCAGCTGCGGAGCGACCGAGGCCACGTAGCGGATAGTCGGCCCGCCATGGCTGTGGCCGATCAGGTTGACCTTGGAGGCGCCGGTAGCGGCCAGGACTTGCTTGACGTAAGTCAGCAGCTGCTCACCGCGTACTTCCGTGCTGTTGGCAGCCGATACTTCGGCTACATAGACCTGTGCACCGTCAGCACGCAGCGCCTCTGGAATGCCATAGAAATATTCGACCGGCCCGATCTTGTCGAAACCGAACAAACCATGCACCAATATGATGGGATATTTGGTCTGGGTATAACCGGTTGCCCAGGCTGGGATCGGCAGGACGGCGATAGCAACCAGAGCGGCGCCAAGCCATTGCAGGAATTGCTTTTTCATTGTTTTATCTCCGAAATTTTTGTGAACTCGTTACGGTGAAACCACGTTTTGGATTACCTGATGGATTTCTCCTTTCTATTGTCAGCATCCTCGGTTCCTGCCACTTCAACGAAGCACCACTCTGCGGCGGCGTCCCATTTTTTTACAAAACAACAATGGTGATTAATGACGATTAATGGCAATTAAGCATCGGCCAGTCATTGCAAATCCGATGAACATTAACATAGGCAAGCCTATCCAAACATAGGGCTCCCTATTTTTTTGCCGGCTTGTGGTTTTTTTGAGATTGGCATTTTTCGCAACAAATAGCCCTGCCGGCCGGCGCGATCTGCCAATCAGAATTAGTTGAGGCGCGCGATTGAAACTGCGTGAAAGAGGACGTCCTGGATGACCTGCTATTGCGGCTCAGCCGGCAAATCTTCGGACAAGGCATGAACTATAATGAATCACCATCGCCAAGAAAGGAAACCGGAGTGTCGTCCGAGAAAATAAAATCCGCAAAAATCTCACCACCCGCAGACCTGGAATCACCGCGCCGCGTGAAAGTAAAAAAAATCCTGTCCCCGGACGACTGGATCGATGCCGCAACCGAATTGCTGATAAGTAAGAGCATCGATGCCGTGCGCGTTGAATCGCTGGCAAGAGAACTTGGCATTACGGTGGGAAGTTTCTACTATCACTTCAAGGATCGGAATGACCTGCTCTCGAAGCTGCTGAAAAGGTGGCATGAGAGGACCACGACGCAAGTCATCCGCACGTTCGAGGGACGCACATTTTCTGCAGGCGATGTTCTCGACGAAGTCCTGGCACTGCCTTTTCACGGCCTCACCGCGCGACGCGCGGCGATGATCGAATTTGCCATCAGGGCGTGGTCGCGGCGCGACGATATGGCGCGGCAGGCTGTACGTGAAGTGGATCAGCAACGCCTGACCTATTACAGCAAGGGATTTCAGGAAATGGGATTTGGCAAATCGGAGGCCAGCAACCGTGCTTTTACGCTATATAGCTTTCAGCTGGCACAGTCGTTATTGTGGGATCTGAGCGACGACAAAGCCAGGAAAAAACAACTGAGCTTCACCAAAGAATTGCTGCTGACTCCGCGTCGGAAATAAGGCTCTTCCCGAAAACGCCATCACAAAAGAAAACGGCCACGCATAACGCCGTGGCCGTCGAATTTACAGGGTCGTGTATTACTGCGGCCAGACTTCCGCCAGGCGCAGCAAATTGGTGCTGCCCGACTGCCCGAACGGCATGCCGGCCGTGATGGCGATCTGGTCCCCTGCCTTGGCAAAACCTTCCTTGACGGCGGTCTCGCAAGCGGCCGTTACCATCTCGCTCTCGTTATGCACCTGGTCGCTGATGGTCGAATGCACGCCCCACACCAGCGCCAGCCGGCGCGCTGTGGACAGCTTCGGCGTAATGCTGAGAATCGGCGCCATCGGCCGCTCACGCGCTGCGCGCAAGCTAGTGTGGCCGGAACTGGTGTAGGTCACCGTCGCCTTGGCGCCGATGATGCGGGTGACATCGCGCAAGGCCGAGCAGATGGCGTCGCTACGGTTCGACAACGGCGCTTCGTGTTGCGCGTCCAGCATGTTCTGGTACAAAGGATCACGTTCAACTTCGGTGATGATGCGATCCATCATCGCCACCGCCGGCAGCGGATAAGCGCCGCTGGCCGATTCGGCCGACAACATCACGGCATCGGCGCCGTCGTAGATGGCGCTGGCGACGTCGGAGGTTTCAGCGCGGGTCGGCACCGGCGAAGTGATCATCGATTCCAGCATCTGGGTTGCGATCACGACCGGCTTGCCGTGCTGACGGCAGACACGCATGATGCGCTTTTGCACGCCAGGCACGCGTTCCGGCGGCAACTCCACGCCCAGGTCGCCACGGGCCACCATGATGGCGTCGGATACCTGGACGATCGCATCCAATTGTTCCAGCGCTGCCGGCTTTTCCAGCTTCGACAAGATGCTGGCCCGATCGCCGATCAGGTCACGCGCTTCCAACACGTCTTCCGGCCGTTGCACGAAGGACAGCGCAATCCAGTCGACGCCCAGTTCCAGCGCAAATTTCAAATCGCGTTTGTCTTTATCAGTCAGGGCCGGAATCGGCAATACCGCATCCGGTACGTTGACGCCCTTGCGGTCCGACAACGAACCGCTGTTGACCACGCGGGTGTGGATAGATTGACCATCGCAGGCCAGCACTTCCAGCCTTACCTTGCCATCATCCAGCAGCAATGACTGGCCAGCAGCGATCACCTCGAATAACTCCTGATGCGGCAGGTAGACACGTTGATTATTGCCTGGCGTGTTGTTGCGGTCCAGCGTGAACTCCTGGCCGGCTTGCAGTGCTATCTTGCCGTCGGCGAAAGTGCCGATGCGCAGCTTCGGCCCTTGCAGGTCGGCCAAAATGGCGATTGGGCGGCCGACGGTTTTTTCGACGGCGCGCACGATGTCGTAGCGTTCCTGGTGATCCGCGTGGCTGCCGTGGCTGAAGTTGAAACGGAAAACGTCGGCACCGGCTTCAAACAACGCCTGGATGGTTTTCTGGTCCGCACTGGCGGGACCGAGCGTGGCGACGATTTTTGCTTTGCGTTGGCGGCGCATGATGAGCTTTCTGTAGAAGATCGACCAGCTGTCGACCAGTTGAGTGACAAGCGCCGGCCCGGAAAAGCTGCCGACGCAGGATTAAATAATTGCAGAGAATTGCTGAAAACCCGATCCCGCTTGATCAGAGAATCACGATGGCCCGGAAATCGTTGACGTTGGTACGCGTCGGCCCGCTGACGACGAGGTCGCCGAGCGCACTGAAGAAACCGTAGCCGTCGTTGTTGTCCAGCATGGCGCGCGGACGCAGTCCCAGTTCCGCTGCCTTGCGCATCGAATCCGGCTGGTAGATGGCGCCGGCGTTATCTTCGGAGCCGTCGATGCCGTCGGTATCGCAGGCAATCGCGTGGATATCGGGGTAGCCGTCCAGGGCATTCGCCAGGCTCAGCAGGAATTCTGCATTGCGGCCGCCGCGCCCTTTACCGCGCACGGTGACCGTGGTTTCGCCACCGGAAATGACGACACACGGTTTGCTGAAAGGTTGCCCACGCCGTGCGATCTGGCGTGCCAGCGCCGCATGCGCCAATCCGATATCGCGTGCTTCGCCTTCCATTTCGTCGGACAGGATATACGGTGTCAAGCCGGCAGCGACAGCGGTAGCAGCGGCAGCTTCCAAAGCGTCTTGCGCGGTGGCGATTACATAGTGCTGGTTACGTTCCAGCCGCGGATCGCCGGGCTTGGGGGTTTCGCCCGCGCCGGATTCGAGATGCTTGCGAATGGCTTCAGGCGTGTCGATATTGTATTTGCGCAGCACTGCCAGGGCTTCGGCACAAGTGGTCGCATCAGGCAAGGTTGGTCCACTGGCGATGATGCCGGGATCGTCGCCCGGGATATCGGAAATCATCAGTGTCACGACTCGCGCCGGAGCGCAGGCCAGCGCCAGCCGGCCGCCTTTGATGGCGGACAGATGCTTGCGCACGCAATTCATTTCAAAAATATTGGCGCCGCTTTTCAGCAAGGCTTTGTTGATGGCTTGCTTCTGTTCGAGGGTAATGCCTTCGGCCGGCAATGCCAGCAAGGCCGAGCCGCCGCCGGAAATCAGGCACAGCACCAGATCGTCTGCAGTCAAGCCCTGGACCAGTTCCAGCATGCGGGCCGCCGCTTTGCGCCCCGCTTCATCCGGCACCGGATGAGAAGCCTCAACCACTTCGATCCGTTTGCAGTCGGCGCCGTGGGCGTAACGCGTCACCACCAAACCGGAGATCTCGCCTTGCCAATGATCCTCTACCGCTTTGGCCATCGCTGCTGCGCCTTTACCGGCGCCGATCACCAGGGTGCGTCCCTTGCCCGACGGCGCCGGGATCTTGGCCAGGTATTCTGGCAGGCATTTGGCAGCGCTGACGGCGTCGACCGCGGCCTGGTACATGTCGAGGAGAAGCTGGCGAGGTTTGATGCTGTTGGCGGTAGTCATGCTGTGTACCTTGATATATGCGCTTGCTTGATAGATAGATGCAGCGGAGTGTCTCTAAAAATTCTTGTATTTATTCGAGTGTTGCCAATGCGGTTTAACTTTGTAAAACGATAACAGATATTGCGGGTCGGAGTGCAGCGTGTTCCGACCCGCAGTTTTGATTCAAGACAATGCTTTTGACTCAAGCCGATATCTTACGCCTTCGCGATTTCATGGTTCGACATGATTTCAATCGCGCGGCACAGCGCCGAGTGATCGAGGCCGCTCAAGCCGTTGGCTGCGCAGGAATTCATCAGTTCTTGCGCTACCGCGGTGTTCGGCAACGATACGCCCAACGCCTTGGCGCCTTGCAAGGCCAGGTTCAAATCCTTCTGATGCAGTTCGATGCGGAAGCCTGGATTGAAAGTCCGTTTTACCATGCGCTCGCCATGTACTTCCAGAATCCGCGATGCTGCAAAGCCGCCCATCAAAGCCTGGCGTACACGCGCCGGATCGGCACCTGCCTTGGAAGCGAACAGCAACGCTTCAGCTACCGCCTGGATGTTCAGCGCAACAATGATCTGGTTCGCCACTTTAGTGGTTTGACCGTCGCCATTGCCGCCGACCAGGGTAATGTTCTTACCCATCAGTTCGAACAAAGCCTTGGCATCGTTGAATGCGCCTTCAGAGCCGCCGACCATGATCGTCAGCGATGCCGCCTTGGCGCCGACTTCGCCGCCGGAGACCGGTGCATCCAGGTATTCGCAACCCAGGGCGTTGATCTTCTTGGCGAAACCCTTGGTAGCGATCGGCGAAATCGAGCTCATGTCGATCACGATCTTGCCGGCGGTCAGGCCTTCGGCAACGCCCTTTTCGGCGAACAGTACTGCTTCAACGTGCGGGGTATCCGGCACCATGATGATGATGATGTCAGCACGCTTGGCGACTTCGGCGCCGGAGGTACAGACGGTTGCACCGCCGTCGATCAGCGCTGCCGGTGGATTCTTCTGGTCATGCAGATACAGTTTGTGGCCGCCGCGCTGCAGGTTTTCCGCCATTGGCGCGCCCATGATGCCGAGTCCGATAAAGCCAACTTTTGCCATGATTATTTCTCCGTAATTTTAAAAATGCCTAAACCTGTCAAACGCCGTGCGCAGCGCGCCAGCCCAAACCTTCGACGGTGCCGGCCTTCGGCTTGTATTCGCAGCCGATCCAGCCGTCGTAGCCAATTTCATCGAGGAACTTGAACAGATAGTGATAATTGATTTCGCCTGTACCCGGCTCAAAACGCCCCGGATTGTCCGCCAGCTGCACATGCTTGATTTGCGACAGGTTGGCCTTGATGGTGTTAGCCAGTTCGCCTTCCATGCGCTGCATGTGATAGATGTCGTATTGCACAAACAGGTTGCTGGAACCGGTAGCCTTGATCAACTCCAGCGCCTGATGCGTTCCGGTCAGGAAGAAGCCCGGAATGTCGAAGCTGTTGATCGGTTCGATCAGCAAACGGATGCCTGCAGCCTGCAACTTGTCGGCAGCAAATTTCAGATTGCTGATCACAGTGGCACGCGCCAGCTCGGCGCTGACGCCGGCGGGGATGATGCCGACCAGGCAGTTCAACTGTTTGACGTTCAGCACCTTGGCATAACGAATCGCATCGTCGACACCTTGCTGGAATTCGCTGACGCGATCCGGGTGGCAAGCGATACCGCGCTCGCCGGCTTCCCAGTTACCCGCTGGCAGATTGTGCAAGACCAGCTCGAGGCCGTTAGTGCTCAATTTGTCAGCCAGTTGCTCGGCGCGGAACGCATACGGGAACAGGAATTCGACTCCCTTGAACCCGGCCTTGGCTGCAGCATCGAAGCGGTCCAGGAACGGCAGCTCGGTGAACAGCATGGTCAGGTTAGCGGCTAGTTTTGTCATGTCGTCTCTCCTGAAAAATCAATCCAGCAAAGAAACAGCGGTCGGCGCGTGGCTGCGCTCCGTTGCCAGTTCTTCGAACTCGTTGATGTTGTCGATCTCGGTGCCCATCGAAACGTTGGTGACACGTTCCAGGATGATTTCCACCACCACCGGCACGCGGAATTCCTTCATCCAGCGCTTGGCTTGTGCGAAGGCATCCTGGATGCCGTTTGGATCTGTCACGCGGATAGCCTTGCAACCCAAACCTTCAACCACAGCGATGTGGTCAACGCCATAGCCGTTGAGTTCTGGTGCATTGATATTTTCAAACGCCAGTTGTACGCAATAGTCCATCTCGAAGCCGCGTTGCGCCTGACGAATCAAGCCGAGGTACGAATTGTTCACCACGACGTGTATATAAGGCAGGTTGAACTGTGCGCCTACCGCCAATTCTTCGATCATGAACTGGAAGTCGTAATCGCCGGAAATCGCCACCACTTCGCGTTTCGGATCGGCGACGCAAACACCCAGCGCTGCCGGAATAGTCCAGCCCAAAGGACCGGCCTGGCCGCAGTTGATCCAGTGACGAGCGTGGTACACGTGCAGGAATTGCGCTGCAGCGATTTGCGACAAGCCGATGGTGCTGACGTAGCAGGTATCGCGGCCAAAAGCCTTGTTCATTTCTTCGTAGACGCGTTGCGGCTTGACCGGCACGTTCTCGAAATGGGTGCGACGCTGCATGGTGCGCTTGCGCTCCTGGCACTCGCCCAACCAAGCCGAACGGTCTGGCAATTTGCCGGCTGCTTTCAATTCTTTGGCGATTTCGACGAACAAGGTCAATGCTGCCTTAGCGTCCGACACGATGCCGTAGTCCGGACCGAACACGCGGCCGATCTGGGTCGGTTCGATATCGACGTGGACGAACTTGCGGCCCTTGGTGAACACTTCCACCGAACCGGTATGGCGGTTCGCCCAACGATTGCCGATGCCGAGCACGAAATCGGATGCCAACATGGTGGCATTGCCGTAACGGTGGCTGGTTTGCAAACCGACCATACCGGCCATTTGCGGGTGATCGTCAGGGATTGCGCCCCAAGCCATCAAAGTCGGGATCACCGGCACGCCAGTCAATTCCGCGAATTCCACAGCCAGATCAGCAGCATCGGCATTGATCACGCCGCCGCCGATAGTCAGCAATGGACGCTCTGCTTCATTCAGCATGGTCAATGCTTTTTCGATCTGCGCACGCGATGCGGTCGGCTTATAGACGGACAAAGGCTCGTAAGTGTCCGGATCGAATTCGATCTCTGCCATTTGCACATCGAAAGGCATGTCGATCAAGACCGGGCCTGGACGGCCGGAACGCATGATGTGGAAAGCTTGCTGGAATACGCGTGGCAACAAGGCCGGCTCACGTACCGTGACAGCCCATTTGGTGACTGGCTTGGCGATGGATTCGATATCGACCGCCTGGAAGTCTTCCTTGTACAGACGAGCGCGCGGCGCCTGGCCGGTAATGCACAAGATTGGAATCGAATCGGCTTGGGCCGAATACAGGCCGGTGATCATGTCGGTGCCGGCCGGGCCGGAAGTACCGATACAGATACCGATATTGCCTGGATTGGCGCGGGTGTAGCCTTCAGCCATGTGCGATGCGCCTTCAACGTGGCGCGCCAGCGTGTGCTCGATCCCGCCATGCCGTTTCATTGCAGAGTAGAACGGGTTAATTGCGGCACCCGGCACGCCAAAGGCTTGTGTACAGCCCTCTTTTGCCAAAACGTGCATTACTGCGTCTACTGCCTTCATCTTTGCCATGTTGCCTCCGAGTTACTAAATGTGAATTATTGCCAATGCGTCATTGCCACTGCCTGCGGCCCGCCCTCGCCGACTCTCGTTTTTCATTTCCGCTTGGTACGCTACGGATCGATAGATAACTGAGAGATAGCCAAAGACTGCCGAGTGGATGAAGCACATGCTATAACCAAACATATTGTTTGATAAGAAGACAAACAATCGTTTTATTCGATACACCAAGTATGGAATAATGAAAAAATGGCATAATGCAAATAACCAAGATGAGTCATTAGGCAGGAAGAGACATGGACAAACTCAAACAGATCGAAGCATTCGTCAGCGTGGTCGAGAAAGGCAGCCTGGCAAGTGCGGCGCTGGAGCAAAACATCACTCCCGTGATGCTGGGACGGCGCATCGACGCGCTGGAGAAACGGCTGGGCACCAAGCTGATGCACCGCACTACCCGTCACCTCACATTGACCGAGCAAGGCACGGTATTCCTCGACCATTGCCGCAAACTGCTGACCGAACTGGATATCGCCGAGAAGATCATCTCGGAAGGCCGGCACAAGGCCACCGGCCATCTGGTGGTATCGGCGCCGGCGGCATTCGGCCGTAAACACGTGGCGCCGCACGCGCCCGCCTTCATCGCCACCAATCCTGAAGTACAGATTTCATTCAACCTGACCGACCGCGTGGTCGACCTGGTGCGCGAAGGCTATGACATCAGTATCCGCATCGGCGGCGCGATCGATCCGAATTTCGTTGCGGTCAAGCTGGCCAGCAACCGGCGCGTGGTGTGCGGCACGCCGGAATACTTTCATCGCAACGGCATTCCTAAAACACTGGAAGACATCGCCAGCCACAATTGCCTGTCCTTTAATCTGCAAGGCGGCCAGCAGCGCGGCTGGTATTTCCAGCAAGGCGGCAAGCCGGTAATCATCAAGACTGCCGGCAACCTGGATTGCAACGATGGCGAGTTGCTGCATCGCTGGGTCAGTGAAGGTTTGGGGCTGGGATGGCGCTCGACCTGGGAAATCGAATCGCAACTGGCATCGGGGGAATTGCTGACGGTACTGGACGAATTTGCGCTGCCGCATTACGACATCATGGCGGTCTATCCGCAACAGCGCCATTTGCCGGCGAAGGTGCGTTTCTTTATCGATCGCTTGAAATCGATCTATGCGCAGCCGGATTATTGGAGCAAGGGCTGAAAAAAAACTGAAAAATGCAGGTCGATGGATAAAAATGTCGTTTCCCTGAATTTCCTTGATGCAATCCGGAAACCGATTTCGCGCTGAGTTGTCGAATATAGTCAACCGAGCCAGTCTCGACATCGTTTTAGTGTGGTGTAACGCACATACGCAACACTACGAAGTACTACACTGACTACATTGAATATTCCAACTCATACAACGAGGCAGTTATGATTATCCGCAGAACATCTAAACAAGCCATGCTGGCTGCAATCATTGGCGGCACGCTGCTGCTCGGCGGCTGTGCTGCGCCATATGGCGGACAGGGCTATGGCAACCAAGGTTACGCTAATCAGGGTTACGCCAATCCCCCGCAGCAAACTTATCCCGGTTACCAGCAAGGTTACCAACAACAAAATAACAGCAACTACGGCGTGGTCGACGCCATCGATGTGGTCAACACCCCTAGCCAAGGCATCGGCGGCGCGGTGGTCGGCGGCGTACTGGGCGGCGTAGTCGGCCATCAGGTCGGTCACGGCAACGGCAATACCTTGGCCACCATCGCCGGCGTCGTCGGCGGTGCGGTAGTTGGTAATCAGCTTGAAGCCCGCAACAGCCCCGGCTCCACTTCCTACAACGTGCGCGTGCGCATGAACAACAACGGCTACCAGACCATCAGCGTCAGCAATCCAGGCGATCTGCGGGTTGGCGACCGGGTACGGGTTGATAACGGGCAGATTTCGCGCTACTGATACGGCGAAGCTGCGTACTTGATTAGTCCGTTTACATCCGGCATTTCGCCGGATGTCTAAAAACAAGGAGGCATCATGAACATGCAACTGAAACCGCTATGGCTGGCACTTTTTATCGCAGCCAACGCTTTTGCGCTACATGCCAACGCAGCTGAAGAAAACGTAGAGCACAGGGACCCGCCGCGCTGGAAGATTGAAGACCGGACACCGCAAGCGCGTTTCCAGACCATGAAGAAGGAAAATACCAATGCCTATGCGCAGGCATTGAATGATTGCCGTGCGATGCGCGGCCGCGAAGCCGGTGACTGCAAGAAAGAAGCCCGCATGAATTTTGACCGAGACATGCAACACGCACGCGAAATGACATCGCAACGACGTTGATGAAATAGTTAAAACAAGTTTAGAAAACAAAAAAGCCCGCTTCGCGCGGGCTTTTTCTTTTTTGGCGTCCCCAGGGGGATTCGCCTACATGCCGCAGGCCGCTGAATCGCTTGCAAGCGATTCCCTTCTCATCCCCCGCGTAAGCCGCGCAGGCGGCTTACTTGTGGCCACCTGTCCAGTCCTAAAATAGGTTGACAGTATTTATTGCCATAGAAACGCCCGATGCACTGCATCGGGCGTTTTGTATTTCAAGGCCGTGTGCGGCCGTT
>FTFY01000754.1_pt1 | contig 14006 bp, 8 predicted proteins | sample 1640561 | NCBI WGS metagenome assembly FTFY01 (sample SAMEA3914789, study PRJEB12502) | metagenome | biome: forest; material: soil | place: Canada | collected 2011-07-03 | depth 0.3 m | reverse complement strand
ATTACGTGCAGCGTTGCAGGAGCATTGCGCGAGTTTGCCCGCCACGGGCCCTCAGCGGCTGCGGCTGACCTTGTCTGCAGATGGCAATTGCAAGCTGCAGAGCGCGGAGCTGGGAGAGATTGAGACACCGGTCAATGTATTGATCGCGCCCGTGCCTATGCAATCCGACGACCTGTTCCTGCGGCATAAGAGCAGTGTGCGGCAACGCTACGATCAAGCCTGGCAACAAGCGCAACAGCTGGGTGCTTTCGATATGCTGTTTTTCAATCAGGAAGGTGAGTTGACCGAGGGCGGCCGCAGCAGCGTTTTCCTCAAGTTGGACGGGCGCTGGTATACGCCGCCGCTGAAATCCGGATTGCTGCCGGGAGTGATGCGTAGCGTGGTGCTGAACGATCCGGCATGGAATGCCAGCGAACGCAGTTTGCGCATGGAGGATTTGCTGGCCGCCGAACAGATCATGGTGTGCAACGCCTTACGCGGAACCATGCCGGCAAGGCTGTTGCAAGTAGCTTAGGCTTTAATTAAAAAGCGATAATCACGACCGATCCGGCCACAATCAGCGAGCCGCCGATGGCTACCGGCCAGGTCAGCTGTTCGCCGGCAAACAGCAAGCCCAGCACGATGGCGAAGGCGACGCTGAGTTTGTCGATCGGAGCCACCTTCGAGATCGGGCCGATTTGCAGCGCATGGTAGTAGCACAGCCAGGACAAGCCGGTAGCAATTGCCGACAAGACCAGGAACAGCCAGTTGACGGGACTGACCAGTGCCGGCTTTTGCCATTCGTCACGCAAGGTGACGATGCCGGCGATCACGATCAAAATGACGACAGTGCGGATGAAGGTGGCAAAGTTGGAGTTCATGCCAGTCACACCGAACTTGCCGAAGATCGCCGTCAAGCCGGCGAAAAATGCCGAACCAAGAGCAAATAGCTGCCAGCTGGAGCCGAAGTTCATGTTTTCTCCCTGAGTGGATGGTGGGTAGGCGAAAAAGTTTGCCCACCCTGCAGTTATTTCGTAGCCGGCTTGCTGTCTCCGGTGGCGTCACGATCATTTAGCATGGCGTTGTCCGGTAGTTCAGCCTGATTCCAGCCGCCGCCGAGCGCCTTGATCAACTGCACACTTGCGGCATAGCGCCGATTCTGGATATTCAACGCCGACAAATCCGCACTGAATGCGGTTGCCTGCGCCGTCACCACACTGGTGTAGTTAACGGTGCCCGCCTTGTACTGATTCAAGATCAGCTCCAGCGCATGATGGGCAAACTGGACGGTTTCGCCCTGGACCACGGCTTCCTGCTCCAGGATGCGCAAGGCCGCCAGGTTATCTTCGACTTCCTGGAAGCTGGTCAGCACCGCCTGCTTGTACACCGCAACGCTGGCGTCGTAGGCGGCAATTGCCTGATCGCTTTGAGCGCGTCGTGCGCCGCCGTCAAACAGGGTGGCTGCCAAGGCCGGTCCGAGCGACCAGATGCGGTTGGGGACGGTCAGCCAGTTGGCAAAGCTGTTGCTTTGAAATCCGCCCGAAGCCGACAAGGTCAGATTGGGAAAGTAGGCAGCCTTGGCCACGCCGATCTTGGCATTGGCCGCCGCTGCCAGCCGTTCTGCCGAGCTGACATCAGGGCGACGTTCCAGCAACGAAGAGGGCACGCCGATCGGAATATCCGGCAGCACTGCAACCAGCGGCGCAGGTGTAATCGAAAAGGTGGACGCCGCTTGCCCGGTCAGCAGGGCGATCGCGTGTTCCAGCTGCGCACGCAGCACGCCATTGTCCAGCGCTTGCGCCTGGGCGCTTCTGAGCTGGGTCTGGGCCTGAATCACGTCAGACCGGGCGACCACGCCGACGGCATATTGGTTTTGCGTCAGTTGCAGCGATTTTTGATAGGCAGCTACGGTGTCGTCGAGCAGGTTTTGCTGCTGGTCGAGCACCCGCAACTGCAGATAGTTTTGCGCCACGGTGGATTGGGCGCTGAGCCTGGCCACTTGCAAGTCGGCGGCGCTGGCCTGGGCTGATGCCTGATTGGATTCCACTGTGCGGCTTATGCGGCCCCACAGATCGGGTTCCCAGCTGGCGCTCAGGCCGAGCGAATCGCTGGTCGTTACCGAACCGCCGCTGCCACTGCTACCACTGCTCAATGAGCTGCCGCTATTGCGCCCGCCTGAACGCGTGGACGAGACGTTGGCGGAAACTGTCGGGAAATAAGACGATCTTGCCGACTCCACCAATGCTTTAGCCTGCCGGTATTGCGCCTCGGCTTGCGCCAGGTTCTGATTGGAGATGTTGACTTGCTCGACCAGCGCATTCAGTTGCGGATCCTGGTAGATTTCCCACCATTTTCCATGCAATTCCTGGTCTTGCGGGGTAGCGGTCTTCCAATCCTTCATCTCTTTGAAGGCGGCTGGTGCGACTGTGGCCGGCCGCACGTAATCCGGGCCGACAGCACAGGCGCTTAACAGCAGCGCCGTGGCCGTCGCCGCCAACAAGGTTTTATACATGGGTGCTTGCGTATGTTTCATATTGAATCCGTTGAATCCGTTGAGTTCGCTGTGTCCGCTAAGTAAAGTTTTTCGCCGACAATGATTTTTGCGTCTTCACAAAGCTAAGGCTACATCCATCCGTCATGCTTCGCTTGGATCAGGCAGCGGCCGGCCGCCGCGCCGTTGCCATTTGTCAGTGCTCCACAGGCGGAAGCGATCCATGTACAGATAGACCACCGGTGTCGTGTACAGCGTCAGCAACTGGCTCACGATCAAGCCGCCGACGATCGCAATACCCAGCGGCCGGCGCAGCTCGGCGCCGTCGCCATGGCCCAGCGCCAGGGGCACCGCACCGAGCATCGCCGCCATGGTGGTCATCATGATCGGTCGGAAGCGCAGCTTGCACGCTTCAAAAATCGAGTCACGTGGTGACAGGCCCTGGGTGCGTTCCGCCTCCAGGGCGAAATCGATCATCATGATGGCGTTTTTCTTGACGATACCGATCAGCAAGATCACCCCGATCAAGGCAATCAGGCTGAAATCGGTGCCTGTCGCCAGCAATGCCAGCAGGGCGCCGACGCCGGCCGAAGGCAGGGTTGAAAGGATGGTGATCGGATGGATATAGCTTTCGTACAAGATGCCCAGCACGATGTACACCGCCAGCAGCGCCGTCAAGATCAGCACCGGCTGGCTGCTCAAGGATGACTGGAATACATTGGCGGTGCCCTGGAAACTGCCGTGCACCTCGGTCGGCACGCCGAGCCGGGCCAGCGAATCGTTAATCGAAGCTGTCGCATCGGATAGGGAAACACCTGCCGGCAGGTTGAAAGAAATAGTGGAGGCAATGAACTGGCTTTGGTGATTGACCCCGAGCGAAGTATTGGTCGGCTGGAAGCTGGAAAACGCCGCCAGCGGCATCTGCTGTTCAGCCGCGGTCGAGAGCGTCAGCGCCAGCGACGTATTGGAGGCCAGCTTGCCGCCCGCGGTCAATGCCGGCGGTGTGCCGAGGGCCGAAGTGGTGGGCGACAGGTTGGCCGTGCTGGCGGGAATGCTGACGTAAGTGTTGTGCAGGATCTGCGGGCTCTGCAGGTATTGCGGGCCTGCTTCCATCACCACATGGTATTGATTCATGCCGTTGTAGATGGTTGATACCTGGCGCTGGCCAAACAAGTCGTTCAAGGTCGAGTCGATCAGCTGCGGCGTGACGCCGCTGCGTATCGCCGTTTCGCGGTCGATGGTCAAGGTGGTTTGCAAGCCCTTGTCCTGCTGGTCGGTATTGACGTCGGCCAGTTCCGGCAGGGCGCTGAATGCCTCGCGGATCTTCGGTTCCCAGGTGCGCAGCAGGTTCAGGTCGTCGGATTGCAATGTGTACTGGTACTGGGCGTCGCTGGAGCGGCCGCCAACCCGGATATCCTGCACCGATTGCATGAACAGGTTGGCGCCGGGAACGTGGCTGAGCTTGCCGCGCAGACGTGCAATCACCTGGTCTGCCGTGAGCTTGCGTTCCGACAGCGGCTTGAGGGTGATGAACATGTTGCCGCGATTGCTCTGGCCGCCGCCGGTGAAGGCGATCACGCTCAGCACGTCGGGGTCCTTGCGAACAATATCCACAAACTCATTCAGCTTGACCTTCATCGACTGGAATGAAATCGCCTGGTCGCCCTGGATGCCGCCGATCACCAGGCCGGTATCCTGCTGCGGGAAAAAGCCCTTGGGAATGACGGTGTACAGATAGACATTGAGCACGATGGTGCCGAGCAGGATCAGCATCATCAATGGCGAAAAGCGCAGGGCCCAGGCCAGCGTGCGTTCGTAGCCGCGCAGCATGGCGTTGAAGGCGCGTTCGGTGGCGGTGAAGAAACGTCCTTGCTTGCGGTGCGGTTCGTGCTTGAGCAGGCGTGCGCACATCATCGGCGTGGTGGTCAGCGATACCACCAGCGATACCAGGATCGCTACCGACAAGGTGACGGCAAATTCGCGGAACAGACGGCCGACGATGCCGCCCATCAACAGGATCGGGATGAACACGGCGATCAGGGAAATACTCATCGACATCACGGTAAAGCCGACTTCTTTCGCCCCTTGCAATGCGGCGGCAAACGGTTTCATGCCTTTTTCAATGTGTCGTGAAACGTTTTCCAGGACCACGATTGCATCGTCCACCACGAAGCCGGTGGCAATCGTCAGCGCCATCAGGGATAGATTATCGAGGCTGTAGCCAAGCATATACATGACGCCGAAAGTACCGATCAGCGAGACCGGGACGGCGACTGCAGGGATCAGCGTGGCGCGGCCGTTGCGCAGGAACAGGAACACCACCATGATCACCAGCGCGATCGACATCAGCAGCGTGTTTTCGGTTTCACGTAAAGAGGCGCGAATCGTCGGTGTACGGTCGAGCGCGACATCGAGATTGATGGCGGCCGGGATCGAGGCCCGCAGCTGCGGCAACAGCGCCCGCACTTCATCCACCGTTTCAATAATGTTGGCGCCAGGCTGGCGGTTCAGGATCACCAGTACCGACGGTTTGCCGTTGGCGGAGCCGGCGTTGCGCACGTTGGCAACCGAGTCGATCACGTTGGCGACATCGCTGACGCGCACCGCCGCGCCGTTACGATAGGCGACGATCAGCGGCATGTACTCGGCGGCGGTCTTGGCCTGGTCGTTGGCGTAAATCTGCCAGTTTTTATCGCCGTCTTCCAGCACGCCTTTAGGGCGGTTGGCATTGGTGGCGGCGATTGCAGTGCGTACATCGGCCGAGCCGATGCCGTACTTGTTGAGCGCGGTCGGATTCAACTCAACCCGCACCGCCGGCTGCGAGCTGCCGCCGACGCTGACCTGGCCGACACCGGCAACCTGCGACAGTTTTTGCGCCAGGATGGTATCGGCGGCATCGTACATCTGGCCTTGCGTCATGCTGTCCGAGGTCAGCGCCAGGATCATGATCGGCGCATCGGCCGGATTCACCTTGCGATAACTCGGATTGCTGGGCAGGCCGGTCGGCAGCAGGTTGCGGGCTGCATTCAGCGCTGCCTGGACATCGCGTGCGGCGCCGTCAATATCGCGGCTGAGGTCGAACTGCATGGTGATGCGGGTCGAGCTGAGCGAGCTCGACGAGGTCATTTCGGTAACCCCGGCGATCGATCCGAGCGCGCGTTCGAGCGGCGTCGCTACGGTGGCGGCCATGGTTTCCGGACTGGCGCCCGGCAATGAAGCCGAGATCGAAATGGTCGGGAAATCTACTTGCGGCAACGGTGACACCGGCAGCAGCCGGAATGCCACCATGCCGGCCAGGGCAATGCCGATGGTCAGTAGTGTGGTGGCAATCGGCCGTTCAATAAAGGGACGCGAGATATTCATGCTGTGACCTGTTTTACCTTACGGCTGCGGCTGCGGTGGCGGCGTAGGCAGAAGCGTCGCGCCATCGTGGTCGTCATCGCCGTGGCTGTCGTCCTTGCTGCCGAAACGTGCCTTCATACGGCGCGCCAGGTTGTCGAATCCCAGGTAGATGACCGGCGTGGTGAACAAGGTCAATACTTGCGATACCAGCAAGCCGCCAACCATGGTAATCCCCAGTGGTTGCCGCAGTTCCGAACCGACGCCGCTACCCAGCATCAACGGCAATGCACCTAGCAGAGCCGCCATGGTGGTCATCAGGATCGGCCGGAAGCGCAGCAGGCACGCCTGGTAAATCGCGTCACGCGGCGTTTTACCCTCGTTGCGTTCGGCATCGAGCGCAAAGTCGATCATCATGATGGCGTTTTTCTTGACGATACCGATCAGCAGGATAATCCCGATGATGCCGATAATCCCCAGGTCGCTGCCGGCAATCATCAGCGAGAGCAGGGCGCCGACCCCGGCCGACGGCAGCGTCGACAAGATCGTAATCGGATGGATGTAGCTTTCGTACAGAACGCCGAGCACGATATACATCGTGATGATCGCCGCCAGGATCAGCATCAGGGTGTTGCTCAATGATGCCTGGAAGGCCAGCGCGGCGCCTTGGAAGCTGGTCTGGATACTTTCCGGCATGCCGATTTCCAGTTCTGCCGCCTGGATCGCCTTGACCGCTTCGCCGAGCGAAGCGCCGGGCGCCAGGTTGAATGAAATCGTGGTGGCTGGGAACTGGCCGATATGGTTGATCACCAGCGGCGAAGTGCGTTCCTCAACCGTAGCGATGCTCGACAGCGGCACTTGATTGCCGTTGCCGGCAACCAGGAAAATACTGTTCAGCGCCGCCGGACCTTTCTGGAACTCCGGCTTGACCTCCATCACCACCCGATACTGGTTCGATTGAGTATAGATGGTCGAGATCAGGCGCTGGCCGAAGGCGTTATACAAGGCATTGTCGATCGCCGCCGTGGTGATGCCGAGGCGCGAGGCTGCATCGCGGTCGATTGCGATATAGGCCTGCAAACCGAGATCTTGCTGGTTACTGGCGATATCTGCCAGTTCAGGGGCCTTGCGCAGGCGTGCGATCAGCTTCGGCACCCAGATGCTCAGTTCGGCAGCGTTGGCATCTTCGAGGGCGAACTGATACTGGGTGCGGCTGACGCTGTCTTCAATCGTCAGGTCTTGCACCGGTTGCATGTACAGCGTGATGTCGCCGACCTGGCGATCCAGTTCCGGCTGCAGGCGGCGGATGACGTCGCTGGCGCTGATATCGCGTTGATTGTGCGGTTTCAGGTTGATCAGCATGCGCCCGGCATTCAATGTGGCGTTGTTGCCATCGACGCCGATGAACGACGACAGGCTCTCGACTGCGGGATCTTTCAGCACCACTGCCGCCAGCGCTTGCTGGCGTTCAGCCATGGCGGAAAATGAAATCGACTGGCTAGCTTCTGAAATACCCTGGATGACGCCGGTGTCCTGCACAGGGAAAAAGCCCTTTGGAATGAATATGTACAACACTGCAGTCAGCACCAGCGTGCCGATGGCCACTATCAAGGTCGAGACCTGGTGGCGCAGCACCCATTCCAGCGCCACGCCGTAACGGGCGATGATCCGGTCCAGGAATGCGCCGCTCTTGCGATAGAACCAGCCTTGCTTTTCTTCGGGAATATGGTGCAGCAGCTTGGCGCACATCATCGGCGTCAGGGTCAGCGAAATGACCGCTGAAATCAGGATGGCCACAGCCAGCGTGATAGCGAATTCGCGGAACAGGCGGCCGACCACGTCGCCCATGAACAGCAGCGGAATCAGCACTGCAATCAGCGAAAATGTCAGCGAAATGATGGTAAAGCCGATTTGCTCCGCGCCTTTAAGGGCGGCCTGCAAGGGCTTCATGCCTTCTTCGATATAGCGCGAAATATTTTCGATCATCACGATCGCATCGTCGACCACGAAGCCGGTAGCGATGGTGAGCGCCATCAATGTCAGGTTGTTCACCGAAAAGCCGGCCAGGTACATGACGCCGAAAGTACCGATCAGCGACAGCGGCACCGCCACGCTCGGGATGATGGTTGCCGGTACGCTGCGCAGGAAGATGAAAATCACCATCACCACCAGCGCTATCGACAGCAGCAGTTCGAACTGCACGTCCGACACCGAGGCGCGGATGGTGGTGGTGCGGTCGGTCAGGATCTGGACGTCGATCGCGCCGGGCAGGGTTTCCTGCAGTTTCGGCAGGATCTTCTTGATGCTGTCGACCACGCCGATGACGTTGGCGCCCGGTTGGCGCTGGATATTCAGGATCACCGCGGGCGATGTGTTGGCCCAGGCTGCCAAGCGGACGTTTTCAGCATCGTCAATCACGTCGGCGATATCGGAGACGCGGATCGGCGCGCCGCTCTTGTAAGCGATGATCAGGTTGCGGTATTCGTCAGCCGAGCGCAACTGGTCGTTGGCATCGATGGTCGAGGCGCGCGCCGGTCCGTCGAAGCTGCCTTTGGCCTGGTTGACGTTGGCATTGCCGATAGCGGTGCGGATGTCGTCCAGATTCAAGCCCAGCGCGGCGACCGCACGTGGATTCAGTTGCAACCGGACGGCTGGCCGCTGACCGCCGGACAAGCTGACCAGGCCTACCCCCGGCACTTGCGAAATCTTTTGCGCCAGGCGGGTGTCGATCAGGTCTTGCACCTTGGGCAACGGTAGCGTTTTCGATGTAATCGCCAACGACATGATCGGCGTATCGGCCGGGTTGACTTTGTTGTAGATCGGTGGTGTCGGCAGATCGGACGGCAACAGGTTGCTGCCGGCATTAATCGCCGCCTGGACTTCCTGCTCGGCGATATCGAGGCTCAGGTCCAGGCTGAATTGCAAGGTGATGACCGAGGCGCCGCCGGAACTGGTCGACGACATCTGGTTAAGGCCCGGCATCTGGCCGAACTGGCGCTCCAACGGGGCGGTGACCGATGAGGTCATGACATCCGGGCTGGCGCCAGGGTACAGCGTCACGACCTGGATGGTCGGATAGTCGACTTCCGGCAAGGCCGAAAGCGGTAATTGCTTGTAGGCGACGACGCCGGCCAGGAAAATGGCCAGCATCAACAGGGATGTGGCAACCGGCCGGAGAATAAACTGGCGTGAGGGATTCATGCGTTCTTCAGAGTCGTTTACTGACTGTTGCGGTTGTTGGCAGCGGCGGGCACGGGTGCGGTAGCCGGTGCGGTTGGTGTTGCAGGCGCGGTGGCGGCAGACGCAGACGCTGAAGCTGAAGCGGCAGCGGCAGCAGGCGCAGCACCGCCATTGGCGTCTTGCTGGTGGCGATGGCCGCCCTTATGGGCGCCGGCGGCTGCGTTGTCGGTGGCGGCGCCAGCCGTTGCTGCAGCCGGGCCACCGCGGGCCACCGGTTCGACTTTCGCGCCTTCCTTCAATTTGTCGAGGCCGTCGACGACGACTGTCTCACCTACTGCAATACCTTTTTCAATCGCAGTCGATTCACCTTCCACCGGACCGGCCGTTATCTGACGGATGGTGACGGTATGGTCGGCCTTCACCACATAGACGAAGTTACCTTGGGCGCCGCGCTGGATTGCCGCATTCGGAATCACGGTAGCGTCGCGCCGGGTATCTAGCAGCATGCGGACATTCACGAACTGGCTCGGAAACAGGGCGTAATTGGCGTTCGGGAATTCTGCCTTGAGCTTGACCGTGCCGGTGGTGCTGTCGACCTGATTGTCGATGGTCAGCAGGGCGCCGCTATCGAGTTTGTTCTTTTGATCGCGATCCCAGACATCGGTCGCCAGCTTTTTGCCGGCCTGAATCTGTTTCATGACGCTCGGGATATTATCTTCGGGGATGCTGAACACACTGGTGATAGGTTGCAACTGGGTGATGATGACGATGCCGTTGGTATCGCTGCTTTGCACCACGTTGCCCAGATCTACCTGGCGCAAACCGAGCCGGCCGCTGATCGGCGCAGTGATGCGCGAGTAAGTGAGTTGCAGGCGGGCGCTGTCGAGTGCGCCTTGATCGGATTTGACGGTCCCTTCATATTGCTTGACCAGGGCCGCCTGGGTATCGACCTGCTGGCTGGCGATGGAATCTTGCGCCAGCAACGTGCGATAGCGCTGTAAATCGATTTGTGCGGCCTTTAGCAGGGCAGTGTCTTTAATGAGTTGGCCTTCAGCTTGCGTCACCGCCACCTGGTAAGGACGTGGATCCAGTTCGGCCAGCAAGGCGCCGGCCTTGACTATCTGTCCTTCCTGGAAATGCAATTTGATCAACTCCCCGTTGACCCGGCTTTTGACGATGGCGGTGGCTTCAGGAGTGACACTGCCGAGGCCTGAGATAAAGATCCTGATATCGCCGGTTTTGGCGACTGCTACGCCGACCGGCAATGGGCCGCCGGCGCCGGCAAAGGCGCCGCGCTTGCCGCCTTTTCCACCTTTGCCGCCGCCATTGGCAGCTTGTCCCGACGGTTGCCCCGATGCTGCTGCAGCCGGATCGGCAGCATTATGGCTACGCCCCCAGATCAGGTAGGCCGCCAACGCCAGGACAATAACTGCAACCAGCCACAGCCAGCCGCGCTGGAATCCGCCCTGGTATTGGTTAGGACGAGCAGGACGGGGCTGGCTAGATTGGTCGATTCGAGGAGTCGGTGTAGTAGTCATCGCAGGCAGGAGGTCAGTCAGAATGTGGTCAGGTGCAATGCATGAACTTGCCGGACACTTGCATTCGGCAAATTGTTGAAAAATAATTACATGAGTTTAGCGAGTAAATTTTACCGCCGCGTGTATTTATTAGAAATTGTTTCAAATTAACGAAAGAGCTTGTGAGGCAGTGTAGCCGCTAGCCAGGTGGACGGCAATTGAGGCTGATCCAGGGGCGCAGCCGTGGAAACCATGTCCGGCAAACGGCCAAATCGCCGAACTGCGCGTTGGTTTGAGGTTAAACCTGGCGTAGTTCGGCGATTTGCCGTTTGCCGAACGCTGGCTCCGGCCCGGACGGGTGCCGGGCCGGGTTCAATTATGGACGACCGTCCGGGCCGTCACGATGAAAGCCGCGATGACCGAAGCGGTGGTGCTCCATTTTCTTGAAGTGTTCGTCAAAGACCTTCTGCTGTACCGGTGTCAGCACAGCGTAGAATTCCTTGACGGCCGCAGTGCGTTCGGCCAGGCGTGCCTCGGCCCGTTTCAGGAATTCCATCTGGTGGTCCATGCGCTCAGGGGCGGTTTGCTTGGCCCATTCTTCCTTGCCAGGGCGTTGTTGCGGTGCACCAGCCGGCCTGGTTGGCTTGATTTTACCCAGGAAGGTTTGCCATGCAGTTTCTTGCGCCGGGGTGATTTTCAGATCGTCATGCCATTTGGCCTGGCGTTTTGCCATTTTTTCGGCAAATTTGGCCTGTTGCTCTGGCGTAGGCGCTTGGCGGCCATTGGCGCCGTCGGCTTGTGCATAGGCGGTCATGCCCATGGCAGCGAAGCTCAGTGCGGTCATGCCAATCAGAAGTTGTTTGCGAAGCTTGAACATAGTGAAGTCCTTCCATGATGATGTAAGTGCAATCTGCACAGTTCGCATTGAAACGCGCTGGTGTGTCGCCGGTTTTTCATGAAAGGGCAGCTTTGTATCGCCGTGTATGGCATCAAGTTTGCTTTGTATCTTAAAGTGTCTACATAGCTGGCAGATATGCCAATATACAAATTACTATCGTCTTTATTGCTGCGACTTGCCATAATCCTGAAAACCACAGGCATCCGCTGCTTGCAACTACCAGGGACCAATTGCATTGAATACGTTGTCGCTCATTACTACTATTTTTTTCCGATTGGCCGCGCTTCCGGTCCCACCGCAATTGACTGCAATTGACTCCCAACAGGCCCTAGGATAATTACGCATATGGAAACTGCTGCTCACATATTGGTGGTCGACGACGACCACGAAATCCGGACCTTGCTGGCCGAATACCTGGATGCCAACGGCTTCCGCACCCTGATGGCGACCAATGGCAGCGACATGCGCAAAGTGCTGTCGGAAGCGCGGGTCGACCTGGTGGTGCTGGATCTCACCTTGCCGGGGGAAGACGGATTGACCTTGTGCCGCAACCTGCGCGCTGATTCGAATATCCCTGTGATCATGCTGACCGCACGCGGCGAGCCGCTGGACCGCATCCTGGGACTCGAAATGGGGGCCGACGATTACGTGTCGAAGCCGTTCGAACCGCGTGAATTGTTTGCCCGCATCCGCAGTGTCTTGCGCCGCACCCAGGCGCTGCCGCCGAACATGGTTTCACCGGAAGCCCAGCAGATTCAGTTCGGTCGCTGGACACTCGATCTGATCGCGCGCCATCTGGTCAACAGCGATGGCCTGGTGGTGGCGTTATCGGGCGCCGAATATCGTATTCTCAAGGTGTTCCTGGATCACCCGAACCGGGTCCTGAACCGAGATCAATTGCTGGAGTTGACGCAGGGCCGGGAATCCGATCCGTTCGATCGCTCGGTCGATATCCAGATTAGCCGCCTGCGCCAAAAACTTGGCGATGACGCTCGTACCCCGGTGATCATCAAGACCGTGCGTAACGAAGGTTATGTGCTGGCTACCGCGGTGACGGTGGAGTCGTGATGCGTATGCCGGGTCGGGCAGCGGCAATCGTGCGCTAAAGCGTGGAAAAAGGAATTCTGTCTGTGAGAAATTTTCTTGGCTCGGTTGCCAACCGGGTATTCCTGATTCTGCTGGCGGGGATCCTGGTGGCGGCCGCCACTACCAGCTGGCTGGCCGATAACGAACGACGCAAGGCTTTCAAGGAGTTTTACGAGTTCCGCATTGCCGAGCGGGTCGAACAGATCGTTTTTTCGCTAGACAATGTCGGCCCTGACATGCGTTCCGTGGTGTTGCAGACCAGTGATAATTTTGGCATGGAAGCCAGCATGGTCAAAAATACCGACAGCGCAGTCAATGACAATCCTTCACTGACCGCGCTCCTGAAGGCCCGACTGGGCGGGGATCGCAGCGTGCTGGTGGATAAGCAAAGCAATTGCAAGTTGCACACGCGCAGAGGTCTTGAGTTTCGCAAGGTCGAAGAATGCCAGGTGGTCTACGTCAGCCTGAAAGACGGCGCGCTGCTGAAGCTGAAGCTGCGCATGACGCGTGGACCTGGAGGGCCGGCCGGCCGGCCGCCGGGCATACCGTACCTGTCACCTTATTTCGCCTTGTTCCTGTTGTTGATCGGCGGCCTGGCTTTTTTTGTGGCCAAAATGACGGCACGGCCGATCAAGCATCTGGCGGTTGCCGCCAGTGAATTGGGGCGCGATATCGACCGGCCGCCGCTAGATGAAACCGGACCGACGGAAGTGCGCCTGGCTGCTACCGCATTCAACGCCATGCAAGCGCGTATCAAGCGGCAGATTCAGCACCGTACCCATATGTTGGCGGCGATTACCCACGACTTGCAAACACCGTTGACCCGATTGCGCCTGCGTTTGGAAAAAGTGGGTGAGGAGGATTTGCGTCGCAAGTTGCTGGAGGATCTTGCTGTCATGCAGGGTATGGTGCGTGAGGGTTTGGATTTGGCGCGTAGCATGGATTCGGCGGAGGTGATGCAGAAGCTGGATATCGATTCTTTGCTGGATAGCGTTTGCGCCGATGCGGTCGATGCTCGACAGGACGTTACGCTGGAGGGGCGTACGCGTGCTTCGATCATGGCGCAGCCGAATACGTTGCGGCGTTGCCTGACAAATCTGGTCGATAATGCGACTAAATACGGCCGTTATGCGCGTCTGCAGGTGGCGCGTGAGGGGGCTGATATCGTGATCACTATTCGCGATGGCGGGATGGGTATTCCTGCGGAGTTCCTGGAGGCGGTGTTTGATCCGTTTTTCAGGTTGGAGACTTCGCGTTCGCGGGATACGGGGGGGACTGGGTTGGGGCTGACGATTGCGCGTAATATCGCTGAGAATCATCGGGCTACTTTGGCGTTGCGTAATCATCCTGAGGGTGGGTTGGAGGTTACTTTGCGGTTGCCTGCTTTGAATGGGATTTGAGCGTAGCTGAAACGGTTGCTACTCCGTGGATGCATGCCGGGGGCGGCCCGGCAGCCGCATACTTTCTTTGCTTCGCCAAAGAAAGTACGCAAAGAAAGGGCTGGAGCACTGCTCCT